>ERZ1090867.783-NODE-785-length-12273-cov-9.335652_pt1 | contig 12273 bp, 10 predicted proteins | sample MGYA00478476_ERZ1090867 | MGnify/ENA primary metagenome ERZ1090867 (study PRJEB33644, sample SAMEA5815742) | chicken gut metagenome | biome: Chicken; feature: Gastrointestinal Tract; material: Caecum | place: Ireland | collected 2019-01-01 | study: A study of the... | reverse complement strand
CTACACCTATTAAGTCGTCGGCAGCGTCAGATGTGTATAAGAGACAGGTGAAATCTTGGTCATTTTGCATAGGGAAGCCCTCCTTTTTTCTGGCATACCTGCCGGGGCGGCGGCTATTGCAGGGCTTTTTGCGCTCTAGTATAATGAAGATGGATCCTGAAAACAGCGTTTCCGCTTTCGGTTCCACCACAGTATAGGCTCTGCCGCCCGCCCTGTCAAGGCGGCGGCCCCCCAAGGAGGCGTACCATGAAACGAAATCCCGTACAATACGACCCCGCCATGAAAAATGGTTACATCCGCCCGCCCTATGAGCTGGAGGAAGGCGACCGCATCAACGCCCAGGTGCTGGAACCCGTGCTGTTCCGCAACGAAAACGGCCCCACCATCGGGGTGACCACCTGCGGCGTCATCGTGCAGGACGGCCTGTTCTTCAAGGACATGGACAACGACGGCGTGCTGTCCCCCTATGAGGACTGGCGCAACGACCCCGAGACCCGCGCCCGGGACATGGTGGCCCACCTGCGGCTGGACCAGCAGGCCGGCCTGGTGCTGAACACCCTATGGAACACCCCGGTGGTTCCCACCCGGGCCGAGGCCGCCGACGAGACCGGCGCGCTGGTGCCCGAGCGGATCTTTCTGCACCATGACCCCGACGCCGTCGAGCCGCCTTCGCTGCTGCCCGGCGTAAGGATGGTGTGCGACGATTCCGACGTGCTGGACCGCAAGATCACGGCCGGCGTGTACCGGGGCGACATGCGGTGCGAGGCCGGCATGGTGGCGCTGTACCACAACCTGGGCACCCAGATGCTGGAATACGAAGCCTGCCGGGGCGGCGCGGCCATCCCCTATTCGCTGCACACCAACCCCATCAACATCGGGTACCCGGATTTCCTGGGCATGGGGGCGGCCGTGCTGGGCGACGGCAACGCCGACCTGGTGTACGAGATGGCCGACACCGACCGCAAGATGATGAAGGCTGCCGGGCTGAACATCATGTACGGGCCCCAGGTGGATGTGTCCACCGACCCCCGCTGGCCCCGCAACTCCGGCACCTACGGCGAACGGCCGGAGGTGACCGCCGCCATCACCCGGGAACTGGTGCGCGGCTACCAGAACGGCCCCGACGGGCTGAACGAGGGCTCGGTGGTGCTGACGGTCAAGCATTTCCCCGGCGACGGCCCGGCCGAAAACGGCTTTGAGCCCCACATGCCCATCGGCCAGTGGCGGCTGTACCCCACCGAAGGCTCGATGGAGACCTATCACCTGCCCCCCTTCCAGGCAGCCTTTGACATGAAGGCTTCGGCCATCATGCCGGACTATTCCCGCATTGCCAACGACAGCCGCACCCGGCCCCAGTATTACCGCGGGCAGCTGACCTCCCGGGAGAGCGTGCCCTCCACCTATTCCAAGGAGCTCATCCACGACCTGGCCCGGGAGATCATGGGCTTTGACGGGTATGTGAACTCCGACTCCGGCGTGATCACGGTGCAGATGTACGGGCTGGAAAACTGCACGGTGCCCGAGCGGTACGCCCGGTGCATCAGCGCCGGCACCGACGTGATCGGCGGCAACTCGGATGTGGAGAACATCCTGGCCGCGGTGGAGCAGGGCCTGCTGCCCAAGGCCGACCTGGACCGGGCCAACTACCGCCGCCTGCTGAGCCTGTTCCGCCAGAACCGGGTGGACAACCCCTACCTGGACCCCGACGAGGCCGACCGGGTGCGGGCCGAAAACTTTGAGGGTGCCAAGAAGGCCGCCTACAAAGCCTGCCAGAAGGAGGTCGTGCTGGCCAAGAACCACGGCGGCGTGCTGCCGCTGGCCCGGGGCAAAAAAGTGTACATCGCGGTGTTTTCCGGCGATGATCCGGGCGCGGCGGTCGCCCAGGCCATGGGCGCCGGCGTGGCCGGCGACGAGGGCAACGAGGCGCTGCGGGCCCAGCTGACCGAGCTGTTCACCGCCCGGGGCTTTGCGGTGGTGGACCGGCCCGAGGACTGCGACTACGCCTACCTGCATGTCTGGCCCCGGTCCAACGGGATGGTGTTCCGGCAGTATGCGATGCCGGTGATCGACCTGGTGGACGGCGAGCTGTTTGACGAGCGGGAGGTCAACAAGAGCCAGAAACTCTCCGGCCGGAAGGTGGCCATCCACACCCTGCGGGGGGTGGACCAGATCCCCGGGCTGTGCCGCACCGTTCATGACCACGGCGGCAAGGTGATCGCCACCTGCGTGGTCTGCAACCCCTGGCTGCTGGGCAAGCTGGAGCCCCATGTGGACGGGCTGACCTTCCAGTACACCGTAAGCCCGGTGGCCATGGCCAACGCCCTGGGCGCCCAGCTGGACGTGCTGACCGGCGACTACAACCCCACCGGCCGGATGAGCCTGACGATGGTCTCCTCCCAGGAGGTCATCGCCATCACCCACAAGGAGCTGGACGGGGTGATGCGGGAGGTCTGCGCTTCCCCCAACGACGTGCCGGGCTACGCCAAGGACCCCTACATCGACCCGGAGATCCTGGCCCGGGTGCCGGGCGGCAGCTATGCCTACTGCGACGCCGACGGCAACTACTACCGTTCCGGCTTCGGCCTGCGGTACGAATAAGGCCGGGCCCCTTGAACGGCGCCCAGGTTTTTCTGCCTGCCGCTTAACTTTGCCTCCCTTGCCGCGGGAGCGGCGGGCTGACCCCCGCGCCATGGCCGCGCTGGAGCGGCTGAAGGACTGACCCGGCAGCGCCGCAGCCAAAACAAAGCCGCCCCGGCCAAGCCGGGGCGGCGGGCGGGGCGGCTTACTCCTGCAAGGCGGCCAGCGCCAGAGCGGCCAGGCCCAGGCCCAGCAGCGGCAGGGCCGCATCGGCGGAGATCTGCCCCAGAGCGCTGAGGGCCACCACCGCCACGCCGGCGGCCAGCCCCACACACCGGCCAATCAGCTTGACCAGCCCCTGCGCCTCGCTTTTGTGCGGCGCGGGGGCTTTGGCTTGCAGCAGTTCCTGCGGGGTGGTGCCCAGCGCTTCGGCCAGGCGGGGGAAGGCGGTCACCTCCGGGCAGGAGAGGTCCCGTTCCCACTTGCTCACCGCCTTGTCGGTCACCCCCATGCGGGCGGCCAGATCGGCCTGGGTCATATTCTGTTGCTTGCGCAGCGCGGCAATGGCCGCGCCGAGGGTTTTGGTTTCCTGTTCCATGGCTGCAATTCCTCCTTTGGTCTGCCACCAGCCTACCACAGCGCCGCCCAAAAAGCAACCGACCGCCGGTCCGATGGGCTCGACAGTTGGTCGAGGGGGGCGGTAGAGTCCGCTTTTCTGCGCTGCTGCGTCAAACAAAGCCGCCCCGGCATGGCCGGGGCGGCTTTCTGTATGAGTATGTATGAGTATGAGGAAACAGGGTCGATCCGGCGCTTGCCGGGTCTGCCGCTTACTGGGCAGCCTTGATGGCGCGGATCTGCTTGATGAGTTCGGGCACGACCTTGTACAGGTCGCCCACCAGGCCGTAGGTGGCCACATCAAAGATGGGGGCGCCCTCGTTCTTGTTCACCGCGATGATGGTCTCGGAATCCTGCATGCCGGCGATGTGCTGGATGGCGCCGGAGATGCCCAGGGCCACATAGATGCGGGGATGGACGGTCTTGCCGGTCTGGCCCACCTGATGGTCGGCGGACAGCCAGCCTTCGTCGGTGACAGCGCGGGAAGCGCCCACGACGCCGCCCAGCACGCCGGCCAGTTCTTCGGCCAGGGCGATGCCCTTCTCGGGGTCAGAGCTGATGCCGCGGCCCACCGAGACGACCACATCGGCGCCGATCAGGTCCACCAGCTTCTTGGCGCTCTTCTTGATGTCCAGGATCTCCACATGGATGTCCTCGGCGCTGAGGGCGGGGGTGATCTTTTCCATCACGACCTTGGCGGCGCCGGCCTCGTCATAGGGCTGGGTCTGCATGACGCCGGGGCGGACGGTGGACATCTGCGGGCGGAAGCGCGGGCAGATGATGGTGGCCATCAGGTGGCCGCCGAAAGCCGGGCGGGTCATCTTCAGGTTGGTGTTCTCTTCGAACTTGGTGTTGTCCACATCAATGTTGGAGGTGGTGCGCAGGAAGTTCTTGTACTTCTCCACATCCACATCCAGGTGGGTGCAGTCGGCGGTCAGGCCGGTGTGCAGCCGGGCGGCGCAGCGGGGGCCCAGGTCACGGCCCAGGTTGGTGGCGCCGATCAGCACGATCTCGGGCTTTTTGTCCATGACCAGGTCGCACAGGGCCTTGGCATAGCCGTCGGTGGTGTAGTCCTTGAGCAGCGGGCTGTCCAGGTAGTAGACCCGGTCGGCGCCGTAGCCGCCCAGGGCCTTGATGTAATCTTCGTTCAGGCCGCTGCCCATCACGACGCCGCACAGCTCGACGCCCAGGTCGTTGGCCAGTTTGCGGCCTTCGCTGAGCAGCTGGTAGCTGATGGTCTGCATCTGACCTTCGCGCTGTTCGCAAAACACCCAAACGCCCTTGAAGGCGGCGGTGTCCATCGCATTGAATTCAGCCATAGTTTCTGTCTCCTTCCTCAAATCAGGTGCTTGTCGTTCAGGATACCGACCAGCTGGTCAGCGCTTTCGACCATCATGCCGGCGCCCTTGACCGGGGGAGCAAAAGACTTGTACACGTTCGTGGGAGAGCCCTTCAGGCCGATGGTGTCGGTCTCGATGAGGGGGTCGTCCTTCAGCGCGTTGTAGTCGAACACATCAATGGGCTTGTCATAGCATTCGAAGATGCCGGGCACGCTCATATAGCGGGGCTCGTTGAGCTCCTTGATGCAGGTCAGCAGGCAGGGGGTGTGGACCTTCAGCTCCATGTAGCCGTCTTCCAGCTGGCGCTTGACGATCAGCTCGTCGCCGTTCTTCTGGATGTCTGTGACGTAGGTGACCTGGGGCAGATGCAGCTTTTCGGCGATCTGGGGGCCGACCTGGGCGGTGTCGCCGTCGATGGCCTGGCGGCCGCAGAAGACGATGTCCTCGGGGCCGACGCCGATCTTGTTGACGGCCGCGGCCAGGATCTGGGAGGTGGCGAAGGTATCCGAGCCGCCGAACTCACGGCCGGAGACCAGCACGCCCCGGTCGGCGCCGCGGGCGATCAGCTCGCGCAGCATCCCTTCGGCCGGCGGCGGGCCCATGGTCACGACGACCACTTCGCAGCCGGTGGCGTCCTTGAGCTGCAGGGCCGCCTCGACGGCGTTCAGGTCGTCGGGGTTGGTGATGGTGGCCATGGCCGCACGGTCCATGGTGCCGTCCGCCTTGACGGCGACTTTGCCCTGGGTATCAGGGACCTGCTTGACACAAACGATTGCTTTCATGATACTGCGCCCTCCTTACTTGAGCATCGCGCCGGAAATGACCATCATCTGGACTTCGCTGGTGCCCTCGTAGATCTCGGTGATCTTGGCATCGCGCATCATCCGCTCGATGGGGTAGTCGCGGGTGTAGCCGTAGCCGCCGAACAGCTGCAGGCAGCGGCGGGTCACATCGCTGGCGGTGCGGGAGGCAATCAGCTTGGCCTCGGCCGCCTCCACGCTGTAGCGAACCTTGGCGCCGTTCATGGCAGCCTGCTTTTTCAGGGCCGCGGCGTACACCAGGTACTTGGCGGCGTCCACCCGGGCCTTCATCTCGGCCAGTTCGAACTGGGTGTTCTGGAAAGCGGCGATGGAACGGCCGAACTGCTTGCGCTCCTTGACATAGGCGACGGTCTCATCCAGCGCGCCTTCGGCGATGCCCAGGGCCTGGGCGGCAATGCCGATGCGGCCGCCGTCCAGCGTGGCCATGGCCAGCTGGAAGCCCTTGCCCTTGACGCCCAGCAGGCGGTCCTTGGGGATGATGCAGTCTTCCATGATGAGCTCGCAGGTGGAAGAACCGCGGATGCCCATTTTGTCCTCGGGCTTGCCGACCTTGAAGCCGGGGTCGGTGCGCTCGACAATGAAGGCGGAGATCTCCTTCTGCTTGCGGCCGCGCTTGTCCAGCACGGTGCCGGTGACGGCGATGATGATGAAGACGTTGGCGTAGCCGGCGTTGGTGATGAAGATTTTGGAGCCGTTGAGCTTCCAGTGGTCGCCCTCATCCACCGCGACGGTCTGCTGGCCCTGGGCGTCGGTGCCGGCGCCGGGCTCGGTCAGGCCGAAAGCGCCGATCCACTCGCCGCTGCACAGCTTGGGCAGGTATTTGGCCTTCTGCTCGGGGGTGCCGTTCTCATAGATGGGCGCCGCGCACAGAGAGGTGTGGGCCGAAATGATGACGCCGGTGGTGCCGCAGACCTTGCTCATCTCCTCGACCGCCATGACGTAGGAAAGCACGTCGCCGCCGGCGCCGCCCACTTCCTTGGGGAAATAAATGCCCATCATGCCCAGCTTGGCCATCTTTTTGACGTTCTCGATGGGGAAGTATTCCTCGGCATCGACCATCTTGGCCAGGGGCTTGACCTCATTCTCAGCAAACTCCTTGTACATCTTCTGTACCATCTGCTGCTGTTTGGACAGGGTGAAATCCATAATGCAACCTCCTATGCAGACAAATTTCTCCTGCCGCCAGCGGGAGCCCGCGGCAGGAGAAATGTTGTGATTTGTAGTTTACAGCGCGTCCACCGGGGTCTTGGTGCGGTCGGCGTTATAGACGTAGAAGCCCTTGCCGGTCTTGCAGCCCAGGTTGCCGCCGCGGACCATCTTGCGGATCAGCGGGCAGGCGCGGTACTTGGAATCGCCGGTCTCCTTGTACAGCACGTCCATGATGGCCAGGCAGATGTCCAGGCCGACGAAGTCGCCCAGTTCCAGGGGGCCCATGGGGTGGTTGGCGCCCAGCTTCATGGCGGCGTCGATGCCGGCGATGTCGGACACGCCCTCCATCTTGATGAAGGCGGCCTCGTTGATCATCGGGATCAGGATGCGGTTGACCACGAAGCCGGCGGCCTCATTGACCTGCACGGGGGTCTTGCCGATCTTCTCGGACAGATCCTTGATGGCGGCGACGGTCTCGGCGGGGGTGTTGGCGCCGGCGATGACCTCCACCAGCTTCATGCGGTCGGCGGGGTTGAAGAAGTGCATCCCGATCATCGGGCGGGACAGGCCCTTGCCGATCTCGGTGATGGACAGGCTGGAGGTGTTGGAGGCGAAGATGCACTCCGGCTTGCAGATCTTGTCCAGCGCGGCGAAGGTGTCCTGCTTGACCTTCATGTCCTCGAAAGCAGCCTCGACGATGAGGTCGCAGTCAGCGCACAGGTCTTCTTTCAGGCCCGGGGTGATGGCCGCCACACGGCGATCCACTTCGGCCTGGTCCAGCTTGCCCTTGGCAACCAGCTTGGCGTAACCGGCGGCAATCTTGTTCTTGCCGTTCTCGGCCCATTCCTGCTTGATGTCGCACAGCGCAACGGTGTAACCCTCGATCTGTGCAAAAGCCTTCGCAATGCCCTGGCCCATGGTGCCAGCGCCAATAACGCCTACCTTCATAGTAGTAACCTCCCTGAAAATGTTCTGTAAAAATCAGTTGTTGGTGAAAACCGGTTTGGGTTTCGGCTTCTCACGGCTGAGGAAGCACTGCATGCCCTCCACCTGATCGTGAGTTTCAAAGCAGTCGCCGAACAGCTTTTCTTCGACTTCAACCGCCTTCTCGATGGGCAGGCTGATGCCGTCGTTCATCGCCTTCTTGCAGTTGCGCACGGCGATGGGCGCGTTCTTGGCGATCTTGCCGGCCAGCTTGAGGGCTGCGGGCAGCAGCTCCTCCTGGGTGTACACGGCGTTGACCAGGCCGATGCGCAGGGCTTCGTCCGCCTTGATGTTCAGGGCAGAGTAGACCAGCTGCTTGGCCATGCCCATGCCCACCAGACGGGCCAGGCGCTGGGTGCCGCCGAAGCCCGGGGTGATGCCCAGGCCCACTTCGGGCTGACCGAAGACGGCGTTGTCAGAGCACAGACGGATGTCGCAGCTCATGGCCAGCTCGTTGCCGCCGCCCAGGGCAAAGCCGTTGACGGCCGCGATGACGGGCAGCGGGAAGTGCTCGATCATCAGGAAGATGTCGTTGCCCAGCTTGCCGAAGGCTTCGCCTTCCGCCTTGGTCATGGTGGACATGGAGCCGATGTCGGCACCGGCGACGAAGCTCTTGTCACCGGCACCGGTCAGCACGACGCAGCGCACGGTGTTCTGGTCGATGCCCTCAAAGGCGGCCTTCAGGTCGGCCAGCACTTCGGGGTTCAGCGCGTTGAGCGCCTGGGGCCGGTCGATGGTAACGACAGCCACCGCGCCCTGCACTTCAGTATTGACAAAAGCCATTGGATGGTTCCTCCCAAATCATTGATCCGCCGGCATCGGCCCGCAGGCCGACGCCCGCGCCGGCACAGCCGGGGTTCAGTCCATCTCGACGATGGTGGCGCAGCCCATGCCGCCGCCGATGCACAGGGTGGCCAGGCCCTTCTTGGCGCCGCGGTGCTTCATGGCGTACAGCAGGGTGACCAGGATGCGGGCGCCGGAAGCGCCGACCGGGTGGCCCAGGGCGATGGCGCCGCCGTTGACGTTGACCTTGCTCATGTCGAACTCCAGGTCATGGGCGACGGCCAGGCTCTGGGAAGCGAACGCCTCGTTGGCTTCGATCAGGTCCATGTCGGCCACGGTCAGGCCGGTCTTGGCCATGACCTTGCGGGTGGCGGCCACGGGGCCCACGCCCATGATGGACGGGTCCACGCCGCCCAGCGCGCCGGCGACCCAGGTGGCCATCGGGGTGACGCCCAGTTCCTTGGCCTTCTCCTCGCTCATGATGACGAGGGCGGCGGCGCCGTCGTTGATGGCGGAGGCGTTGCCGGCGGTGACCTTGCCGTCCTTCTTGAAGGCGGGGCGCAGCTTGGCCAGCACTTCCGGCGGGCTCAGGCGGGGGCCTTCGTCGGTGTCGAAGATGATGTCGCCCTTCTTGTTCTTGATGGTGACGGGAACGATCTCGTCCTTGAAGGCGCCTTCCTTGATGGCCTTCTCAGCCTTCAGCTGGCTGTTGTAGGCGAAGTTGTCCAGATCCTCGCGGCTCAGGTTCCACTGGTCGGCCACATTCTCGGCGGTGATGCCCATGTGGTAGTCGTTGAAGGCGTCCCACAGCGCGTCGTTGACCATGGTGTCCACCAGCTCGCTCTTGCCCATGGGGGAACCCATGCGGTAGCCGTAGCGGCCCTTCATCATGGCGAAGGGGGCCATGTCCATGTTCTCGGTGCCGCCGGCGACCACGATGTCGGCGTCGCCGGCCTCGATCATCTGGGCGGCCATGTTGACGCAGTTCAGACCGGAGCCGCAGACCACGTTGACGGTGACGGCCGGGGTGGTGACGGGCAGACCGGCCTTGATGGAGGCCTGGCGGGCGACGTTCTGGCCCAGGCCAGCCTGGATGACGCAGCCCATGTAGACATGATCGACCTGTTCGGGGGTGATGCCGGCGCGGGCGATGGCTTCCTTGATGACAAGGGCGCCCAGATCAGCAGCCGGAACGTTGGACAGGGTGCCGCCGAACTTGCCGATGGGGGTACGGCAGGCGGACGCTATGACGATCTTTTTCATAAATGCAGCCTCCTGAAAGGATTTTCTGCCCGGTGGGGCAGCGGGTTACTTGGGTGTTGGGTGGATCTATTTCCAAAACCGCAGCGCGGCTTGTGGATGAAGGGGTGCGGCGGGGGCTATACCTCGCCCTGCCGCTGCTTGGCCAGCAGGGCGCTTTCCACGTTCGGGGTGACGAACTGGGACACGTCCTGGTGGTAGTGGGCGGCTTCCTTGACGATGGTGGAGGACAGATAGCTCCACTGGATGGAAGTGGCCAGGAAGACCGTCTCGATGCCCGGGGAAAGGGCGTGATTGGTGTGGGCCAGCTGGATCTCGTTTTCAAAGTCTGTGACCGCCCGCAGCCCGCGCACCATGACGGTGGCCCCGCAGGCCTTGGCGAAGCTGACGGTCAGCCCGTCAAAGCTGGCCACCTGCACGTTGGGGATGCCGCGGCAGGTCTCCTTGAGCATGGCCACCCGCTCCTCCACCGTGAACAGCGGGGTCTTGGCGCTGTTGATGAGCACCGCGACGATGAGGGTGTCGAACATGCGGGCCGCCCGCCGGATAATGTCCAGATGGCCGCGGGTGACCGGGTCGAAGCTGCCGGGGTACATGGCGATGGTCATGGCAAACAGACCTTCCTTTGCTTGGGTTGCGCCGGATGGCTGTACGCCCTGTTAAAAATGTAACAGCCCCGGGCAGAAAGAAAAGCACCGTGCGCCGTTGTGCGCCTGAACAGCCGTTGCTGCGAAAGGTCTGCGGGTCGGGTGCCTGCCGGGCGGGGATGCTCCACGTTCCGGTACACCTATATTTTTACACTTTTGTTAAGCAATTGTCAATATCCATCCTGTTCAAATTCACAGCAAAAAAGGCGTTTGTTTTGTGTCAGTTCACGAAAGCCCCCGCCGGCGCGGCGCGGGCGCCGGCGGCAGGGGCCAAAGCGGGGCAAAATGTCTGTTCTTCGTTCAAATTGGGCCGTCCGCCCGCCCCTCCCCGCCGCCGTCTGCAGGCCCCGGTGTGCCATGGCCGCCGGGCTTTTTTGCCCGCCCGGGCGGCTTTTTTCCCAAGATGCTTGACCGCGGGGCCGGAACGTGTTATTGTTTTAACAGGTATGGGCTTTTGCAAGGGCCCAGCCGAACCTTTGCCATGAACGTTTGAATGAACGAGGTGCAGTACGATGAATTTTGATGACCTGATTGCAAAAGTGAGTACCTGCGGCAAACAGCGGCTGGCCGTGGCCGCGGCCGAGGACGACGCCGTGCTGGAAGCGGTGAACGAGGCCCACAAGCGGGGCATTGCCGACGCGATCCTGGTGGGCGACGAGGCCGCCATCCGCAAGATCGCCGCCGAGCTGGACATGGACCTGAGCGACTACCGCATCATCAACGAGCCGGACAAGGCCGCCGCGGCGCTGAAGGCCGTGAAGCTGGCCCATGACGGCGAGGCCGACATGTACATGAAGGGCCTGCTGGATACCAAGACCTTCCTGAAGAGCATCCTGGACAAAGAGGTGGGCCTGCGCACCGGCAAGACGCTGAGCCATGTGGCGGTGTTCCAGGTCAAGGGCATCGAGCAGCTGCTGTTCCTCTCCGACGTGGCCTTCATCACCTACCCCACGCTGGAGGACAAGGTCCACATCATTGAAAACACCGTGGCCGTGGCCCACGCCTGCGGCGTGGAATGCCCGAAGGTGGCCCCGCTGGCCGCCGTGGAGGTGGTGAACCCCAAGATGCCCTGCACCGTGGACGCCGACGAGCTGCGCCGGATGAACGCCGAGGGCAAGCTCACCGGCTGCGTGGTGGACGGGCCGCTGTCCATGGACATTGCCATCGACCCCGAAGCCGCCGCCCACAAGGGCGCCGCCCTCCGCCCCGCCGCCGGCCATGCCGACGTGCTGCTCTTCCCCGACATCCAGGCCGGCAACCTGGTGTACAAGACCCTGGTCCACACCGCCGAGTGCGAAAACGGCTGCATCCTGACCGGCACCAAGGTGCCCGCCATCCTGACCAGCCGGTCCGACTCCTTCAAGACCAAGGTCAACTCCATCGCGCTGGCCGCCGTTGTGGCCGCCGGTTTGAAAGACTAAGCGCAAAGGAAGCGAAGCAAGATGATGAAAAGCCTGATTATCAACCCGGGTTCCACCTCCACCAAGATCGGCGTGTTTGAGGACGAGACCCTGCAGTTCGACAAGACCCTGCGCCACCCCACCGAGGAGATCGCCAAGTACCCCACCATCATCGACCAGAAGGATTTCCGCAAGCAGATCATCCTGGACGCCCTGAAGGAGGACGACTGCGACATCCATTCCTTTGATGTGATCGTGGGCCGCGGCGGCCTGCTCAAGCCCATCCCCGGCGGCACCTACCCGGTGTCCGACGCGCTGCTGGCCGACCTGAAAAACGGCGTGCAGGGCCAGCACGCCTCCAACCTGGGCGGCATCCTGGCCCGGGAGATCGGCGACGCCATCGGCAAGCCCAGCTTCATCGTGGACCCGGTGGTGGTGGATGAACTCACCGACGTGGCCCGCATCTCCGGCATGCCGGAACTGCCCCGGCGCTCCATCTTCCACGCGCTGAACCAGAAGGCCGTGGCCCGCCGCTACGCCAAGGAGCACGGCACCACCTACGACGCGCTGAACCTGATCGTCATTCACATGGGCGGCGGCGTGTCGGTGGGCGCCCACAGCCACGGCAAGGTGGTGGATGTGAACAACATCCTGGACGGCGAAGGCTGCTTCAGCCCCGAGCGGTCGGGCACCGTGC
>ERZ1090867.780-NODE-782-length-12336-cov-5.347203_pt1 | contig 12336 bp, 17 predicted proteins | sample MGYA00478476_ERZ1090867 | MGnify/ENA primary metagenome ERZ1090867 (study PRJEB33644, sample SAMEA5815742) | chicken gut metagenome | biome: Chicken; feature: Gastrointestinal Tract; material: Caecum | place: Ireland | collected 2019-01-01 | study: A study of the... | reverse complement strand
CGAGATGACGTCGAGTCTCGTGGGCTCGGAGATGTGTATAAGAGACAGCATACGGGCTGAAACGGCGAAATATATCCACCGTGCTCCTGTTGAAGGGCAGGACGAAGAACTTAGTATAGTACTGCTGGCTTTTTATGAAGCTATCCTTGGTTACGAGAAAAACCGCGGGGCGTTTCTTTCCTATGCTTCCAGGGGAATACGCAGCCGTATCATCGATTATTACCGTAAAGAAAAGAAACATACAAAAGTGACTTCACTTCATGAACCTGTTCAGGACGAAGACAATGAAACCTGGAAGATTAATCAGTTAGAGAATCCGGAAAATGAAATTGAAAAGAGTCATCATATAAGTGCAACAAGAGATGAGATTCAGGAATATGAGAAAACTCTTCAGGAATTCGGGATTTCATTTTCAGATGTGTCTGATAATTGTCCCCGGCAGGAGCGTACGCTTCAGGCGTGCAGACGGGTGCTTTCTGCAGCGAGAGAGAATCCCGAACTGCTGGATGAACTGCTCCGCACCAAGAAACTTCCGATGGCAGCGCTCTCAGAAAAATCAAAAACCGATAAGAAGACAATGGAGCGGCACAGAAAGTATCTGGTAGCTATTTTGCTGGCGTTTACAAACGGGTATGAGATTATACGGGGACATTTATACCATCTCACCGGAAAGCGGGAAAACTCTGATACATAGTAGAAACGGAGTCGAACATGGAAAAAGAGACAAAGTATCTGGTACTGGAAGTTCATAATGCATATGCGGTGGTCCTTAATAACAGCGGACAATTTATAAAGGCGGCGAACTGCGGATATAAGGTAGGAGATGTCGTTGGAAGTATCATTCCCATGATCTATCCTCAGGATAAGAAGAAACGCAAAAATAATATTATCCGGCTGGCTGCAGGCCTGGCTGCCTGCATATGCCTGTGCGTGTTCGGAGGGTATGAATATCAATATATGTATACGGAATATGGAAGTGTCCATATGCAGATTAACCCGGACGTAGAGATTACTCTGAGCCGATCGGGACGTGTCCTGGATATCGAGGGAGAAAATGCAGACGGAAAAGAATTGGTGGAAGATTATGAATATAAAGGAAAAGATAAAGAAACTGTTGTAGACGAGCTCGCGGATCTTGCTATAGAACAGCAGTATCTTACCGATACCGGACGGATTTCCATTGAGGTTGATGCACGAAGTGATGAATGGGCGAAGAAGATGGAAACAGAAATATCGGAAGAGCTTAACAGCTATCTGCAGGAGCAGGGTCTGACAATAGAAATAGCTATCGGTCGTACAGAAGACGGGAACGGTACAGAAGACAAAGAGATTCTGGAAGAATCACAGTCTGTTACCATCCCGATTCCCGGGACAACAGATGAGACAGATGACTCTGCAGCAGAAAGTGATGATGACAGCGATGACGGAGTAACAGACTATTCTGTACCGTCCGGATCCTCTTCTGCTTCGTCCACTATGCCATCCTCGTCCTCTTCCGTACCGGTACAGAGCGATTCGGGCTATGACAGCGGCGGAAACAGCTCATATGACAGCAACGGAAACAGTTCTTATAGTGACAGTTCCTACAGCAGTTCGGATGACGACGATGATGACTGAGTTGTATGGTAATGAGGCGGGGACGGATTCTGATGTTTATGTTGAAAGGAAAATAGACGGGTTCCAGATCAGGAAAGGTGTTCTGGAGCTCGTTTTTATTGCTCATGTTTTCTGCAGTCGTTTTCTGTCTGTTGCGGCTTCACTGTTGAGCATAGTCGTGCAATCACTAATCCCCTTAACTATGTACAAACGGAAAAGAAAATAAAATGAGTGACGGAAAACAAAAGAAAAGCCACAGAATGTATGTTGGATTGTGTGGAAAAACAATGTTTCACAGTAAAATCGCCGTTGATTCGCGTTGACTTAATATATACTATGAAGTATAATTAATTTAATTGCAGGATTGTGTAAATCCAGATTGGAGTGAGGTTGAAATGGTTCAGGAACATAAGCCGGAACGTATCGTACAGGAACTTGTTCCCGGCAAGGAAATTACCATCGCCCACCTGATTGCAAGTCCCGATATTACGCTTTACGAGAAGCTTGGGCTTGACCCGAGGGTAGAGTACAGCAAGTCCGCTATCGGTGTGTTGACGATCAGTCCGGCGGAGACTGCGATCATTGCCGGAGATATCGCTATTAAAGCGGCGGGCATTGAGCTTGGATTTGTGGACAGGTTCAGCGGTACGTTGATCGTAACCGGTACGATCTCGGAGACAGAGGCGGCGATCCGGGCGGTCCTCGAATATGTGAAGGACAAGATGGGCTTTTCTGTATGTGAGATAACAAGGACGTAATATAATGAAGAAAATAGTACTGGTAGGCAGGAGCGAATGCGGAAAGACCACACTGACGCAGGCTCTGAAAGGTGAAACAATACACTATCACAAGACCCAGTACGTGAACAATTTTGATGTGATTATCGACACTCCCGGGGAATACGCGCAGACAAAGCATCTTGGATATGCGTTGGCGCTGTATACATATGAGGCAGATGTAGTGGGAATGCTTTTATCGGCAACCGAACCCTACTCGCTGTATCCGCCCTGTTGTACGGCTACCTGCAATCGGGAAGTGATCGGGATCGTCACAAAGATCCACGACGAACGCGCGGATGTTGCGAGGGCGGAAAGGTGGCTCAGGCTTGCGGGATGCAAAAAGATCTTCTATGTGGATTCCAAGTGTTATGAGGGGATTCCCGAGATACTGGAGTACCTGAAAGAAGACGGAGATGTACTCCCGTGGGAAAAAGATGAAAACCAATAAAAACCAACATTGAAATAGGTTGACTACTGTGGGATTGTGTGGTAATATTCAAAAAGAAACAACACAAAACAAAATGTTTTGTAGAATCCAAGGAGGAGAAGAGATGCAAAACGAATACGAAATCAAAAAAGAAATGTGTGAAATCGGTAAACGAGTTTACAATCGTGGAATGGTTGCTGCAAATGACGGTAACTTTTCTGTAAAACTCAATGACCATGAGTTTTTATGTACACCGACAGGTGTCAGCAAAGGGTTCATGACACCGGAGTACATCTGCAAGGTTGATGAGAATGGTAATGTTCTTCAGGCAAACAAAGGATTCAGACCTTCATCAGAGATCAAGATGCATATGCGTGTTTATCAGAAAAGACCGGATGTAAAATCAGTTGTACATGCTCATCCGCTGTACGCTACAACATTTGCGATCGCAGGTATTCCGCTGACACAGCCGATCATGCCTGAGGCAGTTATCGCACTTGGATGTGTACCGATCGCTCCGTACGGAACACCGTCTACAATGGAGATTCCGGATGCAGTTGAGCCTTATCTTCAGCATTTTGATGCAGTTCTCCTTGAGAACCACGGCGCACTGACATATTCTGACAGCCTTCTTGCAGCATATATGAAGATGGAATCTGTAGAGTTCTATGCACAGCTGTTATGGCAGACAATGCAGATCGGCGGACCTCAGGAGTTCAGCAAAGAGCAGGTTGAGAGACTGTATGAGATCAGAAGAAAGATGGGACTTCCGGGCAAACATCCGGCTAACCTCTGCCCGAACGCGCAGGCAGGCAAACCAAACTGCCACTCATGCGGCGGTTCCTGCGGAAGCGCGGCAGCTTCTTCTACAGTTGGTAACGCAGACGCTGATCTGGTTGCTTCTATTACAAAGAAGGTTATGGAACAGCTTGGTATGTAGGAGTTCAGTCTATGAATGAACAGGATATTACCAATGCGGTAAAATCCGTGTTGGATCAGATGAAAGGGACAGCACTCGCTGCAGAGAAGCCCCATGTCTGCAAATGCAGAAAGCATCAGATGACACTGGCTCTTGCAAATGCTCTGATCGAGAAAGTGAAAGCAAAAGCTTCGGAGATGGGGGTGGACGTCGTTGTCGCTGTCTCGGACAAGGCCGGAAGGCCGGTAGCCATCCAGTGTATGGATGGAGCGTACATAGCGAGTTTTGACATTGCATTAAATAAGACTTATACATCCGCAAGCTTGAAAATGTCCACTGCACAGCTGGCAGAACTGAGCCAGCCCGGCCAGGATCTTTACGGGATCCAGTTTACGAATAACGGAAAGATCGTGATCTTCGGAGGCGGTGAAGTCCTTGAATATGAGGGAAAGATCATCGGCGCACTCGGAGTAAGCGGAGGGTCGGCGGCAGAGGATACGGCAATCGCGGCTTACGGCAAAGAAGTCTTTAAGGAGGTATTAGAGTGTCTGTAAATGAACAGATGGTTCAGGACATTGTTCAGGAAGTAATGGCAAAGATGCAGATCGCATCTGATGTGAAAGGAGACAGAGGAGTCTTCAGTGACATGAATGAAGCGATCGAAGCAGCCAAAAAATCACAGAAGATTGTCGCAAGAATGTCTTTGGACCACAGAGAAAAAGTTATCTCCAACATCCGCAAAAAGATCAAGGAGAACGCAGAAATTCTTGCACGTATGGGCGTACAGGAAACCGGCATGGGAAATGTCGGACATAAGATTTTAAAACACCAGCTTGTTGCTGAGAAGACACCGGGAACAGAAGATATTACAACTACGGCATGGTCCGGAGACAGGGGACTTACTCTGATAGAAATGGGACCGTTCGGAGTTATCGGTGCGATCACACCGTGTACAAACCCGAGTGAAACAGTACTCTGCAACACGATCGGAATGTTCGCGGCAGGAAACACAGTCGTATTTAATCCGCATCCGGCAGCGATCAAAACATCGATCTACGCGATCAACCTTGTAAATGAGGCGTCTGTAGAGGCGGGCGGCCCGGACAACATTGCCTGCACCGTTGAGCATCCGACACTTGAAACAAGCAATATTATGATGAAGCATCCGGCAATCCAGCTCATCGCTGCTACAGGAGGCCCGGGAGTTGTTACCGCGGTCCTTTCTTCCGGAAGAAGAGGAATTGGAGCAGGAGCAGGTAACCCGCCTGCACTTGTAGATGAGACGGCGGACCTGAGAAAAGCAGCTGAGGATATCGTAAACGGATGTACATTTGACAATAACCTTCCATGTATTGCCGAAAAAGAGATCGTAGCCGTAGATTCAGTTGCAGATGAACTGATGAACTATATGATCAATGAACAGGGATGCTATCTTGCTTCCAAAGAAGAGCAGGATGCGCTTACCGCAGTAGTTCTCAAAGGCGGAAAACTGAACAGAAAATGTGTGGGACGTGATGCAAAGACACTGCTCGGAATGATTGGTGTTACGGTTCCGGATAATATCAGATGTATCACATTTGAGGGACCGAAGGAGCATCCGCTGATCGCGACAGAGCTTATGATGCCGATTTTAGGTGTTGTTAGGGCGAAGGACTTTGACGATGCAGTAGAGCAGGCTGTATGGCTTGAGCATGGCAACCGCCATTCTGCACACATCCATTCAAAGAACATCGACAATATCACAAAATATGCGAAAGCGATCGATACGGCGATCCTCGTAAAAAACGGACCGTCTTATGCGGCATTGGGATTTGGAGGCGAAGGATTCTGTACATTCACGATCGCCAGCAGGACAGGCGAGGGTCTGACAAGCGCAAGCACATTCACAAAGAGAAGACGCTGCGTCATGACAGACAGTTTGTGTATACGTTAAGCCATGCACTTATGACACATAAATGTGTATGCAGGCTTGCCTGCGGATACACATTTGATGTGGCAGAAGTATACGGCGCACGCCGGCAGCGAGATGAAGCAGAGCGGAATCGAGCTGTGCATGGCGTAAAGAGAAAAACAGTAGTAGGAGGTAAATAACATGGAAATGAATTCCGCTAATGTGGAAGCTGTTGTAAAACAGGTACTTGAAAGTATGCTTGACAAGAAGATACCTTCACAGTCAGCTCCGGCAGCAAGCCAGGCTGTTCCGAAGACAGCTCATGTTGCTATGCTGACATCGCTTGAGCATTATGATATTAAAGAGTTCCCGATCCCGGAAGTGGGAGACGGAGACATCCTTGTAAAAGTAGAGGGATGTGGTATCTGTGGTACAGATGCACATGAATTCAAAAAAGATCCGTTCGGACTGATCCCGGTAGCGCTCGGACATGAGGGAACCGGCGAAATTGTCAAAATGGGTAAGAACGTGAAGGTTGACAGCGCAGGAAAACCGTTGAAGGTTGGCGACAAGGTCGTTACATGTATGATCTTCCATGATGATCCGGACATCGAGATGTTCGATCTGAATAAGAAGAATGTGGGAGGCGCTGATGTATACGGACTTCTTCCGGACGATGACATTCATCTGAACGGATGGTTCTCAGATTACATCCTTATCCGTGAAGGTTCTTCTGTATTTAACGTAAGTGACCTTGATCTTGATTCCAGAATCCTGATCGAGCCATGTGCAGTTCTTGTACATGCAGTAGAGAGAGCTAAAACGACAGGAATTTTAAGATTCAACAGCAGAGTTGTCGTACAGGGATGCGGACCGATCGGTCTGATCTGTATCGCGGTTCTCCGTACACTTGGTGTTGAGAACATCGTTGCAGTAGACGGTAATCCGCAGAGACTTGAGTTCGCTAAGAAAATGGGTGCAGACAAGTCTGTAAACTTTATGGAATACAAAGGAATCGAGGCTCTTTCAGGAGCAGTGAAAGATGCATTTGGCGGACATCTTGCAGATTTTGCATTCCAGTGTACCGGATCACCGGCAGCACATTCGAACATCTACAAATTCATCCGCAACGGCGGCGGACTTTGTGAACTTGGATTCTTCATCAACGGCGGAGACGCTACGATCAATCCGCACTTTGATCTTTGCTCTAAAGAGATCAATCTGGTCGGCTCATGGGTATATACACTGAGAGATTATGCAACGACTTTTGATTTCCTGAAGAGAGCACAGGCAATCGGGCTTCCGATGAAGGAACTGATCACTCACAGATTCCCGCTGGAGGAGATCAATGAGGCTCATGAAACAAATCTTGCACAGAAAGGCCTTAAGATCGCTATCGTTAATAAATAAGGTGGATCATTATGGGAGAAGCAGTAGGTATGTTGGAGGTCTTCGGGCTGGCCACGGCATTTGCGGCGGCTGATGCCGGATGCAAAGCTGGCAATGTATGGCTCGAAAAATTCGACAAAAATAAACCGGCGAATGCAGATGAATTACCTGTACCGCTGATCGTCATGGTCAAATTCCGTGGAAGCGTATCCGATGTCACGGCGGCGCTTGAAGCGGCAAAGGCAAGAGCCGAAGAGCTTGCGGGCGTTGTAACCGAATATAAGATCGCAAGACCGACAGAGGATACAGAGAAGATGCTGAAGCTTACCGGATTAGATAAAGGTGAACCACATATCATCAATGAAAAAGATATTGAAGAGATTTAGGAGGAAATGAACAATGGCAATGGCACAGCAGGCATTAGGAATGATTGAAACAAGAGGTCTTACGGCAGCAATCGAAGCTGCAGATGCAATGACAAAAGCAGCTGAGGTTACACTGATCGGAACAGAGAAGATCGGAAGCGGACTTGTAACGGTTATGGTACGCGGCGATGTAGGAGCTGTTAAGGCAGCAGTTGAGACAGGCGCTGACGCTGCAGGAAGACTTGGAGAGCTCGTAGCTACACACGTAATCCCGAGACCGCACAACGATGTTGAGAAGATCCTTCCTACTGTATAGTCATACTGCTTGCGGGAGGTCCTTACATTAAAGCAAAGGAGCAGTCTCATGGGAAACGCGTATGGATTTTTTGAGATCCCGAGTGTTACGGCGGCGGTAGTCGCAGTTGATATCATGTGCAAGACAGCAGATGTGCAGTTTGTCACATGGGAGAAAAAACTGGGCGGACGCTTAGTTACGATCATCATCCGCGGTGACGTATCCGCTGTAAAACAGGCTGTCGAAGCTGCTGAGGCAGGCGGAATCAAAAAGCCTGTGTGCGCTGTAGTGATCCCGAGCCCCCATGAGGAGGTACTCAAGATCGTTAACGGCAGTGCGAACAGAGTAAGTTAGGAGGCAGTTTAAGATGGCAGAAGAAAAGAAAACAACAACAGCCAAAGCGCCGGCAAAAACTGTACGAAGAGTGAGAAAGACGGCGCAGAAGGCAGAAACGGTTCAGGAACAACCTACAATTCAGAAGGAGGAAAGAAAAATGTCACAGGAAGCATTAGGAATGGTTGAAACAAGAGGTCTGGTAGCATCAATCGAGGCAGCAGATACAATGTTAAAAGCTGCGAACGTAGTTCTGGTAGGAACAGAGAAGATCGGAAGCGGACTTGTAACAGTAATGGTACGCGGAGATGTAGGAGCTGTTAAATCAGCAGTTGAGTCCGGAGCAGAGGCTGCAGGAAGACTCGGCGAATTAGTTGCTACACACGTAATCCCGAGACCGCACAACGATGTGGAGAAGATTCTTCCGGTTCTTAAATAATCTGGGATTATTGAAAAGTCAATAATCGCGTATTATCGACGAATCAATGGTGGGGACTGATCAGGCAACTGTATCAGTTCCCTGCAAATACAAGGAGAATTGAGATATGGATAACAGTAATGTGGCATTAATTACAAAGCTGGTTCTGGAAGCAGTTGAAAAACAGAAATCATCCGATGATGCAGGATATCTTGTCCCCATCGGAGTGTCCGCAAGACATATCCATCTTACACAGGAACACGTCGAAGTGCTGTTTGGAAAAGGCTATCAGCTCACCAAGAAAAAGGAGCTGATGGGCGGACAGTTCGCATCAAATGAGACCGTGACGATCGTAGGAATTAAACTCAGAGCAATCGAAAATGTCAGAGTTTTGGGACCTGTCAGAAAACAGACGCAGGTTGAGATCTCCGCGACAGATGCAATTAAGCTCGGCGTCAAAGCTCCGATCAGAGAGTCCGGAAATGTTGCAGGAAGTGCACCGATCGCTGTTGTCGGACCGAAAGGTGCCCTTTATCTTAAAGAAGGATGCATCATTGCGATGCGGCATATACATATGTCCCCGAGAGATGCCATGGCAGCCGGTGTGCATGACGGAGATATTGTATCGGTAAAAGCGGACAATGAAAGAGGAACAATATTCAACCACGTAAAGATTCGGGTAGACGACAGCTTCACTCTTGAGATGCACATCGATACCGATGAAGCAAATGCTGCAAAGATCGCAACCGGAGATACGGTGAGGATTATATCATGCTGATAGGAAAAGTTGTCGGAAGTGTTGTTTCAACACGCAAATGTGAAAATTTGGTCGGAAATAAATTTATGATCGTAGATATACTGGAGCATATGCATTCCGGCGCAGACCAGCTTATTGCGATCGATAAGATCGGAGCGGGAATCGGCGAATATGTGCTCGTGGCACAGGGCAGTGCGGCAAGAATCGGAAGCGGTATGCCGGATGCGCCGATCGATGCAGCGATCGTGGGAATTATTGACGACGGATCAGGACTGGAGTAGTGGAATTATGGATATGAAAGAATTAAGCAGCATATTGCAGCAGAACGGTATCGTTGGTGCAGGTGGTGCAGGATTTCCGACATATGCAAAACTGGATGAACGTGCAGATACGATCATCCTGAACTGTGCGGAATGTGAACCGCTCCTGAGGCTGCACAGACAGCTTCTTGAAAAGCACGCCGCCGAGATCGCAGATATGTTCCATACGATCGCTGAGACCGTTGGAGCGAAAGAAGCGATTATCGGTATTAAGAAGGCATATAAGAAGACGATCGAAGCAGTAGATGCTGTTATTGAAAAATATCCGGAAATGAGACTTGGATTGCTGGATGAAGTCTATCCTGCCGGCGATGAAGTAGTTCTTATCTATGAAGTGACAGGAAAAGTTGTACGCCCCGGCGGACTCCCGATCGAGAGCGGCGTCGCGGTATTCAATGTAGAGACTGTTTACAATGCATACAGGGCTTTGCATGAAAATACACCTGTGGAAGATAAGCTGGTGTCTGTTGTTGCAGAGGTAGAGAATCCGATTACAGTTCGTGTTCCTATCGGTACGCCTCTTGACGAGGTTGTAGCGCTTGCAGGACACGTCACAACACCGAACCCGGTGTATTTTGTAGGCGGTCCTATGATGGGCAACATCGGAACAGGCGCCCAGCCGGTAACAAAGACGACGAATGCAATTCTCGTACTGCCGGAAGATCATTATATTGTTCAGAAGAAATTAAAGAAAAATTCAATCGATATGAAACGTGCAGCAGCGTGCTGCTGTCAGTGTACGATGTGTACGGACTTATGTCCGAGACATCTGCTCGGACATCCGATCGAGCCAAATAAGTTCATGCTTGCAGCAACCTGCAAGGATATACAGGAGCCGAACATTTTTGTTAACACAATGTTCTGTTCTTCCTGTGGTGTCTGTGAGCTGTACTCCTGTTTCCAGGGACTTTCCCCGAGAAGCCTCATGGCCGAATACAAGGCAGGACTGAGAGCAAACGGTATCCGGGCTCCGAAGGTTGAAGCAAAACCGGTAGGACCGGAGAGAGAATACAGAAAAGTTCCGATGGAAAGACTGATGGCAAGAATTGATCTGACGAAATATAACAGGGAGGCACCTCTCGATGAATCTGAGGTTCCGGTAAAGAAAGTTAAGATCATGATGAGCCAGCATATCGGTGCACCGGCGTCACCGGTTGTCAAGAAAGGCGACAAGGTGACAAAGGGACAGATGATTGCTGAACCTGGCAAAGGATTAAGCGTAGGCATCCATGCATCAGTTACAGGTACAGTGACCGAAGTAAATGACAAATATGTTATCATAGAAACTTAGGAAGGACGTGCAGGCAATGAGTAAGGCAATTGGAATGGTAGAATATAAGACTGTTTCAGCAGGCATTACCGCAACGGATGCAATGGTAAAGACCTCTGAAGTCAGTATAATCGAAGCTCAGACAGTATGTCCGGGTAAGTATATTGCGATCATTACAGGTGACTTAAGTGCCGTAAAAGCAGCGGTAGACAATGCCAAAGAGCTGCACGGTTTCCACCTGATCGACAGTTTTGTGCTCGGAAACCCGCATGAGTCTATTTTCCCGGCGATCTATGGAGCATCTAAGATTGAAGATGTATCAGCGCTTGGTATTTTTGAGACGTATGACGCTGCATCCATTATCGTGGCGGCCGATGAAGCGGCTAAGACAGCGATCGTTGATCTGATCGAGCTGCGTATCGCAAGAGGTATGTGCGGAAAATCATATATGCTGCTGACAGGCGAAGTTGCTGCTGTTGAGGCAGCGATAGAGCGGGCAAAAGAGGCAGTAAAGGATAGAGGAATGTTTCTCGATTCGTCAGTTATTGCCCATCCGGATGCTCAGATTCGCGACGCAATTTTATAAAGCTATGAACAGACAGGCTCTCCCCTGCTAAAAACTGCAGTACTGCGGTGCACGCCGCATAAGTGCAGAGCGGTCGGAGGGTCTGTTTTGGCGTAAACAGGAGGCAGTGAGATGCTTGCAATAGAAAGACGTAACGAGATCCTGGAAAAGCTTCAGACAGACAGAAGAGTTGTTGTGAGCGAATTGAGCCAGCTGTACGATGTTTCGGAAGAGACGATCCGAAGAGATCTCGAGAAGCTAGTAAATGACGGCTATGCCATAAAAAGTTATGGGGGAGCTGTCATTAATGAGAACGTTAATATTGAACTGCCATTTAATATCAGAAAGAATCGGAATATTTTAGGTAAACAGCACATAGCGGAATTGGTTGCCGGGCTGGTGAATGATGGCGACAGCATTATGCTGGACGCCAGCACCACTGCAGTGTATATTGCGAAAGCCCTGCAGGAGAAAGGAAAGAAAAATCTGACCATCATTACCAATTCCATCGAGATTATCATAGAGCTGTTTGATGTGCAGGACTGGACAATTCTGTCAACCGGCGGTGCATCGCGGGAGGGATCATTTGCACTTGTGGGACCGCAGACAGACAGGATGCTCAGCAACTACCATGTTGATAAAGCAATTATCTCCTGTAAAGGCATTGATGTATCGGCAGGATTTACGGATTCAGATGATCTGCATGCCAATAATAAGAGAACAATGCTCAAGTCGGCAAAGGACAGAATTCTTGCGATTGACAGCAGTAAATTTGACCGGATAGCATTTACGGAGATAGGAACTCTGGATGATCTCACGGCAGTAATAACCGATGAGAAGCCGGAGGAAAAATGGCTCCAGGTATTTAAAGATTCGGGAATACAGTGTATCTATCCTCAATAAGAGACATTGAATGATACATGAAAACCGGATAAAGAGAGGACAGCTATGAAAAGCTTTGATATTAAAACAAAAATTTATTTTGGAGATCAGGCACTTGACCGGCTTGCAG
>ERZ1090867.775-NODE-777-length-12366-cov-6.229876_pt1 | contig 12366 bp, 9 predicted proteins | sample MGYA00478476_ERZ1090867 | MGnify/ENA primary metagenome ERZ1090867 (study PRJEB33644, sample SAMEA5815742) | chicken gut metagenome | biome: Chicken; feature: Gastrointestinal Tract; material: Caecum | place: Ireland | collected 2019-01-01 | study: A study of the... | reverse complement strand
GGGGCGCGGAAAGTAAACTGCGGGTCCCGATTGCCACCCTCCTGCTGGGGTTTCTCAACGGGTTCGGGGTGGGGGTCTCCGGGCTGTAACTGGGGTATGTGGTGGTCCTGGCCCGGTCGGGGGACCGGCTGGCGGTCGCCTGCACCACCACGGCCCAGGGGTCTCTGATGACGGGAACCGAGCCGGCCCTGCAGACCGACGCCGCCGGCACCGCCCAGGGGGTGCAGCTGACCCTGAACGCCGATATACAGCGGGCCTGCGAGGCGATCGCGGACCTGTACCTGCCGCGGGGCTGTATCCTTGTGATGGATACCGCCACCGGCGAACTGCTGGCCAGCGTAAGCCGCCCGGACTTTGATCCGGACGATCTGCTTCGCAGCATGGAGGCCGACGATACCTCGCTGATCAACCGGCCGCTGGCCGCCTTCAGCGCCGGGTCCGTTTTCAAGGTGGTGCTGGCGGTGGCGGCCTATGAGGCGGGGCTGGACTGGTATACCCACGACTGCGAGGGCTGGGTGAAGGTGGGGGACCAGGTATTCCGCTGCGCCGAAGGCCGTGTTCATGGCAGGGTGAACCTGCGCAGTGCGCTGGAACAGAGCTGCAACTGCTATTTCATCGAGCTGGGGCAGCACCTGGGCGGGGCGCAGATCCTGGCGGCGGCCCGTCGGCTGGGCTTTGGCAGCCCGACGGCGCTGGCGCCCGGAATGAAGAGCGAGGAGGGCACCCTGCCGGACCCTGCCACCCTGGGCGGGGCGCAGAACGGCCAGCTGGCCATGCTGTCCTTCGGCCAGGGCGCATTGACGGTGACCCCGCTGCAGATCACCGCCATGATGAATGCGGTGGCGGACGGCGGGATCCTGCGCGCACTCCGGGTGGTGCACGGGATCGTGGACAGCGAGACCGGACAATGCGTCGAGCCGTTTGTGGCGGCGGAAGACAGCACCGCCTGTTCTCCGGACATCGCCCGGGTGCTGCGCAGTATGCTGATCGACGTGGTGGAGGAAGGCATCGGCCGGGAGGCAAAGCCGGCCAGCGGCGGCGCCGGCGGCAAAACGGGCACGGCCCAGACCGGCCAGTTCGATGCGGCCGGGGTCGAGCGGCTCAACTACTGGTTCAGCGGTTTCTGGCCGGCCGAGGACCCGGCCTATACGATCACCGTGCTGCAGGATGCGACGCTGGAGCCCGAAACCTCCAGCGCGGCGATCTTTGCCCGGGTGGCGGACGCCCTCTGCGCATTTGACGGAAATTTTACCCGGGAAACGACCATGGCAACGCCGGAAACCAGTTGACAAGACAAAAAAGCTGGCGTATACTATCAAAAGATACAAAAAGCGATGAAAGGGCCAATGCCCGCAGCACGGCTGAAGAGAGGGGACCGGATGGTGCAAGGTCCTTGCCTGCGCGGCGCAGCGCCACCCCCGAGCTCCCGGAAAAAGCGGGCGTAAAGCGGCGTTAACGCTGACAAAGCGGCAGAGGTCGGATCCCTCTGCAACTTGGGTGGTACCACGGAAGCCGACAGCTTTCGTCCCTTGTCTGGGGCGGAAGCTGTTTTCTTTTGCGGGCCGTATCGCTGTGCTTGTACCAAACGATGAAATGAGAGGATCAGGAAACATGCAATGGACCGGACTGAATGAACTGCGGGAGAAGTATCTCCACTTTTTCGAGACCAAAGACCATCTGCGCCTGGGCAGCTTCCCGCTGGTGCCGAAGGATGACCCCAGTCTGCTGCTGATCAACAGCGGCATGGCGCCGATGAAAAAGTGGTTCCTCGGGCAGGAGGAGCCGCCCCGCCACCGTGTGACCACCTGCCAGAAGTGCATCCGCACGCCGGACATCGAGCGCGTCGGCATCACGGCCCGGCACGGGACCTTCTTTGAGATGCTGGGCAACTTCAGCTTCCAGGACTATTTCAAGGAAGAAGTTATTCCCTGGGCGTGGGAATTCCTGACCCAGGACCTGGAGATCCCGGCCGAAAAGCTGTACATCTCGGTCTATACCGACGATGACGAAGCCTACGACATCTGGACCAAGAAGGTCGGCATCCCCGAGGATCACATGGTCCGTTTCGGCAAGGAGGACAACTTCTGGGAGCATGGCTCCGGCCCCTGCGGCCCCTGCTCCGAGATCTACTACGACCGCGGCCCTGAGCATGGTTGCGGCAAGCCGGACTGCAAGGTGGGCTGCGACTGCGACCGCTATATGGAGATCTGGAACCTTGTGTTCAGCCAGTATGACTCGGACGGCAAGGGCCATTACGAACGGCTGCCCAAGCCGAACATCGACACCGGCATGGGGCTGGAGCGCCTGGCCTGCGTGATGCAGGATGTGGGCAACCTGTTTGAGGTGGACACGGTGGCCGCTGTGCTGCACCATGTGGAGCGTATCTCGGGCAAGCGTTACGGCGCCGACGAGAAGGATGACATCTCCATCCGCGTGATCACCGACCACATCCGTTCCACCGTCTTCATGGTGTCGGACGGCATCCTGCCCTCCAACGAAGGCCGCGGCTATGTGCTGCGCCGTCTGCTGCGCCGGGCGGCCCGCCATGGCCGGATGCTCGGGATCGATCGCCCCTTCCTGACCGAGCTGGTGGATACGGTCATCGAGTCCAGCGAAGCCGGCTATCCGGAACTGCGGGAGCATGAGCAGTATATCAAAAAGGTGATCGGCACCGAGGAGGAGCGCTTCTCCCGCACCATCGACGCCGGGCTGAGCATCCTCAACGCCATGATCGACAAGGTGCAGACCGAACAGATCAAGAGCGAGGGACGGCTGGTCCTTTCGGGCGCCGACGTTTTCAAGCTCAACGACACCTTTGGGTTCCCCCTCGATCTCACCAAGGAGATCGCGGCCGAAGCCGGCGTGGCGGTGGATGAGGACGCTTTCCATGTGGAGATGACCAAACAGCGGGAACGCGCCCGTGCCGAGCGGCTGGCCAAGGACATCTCCGGCTGGACGGCCGACCTGTTCGGTGAGCTGACCGCCGAGCCGACGGTGTTTGACGGCTACGACACCCTGCAGGAGCAGGCTGCGGTGGTCGCCCTGTCCGACGGGGAGGAGATCGTTGACGCCATCGCCACCGACAGCAACGACGCCCGGGAGGGCGTGCTGGTCGTGCTGGACCATACCCCCTTCTATGCCGAGATGGGCGGCCAAGTTGCCGATATGGGTACCCTGCGCAGTGAGGACGCCGTACTGAAGGTGGAGGCGGTCAAAAAGACCCCGAGGGGCTACTTTGTCCACACCTGCACCCTGTTGGAAGGCACGCTGCATGTGGGGGATACGGTGGACGCTGCCGTGGATGCGGGCCGCCGCATGGCGATCTGCCGCAATCACACCGCCACCCACCTGATGCAGAAAGCGCTGCGGGAGGTCCTGGGCGAACATGTCCATCAGGCCGGCAGCTATCAGGACGACCGGATCACCCGGTTCGACTTCACCCATTTCAGTGCCGTCACGCCGGAAGAGCTGGCCCGTGTGGAGCAGCTCGTCAATGAAAAGATCTACGAGTCCATCCCGGTGGCGGTGCAGAACCTGCCCATCGAAGAAGCGAAGAAGATGGGGGCGATGGCCCTGTTCGGTGAGAAGTACGGTGATGTGGTCCGGGTGGTGGATGCCGGCGGCTGGAGCGTCGAGTTCTGCGGCGGCACTCATGTGAAGAACACGGCCCAGATCGGCTGCTTCAAGATCCTGTCCGAAAGCAGCGTGGCGGCCGGCATCCGCCGTATCGAGGCGACCACGGCCTTCGGCGTGCTGGGCCTGCTCAATGAGCGCACCGAGGAACTGACCCGCACGGCGGCCGCCCTGAAGGCGAACAACCTCAAGGACGTGCCCGCCCGTGCCGAGGCGATGGCGGCGGAACTCAAGGAGACCGGCAAGCAGCTGGAGGCTGCCAAGAGCCAGCTGGCCGCCAGCCAGATCGACGGCATGTTCGATTCCGCCGCCGTTGTGGAAGGGGTGCGCATCGTCACGATGTACCTCAACGGCACCGCACCCGAGACGCTGCGCAGCATGATGGACAAGCTGCGGGACAAGGCCCCCGATGCGGTGGGCGCCCTGATCGGCACCACCGGCGAAAAGACAACGCTGGCGGTGGGTGTCGGCAAGCAGGCCCAGGCCAAGGGGCTGAAGGCCGGCGTGCTGGTCAAGCAGATTGCGGCCATTGCCGGCGGCAACGGCGGCGGCAAACCGGACTTTGCCATGGCCGGTATCAAGGATGTGAGCAAGGTGGACACTGCCCTGCAGGCGGTGGCGCAGATCGTGAAATCCGAACTGGAAAAGAACGCCTGATTCTGGTATAATAAAACTATCATCGGGAAAGGAGGCTTTTCCATGCAAGACTGTCTGTTCTGCAAGATCGCCGCAGGCGACATCCCCTCCAACAAGCTGTATGAGGATGAAACGCTGCTGGCTTTCTATGACATCGACCCGCAGGCGCCGGTGCATTTTCTCGTGATCCCCAAACGGCACATTTCGTCGGCGGCTGCGCTGACGGAGGAGAACGCCGCCCTGCTGGGCCATGTCTTCGCCGTGATCGCCAAGCTCTGCAAGGAGCTGGGGGTGGATCAGAGCGGGTACCGGGTTGTCACCAATGTGGGGCAGGACGGCGGCCAGAGCGTGCCGCACCTGCATTTCCACGTTCTGGCCAAACGCAGCCTGGCCTGGCCGCCGGGCTGACGCCCCGACTGGCAGAGGGATACAAAGAAAGAGGAGAACAAGATGGCTGAAACGTATACGCTGCATGTGGCGGGGCTGACCCGTGAACTGCCGATCTGCAAGGTCAATGACCACATGGACATTGCCGCTTTCATCATGTTCAGCGATGTGGAGCTGACGGTGGCCTGCGCCAAGGCGCTGCTGGAAAAGTGCCCGGAATTTGACGTGATCCTCACCGCCGAGGCAAAGGGCATCCCGCTGGCGTATGAGATGTCCCGCCAGAGCGGCAAACAGTGGATCCCTGCGCGCAAGGGCGCCAAGCTGTATATGCAGGACCCTGTCGTGATCGAGGATGAATCCATTACGACGGCCGGCAAACAGGTGCTGGTGCTGGACCGCAAGGACATCGAATACATGGATGGCAAGCGGATCCTGATTGTGGATGACGTGATCTCCACCGGCGGCAGCCTCCATGCGCTGGAGACGCTGGCGGCGCGGAGCACCGGCACGGTGGTCGGCTGCTGTGCCGCACTGGCGGAAGGCGATGCGGCCAAACGCACCGACATCACCTTCCTGGCGCCTTTGCCGCTGTTTATCCACTGACCATGAAACGCGCTCTGGCTGGTTTCGGTCTTGCTTTCGCGGCGGCGGAGCTGGCTGGGGCGTATCTGCCGCTGTCGGCTTTGCTGCTGACAGCGGCTTTTTTGCTGCTGGCCGCCCTTGTCTGGCGTGTGCGCCGCGCCGTCTTTCCGGCCTGTTTGCCGGTGGTGCTGGGGTTGGCGGCGGGTACGGTCTGGGCGGCAGGGTATCAGGGCCTGGTTGCGGCGCCCCAGCGCGCTCTGGCCGGGCAGACGGTCACGGTGACCGCCGTGGTGCAGACAGATGCGGAGCCCTCCTTCCAGGAAGGGCGCCTGCGTGGGACGCTGGTCCTGCAGGGCGTTCCCGGCTGTTCGGCCGGGGTCCGGGCGTACTGCTCCAGTTTTCCCGGCGCCGAGCCGGGCGAGCAGTTCCAGGCGGTCATCCGCCTGGAGGAGCTGGAGCAGGACGCCTACCGTCTGGGCCGCTATGCGGACGGCACCTTCCTTTCGGCTGTCTATCTGGACGGCTACGAACCGCTGAAACCCAGCCGGTCGCCGGTGTTTGCGCTTTACGAACTGCGCATGGGGCTTTCCCGCCGGCTGCGCCTGTACCTGCCCCGCCCGCTGGGCGGGGTGGAGGCCGCCATGCTGCTGGGGGACCGCACCCAGCTGACCGATACGCTGGAGGAATCCTTCCGGGCGGCCGGAGTGTCCCATCTGCTGTCCATTTCGGGGCTGCATTTCTCCCTGCTCTGTGGGCTGTTCCTGATCGGTCCGCTGGCCGGGACGCTTCGGTTCAACCGGTTGTACATTCTCTTCGAAGCGGCGGTGCTGCTGTTTTACATGGCTCTCACCGGCTTCCCGGTCTCGGTGGTGCGGGCTGGCGTGATTTATTTCATCATGCTGCTGGGCTATGCACTGGTGCAGCCGCCGGATACCCTGACCTCCCTGGGGGTCGCCGCCCTGTTCCTGGGGCTGCAGAACGCCTATGCGGCCTGTGACCTGGGTTGTCAGCTCTCCTTCTGCGGTGTGCTGGGCGTCCAGCTGGGGGCGGCGGTCGGCCGCTGGCAGCGGCAGCGCTGGCTGCCGGAGGAAGAGGAGGAAGACCCGGACGTTCCCGGCTGGCGCAGACGGCTGCTCCGGGCAGGGCTGCAGCTGTTGGAAACCTTAGAGACGGCGGCCCTGGCCACGGTGGCTACGCTGCCGTCGCTGCTGGCGCACGGGATGTCCACCAGCGGCGTTTCGGTGCTGACCAACCTGCTGGTGGTGTGGATGCTCTGCCCGGCGCTGGTGCTGGGGATCCTGGTTTTGCTGTTTGGCGCCGTGCCGCTCCTTTTGCCCTGTATGCGGATGGCCAGCCTGCTGTTGTCCCTGTGGCTGCACTGGATGGTCGGCATCATCGGCTGGTGCGCCGCGCTGCCGGCTGCATATTTGTATCTGCCAAGGCGGTACACCTTGCTGGTCCTGACTGTACTGATCCTGCTGGGGGTGCTGTTCTGGCGTCGGGGCCGGGTGCTGTGGTTCCTGCCGGCGGCTGCGCTCTGCCTGGCGGTCAGTGTCGGACTGGGGGGCCGGCTGCAGCGGGACGTGGTCCGGGTCGCCCTGGTGGGCACTTCGGGCAACGCCTGCGCCGTTGTCAGCCAGAACGGGCATGCCGTTGTGTTTTTCCGCGGCGGCGCTTCCAACCTGAACGCGGTGCAGACCTATCTGGACGAAAACGGCCGGCTGCAGTGGGACGCGGTGATCGACCTGCGCCAGGACCCGGTCGAGCAGGACTTCCCGCAGCAGACGGTGCGCATCACTCTGGACACACTGCCCCGGGGGCCTGCACAGCCGTCTCTGCCCGGTGGCTGGGAACTGGACTGCTGGCATGATGGCGGCGGCAACCTGGCTGTGCTCGGGATCGACGGTTACCACATTGCCTTTACGGCCGGCCAGCCGGACCCGGGGCAGCCTGTCACGGTAGATCTGCTCTGTGCGGCAGCCGGTCTGCCGGAGTGTGTGCAGCCCCGGGCCATCCTGACCAACGCATCCGAACCACGCCTGCAGGACTGGGACACGCAGGCAAAGGTGTACCGCGGCGACACGCCGACGGCGGTGCTGCGCCCGGGGCGCAGCGCAACATTTGAGGAGGTGAAGCCCATTGCTGTACAGTGAAGCCGAACTGAAAAAGCGGCTGAAGACGGATTGCCCGGTGTTCTACTTTTATGCCGGGGATGAGGCGCTGGTTCGCAGCGCGGCGGCCAAGGTGGAGAAGGCTCTTTCCCGGGACGATCCGGAAAAGACAGTGCTGGAAGGTCCGACCCCGACGGTGGAAGAGATCGTGCTGGCGGCGGGGACCATCTCCTTTTTCGGGGGACGGCGCCTGGTCCTGATGCCGATGATCCGCCCTTCGGCCTATTCGGACAAGGACCTGCAGGAGCTCTGCGACACCCTGGCCGATACCGAAAACGCCGTGTTTATCATGACCAGCGTCATGGAGGAACGGTACGGCAAACTGCGGCCGGGCAAGCGGGAACAAAAGCTCATCACCGCCTGTGAAAAGATCGGATACAGCGTTCAGATCGCCAAACCGAACCGGGCGGCGCTGCAGGCCATGGCCCGGGAGTGGGCCGGGCAAAGTGGTGCCAGCTTCGCCCCCGGTGCCGAGGCGATGCTGCTGGACCGCTGCGGCGAAGACCAGTTCCTGCTCCACAGCGAGATCGAAAAACTGGCTGCACTTGCCGACTACGGCACCATCACCCCTGCCATGATCCAGCAGCTGGGCACGGTCACGCTGGACGCGGACACCTTTGATATGGTCCGCCTGGTGTCGGAAGGCCGGACCCGACAGGCGCTGGACAAGCTCGGGACACTGTTGGAGCTGCAGAACGACCCCATCCTGATCACGGGCGCGCTGATCTCCAACTATCTGGATGTGTACCGCGCCTTTCTGGCCCGGAAAAGCCGCCGCCCGCTGGCCGAGCTGGCCAAGGATTTCGGCTACACCGGCAAATGGAACTATCGCCTGAACAACGCCGACCAGGCTGCGGCCCGGTATGACCGCCGGCGGATCGAGCGGAGCCTCCAGGTGCTGCAGCAGCTGGATCTGGACCTGAAGGGAAGCCGCCTGCCGGCGGATCTGCTTTTGCAGAAAGCGCTGTGTGAGCTGGGCCTGCAGACAGGCGGGAGGCACAGATGAAGCGGACGATCCGACAGGCGCTGGTGGTGGAGGGCTGCTATGATGCGGCCCGGCTTGCCAATCTGGTGGAGGGAACCATCCTGACCACCGACGGCTTCGCGGTGTTCAAGGACAAGCGGATGCAGAGCCTGCTCAAGCGGACGGCCCGGGCCCAGGGGCTGATCCTCCTCACCGATTCGGATGCGGCCGGCTTCCAGATCCGCCATTTCATCACCGGCCTTGTGGGGGCGCGCTATGTCCGCCAGGCCTATATCCCGGCGCTCGCCGGCAAGGAACGCCGCAAACGGATCCCCGGCAAGGAAGGTCTGCTGGGGGTGGAAGGGGTGCCGGATGCCGTGATCCTGCAGGCGCTGGAACAGGCGCTGCAGGGCGCCCCCGAAGGGAAAGTCGAACCGACCGGCCAGCGCCCCATCACCTACACCGACCTGTATGAATGGGGAATTTCCGGCACGCCGGACAGCGCCAACCGGCGCCGTGCGGTGCTGAAACAGCTGGATCTGCCGCCGCGGCTCAGCAAAAAAGAACTGCTGCAGGTGCTGAACACCCTGTATACCTACGAATCCCTGCAGCGTCTTCTGCAGGGGGAGAAGGAGGAAGACCGCCCATGAAAAACACCGCCATGCTGCGCCTGGCGCTGCTGCAGATCGCGCCGGGCAATACGCTGCAGGAAAACCTCGAAAAAGGGGAGAGGGCCTGCCGGGCCGCCAAGGCCCGGGGGGCCGACCTGGCTCTTTTTCCCGAAATGTGGAGCAACGGATACCGGCTGATGGACCGGCCGGTGCCGCAATGGCAGCAGGAGGCCGTGCCGCCCCGGGGGGAGTTTGTGCAGGCGTTCGGACATTTGGCGGCCGAACTGGAAATGGCGATCGGGCTGACGCTGCTGGAATCCTATCCGAGTGCGCCCCGCAACACTCTGGTGCTGTTCGACCGCTTCGGCCGGGAAAAGCTCCGCTATGCCAAGGTCCACACCTGCGATTTTGATGTGGAACGGTTCCTGACGCCGGGGGACGACTTTTATGTGACCGACCTGGACACGGCCTGCGGCTCGGTCCGGGTGGGGGCGATGATCTGTTATGACCGCGAGTTCCCCGAAAGCGCCCGCATCCTGATGCTGGAGGGGGCGGAGCTGATCCTGGTGCCCAACGCCTGCCCTATGGAGATCAACCGCCTTGCCCAGCTGCGCGGCCGGGCGTTTGAAAACATGCTGGCCATTGCCACCTGCAACTACCCGGCTTCGGTCCCCGACTGCAACGGCGGCTCCACAGTGTTTGACGGCATGGCTTATCTGCCCGAGGTGGAGGGCTCCCGGGATACCTGTCTGCTCCAGGCCGGGGAGGCGGAGGAGATCTGCCTGGCGGACCTGGACCTTGAGAAGCTGCGTCATTACCGGGAAACCGAGATGATGGGCGATGCCTACCGCCGTCCGCAGAAGTACGGGCGGCTGGTCGAAGATGAGTGGCGGCCGCCCTTTGTCCGGCAGCCGCCCCGCCGGTAAGTTCCCCGGCAAACGGGCGCGATGGGCAGCCTTGCCGCCGGCTTTGCGCAATCCGGCCTTCAGGCCGGGTTCAAAACAACAGAAACCGCTCTGTTCTCCGGGTTCCGTGTCCTGCACGGCTTCCCGGGGAAGGGGGCGGTTTCTTTTTGCAATGAATTTTTCCGAACGGATTTTTCCTTCGGCCGCAGCCTTTTCGGCAGCCTGGCCGACGGCGGCTCAGTGCAGGGTCCCGTCCAGTACCTGCTGGTAGTACCAGGGGCGCGGGGCGTGAAAGGATTTCCCGGCCAGATGGGAAAAGCGCAGGTCGGAGATCGAGGCCGGGAAGGCGAGCTCCCAGGCGCATAGGGCCTGGTATTTCAGGCGCAGTTCCCGGTTGGCGGCGTGGTTGCCGTATTTGCTGTCCCCCAGGATCGGACAGCCGATGCTGGCCAGGTGGGCGCGGATCTGATGGGTGCGCCCGGTGACCAGGTCCACCTTCAGCAGGGCAAGGCGGCCGCTGACCGCCACCGTCTCGTACGCGGTAATGATCTCCCGCGCGCCCGGCCGGGGCGAGGGATACACGCGGACCAGCCCCTTTTCGGCATCCTTGCAAAGATAATCCCGGAGGGTGGCTGCCGGCGGCTCGGGCCGCCCGAAGGTGACGCAGAGATAGGTCTTGCGCAGACGGCGTTCCCGGATCAGTCCGGTCAGGAACCGCTCGGTCTCGGCGTTTTTGGCCAGCAGCACAAGGCCGCTGGTGCCGGTGTCCAGCCGGTGGCAAAGGCGGGGATACCCGTCCGCCGGCAGCCGGCCTTCCTCATACAGCCGGCGCATCACCCGGTTGCAAAGGGTGTCGGGGCCGTCGCCGTCCACCGGCACGCCGGCCGGCTTGTTGGCGATCAGCAGGTCATCGGTCTCATAGACAAGGTCGGCCGGGGCGCGGGCCGAGAGAAACTCCGGCCCGGCCGGGGCGGCCAGGCCCAGCTGCTCATCGGTGAGGAACAAACGGATGGTATCCCCGTTCTGCACCCGGGTGGAAAGCGGTTGCTTTTTTCCGTTGAGTTTGATCTTATTTTCCCGCAGCGCCTTGTTGAGCCGCCCGAGACCGAGGGCGGGGAACTGCTGCTGCAGATACTTGTCCAGCCGGACGGGCAGCAGGCTTTTTACCTTCAATTCTTGCATGGTTTTGTCTCCAATTCTTGGCCCCACAAAACGGTGGCGTCGGGAATGTCCAGGGTGATCATCAGCCAGCCGGGGTCACTGTCATCCACCTGCAGGATCTCGTACTCCTGCCCATCGGCGCAAAGGTAACAGGCGCCCTCCAGCTTTGCGCGGGCAAAGGGGGAATCCGCCATGCAGACCACCCGCCGGTCGCTGTCCAGCACGCCGTGGTTCCACAGGCCGTCTGTGTAGTCTGCGATGCGCAGCGGATACTCCGGCCCGTAGGGGGTGCAGCTCTCGTCCAGGGCGGTCCCGGCCATGCCGGGGGCGATCACATACCAGCTGCCGCCCTCCGTCTCGATGCGCCCGCACCAGGCGCCGCTGTCCTTGACCGGCTCCACCGCCTGCAGGAAGTTGCCCTCCACGGCAAACAGGTAGAGCGTATCCTCCCGCAGAATGCCCTGGGCCAGTTCTTCCAGCAGTTGCTGCTGCTGGGCGGCCAGGGCTTCGGCGTCATACCGGGCGGCAAAGGGGTCGCTGGTGGTCATGCCGTTGTCGGCGGCATACAGGGCGAGGTGAAGCCCGTCATACTGCAGGGTATCCAGCGAGACCAAATGCTCGTACCGGCCCGTGGCCTCCTGCCAGAAGGTGCTGGTAAGCGCCGAGGGGAAAGCCGGCTGCCGTTCGGCTTGCCGGAACGCCTGGCCGCGCTGAAGCAGGCCGGAGCTCAGGTCCAGCAGCTGCAGGGCGGCCATCGCCCCCACAAGGGCCAGCGGAAGCGCTTTCCGGGCGCGGCCCAGACGGTACAGCCAGACAAAGGCGAGAAGCAGCAACAGATAGTAGGCAGGCCAGAACATCCGCCCGCTGGAACGAAAGACCGAAAACAGCCGGATCAGCTGCCCCGGCAGGGGAAGCACCGCCAGCGTGGCGCCGTTGGCCGTAATGGTATGGCTGACGGCGAACAGAGTGAGCAGCAGGCAGACGGCGGCCAGTGCCCCGTGGCGGCGCAGCAGGGCAAACGGATGGAGCTGCTGCAGCAGGGCCAGACCGACCCCGCCTGCGGCCAGGCCGGCCAGCACCCCCAGCCCGAGATAGGCGAACGCGTCGTAGTTGCCGCCCACCTGGTTCTGGGTGGGCAGGAACAGGCTCCAGTCCACCCCGTTGACCCCGGCCGGGTTCCACAGGCTGTTGAGGTTCATGCCGAAGTAGCCGTACAGTGCATCGCTGCCGCCGCCAGCCCCGGATCGAAACAACCCCAACGCCCAGCCCGCCGCCACGGTGGCTGCCAGATTGCTGCCCAGAAAGAGCGCCGGCCC
>ERZ1090867.769-NODE-771-length-12450-cov-4.968455_pt1 | contig 12450 bp, 6 predicted proteins | sample MGYA00478476_ERZ1090867 | MGnify/ENA primary metagenome ERZ1090867 (study PRJEB33644, sample SAMEA5815742) | chicken gut metagenome | biome: Chicken; feature: Gastrointestinal Tract; material: Caecum | place: Ireland | collected 2019-01-01 | study: A study of the... | reverse complement strand
GCGCGAGGATCTCGCCGCAGCGGCAGCCGTCCACTCCGCCCGTCCTGAAGGTCAGGTTTTTGCCGTACATATCGGGCAGGGGCAGCGTCTGCGCCTCCTCGTACATGGCGACGACGGCGACCGTCGCGTTGGGGCGCGCGCTCTCCCATGCGAGGCGGAAGCTCTCGCGGCTGCCCGCCGCCTCGATCACGCTGTCCGCGCCGCCGTGTTCCGCGTTCCGCCGCAGAACGGAGGGCAGCTCTTCGGGCGTGCAGAAGAGAAAGGCGGGGAACCGTTCTGCGGCGCGGCGCAGGCGGGCGTTGTCCCTCTCGCAGACGATGACGGCGCGCGGCTTTTTCAGCGCCGCGCACATGGCGGCGCACAGCCCCGCGGGGCCTGCCCCGATCACGAGGGCGCAGCAGCCTTCAACGATGTCCGCTATGTCCGCCGCCCAGTATCCCGTGGAGAGCAGGTCGCCCGTAAACAGCGCCTGTTCGTCGCTCACGCCGTCCGGAACGGGGGTCAGGGCGTTGTCGGCGAAGGGGATGCGTGCATATTCGGCGAGGAGCCCGTCGATGCGGCAGCCTAGCGCCCAGCCTCCGAGGGGATCTGTGCAGTTGTTCACATACCCGCGGCGGCAGAAAAAGCATTCTCCGCAGAACGTCTCGCAGTTGACGGCGACGCGGTCTCCGGGCTTTATGTTCCGCACCGCGCTGCCCACGCTCTCCACGATGCCGACGCCCTCGTGCCCGACGGTAACGCCGACCTTTGCGCGCGGCACGGCGCCGCGGCGGATATGCACGTCGCTGGTGCAGGGCGAGGCGAGCGTCATGCGGATGACGGCGTCTTTTCCGGAGAGGAGGGAAGGCTTTTGTTTTTGCGTCAGCGAAAATTTGCCGGGCGCCGTATAGGTAAAGGCGAGCATTGCGGTACTCCTTGCGTTCAGAGATTTTCCGGAAGGCGACGGGGCAGACTGTCGTTCCCCGGCGGAACGTTCCGTATCCGTATTATACCGCGGGAGGGGCGTGCCTGTCAACAGCGGGGCGGCGCCGATTGCGATTTTCCGCGGCGCGCGGAACGGAAAACCGTTCCGGTTCGTCCACAAAAATGCAATTTGTACATAATATACGCGTGGGGGGGGGTAAAACCTCCCCATATCCGCGTTTTTTGCCCGAAAAGGCAAAAATTTCTGCCTTTTTTCACTTGATTTTTCACTTTTCAACGGTTATAATTGAAAAAAGGCAGGGGTGCGGATGGAAAAATTACTGTCGAGAAACTACATAAAAAAGGGCGACGACATCTACGTCATCCATTATAAGCAGAGCAAGCTCGAACCGAAGCACACGCACGAATTTATCGAGATCGTGTACATCATCGAGGGGGCGGGCAGGCACAAGATCGACGACGAGCTGTACGAAGTCAAGAAGGGGAACCTGCTCTTCATCCGCCCCGGGCAGGTGCATTCCTTCGTCCCCGATCCCACCCTCGACTATGTGAACATCGTGATCGAACCCACCTTTTTCGCCCGCCGCGCGATGAACCACGACTGCCTCGACAAGCTGTTTTCCCTCTTCGTCTATCAGGATATGCAGGGGCAGGATCAGGTAAAGTGCCTCGTGGAATTCGGCGGGGTGGAGATGGCGGACGTCGAGCATCTCGTGCGTCTGATGACGGAGGAATACGACAAAAAGGAGCCGGAGTACGACTCCATCATCTGCCTGTATGTGCAGGTGCTCATCTCCAAGACCATCCGCTGGATCGAGGGGAAGGGAAAGGGCGAAAAACTCGACCTTGTCATGGAGGACATCCTCCGCTTTGTCAACAGCGAGTATAAAGAAAAGATCTCCCTCGCGGACATCGCGCAGAAGTACTTTTACAACCCGTCGTATTTTTCGCGGCTGATCAAAAATTATTTCGGCAAGAGTTTCAGCGACCTCGTGCGCGACAGGCGCATCGAACGCGCCACGGAGCTGCTCGTAACCACCGACCTTTCGATGGAAGAGATCGCCACCGGCGTCGGGTATGCCGACTGCAAGCAGTTTTACAAGGTGTTCAAACAGACCTACAACTGTACGCCGAGCGTGTACAGAAGTAAAAATAGACCAACGAACAAGTAAAAATTTCCCATTGAAAGCCCTCTGTTTTTCTGCTATAATCGAGGAAAACAGGGGGCTGTTTTCTGCCTTCGGCACCGTGCGCGCTTTCAAGCCGCCTTGCCGTGCAATTCAAGGAGGATCGAATGAAAAAATTTCTCGCGCTTGCGCTCTCTCTTCTGATGCTCGCGGGCATCGCCGCCTTTTCCGCCTGCGGGAACGCCGGGCAGGACGGCGGCGGCAATACCCCGCCCGTCGGCCCCGATCCGGGCAAAGATGACCCGGACCCCGGTAAGGACGATCCGGATCCCGGCACAGACGATCCCGACCCGGGTACGGACTACGGCACGCTCACCGTCGGGGATACGACGCTGTATTCGAATTATCCTTCGGCAAACATCATTTATTCGTTCAGCGATGCGCAGTACGCCGAAGAGATAGAGTATGAATTTGAAAGCAGTTATATCCGCATCACGGGCGATACCGTATCCGTCCGCTCCCTGCCCGACGGGGAGGAGAACGTGACGGTCACGGCAAAGACCTCTCACCACGAGGCGGAGTTTACCGTCTCCGTTTCCGATGCGGTATACGCGCAGCAGTTCGAAGAAACGGTGCAGTATATGGAAAGCAGTCTGATCACGCACGGCTGCAAGCCGGGCGGCGTCATCTTCGCCGGCGACTCCTTCTTCGACGTGCGCAATTTCTGGTCAGAGTTCTATACGACATACGCGGGTTATGACGCCTGGTGCGCGGGCATCGGCAGCACGGAGGCGCCGCAGTGGGAGTACTATGCGCGTCGGCTGATCTATCCGAACGCCCCCGCGGCGGTCGTACTGCACGTCGGCACCAACGACCTCGCGCACGACCAGTATGCGACGGCGCAGACGGCGGAGAAGATCACTTCGCTCTTCGAGGCGATACACGCAAATCTGCCCGATACGCATATTTATTGGTTCACCATCGAGCCGCGCACGGGCATCAGCCTTGACAATATCCTCGCCGTGAACGCGGCGGCGGAGGCGTACGCCGAGGGCAAAGACTGGGTCACCGTGCTCGATTCCTGCTCCGCGTTCACCACCGGGGGCGGCAGCGGAAACTGGGGGATGTACCTTTCCGACAGGATCCATCCCGCGCCCGAAAGCTATTCGGTCTTTACTGAACTTCTCGAAGGGGCGGGGCTGTGGGACAGCCTGTCTGCTGACGGAAAAAACCATTTGATCCGGGAGGAACTTCCATGAAAAAAACAGCGAAATTCGTATCGGCGGCGCTCGCGCTCGCCATGTGCTGTTCCCTTCTTCCCGCCTGCGGAAACGGCGGCGACGGGAACATCGACTTCGGAAACGGCGGCAAGCCCGTCATCACCGACGAGATCTCCGTACAGTTCTGGGCGCCCGTGGACAACAGGAGCGCCGACGTCTATCAGGAACTCGTCGATACCTTCAACGCGCAGCACGAAGGGGAGATCTCCGTCCGCCTCGTGCGCCGCTCCTCGGGCTTCGACGCCTCGCTCTCTTCGACCTTGCAGGGCAGCAACGCGCCCGGCATCGTGGTGGTCAGCGACCAGTACATAAAGACGTATATCGTCAGCGGGCTGCTCGAACAGTTCGACGCCGAGGGCAAGTACCTTTCCAACGAAAACTGGACGGAAAAGAATCAAGACGGCACGCCCGTCCTCGACCTTTCGGATATGCGCACGAACGATCTGCTGCATTTCCGCTACGATGCGGAAACCTACCGCATCTACGAGGACGCGCCTCTGTACGGCATCCCGCTCATGAACTGCCCGACGACGCTGTTCTACAACAAGACCTCCTTCGCGGCGCAGGGCGTCAACATCATCTCCGTCGCGGAAGACGAGCTCGAAGATTACAACGGCGCGAACGGCACCTCCTTCCTGCCGCACGGCTACTACGAATATACGGAAGCTCCCGCGCAGGGCCTGACGCAGACGAACGGCGTTTACCGCGTGTTCAACGACAAGATCAGCCTCAATTTCGAAGAGACGGTGCAGCTTTCCCGCCTGTTCACCTCTTCGGGCGACAACAAGACGTACGGCTTTCTCACCGAGTGGTGGTTCTCGCACGGCTGGTCGGTGGGCGGCGACTGCATCGAATGGGACGAGGATGCGGGCAAATATGTGTTCACCCTCGGCGACGATACCCCCAACTACCTCGTCACAGACCCCGAGGGGCTTACCGTGCGCGAAACTTCCTATGCCGCGGGGGATATCCTCTCTTACAACGACAAACTTTCCCTCTCTTCCTCGCAGATAGAGAACTATATAGCGGAGGAAACTCTCTACGAACTTCCCAGCCAGCGCGACGCCTTCACCGAATTCTGCCGCCTGTCGCAGATCTCCGACAAGACGGTGGACGGCGCGGGTACGGAGGGCTACGGCGTATCGCCCGGCCCCGCGACGCTGCGCGATACCAGCAAGATGCAATATTTTACTTCCGGCAACGTCGCGATGGTCTCCCTCGAGGCTTCCGCCGCGCCGCAGATCGACGAGCTCGCCACCTTCGAGTGGGGCGTGGCGCCTTTGCAGCAGTGGCGCGAATATAACGCGGACGGTACGCTGAAAACGGTGAACGGCACCCCCGTCGTCGGCAAGCGCGCCGGGCACAATATCCTCTCTTCCTACTGCATCCCTTCCAATATTTCCGAAAACAAGAAGTATGCCGCATGGAAATTCATCGAATACGCCGCCTCCCTCGAGGGGCAGAAGATCCTCGCGGAGATGAACATGGGCGTGCCCAATCAGGTCAGTTACAGCAACAGCGAGGAATACCTCAACTCTCCCGACGCCATCTATGACCGTTCCGTGCTCGTTTCCTATACGGACGGGTTCACGATGGGGGATTGGTCTTATCTCGAAGACAAGGCATGGATAGACCCGTGGGCGAACATCCTCAACAGCGACGTGCGCAACGGCAGCATGCAGCTCGGCGAATTTTTCGACCTCGTCGAGGACGACGCGAACGCGGCGCTCTCCGGATACAGGACGCAGGCATAGCATGGAAGAGACAAAGGCTGCCGCAGTGATTGCGGAGGAGCTGCCCGCGGAAGGGCGGCTCCCTGAAAAAAAGAAGAGGAGGATCACCTCGGAGGAGATATGGGGGACGGCGTTCGCCGCCATCCCCGTGCTGGGGCTGCTGCTCTTTTCCCTCGTGCCGATGGCGATCTCCCTCGTATCCGTCTTTTTCGATATGCGGGGGTTCAGCTTCACCTCTCTCGAGTGGAATTCCTTCCGCCACTTCAAAGACCTCGCGGCGGACGGCATGTTCTGGCGCTCCATCGGCATCAGCGTATACCTCACGAGCGCGCAGGTCATCTCTCTCCTCGTCGCGCTCGCCGTTTCCATGCTTCTGGGGCAGCGGCTGCGCGGCAGCAAGCTGTTCACGGTCGTGTTTTTCATCCCGTATATCTGTTCCACCGTCGCCATTTCGATCATGTGGAAGTGGATGTTCAATACCAACTACGGCATCATCAACGATATTCTCACGAGTATGTTCGGCGAGGGCGCCCGCGTGGCGTGGATGTCCGACGAAAACTGGATCGTTCCCACTCTCCTCATCGTGATGGTGTGGAATATGCCCGGTTACGGCATCACGCTGCTCAACGCCGCCATCAACAACGTGAACCGCACCTATTACGAGGCGGCGGAGCTGGACGGCGCCACAAAGCCGCGTATGTTCTGGAGCATCACGCTGCCCGCCATCTCGCCCACGCTCTTCTTCCTGCTGATGGTCGGCATCATCAACGGGATGCAGACTTTCGACGTCATCAACGTGTTCTACCCGAGCGATTGGGTGCTCGGCGGCGGCACGGGCAACGCGGCGGTCTCCACGGTGTTCTATATCTACGACACCGCCACCCGCCTCGTGAATATGCCGCTCGCCTCGCTGATGTCCTGGGTGCTGTTCCTCATCATCCTCGTCGTGTCCGTGCTCAACTTCAAGCTTTCCGACAGGTGGGTGAGCTATGACTGACGCGAAAGTATTGAAGGCGAAGGGCGGCAGGCAGGTTTCCCGCTGCGTGTGGGCGGCGGTCATCTATCTGCTCCTCTTCCTGTATCTCATATGGGTGCTCGCACCCTTCCTCGTCATCGTGCTCACTTCCCTCACCTCCAACACCGAGGTGATGGCGACGATGGAGTTCACCTGGTTCCCCGACGAGATCTGTTTCGACGCGTTCCGCGAGGTGTTCGTCGACGACTATCTCAAGAGCACCGCGCTTCCCTCCGTCGTCCTCGGCTTTCTGAACACCCTCTGGATGGTCGTTCCCTTTACGGTCGCGGGGCTGTTCGTATCGGGGCTCGCCGCCTTTGCGTACAGCAAAATGCGCTTCCGCCTGAAAAAGCCGCTCTATGCGATCCTTTTGAGCTCGATGATGCTCCCGACCACGGTCATGACCATCCCTTCGTACATCATGTACGATACGATAGGGTGGTCGGGCACGCCGCTGCCCCTCATCATACCGGGGCTGTTCGGCAACGTCGCCACCATCTTTTTCCTGCGGCAGTTCTTTTCGGGTATCCCCAACGACATCGTCGACGCCGCAAAGATCGACGGGCTCGGCTATTTCAGCATCTATGCGCGCATCGTGCTGCCGCTCGCAAAGCCGGCATTCCTCGCGCAGGGCGTGTTCCTCATCGTGAGCGGGTACAACAACTATCTCGGCCCGCTGCTCTATCTCACGGAGCCGAACCTCGCCACCATCCAGCTCATCGTCAGCCAGTTCTCCTCGAGCTATCTCAACGACTACCCCGTGCAGTGCGCGGTGGCGCTCGTGGCGCTGGTGCCGCTCATCGTCGTCTATGCCTTTTTGCAGAAGTTCTTCATCGAGGGCATCGCGGCGACCGGGCTGAAAGAATGACCCCGCTCACGGGCGGGAAAGAACAGGCAAAAACGCCCGCCCCGGCGGGGAAAACAAAAAAGGGAGGAAAACATGAAACTTAAAAAGCTGCTGATCTGCATCGCGGCGGCCGCCCTCACGGCGGTGCTGCTCGCGGGCTGCGCGGGCGAGCCTGCGCTTTCCGCGCTGACATATTACGACCAGCTCCCGCAGACGGAGGAGGAGCAGGCTGCCGCCGATGCCGCCGCCGAGGCGGGCACCTACGGCGGGCAGGAGTATAACAAAGAGCTCTTCTACCGCAACGACCTCGACCTGCTCGGCGCCGATCCCTTCGTTTTGTACATAGACGATGAAGACAGCACCGAATACGGCTATTATTACCTGTACGCCACCTGCGACTACGACCTCGCCGTGCAGGGGCTGGGCGCCTGGCGCAGCAAGGATCTCGAAAACTGGGAGCGCGTCGGCGGGATGATCTTCGATCCGTATATCACGGATACCTGGGCGAACGTCTATCTCTTCGCGCCCGAAGTCATCTATGACGAAGAGGAAGATCTCTACTTCCTGTTTTCCAGCGCTTTCGGCGATCCGTGGTACGAAAAGGGGACGGCGGAGGGGCTGAACATCATTCAGGACCGTCTCTGGACGGGCTTTATCGCCACCTCCGAAAACCCTTACGGGCCTTTCGTGCAGTACGCGCCTCCCGGCGGCAGCATTGCAGACAGTACCTTCCTCGACCCCATCGAGGCGGCGAAGGCGGTCAAGGCGAGGGGAGACGATTACTGCTACCTCGACGACGACTTTTTCGACGTGATCGACTTCCATCCCTTCGTGGCGAGTGACGGCACCAAATATCTCTACATGGTCACGAACAATGCGGATCAGGCATCTATTTACGGCTGCGAACTTCTGAACAACGACTGGCGCACGCCCGACCTGTCCACCCTCGTCGAGCTGGTCGCGCCCCGCTATTATACGATAGAAGACAGGAACAGCCGCTCTTCGAACACCGTCATCTATGAGGAAGGTTCCTCCATCAACGAGGGGCCGTTCGTGCTCGAACATGAGGGAAAGTATTATCTCACTTTCTCCGTGTACGGCTGCACAGACAAGCGCTATTCCGTCGCACAGGCGGTCGCCGACGACCCGCTCGGGCCGTATACCAAGCTGGACTATGAAGACGGCGGCATCATCCTCTCCGCAGACGGCGGAACGTGGGATTTCGTGTCCGGCACGGGGCACCACTGCTTCGTGCAGGCGGGGGACGAACTGCTCATCTTCTACCATCAGCACCTCGACCGCCTCAACGGCAATTCACAGCGCGCCTTCTCCTTCGACCGCGCCGTATGGGCGGAGAACGCGGACGGGCTGCCCGTGCTGTACTGCAACGGCCCCACTTGGTCGATCCAGCCGCAGCTCCACATCAATACGGAGTACCGCAACATCGCGCCCGACGCAACCGTGACGGCGGAAAACTCCGCGGAAGGGGGCACGGCAGAAAACGTGGGCGCCCTCACCGACGGGCTGCTCTCGCTGTATTCCTTCATCGACTACGTTCCCGAGTTTTCGGCGAGCGCGGGGCAGACGGTCATCACCCTCGCCTTCGGCGATTGGAGAACGGTGCGCGCGGTCATGGTCTATAACAGCAAAAATTTCGACACCGCGTTCGGCTCCGTCGCCCGCATCGAGTTCGATTTCCTGCGCCCCGACAACGGGGAAACGGCGACTGCCTATATAGATTCCCTCGGGTTCGACTGGAACTTCTATTTTGACCGGAACAACCAGACCATGCGTCCCGGCGGCTCCGCGACGGCGGAGTTTGACGAATTGCAGGTGAAGGAGATCCGCATCACGCTCGCCTCGCAGGCGGCGGTGAACGTGTCCGAGATCGTCGTTCTCGGCAAGTAAGGAGGAAAGGAAGGATGAGAAAATTACTGACGGCCCTTTTTTCGGTGCTCCTGCTGCTCTCGGCGGCAGGGTGCGCCGCGGCGGGCGTGTATGAGTTCGGCGATTACACGTTCACCAACCCGCCCGCAGGCAACGATGCCGATTTCGATTATGACCGCGAGAGCGTCAGCATAGACGGCTCCCTCGAAGACGAACTCTGGCAGAATGCGACCTTCTTCGAAACGCAGTACGCCCCCGCGGCGTACACCATCAATATGCGCTTTTCCGCCGTCCTCGGCGACACGGGCGTCTACGTCGCCTTCGACACGGACGACCCGCAGGTCTATTGGAGCCGGGGCAGGTCGAACAGCTGGAACAGCGGCATAGAGTTTTACTTTGCGCCCTACGGCAGGCATTCCATCGACACATCCGCGTACGAGATCCCCATGAGCGCGGGCGGCACCTATTTCGTGCGCCGCTGCATGAACGGCGAAACTTTCGCGGCGTATCCGTACGAGATACTGCTCCGCACCTCCGTGCGCGGCGAGATCAACACCGATAACTGCGAGGGCTACGTCCTCGAAGCGTTCATCCCGTACGAAACGCTGAACATCACCACGCCTCCTTTCCGCGCGGCCTTCCATTATGCGCTCATACGCAACGACTCCGCGGACGAGTCTGCCGAGCGCGACCTGTGGTTCGACATCGGGCCGCAGACGCTCTCTTCCTACAACTTCATGTTCCCGACGACGTGGCTCACCTTCGACGCAGACGGCGTCTGCACGGAAGAGGTGACGCTCACCGCCGGCGAGGGCGGCGCCGTCAGGGCGGTCACGCCGCAGGCGGTCGAGCGCGGGTACTATACCGTCGAACTTCTCCCCGAAGCGGGCTATGTCCTCGGCGGGCTTACCGTCAACGGAAAAAACGTGCTTTCCGATATCTCATACGACAGCGCGGCGAACACCGCCTCGTATACCTGCACCGTTACGGGCGCGCTCGACATAAACGCGCAGTACGTCGCCCTCCCCGAAGAAACGCACACCCTTTCGGGTACGCTCGCTTCGCAGATAGGGGAGGTGGACTATTCGCAGCTCACCGTCGAGGCGAACATGGGCACCTATTATGCTTCCGCACCCGTGCAGGCGGACGGCAGCTTTTCGATAGAGGTCGCCGCCCTTGAAAACGTCACCTTCCGCGTCGGATGCGACGGCGCCATGACCGTCAAGGAAGTGCGCGACGTCACCGCCGACGCGCAGGTGAACTGGACGCTCAGACCGCACGCTCTCGGCGGCGGCGCGGCGGGGGAGGCAGACGGCATATTCGGGCTTGACGACGAATATCTCGGCGGCTTTACGGTCAATTCCACGGATTCTTATCCCAAGCGCATCTATTTCACCGACGAAGGTGCCGACGCGGGCGACGTGCTCACCGTTTCCGCCAAGTTTACCTTCGAAGACGCCGCCACCGCGGTAGACGATATCCGCAAGGGCATCACCTTCTCCGCGAAGGACGCAAGCGGCAGAACGGTCGAAGCGTTCGGCGCCATTCTCTACGACTATGTCGACGACTTCTTTACCATACAGTTCATCGGCTGCGTCGACCGCGGCGATTCGATCTGGAACGGCAACGTCGGGGAAAACTGGTACAACGGCACGGAGATCTACAACAAGCTGATGAGCGGGGAAGAGGTCTCATATACCGTCACCCTTCTGCCCACGGGCGCCTTCATCGCGCAGGTGGAAAACGAAGACCCCGCTTATTACGAATACAATATCGACGGGTTCGACTTCACGGACGTCAAAGCGTATGCCGGCTTCGAGTTCTGGAACGCCGCAGGCAGCAGGGTCAGCGATTTCTCCTATACCTATGAAGCGGTGAACGGTACGGATCTGCTCGGGCATTCTTCCATAGACCGCATGGTCGGCAGGTGGGATACCCGCGAGGCGGCGGGCGGAAAGATCACCTTCCTCACCGCGCCGAGCAACTACGATAAGCGCATTTATTTCACCGACGAAACCGCCGACGAAGACGAAACGCAGACGGTTTCCGCGTCCTTCGGTTTCCCCGAAGTCGCCGTCGCCACAGATACCCTCTATAAGGGTTTCGTATTCGCAAACTATAACGAAACGTATGAAGTGACCGACCGCGTCTATTACGCCATCGTCTACGACTACGCGAACGACTGCTTCCTCATCCAGCGCATCGCTTGGATAGACCGCTCCATGACGGAAGACGCGCATTACGGCGATTGGTGGTGGAACTACGAAGTCTGCACCCTCGCGGAGAGCGGCTCCGAACTGTACGAAAAGCTGGTAAACGGCACCGTCGAGTTTGAGATCTCCCTCTCGCCGAGCGGCTTCTTCACCCTGTCCGTGGACGGGCAGGCGGTCGAAATGGCTGCCGGCACCGATTCCATCGTCGGCTGGAAGATGGACTTTGCGTCGGGCAACACCGTCGTCGGCATCGAGGTGCGCGGCAGGACGGGCGAGATCGACGGCTGCGAGTTTACGAATATCTCTTACACCCACGAGGTCGTGACGCACGTCTTTGATTCCGTGTCCGCCGATGCCCGTCAGGGCGCGTGGGATACGAGCAAAGAAGCAGAGGGTACGCTGACACTCGGTCTTGCAAATTATTATGACAGCCGCATCTACTTTACGGATGAGACGGCCACTTCGGACGAGATGCAGACGGTATCGGGGCATTTCGATTTTGCAGAACTCACGGATGATTCCGTGGCTATCCCGCAGCCCGTCTATAAAGGATTTGTATTCGCCTATCATGACGGAAAGCAGACGGTGCGCGTATATTATGCGTTGACTTACATTCCGGACGGGTATAAAGATTCCCCCGAAGAATTCCGCCTCACCCGCCTCCCCAATTTCGGCGGCAGCGACTGGTGGTACGGGAATAATGAGTACGACATTGCGGCGGTCGGTTCCGATCTCTTCAATACGCTGAAGGGAGCGGAAGGGTTTGACTTCAAAGTCGAACTTTCACCGAGCGGCACCTTCGCGCTGTATATCGACGGCGAGCCTTTGGAAGTCCCCGCAGCCATGCTCAACTGCAACGATGCGGCGGCGGATTTTGCGACGACGAATGTAGCCGTCGGAATAGAGATCCGCGGGATCGGTACCGAACCGGGCGGCAGTTTTATCGAGTATCCGACCACGATCACCGAACTTTCCTACACGCACGCCGTGCCCGAAGTCCCTCCCGTATTCGGCAATTCGACCGTGCAGAATGCGCAGGGTGCATGGGATACGGGCAAAGAGCAGGAAGGCACGCTCACCCTCGGGCTTGCCAACATTTACGACAGCCGTATCTATTTCCTCGATGAGACGGCGGAGCTGAACGAAACGCAGATCGTCTCCGGGCACTTCGATTTTGCGGAGGTTTCGGACGATTCCGTGACGATCCCGCAGCCGATCTATAAGGGCTTCACTTTCGCCGCTTACAACCAGGCGAAGAGCAGGGTAGACCGCGTGTTCTACGCGATCACTTATATCCCCGCGGGCGCAACGAAGACTGAGGGCTTCTGGCTGTACCGCGTACCCAATTTCGGCGGTGAAAATGCCTGGTGGACGGGAAACACCGAAACGCTGATTGCGGCAAACGGCACGGAACTGTACAAAAC
>ERZ1090867.768-NODE-770-length-12454-cov-4.540366_pt1 | contig 12454 bp, 12 predicted proteins | sample MGYA00478476_ERZ1090867 | MGnify/ENA primary metagenome ERZ1090867 (study PRJEB33644, sample SAMEA5815742) | chicken gut metagenome | biome: Chicken; feature: Gastrointestinal Tract; material: Caecum | place: Ireland | collected 2019-01-01 | study: A study of the... | reverse complement strand
CGTCGAGTCTCGTGGGCTCGGAGATGTGTATAAGAGACAGGCGGTGGATACAGTGACGGAACTCATTGCAGGTATTTACGTTGGTTTAGAGTCGGGAGAGACGGCGGTGATGGCGTGTCTTGCCAATGCGGCAGCAGACAAAGTTGCTTACTGTGCCGCATATGGCATTGAGATTGATGCCATGCAGTGGCCATCGAGTGGGGTACCGGCAGAGATTATTACTGATAAGGGACGGGAATTTGAAGGGAAGCAGATCGATGCCATTTGCGCACGCTATGGTATGGAACGTGAGAGCCTGCCACCGTTCCGCCCTGATCAGAAAGGGCTGGTGGAAAAGAGCTTTGATTTATTGCAAAACCGGTACAAGTCTCTGTTGCGGGGCAAAGGCGTGATTGAGCCGGACGCACAGGAACGCTGGTCGGTTGATTACCGCAGCCAAGCGGCATTAACACTTGAGATGTATACCCAATTAGTGATTCGAATCGTGCTTTATCTAAACGGGAGACCGCTGAAAAATTATCCGGCAACCAGTGAAATGCTCAGCGAGCACATTGCGCTAACGCCGATTGGCATTTGGCATTGGTTATGCGGCCGTGGCTGTTCTGCGCTTTTGCAAGTAGATCAGCAAGAGGTATACTGTATGTCGCTGCCCCGAAAGGAAGCCAAGGTGACAAGGCACGGTATCGTGTGCAATGGGTTCACCTACATCAATCCAGGTCTCCGACGTTTGCTGAAGGAGAGGCATGGGAAGAAGATGGCGGTCGCATACGACCCTCAAAATATCTCCCAAGCTTACCTGATATATGAGAATGCATATATCCCTCTCATGCTGGCTCCAGCCTTTTCCTGCTGCAATGGCTTTAACCAAATGGAGGGCCAGCAATATTTACAAGCAAAAAAGTCGGAAGTCAAAAATTTGAATGAGCAGGATGTTCAGGCACGGGTAGATTTGCTCAAGCAGACGGATGAAATCATCCGGAAAGCGGAATGCCCATACGTACAGCATAAGCAGACTTCCGATGACATTGCAGCAAACCGGGAAATAGAAAGGCGGAAGTTGACATGAGTGTAAACCACATGGATAATCCGTTTTTGGAAGCCGTACCAGTACAGCTGGACAGGCAAGTTTTCTTTCAACGCATATATGGCCGCCCTGTTATCCCCAAAGGGGTGTCACAGGCTAATGTACAAGAACGGCAGCAATGGTTATCCCATTTGACGGAATTGTTTATCCCTATGGAGTATCATTATGTCATTTATGATGTTTTACTGCGTGCAATCCGTACAACGTATACAACAAAAACCATGACAGATTCCATCCGTCAAATGCAGGCCGCACGACAAGGGAGCCTATCCGGTTTTGCCACACAGGCACAGGGTGGGGCCCTGTTGGGTGTGCCGGGTATTGGGAAAACTTCTGCAATACGGCGTTGCCTGTCACTCCTGCCGCAAAGCATTGCACACAGCGAATACAGAGGAAAACCTTTTTACAAAACGCAGATCTTGTACCTTTTTGTCGAATGCCCCGCAGATTGCTCGATTAAAGCGCTGGCATACAACATCGTTGCAGCAGTTGACCGGGTAATTGGATCAGAGTATTTTTCTATTGCAGTACGCCAAAGCAGGCTTTCCGCCAGTGCGCTGATTACGCAGGTAAAGATCATCTGCCTCAATCACGGTATCGGTCTGATTGTGGTCGACGAGTTACAGAATGTGATTGCAACTGCCGAAAAAAATAAACAGGTCAGGCCGCTTGTTCGCTTTCTGGTAGAACTGGTGAACGATACCTGCACCAGCCTATATTTTGTTGGCACTTCTGAAGCAGACCAACTATTCAGCCAACATGAACATTTAAAACGGCGGACACGGGGACTGCGGCTGCTCCCCCTCAAACCTGATGCAACCTATCGGGCGTTCCTGCAACAGGTATGGCAATATCAGTTGCTACCGCAAAAAATGGATTTATCCGATGCGGTGGCCAACCGGATTTATGATTATTCTGGAGGAATCCCTTCTTACATCATTCAGATTTTTCAAGAAGCACAGGCACAAGCACTCATACAGGATAAAAATGCTATAGACGAAAAAGATATTCGGCAGGCCATTGACTTGTTATCCCTTTGTGTGCCAAAACGGTATATCTCTGGAACCTCCCTTTCGGATTTTTCTATTCCAGTCTTGGATGAGCAGGCTAAAGAAGTACCAAGTGAAGATACTATCGTGAATCGACAGTATGCCACTCCACGGGGGCGCAAAGTCAAAAAACGCCAATCAAAGGACTTGCTGGTGTTATGGAAACAAGCGGGGCAGATAAATGATTTTTGCAGCGTCCTAATCGATCGTGGTGTAGCCGAGAGGTTGTTAACATGATTGGTTTTTTCCCAACACTATATCCTGATGAACTCTGGTATAGCGCAATTGCACGTTTTTATATCCATTCAGGTATTGCCTATTGGTCCGATGCGTTGGCGTTATTATTTCCAAATCACACCTCATATCCCAAGGTGGGCGATCTTATGCCAAATGAAACAATGCATCAAATTGTAAAGCAGCTTCCATACGATGTGTTGAATTTACGAATGCTCGCCTTGGGACACTCGCTATTTTCTTTTCGAATGCGGTTTATTCCGCTCAAGCAAAAGAAACGTTATCTGGAGCAATTTTGCGCAGGAGAAAACATACAATCAGCGTTGCTGTCCCTTACCAAAAAGCTGCAAGAACATCCATTGAGGTATTGTCCACTTTGCGTGCAAGAAGACCGGGATCGGTTTGGAGAAGCATTTTGGCATACGGAGCATCAAATTTGGTTGATGCCGCTTTGCGCAAAACACTTGTGCCGTTTGCAGTCAGCGGATCAGAAAAACTCCATGCCGTTGAGCCGACAGTTGGTTCAAATTCCTCTCCGCACATCCAATGTATCGAGTGAAACACATGTGTGGGAGCGAGAATTGACTTTCTTGCTGCATCAATGGTATCAGATGCCTTTTGAACAGGAAGCTAACACGCAAACCTTTAATTTGAGTAGGGCCGTTGAAAACGCTGGGCTGTTGCTATCCGGTAATGTAAACCGAAGGTCATGGGATACAGATGCCTTATATGACCGATTGACAAAGCAGTTTGGGTCCACGACGGTGAAAGAAGTATTTGGGGAACGGATTACAGCCGCACACGCCAGACGGCTTAGGAAAATGGAGATCGCAACACCGGAAGAATACGCTTTATTATCTATCCTTCTTCATATGAAGCCGGAAGCATTGTTTGAGGATGAACCAATACTGCTTTTCATTTTTGAGAAAATGAAAACCTTATCTACGTCCGGACGGATTCTGACCAAGGCTGCTATTGCGGAGGAGTTAGGCCTGTCGCCGGAGGTTATGGTGGTGACGGGATGTCACGATCAGGTTGCGGCCAGCTTGGGTACAGGCATCATGAAAGACGGCATGGCGGTGGATGGCACCGGAACGGTGGAATGCATTACGTCCATGTTCAGCAGAAAACCGGATACCGCGAAGCTGCAAAAAAGCAACTATGCCGTTGTTCCCTATGTTCTGCCGGATAGCTATGTATGCTATGCTTTTTCGTTCACGGGCGGCGCGCTGCTCAAATGGTTCCGGGATCAGTTCGGCCTGCTGGAAACCATTGTCGCCAAGCAGTGCGGCATGAATTTCTATGAACACATGAATCAAAAACTTGGCGATGTGCCGTCCGGTTTGCTCGTGCTGCCGTACTTTGCGGGCGCGGCGGCACCGTATATGGATATTGATGCCAAGGGTGCGATTTTGGGATTGTCTCTGGACACAACCGCAGAGGAAATCTATCGCGCCTTGCTGGAGGGCGTGACCTACGAAATGCTGCTGAATCTGGAGCGGCTGCAGGAGGCCGGCGTTTATATCAATGAACTGCGTGCAACCGGCGGCGGCGCCACTTCGGAAGTATGGCTGCAAATGAAAGCAGACATTCTCAACTGCAAAATCATCACGCTAGGCAACGCACAATCAGGCACGCTGGGATGCATCATGCTGGCGGGCGTCGCCTGCGGTCTGTATGAGAATATACAGCAGGCGCAGAAGAAACTGGTCAAATTGGGCAAAGAATATTACCCGCGATCCGAACAGCATGAAATTTATATGCATTATTACAATGTATATAAGAAGATTTACGCTGCACCCAAAAGCATCGGTATTTAAGATTCAGCGTTTGTGCTGCAGGATGCCCGGTATAAGCTGGGGGTCACGCCGGTGGCTTGCTTGAAATACTTGGTGAAGTAATTGTAATCATAAATACCGATACGGGTTGCAATTTCGCTGATATTCAAATCAGAATCACGCAATAGCTTTTGAGCGGCCTGAATGCGCAGCTTTTTGATCTGCTTGCCGATGCTGCATCCGTAAAGCTGTTCTGAAATGCGGTACAGTCTGGAATGACTGATATGGAAAGTCTGACAAATGGTATCGGCGGTCAGCACCTTATCCAGATTGCATGTGATGAATTGATTGATCCGAAAGGGAAGATCGTTGGAATCCTGCCGAATCAGTTCTGAAAGATGGATATAAGCAGTACAGGCTTCGATAATATTCGCAGAGGCCTGCAATGTTTCGAGCGAGACGTATGTTTTTTCAAAAAAAGCGTTCTTCAAGGCCTGCATATCGCTGACATAGTCTTTGCAGCGTTCGTAGATAAACGGCCAAATGGTTTCTTTGTCCGGATAGTTGCAGATCTGACCAAACATCAGATATGCGATGATCGTGTTGTTATAATAGATCGGTGAGACAACCTCGGATAAGCCGGCATGGCAAGTGTACAGATACAATTCGTTGGTGTGTTGGCAGACTTGGCAGGCAGCCGCATCACAGGCATAGCATTTTTGCAAAGCCTTTTCGTTCGAACGAATGTAGGAACAGAACTTGCAATGCTCGCTCGGATACCCCAAGATCTCCTGAAAAGATCGATCAAAGATGACGATGCGCAGACCGGTCAGGTGATGAAAACTTTGCAGCAGCTTTTTCAGTTTTTCAATATCTAATAAATTGGCCATAAATGATCTCCTGAGATAATGGGGAAAGATTTACACCATTATATCACAAGAAAAATGCAAAAAGCAATCAATATGCGTGCATAGCACCGCTGGTTAATAAAGGAAGAAGCGATTAGGACAACTGAATCTTCTTTTGCATTAACCTCCGGCATGGTGTTCTGATGGACACCGTGCCGGAGGTTTTGCCATGTGGGGCGGCTGACAAGCGGCATGCAAACCGCGTTGTATTTGCCGCAGATTGGTGCTATACTGATGCTGAACCGACTAAAGGATTGATAGGGAAAACAATAACCGGAAGGGAACGGCATGAATCAGAAACCGACAACGGGATTATCACAAAATCAGATCAAACTGATCGCTGCTGCCGCGATGGTGATAGACCATGTGGGCGTGGAGTTATTCCCGCAGCTCACGATCCTGCGGATCATCGGTCGGCTTGCGTTCCCGGTGTTTTCCTATTGCATTTGTGAAGGTAGCCGCCTCACACATCATCCATGGAAGTATTTTTTCCGCCTGTTCGGGATGGGACTGCTGTGCGTAATAGGCTACTATGTGTATACCGGCATGTTCTATGGCAACATACTGATTACCTTTTCGCTTTCGCTATGTGTACTGTATGCGTTTCAGCACTTGCAAACCTGTTGGTCGCAAGACAAAATTACGGCTCGATTTGCCGGTGTAGGTATCATGCTGGGCTGTATGGCCGGCATTTGGCTGATCTGCCGCTGGATCACCATTGATTATGGCTTTTTCGGTGTCATATTGCCGCTGTTTGCGGAGCTGTCTGCGTGCATCTGGCAAAGATATGCCGGTGCAGACGGCAAACAGGAGCCGGCGCGTGTGCTTGGTTTTTCGGTCGGATTGCTGGTGCTTTCGCTGCAAATGGGCGGTATCCAGATATACAGTCTACTGACTTTGCCCTTGCTGTTTGCCTACAACGGGACAAGAGGGGAGAAAAACCTCAAACAGTTCTTTTATTGGTTTTATCCGGTGCATTTACTACTCATTGGATTGGTGAGCATGTGGATTTGAAGGCCGTCATCGTATTCGGCACACTGCGTGCCACCGAAAACGGCTGGCTGGACAGGAACACCTCTGCCGATGAACCGCCGCTGATGCTCGAGCACCTGTGGGGGGACGCACTGCCGGATACCGATTACATTGTGTCTTGGATGGATGATGTATCTCCGCTGGTCGGTGTGTATAATGCATGTCAGTGGGCATCCCCAATCGACGGGGTGGAGATTCCGTCGCTCGACTACATGATCGTCGAGGTAAAACTGCCCGCACTGTACGGCCTGTGCCGTGCGCAGCGGTTGGCCGCGCAGAACGACGACAGCGAGGTGGAAGCCTTGCAGCACACCTGTACACCGTGCGATGCCGCGCCGTGGGGTGCAAACGAAGCGTGGCAGCTGGGCTGGCATGACACCGGGCAGAGCGACCGCTATTTGTTGTGCTATGTGGACTGCATCGTGGAAATCTATTTTAACTGGACACCGACCGACGCGCAGAAAGCGATCGTCGGTGAAAAGCTGGGCAATCTGTGATAAAAAAGTATGAAAAAGTCCCTCTGTCGCGTTTTGCTGCAGAGGGACGATGCTTTTTAGAGTGAAATTTTAGAAGGTAGCAACAACAGCGCCCTTGTAGGTGTCGTCAATGAACTGCTTGACGGTGTCGCTCTGGAGCGCTTTCTTGAGTGCCTGAATCTTGTCGCTGTTTTCGTCGCCGCTGCGGCAGGCAACCACGTTGACATAGACCTTGGCGTACTCCGGATTCTCGGTGATGAGCGAATCCTCCTTGGCGTTCAGGTCGGCCTGCAGCGCGTAGTTGCCGTTGATAACTGCGAGGTCAACGTCCTCAAGCGAGCGCGGCAGCTGCTCAGCAGCGATTTCCTGAATGTCGAGGTTCTTCGGGTTCTCGACGATGTCCAGCTTGGTTGCGTCCGAAGTCGGGTCGATGCCGTCCTTGAGCTTAATCAGGCCAGCGTCCTGCAGCAGAAGCAGCGCGCGGGTTTCGTTCGAGCCATCGTTCGGAACCGCAACGGTCGCGCCGTCTGCCAGCGCATCGAGGGATGCGGTCTTGCCGGGATAGATGCCGAACGGCTCATAGTGCATCTCGATGGCGGACACCAGATCAGCGTTGTTTTCCTTGTTGAAGTTGTTCAGATAGGGGATGTGCTGGAAGTAGTTTGCGTCCAGATCGCCGTCCACCAGTGCGGTGTTGGGCTGTACATAGTCGGTGAACTCGACAACGTTGAGCGTCCAGCCATCTTCGGCCAGTACGTCCTTAGCCGCGTTCAGAATTTCCGCGTGCGGTGTGGGCGATGCGCCGACCGTGATGGTCTTGTCGTCGGATGCGTTGGCATCGTTCGTCTGTGCGTCGTTGCCGCCGCAGGCTGCCAGCGCGGACAGGCACAGTGCGCCTGCAAGCAGGGCTGCAATTTTCTTCTTCATTGGAATCTCTCCTTTTCTACAGGTGTTTTATCAAATTTTTTGATAACAAAGTAAGGGGATTAACGGTTGCGCTTGTCCAGATGGCGCGCAAGCCACATGCCGCAGACCTGAAAGATCTGCACGACGATCACGATGATGATAACGGCCACCAGCATGATCTCGAAGTTATAGCGGTTGTAGCCGTAGTTGACGGCCACCGTGCCCAGACCGCCGCCGCCGATGAAGCCCGCCATTGCGGAGTAGCCGAGGATGGTCACGATCGAGATCGCGCCGCCCACCATCAGCGAGGGCTTGGCTTCGGGCACGAGCACCTTCCAGACGATCTGCCAAGGCGTCGCGCCCATGGACTGCGCTGCTTCGATCACGCCGAACGGCACTTCCTTGATCGAGGATTCGACCATGCGCGCGACGTATGGCGCGGCTGCGACCGTCAGCGGCACAATCATCGCGGTCGTGCCGATCGCCTTGCCTGCGATCGCGCGTGTCATCGGGGTAATCATGACCGCGAGGATGAGGAACGGGATCGAGCGCAGGATGTTGACAATCACGCCGAGCACCGCGTTCAGCACGGGCATCGGACGGATGCCGCCTTTATCGGTCACGACCAGCAGCAGGCCGAGCGGCAGGCCGATCAGATAGGAAACCACGGTCGAAACGATGACCATATATAAGGTTTCCCATAGGCTCTGGGCCCAAAGTTCAGGTGAAAGCATCGGCGTCGCCCTCCTCTACATGCACATTCTGGGTTTCGAGGTACGCCAGCGCGCGCTTGGCCGCGCGTTCGTCCTCGGGGAGTTGCAGAATCATCTGGCCGTAGGCACGACCGTCAATGTCCTTGGTGTCTGCAAACATGATGTTGACCGGCGCCTTGCACTCGAGCACCATGTTGGACACGACCGGCTCAAACGACGAGTTGCCGTCGAACACGATGCGGCAGTAGTGCTTGCCGGTGGCCAGCTTGTCGCGTTTGCCGTCTGGATAAATCAGCTGCTTTGCCATCGCGGACTGCGGACGGGTGAACACCTGATCGACCGAGCCGACCTCTGCAATATGGCTGGAATCAATGATCGCTACACGCTGACAAATTTCCTCAATGACCGCCATCTCATGCGTGATGACAATGATCGTGATGCCGAGCGTCTTGTTGATTTCCTTTAACAGCGCAAGGATCGAGCGGGTTGTCGTCGGGTCGAGCGCGCTGGTCGCCTCGTCGCACAGCAGAATTTTCGGGTTGGTTGCCAGCGCGCGGGCGATCGCGACGCGCTGCTGCTGGCCGCCCGAAAGCTGGGACGGGTAGTTGTCCGCGCGGTCGCTCAGGCTGACGATTTCGAGCAGCTCATGTGCGCGCTTTTCTGCGTCTGCCTTTTTCATACCGGCAATCTCGAGCGGGAAGCAGATATTTTGCAGGGCGGTGCGCTGCTGGAGCAGGTTGAACTGCTGGAAGATCATGCCCATCGAGCGGCGCGCCTCAAGCAGCGCCTTTTTGGACAGCGAACCGAGCTCCTGCCCGTCTACTGTGACCGTGCCTTCGGTCGGCTTTTCCAGAAAGTTGATGCAGCGGACAAGCGTACTTTTGCCCGCACCCGACAGGCCGATGATGCCGAAGATTTCTCCACGGCGGATATCGAGATTTACGCCGTCCAGTGCGGTGACCGTACCGGCCCGACCGCGGAAGGTTTTATTCAGGTTTTGAATTCGTACAATGAAATCCTGTTCCAAGTCCATTCCCCCTTTTCAAAATAAAAGCGGAAAGCAAGATATGCTTTCCGCTCGTTTTCCATCTGAACCGTGCCATGCCGCATGAAAAGCGGCCCGCTTACAGCTTGCAGCGTCAGCGCTGCATGGCAGAAAAACGAGCAAAACCGCACATCATGCACATGTTCATACGAATAGACAGCATTGCGGCTTCCTCCTTTTCCTACGGTTTTAATAGAGTTTATTCTCTGTGGTATTAGTGTAGTCTATCAAGGGGGATTTGTCAAGCAATTTCTGCGCCGAATCTACAAAACCTGTATCGGGCAGTTATTGGGCGGATTTTTGGCCTTTTCCGCCGCCGTTTCCGTTACCAGCGCCATGACCTTGGCCTGCGCCTTGACCATAGCCTTGTCCGGTGCCATTCCCTTGACCGGTACCCAAGCCGTTCGCCTGACCGCCGCCCTGTCCGTTGTCTTGGCCCATACCGTTGCCTTGGCCTGCACCGTTTCCGCTGCCCGCGCCATAGCCATGTCCGCCGGGCACAGACTGCAAATCGCCGTCCAGTGCAGCGATGCGGTCGCGGATCTCACGCATGGTCAGTCCCTGCACGTCTTCCGGGGTGACGCTGGGGTCGAGCGCCTGCAAAGCGAGAAACGCTTCATATTTGCCGAAAGACAGCCCGGCTTCATGCGCCTGCTCGATTTCTTCCGTGCTGGCCGCGCGGCAGTAGACATTGTTTGTGCCCGCGGTGCAGGTTTCGGTCTGCGCCAGAATGGCGTCCGCCTGCCCCTGATTGTCGCCCGCGACCGCAATGGACAGCACCTCATCCTGCGCGAGGTAATCCTCGACTTCAGGGTTTTGCAGCAGACAGTTCAGCGCGTCGGCATAATTGAGAAAGCGCACATCGAGCGACTCGGCCAGCACGTCGCCGTCCTCGCCGATGCCGTCAACCGAGATCACCTTGTCAAACCGGTTGACCGCCAGTTCGACCGACGGGTTGATATCGATGCTGATGGCGCAGGTGGGGGAGAAGTAGGCCCAGTAGCCCGTGCCGCCGGCCACCACCAGCGCAAGGCAGGCAAAAGCCGCTGCCATGCGCCGCGCCGCGCGCGGACGGGCTTTCGCTGCACCGTAATCGTGTGTCTGCCGCGCAAGAAACGCGCGGGTGGACTGCCGGAGCGCGTCGTCTGCCGTGACTTTGTCCAGCGCGGTTTTCAGTTCGTCACGCATCGTCGTCCCCTCCCAGCGTTTCTCTCAGCGCCTGTTTGGCGCGGGTGAGCAGTGTATAAATGGTGTTGACGTTTTTCTTGAGGATTTGGCCGATCTGCGGAGCGGTGTAGCCCTCATAATAATGCAGGTAGACCACATCGCGGTACTTGGGTGGCAGTGCGAGCACGGCTTCCAGCACGGTGTGGTCCTGCTGCGTCAGTTTGGCGGGCTGGTCGAGCAGGGTATCGAGCGAAACCGTGCGGCTGCGGAAAAAGCTCTTGAGCAGATCACGGCAGGCGTTGATCGTCACGCGGATAAACCACGCCTTTTCGTGCTCTTCGCTTTCAAAAACGGTGGTGCTGAGAACATATTTCAGGAAAACGTTCTGAAAGATGTCCTCCGTGTCGGCATGGTTTTTCAAATGGATCATACAGATCCGCCGCACGGTGTCCGCATACCGCTCGATCGCTCGATTTGCCTCCTGTTCGCTCCGCATGGTACCAACCTCTATTGTCCGTCTGTTTGCTTATCGGTTGCAGCCCCGTCCCTGGCCGCGGCCGCAGCCCGTGCCATAGTTGTCGCACACGCCGTCGCCATTGGCATCGACGAAATACTGACCGCGGCCCGTGCCGCAGTTGTCGCAAATGCCGTCGCCGTCAGCGTCTACAAAGTACTGACCGCGGCCACAGCCTGTACCGTAGTTATCGCACACGCCGTCGCCGTTGGCATCGACGAAGTACTGCCCGCGGCCCGTGCCGTAGTTATCGCAGAGCCCGTCACCGTTGGCGTCCACGAAGTTGCGTCCGCGACCATTGCCGTTTCCTGCGGCGAATGCGCCTGTAACTGCCATCGAAAGAACCAGTGCTGCGCTGATCGTACCCATTACCATCTTTTTCATATCAATTCCTCCTATAAATTGTCGTCGGTGAATTTGGCTTGTCGTTTGTGCCTTTCACTACCAATACGACCGGCAAAGGAGAATCCATTCAAAATCCAAAAATTTTTTTTGAAAATTTTTTGGGGGGCAAAAGGGAGGCGCCGCCGCGCCTCCCTTTATTAGCTGTTCTGATTTATTCGGCGGCTGCCTGCACGCCTGCCATGTCCTGCACAGACTTGCAGGTCAGTTCTTTGCTGATCTTACCCGCAAAGCCGGTCAGCGTCTTGCCCGGGCCGACCTCACACGCGGTGGTCAAGCCTGCTGCCATGCCGTTTTTCACCAGCTGCGTCCAGCGCACGGGGGAGATCATGTGTTGCTCGAGATGCGCGGGCAGGTCGGAGCAGTCCAGCACTTGACCGTCCAGATTGGAGTAAATGTCCATCTTGGGGGCGGCAAAGGTGAAATCCGACACATAGGCGCGCAGCTCTGCCGCGGCCTTTGCCATTAGCGGTGTATGGAATGCGCCCGACACCGCGAGCGGCACCGCGCGGCGCGCGCCTGCTGCTTTGCAGTTCTCGACCGCTTCCGCGAGCGCGGCTTTTTCGCCCGCGATGACCAGTTGACCGGGGCAGTTATAGTTGACCGGGCGCACGATGCCGCTCGTCACCGCAGCGCATGCGGCTTCAATCTTTTCGTCGTCCAGACCGAGGATGGCCGCCATGCCGCCGTCGATCGAGTCCGCGGCCTGCTGCATCAGCTTACCGCGCATCGAGACGATCTTGACGCCGTCCGCCAGCGTCACCACGCCCGCCGCCGCCAGCGCCGTGTACTCGCCCAGCGAGAAGCCCGCCGCCGCCTTAAAGGTCACGCCCGCCTCGGTGAGTGCGGCGAGCGCCGCCATCGAGTGCGTGAAAATTGCGATCTGGCTGTTTTCCGTGCGCGAAAGAGTCTCCTTGTCGCTGTCAAAACAGAGCTTTGCTACGTCCAGCCCTGCGCCGTCGCTTGCTTCCTCAAAAACCAGCTTGGCCGCCTGCGAATTTTCATACAAATCCTTGCCCATACCCGGGGCCTGTGCGCCCTGACCGGGGAAAAATGCAAAACCGTATTCCATGTTCCGTTCCTCCAAAAATCGCTGTCAAACCTCGGAAAAGGTTGACATTTTCGTGTCCTTTTATTATAATAGTC
>ERZ1090867.763-NODE-765-length-12490-cov-6.448412_pt1 | contig 12490 bp, 15 predicted proteins | sample MGYA00478476_ERZ1090867 | MGnify/ENA primary metagenome ERZ1090867 (study PRJEB33644, sample SAMEA5815742) | chicken gut metagenome | biome: Chicken; feature: Gastrointestinal Tract; material: Caecum | place: Ireland | collected 2019-01-01 | study: A study of the... | reverse complement strand
CCAGCAATGACCGCATTGGCGGATGGCGAGCAGTTCGGGAGTGGCTGGCTGACGTGGTGGACGAACATGGGCAGACGGTGCCGAGGCTGCGCATTTTTTCCACCTGCCAGAACCTGATCCGCACGCTGCCGGCCGTGCAGTTTGATGAGAAAAGGCCGGAGGATGTGGCCACAGAGCCACACGAACTGACCCACGCGCCGGACGCGCTGCGGGGATTCTGTGTGTACAGGTCCAGCCCGGCGGACCCGCCACCGCCGGAAAAGATGTGCGGCGTGGAAGTGTTCTATGATCGAAGTTTGCAGTCGAGTGCAGACGAAATCCTGGGATTGGGGGAGGACATCTATGTGGTATGACGTGGTTGTGACGGTATTGGCTGTGGGAATGGTGGTGTGCTGGCGGTTGGGCGTGCGGGATGGCATGCGGATAATGCACAACCGGGAACTGGAGAAAATTCGGCTCCCGGAGAAGCTGGCGGGAGGGAGCGCGGAGAAACGACAGGAACAGGACGCGCCGGTGGATGAAGCGCTGCAAGAACAGCTGAAAGCTATTGACCAGTACGACGGGTGGAAGGTATGACGGAAGAAAAACAGGTGACAGACATCTGGCGGAAATACCGGGCGGGTGTGGAACACCACAGAAGCAAGAACCTGTACCGGAGGGATGAGCGCTGCTGGCATTTTTATACCGGTGACCAGTGGTGGGGCATGAGCCAGGGCGGGCAGGAACTGCCCATGGAGAACATCATCAAGCCGATCCTGAAATACAAGATCGCCATGGTGGCCACCACCGACACCACCATCGTGTACAGCGAGATGAGCGAAAACGTGATCTTTCAGGAGATATGCAGCGAGCTGAGTTCTTTCGCCAAGGAAGAATGGGAACGGACCCGGATGGATGAGCTGAAGTGGAAAGTGGTGAAGGCGGCGGCCATTACCGGCGACAGCTATGTGTATGCCTGCGATACCAGGCCGGAGAGCAGTGCGGTGGTGCAGGATACTACTCCGAAAATCGATGTGCGGATGATTGACCGCAGTGCTGTATACCTGGCGGATGAACAGGAACAGGACCTGCAGCAGCAGACATGGATCATCATTGCCGAGCGGCTTCCGGTGGAGGTGGTACGGCGGCAAGCTCGGGAAAATGGTCTGAGCGAAGAACAAATAGAGCTGATCGTATCGGACGCGGAGACAGAAACGCGACTGAACAACGACCTGAACGAAGAGATTAAACAGGGGGACGGGAAGTGTACCTGCCTGGTGTATTTTACCCTTGTGGACGATGAGAAAGGTTCACCCGGAGAAGTGCGTAAAATGCTGCGGTTTGGGCGCAGCACGGAGCAGGTGGTGTATCAGCCGCTGCAGGACGTTCCGGGGATGGATGTGTACCCTATCGCGCAGATGCGGTGGGAGGATATGCCCAACTCAGCCCGGGGAGTAGGCGAATGCGAGCCGCTGATCCCCAACCAGATCGAGATCAACAAGACGCTGGCGCGCCGCAGCCTGATTGTGAAGCGGTACGGATACCCTACCGCCGTGTACGATGCCGAGAAGATCGATAATCCGGCGGCTCTGCAGAAGGTAGGCGCTGTGGTGCGTGCAAGAAATCTGAGCGGTATGCCTATTACCAACGCTGTACAGTACCTGGAACCGCGTACAACCAGCGGCGAGGGCGCGGCGCTGCAGCAGGAACTGATCACTACCACGCGAGAGCTGGAAGGCGCCAGCGACAACGCTACCGGACAGGTGGACGTTACAAAGACCAGCGGCGAGGCCATCAAGGCAGCACGAGACCAGGCGGCGATGGTACTCAACGACCAATCCGCCGCCTATAAGAGTTTTGTGGAGCAGATGGCACGGATATGGTATAAGCTGTGGTGTGCCTACAGCCCCCAGGGCATGACCTTCCTGTATAAGGACCCCGAGGGCGGAGAGGAAATGCTTCAGGCTATCATAACTCCGCAGGCGCTGGCAGCACTGGATATGCAGATCAAGATCGACGTGAGCCCGGCTGATCCCTACAGTGTATTGAGCCAGCAGACCAGCCTGGACAATGCACTGGGCGGCGGGCACATTACCTTTGAGGAATGGGTGAGTGTGCTGGACGCCAACAGCCCGGTGCCGGCGGCCAAGTTCCGCAAGATTTTGGAAGAACGCAAAGCCGCACAGCAAGAGATGGCCGCGCAGCAGGCTGCGGCCCAGGGGCAGGGAGTAGCCAATGCGGCAGGCCTGGTGGATGCCGTACAGCAGGCGGCCATACAGGAAGCAGTGATGCAGGGAGGTGGCGCGAATGCAGTGCAGAGTGTGCCGGTGTGAAATGGGCATTGTGGCGACACGCATTGAAGTGGAGGGGGACAAGAGCCCCGACACGGTGACCAGGGTGTACCGGGTGTTGGACCTTGCCTGCCGGGCCAAACAGTGCAGCGAGTACGGGAAGGTGCAGGCACAGCAACGTGTGGAACTGAAATAGGCAACCCCGGCGAAAGCCGGTTTGCATAAACCCGGCGGGACGGGCAAACACCCGAGGGTGGTGACCTGCACCACAATACGCGGCGGACGCGAAAAAACCGAATACCCACCAACGGGAAAAAATGGAGGCAGAGATGGAACTGGAAAAGAACGGTATGAACACGGAAGAGACGGGCTATGACACGCGGGAATCGGAGTACGCAGAACGGGAGGACGGACGGCTGAACGAGGACTCCGGGCGAACCGAGGAAGGAAGCACGGAAAAAGGTGCAGAGCAGCAGGAGCCCACCGGTCAGCAACCGCATACGGAACCTGCGGAAGAACATCCCGGCGGGCAGAGCTGGAAAAACCAGCAGAACGCCGAGAACGCACAGCGGCGCCGGGAGGCGGAACAGCGGCAGCGGCAGCGGTATTTTGCCGAGTTTGCAGCCGGTCTGACGGACCCGGTGACCCAGCAGCCCTTTGCAAATGAGGAAGCCTGGAGCCGATGGAAGCAGAATGCAGCCATTGCTGCCCAGGCACAGAAGGCCGGTGTGGAGCCGGAAGCGGCCCAGCGTCTGGTGGACAGTATGCGGGATACTATCCGGCAGACGGACCCGGAGTTCCGGCGGATGGCCCAGGAAAACCAGGCAGTACGGCGCCAACAGGCGGAAGCCATGCAGCAGCAGGTCTTTGCGCAGGATCTGGCGGCCATACGCAAAATGTACCCGGATGAGAAGGCAAAAAACGTGACCGAGCTGGGGGACGAGTTTATGGCCATGATGGCCACCGGCCAGGTTGACGCGGTGAGTGCCTACGAAGCGGTGCGGGCAAAACGGCAGCGCACCGCCCCCAAGCCGCCCAGTACCGGAAAAATCCAGGCAGGCGCTGCCGGGCAGGGTGCGTACTATACGCGCGAACAGGTAGAGGCTATGAGCGACGAGCAGATCGAAAGAAATTTCGACGATATCCGCCGCAGCATGGCAACGTGGAGATAAGGAGTGAATGAGAAGTGTCTTACAGAAATTTTTCGCCCAAGATTTGGGCCAAGCAGATCAACCGCGAACTGGAGCGGGCCATGGTATTTGCAGAGGACTGCAACCGCCAGTATGAGGGTGATGTGAAGCAGATGGGGGACACCGTGAAGGTGCTGGGCGTTGGTAAACCGACCATCACTAAGCAGGTGGGCGGCAGCATCGTGCTGCAGGACCCGGAAGCGGTGGAAGACACCAGCGTGGATATGGTCATCAACCGTGTGGCCTACTTCAACTATCTGGTGGACGACATCGACCGGCGGCAGGCGGTGGGCGGTCTGATGGATGCCCTGAGCGCTGAGAGCAGCGAGGGTACCGCCAATGCTATGGACGAGGACATCGCGGCCCTGGCTGGGACCGCCGACGCGCCGAAGCTGTTCAAAAGCACGACTGCAATCACGGTGGACAACATCCTGAAGCAGATCGACCTTGGCGTGCAGAAGCTGATGGAGAACGATGTGAAGCCGGAGACTAAGATCGTGATCACGGTGTCGCCCTGGTTCAAGACCATTCTGCGGCAGGCGTATGTGCAGCTGGATACCAACAACAGTGCCATGCTGAAGAATGGGCGTGTGGGGCAGTATGACAACGTGATCGTGAAGATGAGCAACAACTGCCACCGCAACAGCGACAACGGCCATGACATCATGCTGCGCACCCAGCGGGCTGTGGCGTTTGCCAACCCCCTGACCCATGTGGAACCCTACCGCCCGGAAAAACGGTTTGCCGACGCGGTGAAGGGGTTTGTACTGTATGGCACCAAGATCGTGCGGCCCAAGGAGCTGGTCGTGCTGAATGTGAAGGAGGGAACCTGATATGTCTGTGGTGAAGATTACGCCTGAGAAAATGGATCTGAATACCGGCCTGACTCTGAAGGACGGGACGGCGATGGATGCCAGCGACGGCATCTATGTGGAGTATACCGGCAAGGATGACAACATCGTGCTGTTGCTGACGGGCACGGCGGGTGATACGGTGACCGTGAAGATGGGAAACGGCCTGCAGGGAGTTGCCGACCAGACCGTGAGTCTGACGGCCAACAAACCGGTGGCCCTGACGCTGGAAAGCGGCAAGTTCAAGCTGGTAAGCGGCGAATACAAGGGCTATGTGCATCTGACCGGCGCGGCGACCACCAAAGTACAGGCATTCGAGTTGCCGGTGTGACGGGGACCCCCGGCGGAGACGCCGGGGGTTTTGTGATAGGAAGGAAAGACGATGCAGAAGCAATGGACGGTGGCACAGCTGAAAACGCTGGTGCTGAAACTGCTGGATGAATCCAGCCCCAAAAATGATCTGACGGCCAAAATTCCGGTTTTTATGGACACGGCGCAGAAGGAAGTCAGTTTGTATTGCCCGATCCGGGCGCAGTGGCGTGCGGATGCAGCGGGAACTGTGCCGGCGGATGTGCGAAAAGTGCTGAGCGTGCGGGCAGAGGATGGCAGTGCTGTGCCGTACCAGACCCGGACCGGCTCGGATGGGCTGGTGCTGGAGGCGGAAAGCTACCCGGTGCTGGTAGAGTATGAGAAGATCCCGGAAGAAATCACGGCGGCGACCCCGCAGGAAACGCTGCTGGAACTGCCTGAGCGGGCTGTGCTGGCCATGGCCTACTACATCGCTGCACAGTGCAACAGCCTGGAATATGACCAGCGGTTCTTTCAGAGTTTTTACGCACAGTACCAGGGAAAGCTGCAAAATCTGGCCAGCGACCCGGAAGGGGTACAGTTCAGTGTGACGGTAGACAACAGCCTGCCGGATTGGATGTGAGACCATGGCGTACAAAGCAATCAACATGCCGTCCAGTGCGGCACCGAGCCTGAGCGTGGTGCGCATTGAGGATTTCCTGGGGGTAGACCTGACCAATCAACCCACCAATGTGGATGCAAAGCGCAGCCCTGACGCGCGGAACATGATACGGGATGTGCCGGGAAAAGTGCGCAAGCGCATGGGCTACAGGACCATGTATACACTGGAAGGCCAGGTGAACGGGTTCCACCGGCTGAACGGAAAACCACCGCTGATCCATGCGGGGGGCAACCTCTACCGTGTGGTGGATGGGGAATGCACCGCGGTGTACAGTGAGGCAAACGACGCACGCAGTATGAGCTGGGAATTTGATGGGAAGCTGGCCATAGCGGACGGGAAGGCGTTGCTGTTGTATGACGGTGAGGCGGTAAGCAGGGCAGATGCCAACGGCAAGGTGCCGATCCTGACGATCGGGCGGCAGCCCAACGGAGGTGGTACAGCTTACGAGGGGCTGAACCTGATACAGCCCAAGTGGGAAGAAGATTTTCTGGTGGATGCCGACCACAAGGACGCCAATACCTTTCAGCTCAGTTTCGGAGGCCTGGATGCATCCGCCGTCAGTGTACAGGTCATGAGATCTGACGGAGGCTGGCAGGAAAAGACCGAGAACGTAGACTTCACAGTGAACCGAAGCACCGGGGCAGTGACCTTTGTAACGCCCCCAGGACAAACGCCGGTGAGCGGTACCGACAACGTGAAGATCACGGCAAGCCGCACTGTGGAAGGTTATGCAGACCGCATCAACAAGTGCTGTGTGGGGATTCAGTTTGGTGTAAACGGCGCCAGTGACCGGCTGTTTTTGGCGGGAAATCCGACGCTTATCAACTACGACTGGTACTCGGGTCAGAACGACCCGACCTACTGGAGCGACACTGCTTACAGCGTATTGGGCCAGAGCGATGCGGCCATTGTTGGATACAGTGTGGTCAATGCGCGGCTGGCGGCACACAAAAACGGGCAGGACGCGGAGCGAAACTGTATTGTGCGGGAGGGAAACCTGGTGGACAACCAGCCAGCCTTCCCCATCGTGAACATTTTGCAGGGAGAGGGCGCCGTGGGGCGCTATACATTCGGATATCTGCAGACCGAACCGCTGTTCCTGACGGCGCTGGGGGTATATGCCATCACGGCGCAAGATATCACCGGAGAAAAATACAGTCAGTTGCGCAGCTTTTATCTGAATGGAAAACTGTTGCAAGAAGAAGATCTGGAAAATGCCTACAGTTGTGTGTACCGGGATATGTACTGGCTGGCAATCAACGGAAAGGTATATATCCTGGACGGGCTGCAGGCAAGCCAGACCGACAGAAGTGCACCCTATGCCACGCGGCAGTATGCCGGGTTTTATCTGACGGACATACCGGCACGGGTGCTGTGGGTGGATAGCGGAACGCTGTGGTTTGGGGATACAGCGGGAAAGGTGTATCGATTTAACACAGACAGCAGCGAGCTGCTCAGCTACAACGACGACGGGCACCCAATTTACGCATGCTGGCGCACGATGGATGTGGCCGGGAAAAATGTATACCGAGCCAAGAATTTCAGCCGGCTCTATGTGGAACTGGCTGCCGCAGCGGCCACAGGCGTAAAGGCGTTTGCACGGGTCAGCGGCGTCTGGGAGGAGCTGTGGGCAGATACATCCAGCGCCAGGTATTTCGATTTTGGAAACGTCGACTTTGGAAAAATCTCGTTCAGCTGTGATACCAACCCCAAAACGATGGGAGAAAAAATCAGCATCAAAAAGGTGGACAAGGCCGGATTCCGGGTGGAGAACGGAGAACTCAATGAACCGTTCGGCATCAATAACATCAGCATTGAATATGTGGAAACCGGCTATTACAGGAGGTGAACCAATTGACATTTGTAAAGATCAGCGCGGAAGAGCTGGCCGCTGTGGGGGTGGAAACGCTGGAGGATCAGCCGGCTTTGCAGCCGAGCGAAATGAAGAAGAAGTTTGAGGAGACAGCAAAACAGCTTCTTGCACCGAAAATCAATGAAATTGTGGAAGGCCTCAACGGGTTGGAGCTGGATAAGCGCGTACACGATTCCGGCGGATGCCTGTATATCCGGCTGAACAATGACATGGTGCTGGAAACCAGCGAGGACGGTGTGAAGTGGCAAGCTACCGGAAGCAGCGGGCATCTGATCCTGGATGGATCCGGAACGCCGGTCCCGCAAAGAAGCAGAATGCAGTTCATGGGTGCCACTGTGGTGGATTCCGGAAGCGTGACGATGATCACCGCCCGAAAAGGAGAACCGGGGCCGGAGGGAATCCAGGGGCCGGTAGGACCCCAGGGGCCGCAGGGCATTCAGGGAGCCATCGGCCCGCAAGGACCGCAGGGAATCCAGGGCCCACAGGGGCGCACCGGAGAGACGGGTCCGCAGGGCCCTACGGGCGCCACCGGACCCACCGGCCCCCAGGGCCCACAGGGAAATCCCGGAAAGGATGGAACGTCTTTTGTGGTGAAAGGCGTCTATGAAAGCCTGGAAGCTTTGCAGTCCACACACCCTGCCGGAAACGCGGGAGACGCCTATGCGGTAGGGACGGAAACCGAGAATGTAATTTATCTGTGGGATGTGGACGGTAGAGCCTGGAAAAGCGTTGGCAGCCTGCAGGGCCCCCAAGGGCCGCAGGGACCGCAAGGGCCGAAAGGAGCTACTGGAGAAACCGGCCCCCAGGGCCCTCAGGGGCCGCAGGGAGAAACCGGACCGCAGGGCGCCTCGGGCGCTACCGGAGAACAAGGGGAACGGGGACCGCAGGGAATCCAGGGTCCGCAAGGACCCCAAGGACCGCGCGGAGAAATCGGACCTCAGGGAGAAAAGGGAGATCCCGGTGTTATTCAGTATGTAAACGGAAAAACCGGAGAATCTATTACTCTTACACATCTTGATGTTGGAGCAATGGCTAACGCTCCTATGTACATTGCACTGTACCGGATGGATGACTGGATTGAAGCGAATGAAGATGCAAAGGGTAAAGGCTACGCCTACCAGCAGACGGTGACCCTGACGCCTGATGACTTTGATTCGCCTACAGTAACGGAAGATAGCAAATTCTTGCCGCAGATGGGCACGCCGAAAACTGGCATTGTTTCCACAGATAAAGCACTGAAAGAGGCTTTGAACATTATTGCAGACGGAGTGACCACTGTTGGGAAGGGAACAGTGACCACCCAGGTAAGAGAAAAGCCTACCACAGATATTCCCGTGGTGTGGACCATTCGGACGGAGGTTTGATTGATGAATAAAGACCTTATTTATCCTGGTGGATTTTCCGGAAATCTCCTGTGGGAAAACAAAAGTCCGAATAGCCCGTTTGCTGGGCAGACGATTAGAAACGTCGCTTTTTCCGGGTACAATTGGTTTGCAATAGAGTTCCTGACGTTTAACTCGGATGTTCAACCGATATTCAATAAGGATACACAAATATCCATCGCCAAGAAAGGGAGGGGAACGCTATTTGGAGGAATCAATGCATTTTCCTTCAGATCGTATGAAATCGCAGACGAGTACATAAAATTTTCGGACGCCGGATACATCACTCCATACGGTGGAAACTCGACGGTGGAAACGAATGCAATTATGATTCCGGTCGCCATATACGGGTTGAATTAAGGGAAGACAATATGAAAACATATGACGAGAACACGATGGTTGAAATCACAACTCCTAATTTAACTATGGGCTATACCTACCCGTCCCGGCGTCAAATCGGTAACAAACGTATGACCCATATTGGAACGGAAGCTCTGTACCCTCCAAACGGACTGCAATATGAGGTCCCGATGTATGAGGACTGTCAGCTGTACCATGCCTACACCGAGGAGGACAAACAGGCAGCGCGCAATGACAAGCTCGCAGAACTCTCTGCTGCGTGCGAAGCGGCCATCAACGCCGGAACAAAAGTAAAGTTTTCCGACGGCAGTGAGAGGTTGGTAACCTACGACATCAAAGAGCAAGCCAACATCAAGGAACTCTTTGATGTGGCGCGAATGGGTGCGCCTGCATATCTCTACCACACGCCGTCCGGTGACTGCATGATGTATTCGGCGGCTGATATCTTTGCCATGTACTCGACCCTGGCCAGATACAAAACACAGCAGCTTACCTACCACAATAAACTCAAAAAGTATGTGCAAAGCCTGGATATCGTGCCTGCTATCCAGGCAGTGAAGTACGGCGATCCGCTGACAGGAGAATACCTGGAAGACTACAACACGCTGATCGCAGAGGCAGAGGCAGTACAGCAAGCCCTTTTGCAGGGGGGGACGCAGGGTGCTGGGTAAATACTTCTTCCTCGGCTGGTTTGGCGGCGCCACCTATGTGGCGCTTGAGGTGATCTGGCGCGGGTACAGCCACTGGACGATGCTGGTGCTGGCTGCCACGGTGTTTGTCGTGATCGGTCTGCTGAACGAGGTGTGGAGTTGGCAGACAAGCCTTGCTTTGCAGGTGGCAGCCGGCATGGCGCTGGCCACCGCATTGGAATTCATCACCGGTTGCATTGTAAACCTGTGGCTGGGCTGGGGTGTGTGGGACTACAGCGATATGCCCGGAAATCTCATGGGGCAGATTTGTCCTCAGTACACACTGCTGTGGGCTGCTCTGGTACTGGTTGCCATCCTTCTGGATGACTACATCCGATGGCGTTTTTTCGGAGAAGAGAAACCGCACTACACATTATGAAAGGACTATAGAATGACGAAAGAAGAACAAAGTGTCGCGCTGCAGTCGGCAGCCCGGCTTGCAACCGCAATGCAGACCGGCATTTACAATGGCCGGTCGCAAATTGCGTACAGCTACGGTTGTTACGGCTATACCCGCGGCGGTGGAGCCACCTGGCACGGCGGTCTGGACCTGGTCGGCCTGGACGACAAGTTCATCCGTATGCCTCCCTACAAAGGAAAAGCGATCCAGGGCACCGTGACCCGCGCCCGCATCGTAACAGATCACAGCGACAAAACCTGGGAATGGGGCTGGTATGTCTGTGTGCAGCTGGACGCTGCCCAGACCCCCGACGAGGTGAATTTCTTGTATTTCTGCCACTGCAAAGAACTGCTCGTACAGGTAGGACAGAAGGTCAAGACCGGCGACATCCTTGCCATTATGGGACAGACCGGAAACGCTGCCGGCGGGTACGATCACTGCCATCTGGAAGCCCGCGCCACTGCTACTGGCAAAGGCCTGGACCCCACGGCCTACAGCGGCACCGAAAACGCTGTGGGAATCTACGGCACCAAACCCGTGACCGAGCCGGACAAGGCCGCGCAGGACCTTACTGCGGTGCCCAACAGCCAGTTGAACACCATCCAGCTGGTGAGTCTGGCTCCGCTGACCGATGAGCAGATGCGCCAGGCGGATGCTTTGGCCGAAGCCCTGGGCCTGCCCGATGGCGAACACTATAAGCAGCTGCGTCTTGGCGACGGCTATTTTGCGGCGGTCTTCGCGGTCAGCAACGGCGACGCCATGCAGGTGATGGCCCTGGCCGAGCGCAATGGGTGGTCCACGCTGGAGCGGTATAACAGCCGTTTCGTTTTGTAACACGGGCAGATACCCCCGAAAACCGAAAGGAGAATAACATGGAAAACGATAACATCTTTATCTGGATCAAGGCGGCCGTGGTAGCTGTGGCAAGTGCGTTCAGCGCGGCATTTGGCTGGATGGGGCTTTTGTTCCTGGCCTGGGTGCTTTGCATGGAGCTGGACTGGATCAGTGGCAGCGCGGCGGCCGCGGCAAAAGGAAAGTGGTCAAGTGCGGTGGCACGGGCTGGGGCCTGGCACAAAGCGGGCATGATCATTGTGGTTGTGGTGGCTTTTGTGACAGACAAGGTGGTGAGCGTGAGCCTGAACAATATGGAGTGGCTGCCGTTTGATTACAAATTTTTGGTGTTCCCGGTGATTTTGGTGTGGTACATCTTCACGGAACTTGGCTCCATTGCAGAAAATGCTGTAGAGATGGGGGCGCCGATCCCCGCATGGTTGCCCAAAATGCTGGAAGCCGGGAAAGATGCGGCCGATAAACTGAGCGGGACGAAATAGGAGGGAACATTATAATGAGTGTTGGAAACAGTCTTCCGAAAAGACCGCTGTTCAGCAGCGCGGAGGATTTTGCGGGGAACGTATTCAATAATATGCCGTTGAACAAAGTTCCCATTCACCAGACCAGCAGTTCTGCAAATACGGGGAAGGCAACCAGTACCGGGACTGGAAATTCTGGTGGTGGTTACTCCTATGGTGGAAGTTACAACCGCGGTGGCAGTTCTTCCGCCGGATCTACTGCAAGTGTAGCTGCAAGTGCGCCTGCAGCTACCTACAATCCGTATTCAGACTGGCTTGCGCAGCAGCAGGCCATTGCGAATGCGGCGGCCGCAGCAAAGCGACAGGCTGCACAGCAGGCCTATGATCGCAGTATGAATGCCTTGAACGGTACTTATAATTCTGTGCGGGATATGCTGCAGCAGAACTACAACAGTAGTATCGGTACTATGACCGAAAGCTACAACAACGGCGTGGCCGGAGTGAACCGCCAGGCGGACAAGACCCAGAATGAGGCCTATATAAACTACATGCTGAGCAAACGCGATCTGCCCCAGATGATGGCCGCCCAGGGCATCAACGGCGGTGCGGCAGAGAGCACACTGGCTGGGCTTCAGAACAACTACGGAAACAGCCGTAATGCTATCGATGTGGAGCGCAACGGAAACCTGACGGACATGCTGCAGAGCTTCAATGCCAACAAAGCCAGCGCATTGCAGGCGCTGAACAGCAGCCTGGCCGATCTCGAAAACCGCAAAATGGCCTATCAGATGCAGCTGGAACAGGCATTGCAGGAAGGACTGGTGAGCGCTGCCAACGCGCGCTATGACGCTCTCGCAGATATCGGGAATACCTATTTGGCTAACGCTGCAGAGTGGGCAGGAAATATGCAGGATGCTGCTGCGGCAGCAGCTGCAGCTACCTATACGGCAAATAATACGCCGGCCAGTGTGAGTGCACAGCAGGGGGCGTCTGGCGCGGGTAAGACGAACTACAGCTTGGTAAATCGGCTGTTTGGTACAGGAGCCTCTACCGATGATGTGATCAGCCAGTTGAGTGCACTGGGATACAGCCCCAGCACCATCCAGCAGATGCTGAATGGGTATGTGGCATAAAGGAGAATCAATATGGACTGTCTCTTATACACATCTGACGCTGCCGACGACTTAATAGGTGT
>ERZ1090867.752-NODE-754-length-12587-cov-5.427226_pt1 | contig 12587 bp, 10 predicted proteins | sample MGYA00478476_ERZ1090867 | MGnify/ENA primary metagenome ERZ1090867 (study PRJEB33644, sample SAMEA5815742) | chicken gut metagenome | biome: Chicken; feature: Gastrointestinal Tract; material: Caecum | place: Ireland | collected 2019-01-01 | study: A study of the... | reverse complement strand
CTTCTGCCTATGCCAGATGGTCTGCTGTATGTTTTCAGTCTATGCAATCTCGCTTATCCAACAGCGGACACCGGAACACCTGACCGGCAAAGTCATGTCCTACGTGTATACGATTTCCCTGTGCGCCCAACCCTTTGGTCAGATGATATACGGCTTCCTGTTTGATTTCTTCACAGATCAGGTATACTGGGTGCTCATTGTGACCGGGATCATCATCTGCGGGATTGCAGCCACAACAACAAATTTTCTCCGGAAGATGAAGGATATGAGCATCCATATTGACAACAGCTGATCTTTCATGATAATAGTCAAGCGCCTGCTTTTCCGGTAAACAGCAGGCGCTTGCGCTGACAAAGAGAAAGCAGGTAAATCCCGCTTTCCCTTTCTCGTTCTCAAACTGTCTATTCCTGATACCGTATTCGCTCCACTATGGATTCTCTTTTCACATTCCTGCTAAGGATATAGGATAAAGATATCTGAAGGATTGATAGAATTATTATCATAGCTATAATCTCAGCGAAAGGTATATGATAAATATCCAGTCCAAAGAAGCTGTGCTCTCTTCCATAGCGGAAAAAAGCATATCCGACCGGCATACCGACAATAAGTGATACAAGAATGCTGCCTAAAGTGAATATAATCCCCTCATTTCTAAGCATATGGTTCATCTGTTTGTTGGTCATACCCAGCGCCTGCATTACACCCAGTTCACGCTTTCTTGTAATAATACTGATGATCATCGTGTTTGCCATATTCATAAATGCGATCAGCCCCACAAGGAAAAGGAAACCGTAGGCGAGCGTCTCAAACATTCCTAGCGAACTCTCGGATGTCTCCAGCGTTCCCTGATAGGAAGTCAACTCATAATGTTGTTTGTCTGTAAGCAGTTTCTCCAGACCGCTCCTGACTGTCTCACAATCCTGCGCATCGCAATCTACCCAGATTGTGCTGATACTTTTTCCGGAAAGCCCCAGCTGTTCATAGGTCTGGTCTGTTATGATCCAGTCGTAGTTTGTGCTTCCAAAAGCTCCGGACATGACGCCCCGAAACTCTGCCTCACCGCCGGCGTCTCCCATGGTCATGGTAACGGTATCTCCCAGGTCATATCCACTGTCTTCAATAAAGTATGACCATCCGTAAAGAATGTTCCCGTTTTCCGCCGCCTGATCATAATCTACTTCTCCTTTCAGGGATCCCTGATACGCCTCATCTTCAAACTGTTCCCTGTTCAGCACCCCAATAGACGCAAGGTTTCCGTTCTGATCCTTGGTATACATCATATAGCGGATCTTAACATCCGTCACTCCATCCAGCTCTTTAATCTCTTCTACAAATTCCTCGTCCAGCGGGTCATTTCTCAAGATTGAATCCAGATTATTTTCCGGGTAAGCCGTATCATTTGTACTGTAAGTCAAGTCAATTTGGAACTGACCGTAGGGCACCTGCTTCCTGGCGTCATACCTCGTACTTACATTCCCTGTAAAATTGGCCACTACCACAAAGAGTACACAGGACAGTCCCATGGAAATGATCGTTATTATCGTCCGCTTCCGGTTCATTGCCATATTAGCGTTTGTCAGCTGATGGATACTCATCTGCCTTTTCCCTTTACGGAATCCATGATTCTTTTTACTATCCCCCTGAAACCGGACCGCCTCAATCGGCGATATCCGGGAAACCATTTTCATCGGGCGCTTCAATGCAATCCAGACAGTCAGCAGCGCTGCTGCTGCACAGATAAGCAATAAAGGTATGGAAACCATATTGACCTGTACAACATCCTCACTTCCAAACACAGCGCTCTGAGACAGCCATATATTCATAAAAAAGATTGAAACCGTTGTTCCGACTATAAGACCTGCCGGGACACTGATCAGAGCCAGCATCATCCCTTCCCGGAATACCAGTTTTTTCATCTGCTTTTTGGTCGCTCCTAATGCCCGGATCTTCCCGTATTCCTGGATCTTCTGTACCAGTCCGACCTGAAAAATGTTGTAGATCACCAATACTGCGAAGAAAATAACAATCAACGCAACTACAACACATCCCGTAATCATCTCCGCTCCCGGATCCAGAACCCACATGGAATAATAGCTGTTTTCCATTGCATTCTCCGGATTAATCCCGCATGCCTGTGCGAGCTCTTGAATTGTCATTTCAAGGTCATATGAGTTTACAGATACAGTATCCGCCAAAGTAAAGTAGATGTTATACGCCCGCTCCTGAGGTGGATAAAGTGCTTCATAACAGGTCTGGGAAATATAGGCAGTATAAGACTGATTCTCCTGTTCTATCAGAGTCGGCTTCATAATCCCGCTGATGATAAAAGCTTTTTCCTGATATTTTTCCTGTGTATTTCTACGGAAAGGAATAGTCACCGTATCCCCCGGCTCCGCATCCGGATATCCAAGCCTATCAAACATTGCTTTCTGTCCTGCGATCTCGTTTTCCTGTTCCGGGAATGTCCCTTCCTGGAGCTGCTTTTCCATATTGGTGAGTTGGATTGTCTCCCCGTCTATCCACATCATGGATATCTTTCTCGTGTTTTCGATCTCACCGACCGAGGCCGCACGCCCGATTCGGTCAAATTCACTTCTCTTCTGCATTTCTGCAATCTGATCTTCCGTCACACCTACATATGTTCCATAATATGATCCATAGAACTCCTCCGCATTGACACTTTGAAAACGGATCTGCCCATATCCGAATGTAGCGATAGCAGAAAGCAGTAACGTCGTCAGAAAGATAGAAAGCATGATCAGCACGCTTCTGGTTCGGTTCTTCCGGTTATCGCTCCACGCAAGCTTTGTGATTGTTTTCATTGTAATTCCGCCACCTTTCCGTCTTCAATCACCAGAATCCGGTCCGCTATCTGGGCAATGTCCTCATCATGGGTGATCATTACCAGGGTCTGTCCGTATTTCCCTACCGACATCTTTAACAGAGCGATTACCTCGGCACTGGTACGGGAATCGAGATTTCCCGTCGGCTCGTCCGCAAAAAGGATATCGGGTTTGGATGCGAGAGCTCTTGCAATGGCTACGCGCTGCTGCTGTCCGCCGGAAAGAGTGTTCGGCAGATTGTGAAGCTTATTCTCCAGCCCCAGCGTACTGACAATATCCATAACAAACTTCTCATCTGCCTTTCTTCCGTCCAGTCCAATGGGAAGAACAATGTTCTCCCACACATTTATAGAAGAGACAAGGTTAAAAGACTGAAAGATAAAGCCGATCTTCCTTCTTCGGAATACTGCAAGGGCATCGTCTCTATAGGAAAATATATCTTTTCCTTTAATCAGAACCTTACCGCTGGTGGGCGTATCCAAACCACCCATCATATGAAGCAAAGTGCTTTTCCCGGAACCTGATTTTCCTACGATAGCTACAAACTCGCCTTTTCGTATCTCCAGATTGGCATGCTGTACCGCCTTAACTTCATTTTCTCCCTTACCATAATATTTGCATAAATCAACTGTCTGTAATATCTGATCCATATCCTGCATCCTTTCTTTCCTTTTCTGTCTCTTATCTTATCGCTTCTGTCTTACATTTCTCTTTCAACAGCAAGAAAAAAGTCTTACAAAATCGTAAGACTTTCTATGTTAATATGGGATCTGTACTACAAAAACCGTCCCTTTTTCTTTTTTCATCCTCCATGTGTCCAGCGAAATGGTTCCATGATGGCCCTCTATGATCCTTCTGGCAAGATAAAGCCCTACCCCGGCCCCTTCTGCATTTTGTACTTCCGGCTGTTTTCCCCGGAAAAACCGTTGGAATACTTTATGATAAATCTCCTTGGGAATCCCGATACCTTGATCCTGTATCTCAATCCTTAAGAAGGAAGTCATACGAAATGCCCGGAGTGTTACCATTGTTCCGGGAGGACTGTATTTGACTGCATTATCCAGTATGTTGATCAATGCCTCACTCAGCCACTTCCGGTCATGTCTGATCCTGAGATCTTCAATCTCATCCCCTGCTTCCATCTGAATCTCGATATCCTTTTGCTGTGCCTTGATCCAGATCCTATTGACCGCATCCAGAATCGTATCAAATATCCTGCCTTTCTCAGGCTGCAGCTCGATCATGCCTGTCTCCATTCTGGAAATGTTGACCAAAGCGGCAATCAACTGTTCCAGACTGTGAAGCTGCTGTTCCATCCGGTCCTGAAATTCCATGCGTTCTTTTTCCGACAGATCCGGATTCTTTAATATATCAAAACAGGATGAAAGTGCAGCCACCGGCGTCTTCAGCTGATGAGATAAATCCGTTACAAGAGATTTTGTCTCTTCTTTCTCACGATGTGCCTGACTGCGGATCATATCTACATAGCTCCCAAGGGAATCCAGTTCATCCAGGATTCTTTTCCAGCTCTGATCCTCCATATATGCATCCAGTTCTGATATAATCTGCCCATACTCTCCTGCCCGTATCTTCTCCAGCTCTGCAACAATATCCTGACTCTGCTTTTCTCTTTCCTTTCTTTTTCGATATCGTTCAAATCCGAGAAGCCCCGCAAAACAAAGCCAGATGACTGCGCCGCCGATCAGAATCACCGAGCTGTCACGAAGGAACTGCCGTCCCGCCTCGCTATCCTCCGGATCCGTGTAACCGTAACGGGCAAGGATCGTATCTGCATCGCTTTCGGACGCTGTTTCATCCCCTTTCAGGATCTGGAAAACATCCTGCTGGGCTTCATCTGATGTCAATATCAGGGCCATCCGTTCCATTTCGCTCTGATATGATCGGTAACGGATTCCGATCATCCCACTGATCACCACAACGATCATCAGAAGACTAAGGAGCAGCTCGGTCATATATCTTCTCAATTCCCGCCTCATACTGTTTCTGCCTGTCCTTTCCGACAATCACAGTCCCAGAGATATCCCAGTCCACGGACGTTGCGGATGTACTTTGGATGGGAGCTGTCTGTCTCTATCTTTTCCCTGAGTCTTCTGATATTTACTGCAACTGTATTTTCATCTGCAAATTCTCCATCTGCATCAAAAAGCCGCTCTAAAATCTGATTTTTAGAGAGAATCTGTCTCGGATTCTCCAGAAACATCTTCAGCATCTTCCACTCATTTTTGGTAAAAGAAATTTCCATGCCGTCCTTATTTGCCTTCATCTCAGACAGATTAAAAAGCATTCCTCCGGACTCGATTAGCGAGGAAGTACCTTTTTGCATACGTTTAAAAAAAGCATTTACTTTCAGGACAAGTACGGAAAGGCTGAATGGTTTCGTTATATAGTCATCGGCTCCGGCTTCATATCCCATCACCTGGTCTATCTCTGTATCCAGAGCTGTCAGGCAGATAATATGCACCATACTTGACTTCCTGATCTCACGGATCAGATCTAAACCGCTGCCATCCGGCAGGTTGACATCACAGATTACCATCTGCGGACTCATTCTTTTTAATATCTCCTCTGCCTCATGGATCGTTCCGGCGGTTTCCACATGATATCCTTCTTTGGTTAAAGTAAATTCTATTCCTCTGTTGACGCTTTCTTCGTCCTCAACTAATAAGATTTCAGCCATGACTAATCCTCCTGCTCCCGATATCATAACACAGAAACTCTTATTAATAAACGGTCAGCTATAAATATCCACCCTGTTAAATTTAGAATTGATTTTGCTTAGTGTTATTACTTATCTACCATTTTGTTCAATAAGAATTCTTTGGCACAAGTATCTAGCTAGCTTCTAATATTCATTTCACATTATAAATGATATATAAGTCAGCTAAAGATTCAGAATTACTGGTAGCTTAGAGCAACAAATATAATGGGGCTGTCGCGACAGCCCCTTACGATTTTCAATGTTTCTATTCTGTTTCCCTCAGCCTCTCAACAATAGTTAATTTTGCAATACTTCTGTAGACAGCCATTGGCAGCAGTGCCCCCAAAATCAGGAATATTGGACCTGTTATAATAACAGCAGCTATATTAAACTGATATTCAAAGAACCAAAACATGGATTCAAGCAGCTTTCCGATCAGCGGTTCCGCAGCTGTAATCAGGATAAATGAAACAAAAATAGTCGCTCCCGCATATAGAAGTCCTTCCAACATCAGCATCTTTTTCAGTTGTTTTCCTGTCATACCTATGGACTGAAGCATGGCAAATTCCCTCTTCCTTGCCAGGATTCCGGTAAGTATGGCGTTAAAGAAATTCAGAATCCCCACTACACCTACGATGCCGCATAAAGCACCTCCGAGAAGCTGAAACATCTGCCGGAAACCTTCAAAGTCCTTTCGGCTGAGCTCTTTGCTCTCATACATCAGGCCGGAAGACTCCCCTCCTGTCATATCAGCAATGAAGGATTCCGCCTCTGTTTCGGCCTCCCGGTCAGGGGTATCAAACATATAGAACAAGGAATACAATTCCTTCCCGCTGTCTTCCCGAAGACGTTCCGGCTGCATCACGGCATCGAATCCATACATAAGACCTGAACGGAAAGAGATCTGATAGGGAACTGCAACCAGTGCGCAGACTGTATATTCCACATCATGGCTTTCAGCAATGTGATATTGAATATATTCTTCCGGGGTGGAATCGGTTATCTTTTCTCCGTTTCTGGAATCAATATAATATCCGTCATCCACATAGGTCACGGTCAGTTTCTCCCCGGGCTGCGGATAAGACGTCATGGACCGGACATTTCCATAATCATCTGTGGGAACAGCAATGGCAATCGCCTTCTCCTCCGGATCCCGCAGGGTGTCCAGGCTTCCCTTCAGCACCGTCAGTTTATCTAGAAGGGCATCATCCATCCCTTCGATCTGGAGGCTGGTCTGTATCAGTTGGCCCCGCTTTTCCCTGCCCTGAATCGTCTGCCTAAGTTCATCCTCCGAAGGTCCAAGCGCCGTGTCCCGAAACTGCTTTTCCGTCAGCCAGGTTTTCGGTGTCTCTCCTGGAATGCCCCACGCCTGGCCGCCGCTTTGAATGTTCGTATGTTCCTGTATCATTGCTACGTCTTCCTGAGAAATACCGGATTCCGGACCATAGGCACGGAACCGGAAATAATCCGTATTTCCCACAATAAAATCGGCACAGTTCTTTTCCGCCAAATATTTTTCCATGTTGAACCCGCCAGTAAACAAAAGTGTCACAGCCAGCAGCACAACGGAGAGGGATAAAGATACAACTACCAGTACTGTTTTCTTCTTATTTCGCCCAAGATTAGCAAATGCCATCTGACTGATACGGGCTCCTCTGGTCCTTCGTTCTTTTCGCGAAAGCTTTCCGCTCTCCGTATATTTTACCGCCTCTACCGGTGATACTTTGGAAGCCATCCTGCCCGGCCGGCCGCAGGAAAGAAGCACTGTGATCACAGAAAACAGGGCTGCCGCTGCAAAAATCAATGGTGAACTGCTGACCGTTGAGCTGACCTCACTGAGAGTTGTCCTTGATATCACAACGGGAACAAGAAGATACCCTGTCAGATATCCCGCTGCAAGTCCTGCAGGGCAGCCAATCAGACAGAGCAGCAATGCCTGCTGCCGAATGATTCGTTTCAGCTGCCGGGGCGTTACACCGATAGTTTTCAGAAGCCCATAGTACCGTATATCCTCGGTCACCGATATCTGAAAGATATTGTAGATGATCAAGTAACCGGTAAATATGACCAGAAGGAGGAAGGCAGCGATCGCCGCAATGATGCCGGGATCCATCTGCGAATCCGTCTGGGCAGATGTATAGCCCCAGTTTACACCAAAACCAAGATAGTCGTCTTTGTCAGGATCCGCATTCTGATACCCCAGATCCTCCTCAATCTTTTCCATCGTCCCCTCAATGTTAAGGCTGGAAGGCAGCATGACACTCAAATCCGTACGGAACTGCTCCTGTGTTAACAGTTCCTGTTCAAGATTCTCCACATACTCTTCTGAAACATTTATAAAATGTACCGGTGTCACCGGATCATACTCCCACCAACCCGATAACACAAAAGTATCTGTCCGGCTTTTGCCGCTCTGCATCTGGTCCAGTACATCATACGTCAGCGTAATTTCTTTCCCGACTGCAGGAGAGATACCCAGAAGTTCAAGTGCTTCGGTATCCATGATGACCTCATTTTCCTTTTCCGGCTCATGCCCCTCCGCCAGTTCGATGTAACTCCATTTTGTCTGATTTGAATCCATATAGCTGATCTCCGCCGGCACCTTGGCAAAGCTGTCTTCCGAGATGGATCCCACAACCGTCCTTTCTCCGGCTTCTTTCACCAGCTTATGACTTTTTAAAGCCTGTACCTGATCCTCATTTACCTCTTTGAACGTCCCGTGGGCGTAACCGCCGATCTGCCGGAACGTATAAGTCTGGTAACTGGAATTCAACGACATGGCAATGGTAAAAAGTGACGTAAACAGTATGGCAGTGAGGGCAATGGCAAGTGCGGCTATCATGTTCCGCTTCCCGGATGCCCGAAATGACCGGATACTGAGACGCCAGATGGTTTTCCTGTTCTTTACCTTCACTTTATACCATCCCCCTTCCCCGCGAAGGAAGGATTCGTCCATCCTCGATCCGTATGGTACGATCCGCAAGCTGGGCAATCTCTTCATTGTGTGTAATCATCACAATGGTCTGGGTGTATTTCTGGCTTGAGACCTTTAAAAGGCTCAGCACGTCCTGAGAGGTACGGCTGTCCAGATTCCCGGTGGGTTCATCACAGAGCAGGATCGCCGGTTTCGATGCCAACGCCCTTGCAATTGCCACCCGCTGCTGCTGTCCACCGGACAGCTGCCCGGGAAGGCTCCTTACCTTTTCTTCCAGTCCCAGTGTCTTCAGGATGCTGTCGATAAACTTCCGATCCGCCCTTTTCCCGTCCAGTTCGATTGGGAGCGAAATATTCTCATATACATTCAGCACCGGCACAAGATTGTAAGACTGGAAGACAAAGCCTATCTTTCTCCTTCTAAAGATCGTCAGCTCTTCCTCTTTCAGGGAAAAGATATCCTTCCCATCTACATATACTTTTCCAGAAGTAGGCCGGTCAAGCCCTCCCAGCATGTGAAGCAGAGTGGATTTCCCAGAACCGGATGTACCTACGACAGCAACAAATTCTCCTTTTTCCACAGAAAGTTCCACCCCATCCAGCGCTTTTACCTGATTCTCACCCTTCCCGTAGATCTTCCTCAGATTTTCAGCTTTCAATATCAGCATGTTATCTCCCCTTTCTTACAGAAAAAATCTGTATGAAATTTATCTTTTCATACAGATTATCTCATAACATTCTTTCCAGATTCTTTCCGGAAGAAAATCAATTATGACAGTTCTGAAAGATTCTGCCGGTCATCCGTTCTGCCGGCAGCCATTTGGTAAAAAAAGTGAGAATACAGAACCTTTTCCTTTTTCAGAAGTTACTTTGATATATCCTCCCTCCTGAGACAAAATTTCCCTTGAAAGATACAGTCCAATCCCGACTCCCTCTTTATCCTGAACTTCTTCTCCCCGATAGAATCTTCCAAATATCTCTGAAATCTCATTTTCATTCAATCCCGGACCGGTATCCTCCACTTCCACAGCAGTAAACAGTTCATATTTTTTTGTCCGTATTTCGATCCGCCCGGAGCTTGTATATTTCACCGCGTTATCCACGATATTCCCCAGTGCTTCAGACGTCCATTTCCTGTCAAAATACGCCATGGCATGTCCTGAGTTGTCACAAAGCTGAAGATCCTTGGCTTCTGCCCTTTCCCGGTACGAATCTACAATATCTTCCACCATTCCCTTGATATCCTGCTCTTTCGGATGCAGGGAGATGATACCTGTCTCCAGCCGCGAAAGCTTTACCAGAGACTGGATCAGGAAGCTCAGCTTTTCAGCCTGTGTCTGGATGGCCTGCAGGTATTCCCTGTTCTCCGGCAGGAGCTCTTTCTCTTTCAGCAGCTCCGTGTATAGCAGAAGATTTGAAACAGGCGTTTTTGTCTGATGGGAAATATCAGCGATGAGAGTTTTGATCTTGTCTTTTTCTTCCGTAATATTCTTCATGGATCTTTCGGATGCGTTCAGATAGTCCGCCATTTCACTCTCCAGAGCGGAACACATAGTTTCATCAAAGCTGTTTTCCGCAAAACGCCCCTCTTCTGCTCTTTCCAGCATCCGGCGCAAACGCTCTGTCATCCTGCGGTATCTCCGGTGCTGATAGAGCAGTACCGACAGACAGAAAACCATACATACAATGATTATAATGATGCTAATCCTGTCCATTTGCCTTCACCCACAAATACCCGACTCCGTAAACAGTCTGGATCCTATCTGCTGCCTGGAGCTTGTCTCTCAGCCGCTTTACAGTAACGGATAATGCATTTTCATCTACATACTCCGCCTCATTTGTCCAGATCTTGTCGATCAGAGTCCCCCTGCTCAATGTGATCCCCTCATTTTCCACCAGGATGCGAAGCAGTTTCTGTTCATTTTTGCCGAGTTCCACTGGTTTACCATCCACATAGTATTCCATCCGGTCAAAACAAAATCGATATCTTCCAGACGTCCATACCGAAGTATTTTCTTCGCCCCTGTTATCTTTTATCTTTCTGCGCAGCTGGGTGTTGACTCTGGCCCGCAGCACCGCAAGACTGAAGGGCTTGGTGATATAATCATCCGCCCCGGCTTCCAGTCCTGTCACAATATCCGTCTCCATATCATTTGCTGTCAGCAAAATGATCGGGAAAAACTCTTCCTTTCTAAGCTCTGTCAAAAAATCATAACCGCTTCCGTCCGGGAGATTAATATCGAGTATCATAAGATCAGGTTGTTTTTGCGTAATCAGATGACGCGCATCTCGGATATTACCGCATCTTTCTATTTTTCTCCCCTCTTCCTGCAATGCCCTGATCAGTCCCGCTGAAAGCATCATGTCATCCTCTACAATCAGGATTAATTTCTCAGATGTTGAAGAATTCTTTTCCATTTCTTTCATACAAATCAATATTCCTGTCTTCCATAATATTTGTGTTGGTTATAAAATCACACCCTAAGCCTGAACGTCTTTGGAGTAAAACGATAACGAGGACACAGGTTGCACCACGTATATGATACAAAAACTGCACTCCAATTTATCGTGTCAAAATAAGAAGTACCATTTTTGTTTCTATTTCTTCTATACCAGCAAAGATTTACTGATAATGCTATTTTTCCAACTTTATATTATCAATAACTACTACCCCATGAACCGGCTTTTCAGTAGGCCTAAATACTAAACATATCTCTTTAACTTTTTTCCAATCATCCAAATCATCAAGATATTCTTTTAATGGTATTTCAATACGTTCTTGCTTCTGTCCGGTCAAACGGAATCTCTGCTTATACATCTCTACAGCGGCCCCTTTAATTTCAATCCACATATCAATGTCCTCATCGGCATCCAAATAACAGTCTAAAAAGAGATGATAATCATTCAAAACGTATCTCGCCCAATCTTTTATATCCGAAGTCATTCTAATGCTGCAACCAGAGAAAGCGTCTGAATTTGATTCCGTGCGCTTTTCAGGTATATCAACCTTTAAGCATATTGTTACTGTGCTTTCAACAATTTGGAGAACTGTTTTCTCCAAATTATTATAGTATAATTCCATGTTTTCTTTTATTGGCACTATAAGTTCTTTTTTTAATGGCTTATAATCCCCAAGAGGCGTATATGTATCATTCTCATTCACATGCATCCAACATGTAGTTGCCGGATACATTTCAATTACAGTGCTAATACTTATAGGAATACTTTGATATAAATCCACTTTATCATGCCACATTTTTACCATCTTATTGCTCATAACTTTTTGACGGAATTTTTTTAACTTTCTTCGCATCTTATCTGTACTCTCTCGATCACTAGATGGAAGATTTTCTGGATCATCATGTACAAAAGCAATTACTCGTTTTTGGTTTTCTACAGCAAAATCATACTCCATTTCTGTATAACTAAGGCCAGTATCTTCACAGACAGTTCCATATTTTCCAGCTACAATTAATAAATAGTAATCCGATTCGTATATTATGGGCTTTATCATTTCAAATTGGTTTTCGCCTGTCGCAGAAAAAAGTTCCATACCTGCAGGAATATGTCGCAATTTTATAATACTATCAATTGCTACTTGCCTTTCCTGTTTCAGATCTTTGTATGTTGAGCTTACGAATATCTGATATTTCTTATTCATCATTTTCCCTCTTTTTTCCGTGAAATTGTATTCTATACTATGGAAATATTCTTTCACCAAGATATTCTTTGACCAATGCTTAGACATAGTTAAGCAAAGATTTTTTTCATTTCCTCAAGTTCATCTTTATACTTGTTTTTATCTATTTCCTCTAACAATCTATCAATACTAATATCCACCAAGGTTTCATCTTCAAATGTTAAACAGTCTGGGTACTCATTTTTTATGATCATTGAAAGATGTCTCGGCAGACCAATATTTTGCAATTCTATTACTATGTGATCCATAGTTCCATACTCCAAGTATTCGGCCCAGTTCTCTCCTGCTTTTTTCCTACCTATCTTTTCAGAAACAATCAAATAGTAATTTAAAAAATAATTCTTAATTTTAAATCGTAAAACTGTTTCTATATCAGAAATCAGATTATTTA
>ERZ1090867.750-NODE-752-length-12614-cov-6.774982_pt1 | contig 12614 bp, 19 predicted proteins | sample MGYA00478476_ERZ1090867 | MGnify/ENA primary metagenome ERZ1090867 (study PRJEB33644, sample SAMEA5815742) | chicken gut metagenome | biome: Chicken; feature: Gastrointestinal Tract; material: Caecum | place: Ireland | collected 2019-01-01 | study: A study of the... | reverse complement strand
ACTAAATATGGGTACGATTGGTGTGGCGGACAACGTAGATGGGGAACATCTGAAAAAATAGCAGTTATTAATCGGCACTATAAGGAAACTTATGGTGATGAAATAATAATAGAGTATGTTGGGATTGCATTAGATGAGTGTAACCGTATAGAAAAATACCGTCTTAAAAGGATGACAAAATCAGTAAAATTATATCCGCTTGTTGAGTGGAAATTGACTGAGAACGATTGTTTAGAATATTGCTATAGAAATGGATGGGATTGGAAAGAAAATGGAGAAGATTTATATGCGCTTTTAGATAGAGTATCATGTTGGTGCTGTATTAATAAAAATCAAAAAGAAATAAAAAATATAATAACTTATCTTCCTCAATATTGGGAGAGAATTAAAGAATATGAAAGAAAATGCGGAGTGCCATATAAAGGGAAAGGATGTAAATATTTTGAGGAGAAGTTGAGGTGAGAAGCAATAAAAAGTGGTCCTGATCTTATTGACGCTTTACTTAAGGGAAATCAATTACGTGTTAGATACAAAAATAAAAATGAAGACTGCTGTGATCCGCCTGGATGGTGGATAGAGGAACTTTGGAAATATAACAAGAAACGAAAATTGATTGAGTGTTATTATCCTGTATCCAGCTATGATTTGGGAGTTCGTACAGCATATGATTTAAAAACAGCAGAATATCAAATAAGGGATATTTTGAGTGATTATAACGAAGGCAATGCGACAATTAAATTAGAAAATTATGAAGAGCTTCGAGATGATGAAAAAACGATTAAAGAAATCGCAATAGAAAAAATTATGAGTATGGATGACGCAGAAATCATTGCCAGGTTGTTTTGAATAAAATAATGTTTTTATTATGAGGTAAAAAATGAGGACTTTGATTAACTATATAAGATCGTGTTTCTGTAAGCACGATTGGGAAGAAATTTCTCATACAAAAGTGTATGAGGAGCCATCATCCAGCTTGCCGCTAGGAGATAGATGGACGTATCGCTGCAAAAAGTGCGGTTGTTTCAAAACGTACAAAAACTATTAAAAGTAGAAATAAATTACTGCGCAGGATTTATTAAATAAAGAAAGGATTACATAAGTAACCGGTTAGTAGCGTGCACGCCTTATGAAAAATAAGGTGAATGAATGAGTTTAAACTAACCGGGGGGGGGTACAACGGAGTACCCTCTTCCGAAGATAAAACACTTACTTTTATTGATTTCTTTGCAGGGATAGGAGGTTTTCGAAGAGGATTAGAACTTGCAGGACACAAGTGTATTGGATTTTGCGAGTGGGATAAGTTTGCAACGGCAAGTTATACGTCAATGCATCTTATCACTGAAAACCAAAGAGAATACCTTGCCAATTTATCCATTAAGCAAAGACAGAAGGAGATTTTAAAGGATGAATATAGAAATGGAGAGTGGTACGCAAGTGATATTAGATCAGTTTGCGGAAATGACATTCCCAGAGCAGACTGTTGGTGCTTTGGAGCGCCCTGCCAAGACTTTAGCATTGCAGGAAAGCGAGCAGGACTGGGAGGAGACAGATCGAGCCTTATACGAGAAATTTTTAGACTCTTGGAAGAGCAAGAAGAGCAAGACAGACCTGAATGGCTTATCTATGAAAATGTTAAGGGAATGCTTTCTTCAAACCGAGGACTCGACTATCTGTCAATCCTCTCTGAAATGGACAGACTTGGGTACGATATCGAATGGCAGAATATTAACTCAAAATGGTTCGTGCCCCAAAACAGGGAGCGCATATACACTATTGGACATCTTAGAAGATTCGGTTCCAGAAAAATATTTCCTATCGAAGGAACAGATGGAAAAAATAGTGTTTGCCAATTAGGTCAGTTGTACGGCACCGAAAAGGAACAGAATCCTTCAGGAGGTAGAGTATATGATATAGATGGAGTATGCCCTGCTACTGGAGCTGGACACGGTATGAGTCAGCCGCAAATTGGAGTCCCTTGCTTTGTAGATATGAATTATGGTGCTGGAATTAAAACGACCGAAATATCTCGAACATTACAAGCGCGATATAACAAAGGAATCAACAATCATCCTGGGGAAACATCAGGTGTTGCAATTCCTGTCTTAATGCCAGACAGAGAGAATAAGCGTCAGAATGGTCGAAGATTCAAAGAGAACGGTGAACCGATGTTTACACTTACGGCACAGGATAGGCATGGTGTTGGAATAGGAGTTAGATATACAGAAAATGGATTCCACTTATATCGGAAAGATAAAAAGAAAAGCACTATTCAAGGAACACATGTTACTTATCAAAATGGAAATGTGCAATGTTTAGGGACTTCACATGTGCCAATGACTATGGAAAAGATTGGCATTATAGACCCACAAGACAGAAACAAGAAAAAAGTTTCTATAAATGATATTTGTCCTACATTACGGAGTGAAACGAATGGTAATGTGCCAAATGTGTGTGTCGATATAAATGGAACTCAGAATTATAATGATGGAATCTATGTCGAAATGCCAGAAAGGTTTATGGTTTACGCCATATGGTACGAAAAGAAACAGTGTTACATAACAATCCGCAAATTGACTCCAAAAGAATGTTTTAGACTTCAGGGATGGACGGATGATTATTTTGAAAGGGCTGCGTTTGTGAATTCAGATAGTCAGCTATATAAGCAAGCTGGTAATGGAGTTACTGTAGATGTCGTGGGAGAAATAGGGAAACGAATGAAGAAGTATAATTTGGAATGAAATATTTATTTCATAAGTTGAAGAGAGGTGATGAGAATACGGTTATAGAATACAATTCAATTTACTGCGGCGACTGTTTAGAACTAATGCCGTTTATAGAAGACGATTCGATAGATCTAATTTGTACAGACTTACCGTATGGTTAGGTCAGACTGCGAGAAATAAATGGGATACAGTCATTCCATTTAATCTATTATGGGAACAATATGAAAGAATAATTAAAGATAATGGCGCAATTGTTTTGTTTGGCAATGGTATGTTCACTGCTGATTTGATGGAAAGCAATAGAAAGCTTTGGAAATATAATCTTATTTGGGAAAAGACCCAGCCAACAGGATTTCTTAATGCTAAAAAAATGCCATTACGTTCGCATGAAGATATATGTGTTTTCTATAAGAAACCACCTACATATAATCCCCAGAAAACTGTGGGAGAACGTAAGATAAGTAAGGCCGTCCATCATCGTAATTCCAGAGAAAGTTTAGATTATGGAAAGACACAATGGACCGACTATGACAGTTCACTTCGCTATCCTAAGTCAGTTTGGAAATTTCCCAAAGATACCCAGAAAGAAGCATTCCATGGGACTCAGAAACCTGTTGCTTTGATAGAAGAGATTATAAAAACATATTCAAATGCTGACGAAGTCGTGCTTGATTCATGTGCAGGCAGTATGACACTAGCGATTGCAGCAATAAATACCAAAAGAAAATATATTTGTTTTGAAAAGGATAAAAATATTTTTGAAATAGGAGCACAGAGAATAAAAAATAGGCTAAGTAATAGGGAGAGTAGGGAAGAATGAAATTAAAGAATACATGGATCAATGGTGATTGTTTAAAAGAGCTTAAAAATATAGACGATGAAAGCATTGACTTGATTGTTACGAGCCCGCCTTATCATAATTTGAGGGTATACAGTAATGATCCTTGCGATTTGTCAAATTGTGAAAGCTATGAAGAATACTATTATTTACTGGGATTAGTAATTGCTGAATGCCAGAGAGTGTTGAAGCCGGGTAGTAAATTCGTAATGCAGTTTGAAGATTATAACTATACGCTTGGCAGAGATGGCAAAATGGGGCAGGAATCTTTAACTGGAGATATCAATAAGATCTTCCTTGATAACCATTTTTCACTTTGGACAAAAGCTTTTTGGCGTAAATATTCAGCGCAGAGAGCTATGTTGGCGCAAGGGAATCTTTATTACAGGAACATGAAAGCCAGAGATACGATTCTAGCTGCAAATGTTGGATTTGTGTATGTATATAAAAAAGAAGGAGAATGCCCTCTTATTAAAGCTTCTGATATCACATTGTCTGAATGGGCAGAATGGGCAGATGGAGTATGGAACATTAGCAATTCTGGTATTGGACATACAACACCATTTGCCGAAGAGCTTGTGAAGAGATGTATTAAATTATGGAGCTGCCCAGGCGATACCGTACTTGATCCGTTTGCAGGAGCTGGCACAGTAAATAAAGTTGCTATAGAAAATCATCGAAATGCAATTGGGATTGAATTACTGAAAGATTTTTATGATTTGGGCGTAACTGAAAGATTCTCTAAATGGAACGATTCTGTTTTTGTGACAGATGATTCCGTCGAAAAAATGAAAGAACGTTTTAATGAACAACTGCTTTTAGGAAAAGAACAAAGTACAAATGCGAAAGCAAACAAAGAAGAAATTAAAGAAATGAGGGATAGGAAAAAGGAGTTACAAGCAGAAATTAAGCTGCTTGAGGCACAACTTAATGAACTTGGCATGAAAAAGTCTGAAATTAAGAAACTCAAAGATTCTGTAAATGTTAAGGGGGATTCGGTTGATTGAACTCAAAGTCCCAGTCGAAAAAATCCCTTTTATAAGAACAATAGAAGGCAGAAGATATAAAGATGGGAAATGGTTTTTCCCTGATTCTTCAGCAAAAATATTAAAACAAATTGGGTTATTGGAAGACGACTTTCAAATTGAAGAACATCAAAATATTCAATATTCTACGTCGGATTTTCTCCGCAAATACCAAAAACAGATTGTGAATGAAGCATTAAATCATGAAGGATTTGGGATCTTCATGGAAACAGGCACCGGAAAGACACTTGTTGGGCTTGAAATTGCTAAACATCTTGGAAAGGCATTGATTCTTTGTCCTTTATCCGTAATTGAAGCTGCCTGGATAGACGATTGTCATAAGTTTTATCCTGAATTAGAAATTGAAAATTGTTGGGGCATAAATCGTCAGCAAAGACTTAATGCATTATCTACTGCAAGCGATATTTATGTGATGAATTATGAGACATTTAAGATATTGAAGAATTCTATCAGTAAGATGGATTTCAAATGTATGATTGTGGACGAAAGCTCTGTTATGAAAAATCTGAAAGCCCAAATTACGTCAGAAATTCTATCTATGATAGATATAATTCCAAGGCGTTATGTTCTTAGCGGAACACCAAATCCAAATTCAAATCTCGAATTATTTCCTCAAATGAAATTTGTATTACCTAATTTATTTGGTTCATCCTTTTATGGATGGCAGGCTACTTATTTTCATCAAGATATGGCTGACCCACACAGGTGGTATCAGACACAAGAAGACAAAGAAAGATTATTTTCAAGACTATCAGAAGGTTCAGTCTTTCTTAAAAAAGAGGATTGTATAGACTTACCTCCCAAAATATTTGAGGTAAAGAGGTATTTGATGGGAAAAGAGCAAAGCCAATATTATCAGGATATGCTAAACGATATCAGAGATAATATTAATTTGTGGTCAAAATTTGAGTTTACTGCAAAACTGATGAAGCTGCGCGAAATTTTAAGTGGATTTGTTATCAATAAAGATAAGACGGTTTCAGAGTTTAGTACGAATAAAATCGGGGTATTAAGAGAAACAATTGGAGAAATAGGTAATAAACCAATTATCGTATGGTGTCAATTCCAGTATGAAATTGAAACGTTAGCAAGAGAATTTGGAGGCATTGCTTTAACTTCAAAAACAAAGGATAGAGATCAAATTATACGCAACTTTAAGGATAATAGAATCAAATTATTATTTACACATCCAAAACTGTTAGGCAAGGGACTTACGTTTACAAACTGCACTTATAATATCTATTATTCTTTAAGTTTCAGTTATGAAGAATTTGCGCAAAGTCAAGACCGTATCCACAGGATAGGTCAAAATCAAAAATGTACATATATTATTTTGCAAGCAAAAAATACAATTGATGAAACAATTTATAGATGCCTTCAAAGTAAGAAGAATGCAGTTGACGAATTATACTTTAAAATTGGGAGCATGAAAAATGTATGCAGTATTTAGGTGGCAAAAGTAGGATAAGTAAACAAATTTCAGGAGTGATAAATGAGATATCAAGGTGGAAAATCGAGAATTGCCAAGGATTTGGCTTATCAAATAAATTTGGCGGGGGGGGGTAAAATCTAAACACACATTTGTAAGCTTGTTTTGCGGAACTTGTTCTGTAGAAAGCAAAATTAAAGGATTTGATGAAATGATTTTAAACGATAATCATGAATATCTGATAGCGATGCTGAATGGTGTCAAAGAAGGTTATGAGTTACCAGATTATATTTCAGAAGAAGATTATAAATATATACGCAGCCATAAGGACGAAGATAAAGTTTTAACCGGATTTGTTGGATTTGGATGCAGTTTTGGTGGCAAATGGTTTGGAGGTTATGCCAGGAATAAAGAAGGAACAAATTATGCTGCACAAAGTAAAAAGTCTTTGATAAAAGATATGGAATCTTTAAAAACCGCCGAGTTTATATGTAACGATTATCGAGACGTAAAACTGCCAGTAGGTTGTATTATTTACGCAGATCCGCCTTATGAAGGTACTACTCAGTATAGAAACGAAAAATTCAATTCTTCTCTATTTTGGGAATATATGAGATTAATCAGTAAGGACCATCTGGTGTTCATTTCTGAACAGAATGCTCCGCAAGATTTTATTTCAATATGGGAAAAGCCTTTTACTCGTACTTTAGATGTTAATAAATCAAACCAGTTTAAGGTAAAAGAAAAACTTTTTATACATAGACGCAATTTCAGTTATATAAAGAAAAGTAAATCTTAAAAATTCGAGGAGGTTTTAATTAATGTGGTTTATTTTTCTTGTATCGTGTATTGTCGTAGCCCTAGCAGCTCTTTTTGTAATTTGGATTGGTAGCAAAATTTTCCAATCCATAGAGCGAAAAGATAGATTGCTTGATGTCGAGACCGAAACATATGAAGAGGTTAAAAAAAGACTGAAGAGAGAAATAAATAGTGACAAAGAAAATAAGGAGTAGAGAGAAATGAAAAATCGAATTTTACTTGCTGTAGTAATCATTATTGCCATTATTGGTGGTGGTGTTACAGTAATGTCCTTGGCAAGCGTAGGGCAGGGAGAAGTAGGTGTTGTTTGGACTATGGCTGATGGAGTTCAAGAAGAAGTATTGAATCCAGGCATTCATTTTGTAAGTCCTATGGCTAAGGTAAAGACGTATCCTGTATCTCAGCAGCAGCTTGTACTTAGTAATAACCCTAGTGATTATAATTCTAAAGAACATGCTGATTGGCATGTGGATGCTCCAGCCGATGGCGGGATGGTAAAGCTTAATATGACGGTTAACTATAATTTTATGGCTGATAGAGTTGTAGAGCTGTATACCAGATTTAATGGCATGGATGGCGATACTATTGTTGATAATATGGTTCAGAATTCAATCGTTGCTTATATCAAGGAAGTTACCCCGCAATTTACAGTTATGGACATCTATAGTGATCGGAGAGCCGAAGTTAGCAAGGCAATCACGGAATATCTTAATAGTAAGCTGACCGAGGAATATGGCATTAATGTTTCTTCCGCTCTAATTATTGACGTGCAGCTCGACGAAACACTGATGGCTAAAGTACAGGCCAAGGAGCAGGCCAAGCAGGACGCGGAAAAGGCTGAATTAGACAAGCAGACGGCAATCGCCCAGGGAGAGGCTGATAAGGCTAAGGCCGAAGCAGAAGCAGCTGTGCAGAAGATCCAGGCTGAAGCGGCAGGTGAAAAAACCAGAATTGCTGCTGAAGCTGAAGCAGACGCAACTCGTATTGAAGCTCAGGCAGAAGCAGATGCCAATAATACAATTAATAACTCCATTACTGATAATCTGATCAGAATGAAGGAAGCAGAAGCAAGGCTTGAGCATGGATGGGTTACTGTACAAGGTGGTTCTCCTGTTGTAACAGCAGACTAACAATGAATATAAGCTATGTGCGGTGTCAAAGCCGCATATAGTATTCGGCAAACATAATATGGTGCAGGAATGAGAGAGGAGGATTTTTTATTTTGAAAAGGAGAAATCCATCTTATGAGAGAGATTCAAAATATAAACAGAAATTGAAAAGGTTATATGAGTATACAAAAAATAATTATCCTTCTGCCTGTTTTCCTGTAAACCAAGATGGATATTACGATCCTGAGAATCCAGTTTATTATAAGAGGTTTTATCTCAGTAAAAGCGGAAGAGGCTGCATTACATCATATTATAAACGTCAGGCAAATAAAGCTGTAAGAAGATATAAGGGTGATATATCAAAGGGATGTAATTATAAAAAAATATTCGAATATGCTTGGAGCGTATACTAATCATTTTTCAACGATTTTCGTGAAGTCAGGAAGATGGGGAAGTGGAGGGAAAACAGAGAATGTATATTTATGAAGGACATATGGGAGGATTATATTCTTCGGACGAACTTTTAGATTATGAGGATCTATATTGTGAAACTTGTGGCGATTCTGATACCTATATTGGTAATGCTGAGACGAAAGATGAAGCTTGGGATTTACTAAAGGATGACGTAGACATTGATGGTTCTGGCGGATGGGATTATGAGTATGTAAAAGGTTTTATCGAAGCGAATTTTGAGGAAGAATTAGATGAATGAACTTTTAGGATTATTTTCTTTATGTTTCTCATTTTGTTTTGTGCTCGATGGTCTTTCAGAGGCTGCTTCTTCAAAAGTAAGTTTTCTATATATAGTAACTCGTATAGGTTATCCACTCTTTATAGCATGCTCACTGTTTTGGTTCTTAATATCAGGAGTGCTTGATTAAAAAATGGAGAATTAAAGAGTAATAAATGAAATCAAGATTTTAAGAGGTATGTGAGATGATAGAATATACAAAAATTGAAACTTTATATAATAGAGATATTGACGGGAGTAAAAAGCTTGTTGAAGGAAGTTTTAGAAATGAAACCGTAGAATTCCTTAAAGATAATACATGGACTTTTACTGAAAAAATCGACGGATCAAACGTGGGCATTGTTTGGGATGGACACAAGGTATCTTATCAAGGAAGAACAGAAAACTCTCAGATTCCTGCACAGTTAACAAATAAGCTGATTGAGATCTTTGGAGGATCTGTGAATGAAGAGCTATTTGAACAGAAATTTGGAAATATGAAGGTTATTCTCTTTGGAGAGGGGTATGGTGGAAGCATTCAGAAAACAGGAAAACATTATCGTTCCGATGTATCATTCATTCTTTTTGATGTATATCTTCCTGATTCTAATTTGTGGTTAAAGCGGGATTCTATCGAAGATATTGCAAAAACCTTTGGAGTTGATGTGGTTCCAATTGTATTAGAAGGAACTCTGGAAGAAGGTGTAGATTTTGTTAAAACATTTCCTAAATCAACTATTGGGACGGCTAATATGGAAGGTATTGTAGGTAAGCCCAAAGTTGATATGCTCGATAGGATGGGGCGCAGAATAATTATAAAGATCAAATGTAAAGATTTTAGATAATGAGGGATATAGATGATAACGGATTTTGAAACATGGCTATTAGATGTAGGATTTGACAGAACTTTTAGGCTTCTTGAATATCGTCGCCCAGGCGATTGGACTCCCTACGAAATAGAGAAGAAGTACATAGATGAATCTCATTATAAAGATAATCACTACATTCTTATTAGAATTAAAGAAGCCATTGAATTACCAAATGGAGATTTCTTAATAGGGTATATTGATGTATCTGATGTAGAAGATTTCTGGAATTATGACGATAGTAATGAGTGGGTTAATTACAGAAAACTGAGTGAGATTGAGTTGTGCTGGAATCCTGAAGATGATAAATATCTCGAAGATTGTAGGGAGGAAGAATTAAGTGATGGAGAATGTTGAACCTATAATTGCAAGTGCTATTACAGTAGTTGTTTTGTTTCTTGCTTTATCATTTGGTAGTGCAAGTTTTAAGAGCGTGGCAGATAGAATGTGGGACGCCATAGAAAATCTTGTTGGTGAAACTGTGACAGCGTTTATAGCGATTTTTGTCGCTGCTGCGCTTATCATTGCTTGTATATATGGAGCGGTAAAATAAAAATTCAATTTCATTAAAAATAAACGTTCGCAATTAGAAACATTAAAAGGGATTATGTCTATTATATACAGCATTAGCTTTGCAAGTAATTTGAAAATTTACGAGGAAATATTTGAACCAAAAAGAGAAGTATATAGTAGAGCAGAACATAATCCTTTAAGGGGAAGTGATGGAAATGGCAGACATGGGAAACTCAAAATTTCTTGGAGAAATCTATGCGGGTTCGAGTCCCGTCTTCCCTACTAGAACTGAAAAGTTCTTATTTTTGCCCATTCGCCAAGTGGCAAAGGCTCATGACTTTGACTCATGCATACACTGGTTCGAATCCAGTATGGGCAGTTCGCTGTGCGACTCGTTCTAATCTGATATGCGTTAGAAAGAGTAAGAAAGTATATCCGTATTGTGGTTTGGGAGCAACGTTAAGCCTTTCACGGGATTTTATTCTGCGGTGACAAATTCTCATAGTGCAATGCACGGCACGAAAAAGATATGTGCTAACTGCTGAAGGCAGTTATGGGTGTTTAGCTCAGTTGGTGAGAGCGGCGGCCTTATAAGCCGTGTCATATGCGAAAGCGCCCCGGTTCGAATCCGGGAACACCTATTAAATGAAAGGTGGTATTAATGGTTACAAATGGATATGTATTAGTATATTTGCCAAACCATCCGCGTGCTATGTCTAACGGATGTGTGTACGAACATATTATTCAGGCAGAAAGAAAACTGGGGAGATTTCTTAGTGAAGAAGAAGTTGTACATCACAAAGATAGAAATAGAATGAATAATAATTTGGATAATCTAATGATCTTTAAAACAAGTAAGGATCATTCGAGCTACCATGGTGGGGCAGCTATTAGAAAAGAAGGAGATGTATATGTAGCAATACAAGAAGATAAGAAACGCACATGTCCCATATGTGGAAAAGCACACATAGGAAAGAATTCGAAAATGTGTATCGATTGTAGAAATAAAGAAAAGGCGAAAAATATTCCAGAAAAAGACAAAATTATAGAATTGTTAAAAAAGGGTTTTCCATATACACAGATAGGAAAATTATATGGTGTGTCTGATAATGCGGTTCGAAAATGGTGTAAAAAATATGGAATTCCTAGAACAAGATTAGAAAGAAAAGCGTGTGGAATGTAGTACAATTTGGAATATGCAAATTTATCGATTTGAGTTTTGATGGTAAAACTCCATTATCTCCCATTTTCCACTTGGCAGAACGAATCAATCTGCTAGAGCGTTCTGCGAAAAAACTTTCCAGAGAAGATAAGTTCCTAAAGGCCGTGAGAAGCAGTAGTCGGTTAATTCTGGTAATTCCCTGAAGTGAGCAGATACATTGCCTATAGGGCATAAAGTGGTTTTATAGGGGGATGTCTAAAGAACCTCTTAAAAATTATCCTACTAACAACAGTGCAGCGTGGGAAGGATGAGGATTAGCGCAATGGATAAGCGAGACTCATGTAATTACCGCAAAGCCAGCCAGTTTAGAGAGGTAGCTGGCACAAATACAGTATCGTAGAGGAGTTTAACTCCTCTTGGTACTGGGAAAATGAGCTTTATGCCGATGTAGCACAATGGCAGTGTAGATGTCCTGTAAGCATCAGGTTAGGGGTTCAAATCCCTTCATCGGCTTTGCAACAACTCAGATGACCGGTACATCGGCGCATGGCAGTAAGCGTAGCGTGTAAGGTTGTTGCAAATTATCTGGCGAGGTATGTGCGCTGAGTTTATTTACCCCTCAATAAGTGAACGGGCGAAGCAAAGGTTCTGCCAGATATAATGCTATCAGTTATAGGGAATGCCCTCCAAGTAAGCGAACCCCTGTGCAAGTACCATCACTCAGAAGGTTGGGAAAAGATAAGCGAAAGGGATAGCAAACAAACCATTGGCAAACATAAGCAGAAATGTTCTAGTTGAGCCTCTGTGAAAATCAGACGGACAGATAGACCGATAGCACTATCACAGCTAACGTCAAGGAAAAGACATTAAAACCCGTCTGACGGCAAATGACGTAAAACGCGGTTCTCGTAGGTAGACGTATCGGGATTAAACTACACACCAGAGAGGGTTCGCCGCACCGTTAATGTTGTCCAACGGTATATAAAGACAAGGTTTCAGCCGGTTATGATAGGCAAAGATCATACAAAATTGATACCGAATGCCAAAGTCAAATATCAATATTCAAAGTCGGTGAGTGGTCTTACAGATAGGCGAATGCCAGATATTGATTTAACCCTGCACAGCCCTTGCAGACATAAAATGGGTATAGGCAATGTAGCACAAAGGAAGTCGATTTAAGTATACAGTGCGCTGGCTTGTCTTGCCAGAGATGAAGGTTCGATTCCTTCCGTTGCCGTATGAAAGGTATTTTGTAATAAGTTCAACTTAATTATTTGGTGAATCGATAGTATATTTAGGAGGAAGATTAGGAAAACATTCCTGTAAATATGGACTGTCTCTTATACACATCTGACGCTGCCGACGACTTAATAGGTGTA
>ERZ1090867.749-NODE-751-length-12627-cov-6.977728_pt1 | contig 12627 bp, 20 predicted proteins | sample MGYA00478476_ERZ1090867 | MGnify/ENA primary metagenome ERZ1090867 (study PRJEB33644, sample SAMEA5815742) | chicken gut metagenome | biome: Chicken; feature: Gastrointestinal Tract; material: Caecum | place: Ireland | collected 2019-01-01 | study: A study of the... | reverse complement strand
AATTAAAGCGATATATTGAGCAGAGTGGAATAAAACAGAAATTTATTTCTGAAAAGACAGGAATTCCAGAACCAACACTTAGCTTAATCCTTAATGGAAAGAGAAAATGTGAAGTGGGGGAGTATGCAAGTATTTGCAATATACTTGGGGTAGAATTTCAGTACTTTGTCACTTCTCAGACAACGCCAGATAAAGAGGTGATATAAAAAGGCACCGATATAGAGTCAGGAAGGAAGTGGTGTAGGGTGAAGAAAAAGAAGGATAAGAAAAAAGCCACCTCAAAGAGGCAGCAATTTTCTTATAAACCCTTAATTTTAATCACAGTTCCCGAAGGAGATTGCAAGAATATCCTCAATGAACAAATACAGGAAATTAAACGTGTTTTTGATACCATTGCTGGTTACTAGGACAGCATCCTTCAAGAGTATAGCTTTTGAAGGATCTGCACAATGTTCCTGTGCCAATGAACTTATGTTCTCAAAAAGAAGATATGATGTATCGTTTGCAAGAGTTTTTTTCATATCTTCCGAAACATAGGTGCCATAAATCGTTCCAGCAGCAGTAACAGCAATTAAAGAATTTCCAGTAAAGTCCATCGCATCAGTTTTAACACTGATAGTGGAAAGGGTTGCAAGCGTGTAGGCTTCTTTACATGTAAATGAATTTTCCATATTGATAACATCCTTTCTTTAGACTCGGCTCTGGAAGGAGCCTGTAAAGAAAGGATAGCACAGGGACAAAGAAAAAGGAAGACATGGGGTTGACACAAGAGAAATATCAGTGCGAAGAGAAACACGAACCACAGATTGCTCAATAAAAATGAAAAGCATTTAGGAGGGGAGAGATGTTCGGAACTATATTAAAAAAGCACAACGAAAAGATCCTCTTAAAGAGAGGACATGTACGTTGTGCCTACTGTAAAAAAATAATATACAAATCAGATAAATATTGCCAATACTGCGGTAAGGTCAGGGAAATAAAGCCTTTTTAACTGCCTCGCTTAAAACGTCAGTTAAAAGCTGATATAGGGAGTTTTTTAATACTTGTCCTGCGCTTGCGATTCCCTTCTGATACTTGGCAACAGCTACGGGAGTGAAAGGAGTTTCAGTAATTAACTCAGGAATTGCAGATTTGATAAGTTCTTTAGAAGAATCATCCAATTCCTCGTCCAAAGAAACTAATTCAACGGCATTATCTAATATCTTTTTTGTCCATGGATAGGGAGTGCCACACTCATAACAATAATAAGGCAAAGAAAGGGGGCGATATCCTCTAATCGAAGAACCGGGAAAGTCGAACAAACCGTGTATAGGGGAATCACATACAGCACAGAAAGAAATAGTTTGCGCCCCACATTTTGAGCAATATTTTTGGGAACAGGCATCGTACTTACTGACAATATGACCGTTAAGACAGATGGTAGCGTTGTTATAAGGCATAAATGGAAAATCCTTTCTGAATGTTCAACTCTGGTGAGAGCCTATAAAAAGAATAGCACAGGAACAAAGAAAAAGGAAGACACAGTGGGTTCTATAAGAAAAATATCAACGTGGAGAGAACATATTTCCAATACAACTAGAATGGGAGAGTGAGAATGAGTAAGGAACACAAAAAGAAAAAGACCGCTTCTGGCGGGAAGCGTTCTTTCCCTGGGGAAGAAATAAATGATAGTCAGTTTCATGAAGAACCAATGAGACAAAAGTGCTTTACAAGGGATTTCGCCACCATGATTCAACTTTTCAGAATCCTGACTGAATACCTTGAGTTTTCAAAGCCGTTCAAATTGGTAATTCATTACGATCCTGATTCACCGAGGGTAACAATCGAGACGTATGCGCCTATGGAAGTTCACCAACGACACATCCAGCAAGCTGAGGAGCAATGTATTCTTCCTAGTAAGAAAGAAAATCAGGGGGAGGTAATACGGATCGATCCAAGTGAAATGAGAGAACTCAAAGAAAGAGTCGAATCGATAACAAAGAAATATGCCGAATTGGTTGATAAAGTGCTGGATGCGGAACTTCAGAAAGACGAAGCGCTGAGCCTGAATCACCTGATGCAAATAGGAAGTGGGTTTTCGCTTCTGAACCATGCAGCAGCGACATTAGAAAGAATCGACCGTCTGACAGAAAAGACGGCCGATCATGAAGGTCAACATTCTTCCCAATCCCAAATGTCCCGGGGGATGTAATAACCAAGTGAATTAAATAAATCCCAATCTGTGCAGCCGGTACATTGCATAAAAACATTATCAGCTTCAGCCTGCGGAGTGTCACAAGTTTCCCAGACTATTCCGTCATAAATGAGGCCATATCGACCGTTTGGCAAACGACGGATGTACATAGTACCGATTGGGCTTTCGTATTTCCACATAATGATGTAACTCCTTCTTTTTATACTCGGCTCTGGCGGGAGCCTGTAAAGAAAGGATAGCACAGAAGTAGGAAAAAAGAAATGGACGCTGTATTTTATAGCAATTCAGATATAACCGGTATATAGCCGATTATATACTGCCTATCCGGCCGGGCAGAGATCGGGTTATGGATGCTTTCCCCGAAAAAGAATTGACCGGAAGTTACCGGGCGGATCCTATGTACCGCCCGGCACTCAGGAAGGAGGTATGACCTATGATGGAAGAATTAGTAAGCGTGAAAAAGGCGATGGAGATATCCGGTCTTGGCCGGACAACCCTCTGGAGGCTGGAGAAAGCGGGCAAGATACAGGCAACAAACTGGAATGGGAAGAAGATGTTCTTCCGGGCGGATGTAACACCGATGGCAGACAGGGGGAATAGGGCGCCGGCATAGGCGCCCTGGCAAACAAAATATGGAGCGGGTGGCCGCATGGTGCGGAAAAAAACATATGATTCCTAAAAAATATCAACCACTGGCATGAATTGGTCTCCCGTATAAATCCATACCGGTTCGAATCCGGCCCGCTCCGATCAGGGGGAGCCATGCCCCTGAGACATACCCATTTTACATATATCGTAGCAGCCCGGGAAACCGGGCGAGGATCCGTAACTCAGTTGGAAGAGAGCCCGGCTCATAACCGGGCGGCCGCAGGTTCGAGACCTGCCGGATCCAGTCTCATGAGAAGAAAGTGAGGGAGAAATGAGAGAAAACCTGAAGAAAGCCCGCCGGGAAGCGGGCCTGACGCAGCAGCAGATGGCGGACAAGCTGGGGATCAGCTTACGGCATTATAAGTATATTGAGTCAGGAAGAGTGATCGGGAACATACAAATATGGGACGATCTGGAAGATGTCACAGGAATCCATCAGCGGAAACTCCGAGAGATTGCAGATAGTCATCCCGGCAAAGAAGATAGTCTGTAGGGACGGAGAGAATGTCTGCAATTTGAACCAGAAGATCAAGAGAAGGATATGAGTGTTCGCTTTCATAATTGCGGTAAGTTCGAAGAGAGACAGATAACCGTTGCGACATCTGAAGGGCAGTATATCCCCTTAGTTTGCGTACTTGATTTAGCCTTTGGCCAAACATATGACACCTCCTAGAAAAAGTGAAAGAAAATTGCACTATAACACTTGACAGTGCAATAATTTTACACTACAATCAAAATATAGAACAGTGAAAGAATCTTGCACCATAAGGAGGAAAAGCATATGTTATCAACCGAAGTAGACCGTCTGGAAATGGAGAACCAATACCTCCGCAGCTGCCTGAATGAATTTGAAAGGAAACTAAAAGACAGCCAGACACTGAAGCCCAGAAGCTGTAGGCTCTGTAAAAATTATATACAGCATTACAGGAAAACGCCGAATGGATATGCGGAGGTAAATGCGGGGCACTGCATAAGCTGTGTACCTGTGAAAAAAGGCGGGAAGAGGAATCCGTTCCCGAGTGATACCTGCCCATATTTTGAATTGGGGAAGGAAATAATCTGATCCCCCAGAGCCCCATTTTCGGGGCGCATGGATCTGTAGCTCAACGGCAGAGCAAGGTTTCTCATCCTTTACCTGATCCGGGTTCGAGTCCCGGCGGATCCATTACCCTGTACAGGGAAAGTACCTGGCCCGTGCGGCGCCCGTCAGCCAACCGGACAAGGCCGGAAACATGATAACCCCAGTCACCCACTCCCGGAGTTAAGGAGCGCTTAAACGGTTGAGCGACATCATCCTGCATATGGAAAGGCCATTGCCCTATCAGCTCTGGGACGGGACGGAGACGGGTACTGGCCGGACCATGTGCGAAAACATCAAAAGGAGGATGCGGAATCATGAAAAATAAAGTGCTCTGTGCGGCCGCTGTATTTGGCGGGATCATCGGAGGGGCATGCCTCTGCGGCGCAATCGAGTGGCAGACAAGTGTATTCTGGCCAGTCCTGATCCTTGTTGCCAGCGGTGCCTGCGGGCATATGGCAGATTGGGAGGGGATGGAAGATGTATAAGTTTTACTGGGAAAAGATTGACGAAGAGCACGCCCTGCTTATGGGTCCGGAGGATGGAGATGTGGCGGCTGTAGTTGTCATGGATCCAGGAGACCCGGAACTGATGGACAGTGAATGGCGGGTTATGAGCCAGTCATACCGTCTTCTGAACTTCAAGGAGGAGGATACTTCCATTCCGTTGGGGCGGATCCAGCGCCGAACGATCATCCTGCTGGGCCAGGAACTGCATGGCCGCAAGAGGGATCTGGAAGATGCGATGTCATCTGTATTATCGATGTTATTTGGTGAGGCGGAGGAAGGAGCATGAAGAGGATGGCTTATGCAGCAGCAGCGATGGTTATACTGATGATCGCTTTAATATACGGCTCCCTCTTCTTGGCCGCCTCCGGCGGGGATGACAGGGAAGGGTGGACGGACTACATAGAGCGCGTATGCGAGGACCGGAAGATCTGCCCGGAGCTGGTGGAGGCGCTGATCGAGAGGGAAAGCAGCTGGGATCCGGATGCGCAGAACGGTACCTGCATCGGCCTGATGCAGATCGACCAGGTATACCACTGGGAGCGCATGCAGCGCCTGGGAGTGACGGACCTCAGAGACCCATATGAAAACATCCTGGTCGGCGTCGATTTCCTGGAAGAGCTTTTCTGGAAATATGAAGACCCGGCGGCAGTGCTCATGTATTACAATGCCGGGCATTCTGAGCGATACGGTATTGGAGCATGGCAGAACGGGGATCTGAGTCAGTATGCAGACCAGATCCTGGAACGTGCTGCGGAATTGGAGCGGATACATGGAAAGTAAAACAAAAGATATGGGCGCAGACATGGCGGAAGCCAGAGAAAATGCCAGGAGCTTTCCGGGGCTTATCCCGCCTCCCGGGGCAAAAGAGATCGGGAGGGAAAAGAGAGGAAAAGACACGGTGATCTACTATGCAGACGGGAAAGGAAACTACTGGTACAACACAGAGAGCCAGATCGCGTTGGAAATAGAGATGAGTAAAGCGCAAAGCAGAAGAAAGGAAAGAAAAAGAAGAGCATTCAGCAGCCACTGAATGCTCTTCTGGAACAAAGCCTACATGTAAAAATGTACATATATATTTTAGCATGCAGGACTTTAAAAGGCAAGAAAATAAGGGGATTTTGTTCCCCTTTTGGTCTTGATTTAGCAATTAACTTTAGAAGGACAAGCCTATGCATATCAAAAATGTATGGAGGTACCGGGGGATCGTCGAGGTGGAGAGGATCCATTCCGGGAGATATGGGAAGAAGGGGACACCAGGCCCCAGGAAACTGCCGACGCCGGAAGAGATGAAGGCAGTCAATGAGAAGAACTGCATCAAAAAACTGCGTCGGAAGATCCAGGCCAATTTTGGCGAGGGAGACCTGTTCCTGACCCTGACCTACAAAAAGGAGACGAGACCGGATGCCAGAGAAGCCCGCCGCCGTCTGAAGAATTATCTGGAACGGCTGCGCCGGAGATGGAAAAAGGCCGGAGTACCTCTGAAATATATTATCGTCACAGAATACGAGAACAAGTCCATCCACCACCACCTGGTCCTGAATGACCTTCCGGACGGATCCGGAGCGAAGGAAGCGAACAGGTGCTGGAAGGAAAACGGAGGGACCCACACGGAATACCTCTATGAGGATGGTCACTATGAAAACCTGGCCGCCTATCTGGTAAAAGAGACAAGCAAGACCTTCCGAAAGCCAGGGAGCCCGTCAAAGACCAGGTATTCCTGTAGCCGGAACCTGGTGGATCCGAAGCCAAAGACGGTGATCCTGAAGAGCGACCGATGGCCGGAGGATCCCAGGGTGCCAAAGGGATATTACCTGGACAAACAGAGCCTGGTCAACGGAGTCAATAAGATGGGCTATCGGTATCAATATTACCGCCTGGTGAGCCTGTCCCCGAAAAAGCATATCCACAAAGGAAAGTCAAAGGCGGGAAAGGATCCAGGGGGAAGGAAACAGAAAGGGAAAATGAAGCGGGGAGCAGTAAAGCCCAAATTGCGCCGGCGCAAGAAAAAACAGGGGAGTGATGCAGAATGGTAAATATGTACCTGGAAACCGCCACGCGGGGGATCCGGAGGGGAACTGGCTGGTACGCTTATGTGCTGGAATGTTTTGACAGCCGTGGGAATGTACATACCGTCCAGGAATTTCGGAAAGAAGAGAACGTCACCCCGAACCAGCTGATCCTGCTCGCCTTCTGCGCGGCGCTGAACCGGATGCGGAAACAGAGCGAGATCATGGTATATACGGATAAACTTTATCTTCGCGGGAGCTATACATCCTATTTGCGGATGTGGCAGCAGAACGGATGGAAGACGGCCAGAGGGGAGACAGTGGCGAACGTGGAGCTGTGGAAGCGCGTCGCGGAGCTGACCCGGTGGCACCAGATCTGTTTCGCAAAGAATTACCAGCACAGCTATAAAAATTGGATGACGGCAGAGCTGCAGAAACGCAGCAGCCGGACCGCCTGAAAGGAGAAAGAAATGTTTGAGAAATTTGGGGAATTTGACTCCGCAGCGGAATTAAACCGCGCGGCGGCCGCCCAGCTGGCAGAAGGGGATGAGGAAGCGATCCTCATGCTGGCCGAAGAGAACGGGATCGACCGGGAAGATGCAGAAGATTATATAGACGGCTGCGTGCCGGAGCTGGCAACGCCGCTGATTGCGGCGTTGGGAAAGCTGGAACTGGAAAAGAAGGACCTGGCGATTGACGGGATCCTGGATGACTGGCTGTCCTGCGTGGTGGAGTTGTGCCGGACGGAGGAGGACATGGCGGCAGCAGTCCGCAGGAAAGGGAAGTGTCTCCGGGACTGCATGGCGGCGCTGCTGCGGTTTGCATTTGAAAATAAAAAGCAGGTCAGTGACAAGATCATACAAGCAACCAGGGTGACGCATAACGGCAAAGAGGAGGCCATGAGAGGGCCGGTCTATCTGGGCGTCCCAAACCAGGCGGAGACTAGGAGGATCGTGAGGGAATATTACCTCGGTGATCAGGTATGATGGCGTTTAAGGGATTGACCAAAGACCTGGTGGCGTCCATGGGAGCAGGACAGAAAGTGCTGGAGCCGGGAGTTACCTACCGGGAGGAAAAGAGCAAGACAGCCTCCTGCGGATGGCACTGCACGGAAAATCCATTCGAATGCCTGGACTACTTCCCTCTGGGGGAGAACCGGCATTTCCGGGTGGAGGCCGGCGGGAACATTGATGAAGACGCCGGTAACCGGATCTCCTGCACGGAGATTACCCTGGTGGAGGAGCTGGATCGGAAAAAGCTGGCCGGATATGGAATGCTATATATGGTGCAGCACCCGCTCCGGGAGGGCTGGGAGCAGTGCGGAGCCCATATCCGGGTAGCTGCAAATCAGGCAGAGGCAGAGCAGGAAGGCGATATTGCGATCGCGCGAGGACCGCGCCCGAAGGTAAAAGGACCGGCCGGGGCGATCCTGGGACTGATCCTGGAGCCGGAGCCGGGAAAGGTGATGGCGGCGAAACTATTTACCGCATCCGGGGAGCAGTCCGGGAAATGGTGGACGGTGGATGCGGAAAGGAATATAAGGGAGGCAGAAAGCGATGAAAAGAAAGTTGATTGAGCGGACAGAGGCGAAAGCGCCGGTTGTGGAGCTGGAACGCCAGGTGCTCACCGCGCAGGAGGCGCAGGGAATTCTGATCCTGAATATCTTCTGCAGCGGGAAGTTGGAAGCGCGGTACGCGATGAATACAGAAACTTACGAATATGAGTGCATAGAGCTAAAGGATGGGATCTGGAAGCAGAAGAAAATCGGAGACCTGTGGACGGGCAGGACATATAGTTATTGGAATAATTACCTCAGGGACCGTGATGTCCTGTTTGACACGGACCGGGACCGGGATCTGATCATGGGGCTGCTGAAAAAAGAGGACTGGAGGACAGACGCCATAGATCTGATCGAAAGCCGGGAGACGGAGTATGGGCAGGATCTGCGGGAACGGAAAGAACTCCGGAGACAGGAACGGGTAGAAGCGATGATGGAGAAGATACCGGATGTCCCAGACGACCTCCCGGACTGGATCCTGGACCGGGTGGGAAGGGTACATTACCAGTTTTTTGACCGTGATACAAAAGAATGGGCATGTACATGCTGCAGGAAGAAGACGCCGGAAAAAGAGCTGAAGCGGGAAGATGGCGGAAAAGCCAGACACGGCGATCCGGTGATATGTCCGCACTGTGGGGCATCTGCCACCGCCATGCGCCGGATCTGCCGGAAAGAAGTGCTTACCAATTTCTGCCTGATCCAGCCGGTAGATGAGGAGATGGGGGTTGCCAGGCATTTTGATGTAAAAGTGGAGTGGGATAAAAACGGGCGTTACCCATGTATATCGGAAGTCGTGAGAATCCTCTTGTTTAAGCCCAAGAGCAGAAAATATAAAAAATACAGATGCGACCTGTATTACAACCAGTGGACCAGGGACCAGAGTTGGGGGCTGGCAATACTGGGCGGCCGGGAAGACTTTGACAACCGCGGCAATGCGGCGAACCGACGGATCAAGGCAGGGTATCTGTATGACGGCGGAATCCAGGAGGCCCTGGAGGGGACAGCATACGAACCGTGGGCGCGCCTGTTTACCCAGATGGCAGCGGAAAATAAAACGGTCGTAGATTATAACGCCCTGATGGCATGCTATGACAGCCGCATGGCAGGAATCGCAGAGATGCTGTATAAGGGACGTTTTTACCGTCTCCTGCGGGAGGAAAGCGGATATATACAGACGTGGTGCGGGAGCTATTCCGGGGGCCTGGAATTGAGGGGAAACAGGATCGAGGAGGTGTTCGGGATCCGTGACCGGCAGAAGATCAACCGGATTCGCGATCTGGACGGCGGGAGCAGAATGCTGGACTGGATGCAGTGGTCCGATGAGACCGGGGAAAAGATCGGCCAAGAGACACTGGAGTGGATGGAGGAAAATAAGCTGAAGCCAAAAGATGTAGAGTCCGTAACAGACTGCATGAGCCTGCAGCAGATCAGGAATTATCTGGTCCGGCAGCAGACAGAAAGTTATCCAAAAGAAAAGATCGGGCAGGTTTTGGAGCAGTGGAAGGATTACCTGAGAATGGCCAAACGCCTGGGAAAACATATGGATGATGAAATGGTTTTCCGTCCCAGGGAGCTACGGCGTCGGCATGATGAAGCCGTGAAGGAGCTGGAAGAACGGGAGGCAGAGGTCACGGCGAATGAGTATGCAGAACGTTTCCCGGGCGTGGAAGAGGTTATGGAGGAGATCCGGGAAAAATACGAGTACGTGTCAGAACAATACATCATTACAGTGCCGAGGCGCTGCATAGATATTGTGGTCGAGGGGAGGATGCTCCATCATTGCGCCGGCGCATGCGACCGGTACTTTGACCGGATCCGGCAGAGAGAGACCTACATCTGCTTCCTACGCCGGGCGGAAGAACCGGATACGCCGTATTATACGATCGAGGTAGAGCCGGGCGGGACGATACGGCAGCACCGGGGAATGTACGATGAAGAACCCGGGATTGAAGAGATCCGTCCTTTCCTGCGGGAATGGCAGCAGGTGATCAAGAGGCGGATCACAGAACAGGACCGCCACTATGCGCGGATCAGCGCCGTGAAACGGGAAGAAAATATCAAAGAGCTGGAAGCAAAAAATAATATCAGAGTCCTGCAGGGACTGATGGAAGATTTTATGGAGGCGATCTGAGATGGCAGAGGAAATGGTAAGAATGGGTACATACAGTGACTTTAAGGCGGCCATGGACCAGGAGGTCCGGAACGTAACACAGGGTTTTGTCCGGATGGGATATCTCCTGAAGGTAGCGAGGGACACGGATATCCTGGCAGAGTCCGGGTATAAAACCGTCGCAGAATTTGCCGCGGCGGAATACGGGATGAATGAGACCTATGTGTCCAGGTTTATCGGGATCAATGACCGGTATTCGGAAGGCGGCTACTCCGACCGCCTGCAGGAGAAATACCAGGGCTATGGCATGTCGCTGCTGGCGGAGATGCTGACGCTGCCGGAGAGCATCGCGGACGCGATCCCGCAGGGAGTGACCAGGCAGGAGATCCGGGAGATCAAGCGGGAATATGAGGCGGAGCAGAAGATCACGCCCATGGAAGTGATGCTGGAAGGGCAGAAGGCAGGGGTGGAAGATCTGGGGATGACCGGGATGGCCATGCGGCAGTATTTTTATCTGCATCGGGAGCAGTTCGCAGATCTTGCTCCGATAATTGACCGGGAAGAATACTCAGAGGATTCTGTGGAGCGGATCATGGAAGTGCTGGCTCCGTCCGGAGTCGCGGTGCTGATGGTAAGAGTACAGGGAATCGGGAGATTGATGATCAGCATCCGGGGGAAGGATCAGGACGTTGAAGTGCAGAACGTGCGGAGCCTGGAGAAGGAATCCCCGACCTGGGTAGGATTTTTATACATCCTGAAACTGATTTATGCTGGGCTGGATCTATCGGATCCGGAAGCTGCCTGGGAGCAGGCATACGGAGAACCTTACAGGGGAAAAGAGCCAGAGAAACCGTCAGAACCGGAACAGAAGGCGAAAATAGCGGAGGAGACGCCGAAAATAACAGAAGAATCCGAAAAAGAACAGGAGACTTCTGGGGAGCAGGAAGCAGAAAGGGAAGGAAATGTCAAAAGGGAAGAGTCTGCAGACGATCCTGAGAGAACTGGAACAGAACCGGATGCAGAAAAGCCAGAAGGAGAAAGAGAGACCGCTGCGGAGCAGGAGGAAGCGGCGGCCGAGAAACCGGGAATTGCGCCGGCGCAAGAATCGGAGGAAGACGAAGTAAATACTGCGTCAAACACAGATCCGGAAGCAGCCTATGAGCAGTGCGCTGGATGCCGATTCCATTATCCGGAAAGCCCCGCCAGGGCGATGGCGTACGAGGCAGTCTGCAAGGACTGCGACGACGCCGAACACTTCCAGGCGCGGCCGGAAGAATCCAAGGAAGAGAAAACAGAAGATCTGTCTGGGGAACAGGTAGGAGAGCCCGATCAGGAAGAACAGATCCCAGGCCAGGACAATATCATGAACCATCCGGAATATCTTCCGGAAGGGATGGAACCGGAAAAAACCGAGGCGAGCGTGGACGGCGAGCCGGTACATGCGCAGGTGGAACCAACGGAAGAGCAGGTAAAGGAGGATGCCCTGGCATACCTGAGCATGATCCAGGGAAATATCGGGATCGAGAATTACCGGAAAGCCCGGGAGCAGGGAGAACATCTGCTGGAGATCCTGAAACGTCTGGAAGGATACCGGTCATGAGCGGATTACTGTATCCCAAAAAGAAGAGGAAAAAGCGGCGGCGGAAACACCCGCCGTCCATCATCCGCCAGGAGCCGGGAACCTGCTGGCTGTGCATGGCATTGGGGACTTATAACGGACAGCATGGATATCTGGAAGAACATCATGTTTTCCCGGGAACGTCTGGACGGAAGATATCGGAGGAAAATGGATTTAAAGTGCAGCTCTGTCTCTCTCATCATCGAGAAGGACCGGAAGCGGTACATAATAACGAGAAAAATATGCGCCTGATCCAGGCCGCCGTCCAACGCGAATATGAGAGAACGCACAGCCGGGAGCAGTGGATGGATTTGATGGGGCGGAATTATCTGATGGAAGAAGGGGAAGGGAATGCCGAAGAGAAGGAAGATCAGCGAGGAAGATGTGAGGATACGGAGAAAAGCGGGAATGTCCAGGGAGGAGATCGCGGAAGATTTGAAATGCAGTGTGTCCCAGATCAGGAAGGTTACGGAAGAGGGGGACTACATTTACCGGGGATTCTATTCTTCGGCTCTTTACGATCTCCACAAGAGGCCGATCCTGCAGGCACAGATCGACCAGCTGAGGGAGCAGACGCCGATCGGGATGGAGATCTGGATTGAAGACGATGATCCCCTGTGGCACAACGGGATCCGACGGAAAAGATTCAGGGTAGTGGAGAAATACCCATATATCTGTCTGCTCTCGGACGGAAGGAAGAGGGTGACGAAGACATGGGTGGAAATGATCTTAGAGCAGAGAGAAAGAAAATAGAATCATGGTTATTAAAAACAGATGCCGTGTCTAGGATAATTGCAATGATGCAAATATCTCCCGCAAAGGCTGCGGAGGTTGCGGCGTATGATGAAACGGTAGGAAAGCCCCAGAGCTACAAAGACATTTATGAATCGCAGAGAGGTGGAGCAG
>ERZ1090867.748-NODE-750-length-12634-cov-5.665792_pt1 | contig 12634 bp, 12 predicted proteins | sample MGYA00478476_ERZ1090867 | MGnify/ENA primary metagenome ERZ1090867 (study PRJEB33644, sample SAMEA5815742) | chicken gut metagenome | biome: Chicken; feature: Gastrointestinal Tract; material: Caecum | place: Ireland | collected 2019-01-01 | study: A study of the... | reverse complement strand
CAAAATCTCCGGCAGCGTATAAGACTGGGACATTTTATATTTACGATGGCAAGGAGATTTCCGGACGCTACCGTATTACTTCTTCCCCGGATCGTGCCGGGAAAACCCCCATTGGTGAAAACGTAACAGGTTATGTTAATAAAGCAGATTTGAAATAATCTGAATACGTTATGTTTCACCTGCAATGGATTACAAGGCTCTATTCGCTGAAAAGCGATTGAGTAATATAGTCCTCCTAAAAGCGAAGCACCGACAAGGCTGTGACCCTGCCGGTGCTTTGCTTTACATCATAAACTTGATTGAAAAAAGAGCGGATTGTGATCTTTTTTAGTGAAAAAGAAGTAGTAAAAGTAGTTAAACAGGTACTTTTTCGTATAACTTTTGCTATATACGCGCGTTATAGAGGAAGTTATACGAAAAAATATAAGAACAACTACTTTTACTACTTCACATAGAGAAATGAGGAGATAGCATTATACTACCTCCTCAATCTTTAAGACAAATCCAAAACAATGCTTTACGAAAAAGATGGTGTTCGGATTTGCACCTTTTGGTGGAGATGGCGGGAGTCGAACCCGCGTCCGAAAACACATTCCCGCAAATTTCTACGAGCGTAGCCGTTCTATGAACATTCCCTCGCCGAAACGCCAAACGGCAGGCTTTCCGGCTTGGTAGCCCTTTGGTGTGTGACAGATTACAGGGCGCTCATCCGTGCACATTTACCGCTAATGACGCTCCTTACCCGGCCGCGGTACTCCGGGAGGAACGCTCGCCGCTAATTAAGCAGCAAGAAGTACTTTTTGATCTTTGTCGTTTATTTTCATAAACTGAGGCTGTTTAAAGCGGTACCCCACCGCTGCTCGCTTATCACGGTGCAATATCCCCGTCGAAATCCTTTCATCCCCAAATGCTTTCGGGAGTCGGGATATTATTGTAGCACAAATTTTGAAATGCGCAAGCGGATTTTTGTAAAAGCCAAGGAAGTTTTTGGCTTATTTTCGCGCTTGTGCGCATCTGTACTTTACCGAAACCGCTCTTTCATCTCACGCTCAATGTGGCGTTCGGCTTCTTTCTTGGCGGCAACGTCACGCTTGTCGTAAAGTTTTTTACCTTTACAAAGACCGACCTGCACTTTCGCCCGCCCGTTTTTGAAATAGACCGAAAGGGGAATGAGCGTTAAGCCCTGATGCTGCGTCGTGCCCAAAAGACGCATGATTTCTTTTTTGTGCATCAGCAGTTTTTTCACGCGCAGCGGGTCGCGGTTGAAAATATTGCCGTGGTCATAAGGGCTTATGTGCATCCCGTTGACAAACATTTCGCCGTCCACAATGCTGCACCAAGCGTCTTTTAAATTCACTTTTCCCGCGCGCACGCTTTTGACCTCGGTCCCGCAAAGCTCAATGCCGGCTTCATAGGATTCGAGCACAAAATAGTCGTGCAGCGCTTTTTTGTTTTGTGCAACCGTTTTGGTTGGCGTCTTGTGTTCCATAGTATTCCCTGAAATTTCTTAAATCATCTGCCGCCCGGTAAGCGCCCTTGTGAGCGTCACCTCGTCGGCATATTCCAAATCTGCGCCCACCGGCACGCCGTAGGCAAGGCGCGTCACTTTAATCCCCATCGGTTTTAAAAGCCGGCCGATATACATCGCCGTGGCTTCGCCCTCGACGGTGGGGTTGGTCGCCATAATCACTTCGTTGACGGTGTCATCCTGTAACCGCGCCAAAAGCTCTTTAATCGTCAGGTCGTCGGGTCCCACGGAATTCATCGGCGAAATCGCGCCGTGCAAAACGTGATAAAGCCCGTTGTATTCGTGGGTGCGCTCAAACGCAAGCACGTCGCGCGGGCTTTCCACCACGCAAATGGTGGTTTTGTCGCGCGTGTCGCTTTGGCAAATGGGGCAGACCTCGTCTTCTGTAAGATTCCGGCAAATCGCGCATTGCCGCACCTTTTCGTGGACGCCCGAAATGGCGTCTGTCAGCGATTTGATTTCCTCGTCGGAAAGCCCGAGCACATAAAAAGCCATGCGCTCTGCGGATTTTGTGCCCACGGAGGGCATTTTGCGGAATTCGTCAATCAGCTGCTCTAAAATCGGAATGGAATACGCCATTAAAACATACCGCCCATCCCGGGGATATTCAGTCCGCCGGTGATTTTGCCCATTTCGCGCTCCGCGGTCTCGTCGGCTTTGCGCATCGCCTCGTTGAGCGCGGCAAGCAGCAGGTCTTCAAGCATATCGGTCTCTTCCGGGTCAACCACTTCGGGCTTGATATGTATCGCTTTGATTTCGTGCGAGCCGTTGACGGTCACGTCCACAGCCCCGCCGCCGGCCGACGCGGAATATTCCGCCACGGCAAGCTCCGCCTGCAAAGACTCCATATTGCTTTGCATTTCCTGCAGCTTTTTCATCATGTTGGCGCCTGTCGGCCCCTGGTTCGGGATTCTTGCTTTCATAGTATTTCTCCTCTTGGATAAAGTATCCGGATTTATTGTTCCACGACCTGAACGCCGAGCCCCTCCGCGCGGTGCAGGAGGTTTTCCAGCGGGTCTTTTTTCGGCGCGGCCGCTTGCGCCGGCGCCGGGGTGTTGAAAATGCCCAGTCTGTATTTTTTGCCGGTGACGTCATACACCGCGCGCGCAATGCAGTTGGCGTGCGAGCCGGTTTTCAAAAATTCACCGAGCAGGGGGTTGGTGGTTTGAATCAGTAAAAATTCCCCGCGGATAATCGCTCTGGAATCCGCCATATGCGGCAAAAGCGGGCGGTCGATGCGCGCCAAACGCTCCAACGCCTCGTTCCACTTGTCAAAGACAACGTCACCGTTCGGCTGTGCCGCGGCGGGTTTTGCAGTCGCCGCTTTTTCGGGGGCAGGGTCACTGCTTTGCGCCGATGCGCTTTGCGGCGCGGAATCGGGCGCAGCTGTATTTTCTGTAACCGGCTTTTCTGCCGGCGTTGCCGGTGTCGCTTGCGCGGGCTGTTCGGCGGGAGTCGCTTCCGCTTTGACCGGTGCGGCGGGTGCCGCCTCTGTTTTTGCGGGCGTAACGGGTGCTGCCGGTCTCGGCGCTTGCTGTGTAGCGGGGGCGACAATGCCGTTTTCAATTTTCCGTTCAAGTTCCGAAATGCGCGCAACCAATGCGGAAACGTCGGTGTCTAATTGCGGGCTGCAAAGCCTTAACACCGCCATTTCCACGGTGGCGCGGCGGTTCGAACCGCTTTTTAGACGGAAAGCCGCATCGTTAAGCACATCCATGGCGGAAAGAATCCGTCCTAAAGAAAAGTTTTGTGCCTGTGTGTAAATCTGCTCCAATTCACTTTTGGGGCAGACGATTAAATCGGGGTAATTGGAAACGCTGCGCGCAATCATCATGTTGCGGAAATGCGAAACAAGGTCGGCGACCAAGCGTTCCATATTGCAGGCGTTGTTGTAAAGCTCGTTAATCAACGAAAGCGCACGCGCGCTGTCGCCGGCGCTTACGGCGTCGGTAAGCTGAAAAAGATGCTCCCGCCCGGCAAGTCCCGCGGCGTCGCTGACGACGTCTTCGGAGATTTCCTTTTCATACGCCGAGCAGCGGTCCAAAAGCGAAAGTGCGTCACGCATGGCGCCGTCCGAAATGCGGGCGATGAGCATAGCACCCTCTTCGGTCAGCGGGATTTTTTCCTGCTCCGCGACAAATCGAAGCCGCGCGGCGATGTCTTTCGGTTCAATGCGTTTAAAGTCGAAACGCTGGCAGCGCGAAAGAATTGTGGAGGGGAGCTTGTGCACTTCGGTGGTTGCCAAAATGAATTTGACGTGCTCCGGCGGCTCTTCAAGCGTTTTCAAAAGCGCGTTAAAAGCGCCTGTTGAGAGCATGTGCACTTCGTCGATGATATAGACGCGGTATTTCGCGTGTGTCGGCGTGTAGTTCGCTTCTTCACGCAAATCGCGAATGTTGTCCACACCGTTGTTGGAAGCGGCGTCGATTTCAATCACGTCTAAAATCGAACCGTCGTCAATCCCGCGGCAGGTGGCGCATTCGTTACAGGGGTTGCCGTCGACCGGGTGTTCGCAGTTGACGGCTTTCGCCAAAATTTTGGCGCAGGAGGTTTTGCCCGTGCCGCGCGAACCGGTGAACAGGTACGCGTGCGAAAGTCTTCCGCTTTTCACGGCGCCCGAAAGCGACGTTGTGACGTGTTCCTGCCCGACAACGTCTTTAAAGGTTTTCGGCCGCCACTTGCGGTAAAGAACCTGATACATGAAAAAACCTCCTTTGAAAATTTGCAAATAAAAGCGCCTTAATTCGGTCATGCACCGTGCAGGCGGACTGCGGCGCACCTCGCTGACCGCTTAATGCTGCTCGGTTCCCCGCCTGACATGGTTCACGGAGCGCTGTCGCACAGGACCCACACGGCACACGACCCAATTAAGGCAAAACTTATTATAATATAAAACCGCCTTGATTGCAAGTAAAAATCCAAGGAATGTACGAGAAATTCTCGTTTATTTCTGTTGTTATTTTCCCGCGCATTTGCTATAATAACAAATATAATCGGAATTTTGTTGATTTTTGCGGCAAAACGCCGCGCCGAAGTAACGCACCGGGAGGGATTTTATGTTCAATATTGTGCCCCAGCCGAATGAAATCATCATCACCGGCGGCAAGCGCGGCTTTCAGCTGAATGAGGACACCACCATGACCAAGGTGGACTATATCGGCGAATTCCGCGATTTTGTAAAACGGCAGTTTGACATTCGAATCCACCGCGACAGTGAAGCGACGGAAAATACCATTGTTTTGCAGCTGACCGATGAAATTGAAGACGACGAAGGTTATCGGCTTGTGTCGCGAGACGGCTGCGTTTATATTTACGGGCGACGCGAAAACGGCATTTTCTACGGCCTGCAAACATTAAAACAACTGTTAATGCAGGGCAACGGCGAAATTCCCGATATGTATATTGAGGACAAGCCGCTTTACAAATACCGCGGCTTTATGCTCGATTCCGGCCGCTATTTCTGGACGGTCAAAGAAATCAAACGGTTTATCGACCTTTTGGCGCTGCACAAAATCAACGTGTTTCACTGGCACCTGACCGAAGACCAGGGCTGGCGCGTGGAAATCAAAAAATATCCGCTTTTGACCGAAAAAGGCTCGCGCCGCAGTCATACCAACTTCGGCTTAAAGCCCGAAAGCGGCTTTTATACCCAAAAAGACATTCGCGAAGTCGTGGACTATTGCCACAAACGGTTTATCCGCGTTGTGCCGGAATTTGATATTCCCGGTCACACCGTCGCGGCGATTGCGTGCTATCCGCACCTGTCGTGCTTCAGAAGACATTTGAAGGTCGCGACCCACTGGGGCGTGAAACACGACATTCTCTGCGCCGGCAAAGAAGGAACCTACCGCTTTGTGTTCGACGTCATTGACGAGCTTTGTGAGCTGTTCCCGGACAAGCTTATTCACCTCGGCGGCGACGAAGCGGTAAAAATGCGCTGGAAGCTTTGCCCCGACTGTCAAAAGCTGATGCAAAAAGAGGGGCTTGCAAGCGAAGAACAGCTCCAGCATTATTTTATGAGCCGCGTCAATCAATATGTAAAGCAAAAAGGCTTTACATCTATCATGTGGAATTATGACGGGGTAGAAAACACCGACCGGCTCGACAAAGATATTATTTGGCAGATGTGCGGCGCAAACCGCAAAAACGGCATCGTCGAAAAAGAGCTTGCAAGCGGGCGGAAGATGTATAATTCCTCCGCTAACCCGTATTATCTTGACTTCCCTTACGGCTGGACAAATTTGAAAAAAGTGTATGAGTTCGAGCCCGAAATGGGCGAAAACATGTTCGGTGTCGAAGCGCCGCTTTGGACGGAATATGTTCCGACGATGAAAAAGGCGGAATATTGCACGTTCCCGCGGCTCGGCGCCGTGGCGGAAATCGCCTGGTCCGCCAAAGAAGACCGAAGCTATGACCGCTTTGAGGCGGGCTTGCCGGAATATTTTGATTTGCTCAACGCCTATCACGTCCATTACGCGACGATGAAACAGGCAATGCCGTCATTTCTGCGCGGCAAATGTCAGGCGCTTTGGTTTAACCGCCGCGTGCTGCACTGGCAGGGGCTTCACAATTTGGTGGACGACGCCCTTGTGGAAGCGGCGCAGAAAAAAGCGGTCAAACAGCCGTAATTACGGCTTATAAACCCGGGGATTGTATAAAATTGAAATATAAAAAAGATAGGGGTGTTCGTTTTGTCAAAAGCGAAATATGTCCTTGCCCTTGATCAGGGTACGACCAGTTCACGTGCGATTCTGTTCGACAGATTCGGCAATATCGTGGCGAAATCCCAGCACGAATTCAATCAGATTTATCCGCTGCCCGGTTGGGTGGAGCACAACGCAATGGAGATCCTCTATTCCCAGTTCCAGGCGGTGACCGAAGTCATTACCGCCAACCGGATTTTCACGTCTGATATTGCCGCAATCGGCATCACCAACCAGCGCGAAACCACAATTCTGTGGGACAAAGGCACCGGCAAGCCGATTTACAACGCGATTGTCTGGCAGTGCCGGCGAACCGCGAACATGTGCGAAAAGATTAAGGAAGACAAAGAGTTGACCGACTATATCAAAGAGCACACCGGGCTTGTGGTGGACGCGTACTTCTCGGCGACCAAAATCAAGTGGGTGCTCGATAACGTGCCCGGCGCGCGCATTTTGGCGGACGCGGGTCAGCTGTTGTTCGGTACGGTGGAAACCTGGCTTATCTGGAACTTAACCGGCGGGAAAGTACATATCACCGACTATTCCAACGCTTCGCGCACGATGCTTTTCGACGTGGATAAGCTTTGCTGGGACGAATATCTCTGTGACCGGCTCGAGATTCCGATGAACATTCTGCCGAAGCCTGTTCCCTCGAGCGCAATCTACGGCGAAGTCGCGCCCGGTCTTTTGGGCTTTGAAGACATTGTCGGCGTACCGATTGCGGGCGCGATCGGCGACCAGCCCGCCGCGCTGTTCGGGCAGGGCTGCTTTAAAGCGGGTCAGGCGAAAAATACTTACGGCACCGGCTGTTTCTTGTTGATGAACACCGGCGAAAAACGCGTGCTGTCTGAAAACAATTTGGTGACCGGCGTAGCTTGGGGCCTCGGCGACCGCGTGGAATATGCGATTGAGGGCTCGGCGTTTAACGCGGGTTCGGTGATTAAATGGCTGCGCGACGATTTGCGGCTGATTGATACCGCAAGACGCTGTGACGAATTGGCGGAAAGCGTGCCGAATGCCAACGGGATTTATTTTGTCCCGGCGTTTACGGGACTTGGCGCACCGTATTGGGATATGTATGCCCGCGGCACAATCGTTGGCCTTACGCGCGGCGTAAAGCGTGAGCATGTCGCGCGGGCAGTTTTAGAAGCGATTGCCTATCAAATGACCGATCTTTTGGAAGCGATGAAAGCCGATTCCGGCATTGCGCTTTCTGAACTGCGCGTGGACGGCGGCGCTTCCGTCAGCGATATTATGATGCAAATTCAGGCGGACCTTATCCGCACCAAGGTCAACCGTCCGAAAATGGTTGAAACCACGGCGCTCGGTGCGGCGTTCCTCGCCGGTCTTGCGGTCGGCTTCTGGCAAAGCCAGGAAGAAATTGAGGAAATGCGCCAGGTCGACAAAATCTTTGAACCGAAAATGATTTTGGAAGAACGCGACAAGCTCTATCGCGGCTGGCTGCGCGCGGTCGACCGTGCCCGCGGCTGGATTGAGCACTGATTTTTACAACAGACGCTTCACAGAAATTTTGGATAAAGGATTCGCCTATGAAGCTGATATACAAAGGAAAATTCAACGGAGATCCGGATTCCCTGCCGCACGGCGAACACAAACCAAACGCGGTAAAATTTCGCGAACCGGAAAATACGAAGCAGTTAGCGTTGGTTGCAAATCTTCTCGCGATTGGAATAATATTGGTTTGCCTGTTCGGATTGTACCTGCGCGCAAATATGCAGGCATTTAGTCTTATCGGCGCATGTATGACTTTTCTTTCCCTTTATCCCCATGAGTTTTTGCACGCTGTTTGCTTTAAAAAAGAGGTATATCTCTATACCAATTGGTCACAGGGGCTCTTGTTTGTCGTCGGCACGGAGGATATGAGCAAAGCGCGTTTTATAGTCATGTCCTTGCTGCCGAATTTGGTTTTCGGCTTTCTTCCGTATTTGATTTTCTTGCTGTTTCCGCAATGCAACGGACTCGGTACATTCGGCGCGATTGCAATCGGTATGGGTGCCGGAGACTATTTAAACGTTTTTTTCGCGCTGACGCAAATGCCGAAGGGCGCGCGGACATATCTTTACGGCTTCCATTCCTATTGGTATATGCCGCAAAACAATCAAGTATCTTAAAGGAGTTCTTACTGAGATGGATTATGCAAAGGAAAGTTTAAAGCTGCATTACGAGTGGAAAGGGAAAATCGAAATCAAAGCCCGCGCCAAGGCGGATAATAAAGACGCGCTGTCGCTGGCTTACACACCCGGTGTTGCCCAGCCATGTTTGGAGATTCAAAAGGATATTTCCAAGTCCTACGAGCTGACGCGCCGCTGGAACACAGTCGCCGTGGTGACCGACGGTACCGCCGTTTTGGGCCTTGGCGACATTGGTCCCGAAGCGGGTATGCCCGTTATGGAGGGCAAATGTGTCCTGTTTAAAGAATTCGGCGGGGTAGACGCCATTCCGCTTTGCGTGCGCTCGAAAGACGTCGATGAAATCGTCAACTGCATCGCGCTTTTGGCGGGCTCGTTCGGCGGCGTGAATTTGGAAGACATCGCCGCGCCGCGCTGCTTTGAAATTGAGCGGAAACTCAAAGAAAAAACCGATATTCCGATTTTTCACGATGACCAGCACGGCACCGCCGTGGTCGTCGATGCCGCGATTATCAACGCGCTGCGTATCGTCAAAAAAGATTTGAAAGACTGCACCGCGGTCTTTTCGGGCGCGGGCGCTGCCGGAATTGCGATTGCGAAACTTTTGCTGTCGCAGGGCATCGGCAACGTGCTGATGTGCAATTCCAAAGGCATTATCTGTGAGGGCGACGCGCGTTTGAATCCCGCACAGGCGGAAATTGCACGCATCACTAACAAAGATAAAAAGACCGGCACTTTGGCGGACGCCATGAAAGGCGCCGACATATTCATCGGCGTTTCCGCACCGGGCATTGTGACCGAAGACATGGTGCGTTCGATGAACCAAGACCCCATCGTTTTGCCGATGGCAAATCCCGTGCCGGAAATCATGCCCGACCTTGCGAAAAAAGCGGGGGCTGCCGTGGTCGGCACCGGGCGCAGTGACTTCCCGAATCAGATTAACAACGTTTTGGCGTTCCCCGGAATTTTCCGCGGCGCGCTGGATTGCCGCGCAAGCGACATCAACGAAGAAATGAAAATTGCGGCGGCCAAGGCGATTGCTTCCTTGGTTTCCGACGAGGAACTGAGCGCCGACTACATTTTGCCGAAAGCCTTTGACGAGCGCGTCGGCAAAACCGTTGCGACGGCGGTTGCCGAAGCGGCGAGAAAGTCCGGCGTCGCGCGCATTTAAACAAAGAGGGATTGCAATGGGGGAAAACAACGATAAAATGCAGAACACCCTGTTTGACAGCAACGGCGAAAATGCCGAAATGCTGAAAGCGAAAGCCATGAACCGGGACTATCTGCACGCGATTTACGGGGCGGAACTTGAGCCTTTGAACCGCGAGGTGCGCTATACCCGCACCGCCTATTTAAAAGAATTGATAGACGCAGAAGAAGCCTGTGACACAAAAACGAAAAAAGCCCGCCGGCAAATTGTAATTGCCGCGGTGGTGTTCGTTGTGACGCAAGTGTTTACCGTTTTGTTTTTCATCTTATCACGGACTTTTCGCGAATTTATGGTGATTGAGAAATTTTCAGAACATGGAGAGGACGAAATGGTAAGAGCCTATTGGGCTTCGTCCGGCTTTTTCGGCTCGCTTTTTTGGGTTATTCTGGTTTTAAGCATTTTGCAGCTGTTGTTTTTTATTATCAGCAGCCGGAATCAGATAAAAGCTGCCAAGGCAAATTATCAGTGGGTTGTAAAGACCATTGAAGAAAAAAAGCAAGAGCAAATGCTTGCAGGCACTTACGACGCCACAAGCTAATAAAAACAAACGGGGCTGTTTTGCAGTCCCGTTTTCTAAAGACAATTATATTATGGCCATCCTCCCGATATGGGCAAGGATTAGAGCACTTGAAAAATCATTTTCGGAGGGAACAATATGCAGTTTGATGTAAACGCGCTTCAGTGGACGAGAGCGCCGAAAGCTTATAAGATTTCGCCCGATAAAATTGAAATTACCACAACCCCCAAAACGGATTTGTGGCAGAGAACTTATTATCATTTTCGGAACGACAACGCGCCGGTGCTGCAAATGACGACAGCGGAAAAATTCTTTTCGTTTGTGGTCAAAACTGATTTTTCCGAAAGCCACCACCGTTTCGACCAGTGCGGCGTGGTGCTCTATTTAGACAGTGAAAACTGGCTGAAAGCCTCTGTGGAATATGAAAACGAAACCTTCCAGCACCTCGGAAGCGTTGTGACCAACCAGGGCTATTCCGACTGGGCGACCACGGAAATTCCCGCCGCGGTGAAAACGATGTGGTATCGCCTAAGCCGCCGCGAAGATGATTTTTGCGTAGAATGCTCACAAGACGGCAAAGTCTTTCACCAAATGCGGATTTGCCACCTGTCGAAAGCGCAGGGGGAAATCCGGTTCGGTATTTACGCTTGCAGCCCGGAGGATTCCTCTTTTTGCGCGGTGTTTACGCAAATGGAGCTGACGGAATGCAAATGGCTCGCACACGACGGACAGGCGCCGGACGAGGATTTATAAGAAAATTATAATAAAAAACGGGACTGCAAGAGCAGTCCGTTTTTATTATGTAAAGTTATTCCGCTTTACCGGATTCGTCTGCCGGTAAGGTGTCGGCTTTCTCTTCTGCGCCTTCGCCGTTCTCCGTTTTCGATTCCTGTTTTTCTAAAAGTTCTAAAATCTTTTGCAGCTGCCGCTTCATCGACTCGTTTTCGTCTTGAAAGCGGTAAGCTTTCCAAACAAAATAAATCAATATAAAGGCAAGAAACGGAGAAAGTATTTCCGGGAATCCGAGACAGCAATAGCCAAAAGCCAAAAGAACAATCGTTAAAAAAATCGGCATTTTCATAGAACTCATATAGCATCCCTCCTTAAAATCAGTATACCGAACCCCCCGTGTGCTGTCAATAAACAGAATTCGTTAAAACGTTGCAAAAAGCCGCCCGTGGTCCTTTCTGACCACAGGCGGCTTTTACTATACAGATTGAATTGTTCGACTGGGTGTTTAACGGTGTTCGCGTTCGCTGCTGTAATCCAAAATCGCGCCGGTGGATGCGTCCACTTCGCACTCATATTCTACGCCGCCGCTGAAAAATTCGATTTCATAAACGGCACGGCCGTCGTCATAATCCAGCTTGGCTTTTTGGAAGGTCACACCGGAAACGGACAATCCCGCTTTGCCGACAGCGATTTCCTTCGCTTTGTCTACACTGATATAGTTGCCGGTGTTGCTGTTGCTTCCATTGTTGTTGCCGGGTTTTGCGACATTGCTTTTGAACGCTTCCACGCTTTTGTCGTGAACGGCGCCGGTCGACGCGTTGATTTCATATTCATACTCGTGCGTCGAGGTGTAAAATTCCACGTCATAAACCGCAATTCGGTCGTCGTAGTCGAGTCTCGCTTTGGTGAAGGTGACAGCCGAAGCGGAAAGCCCTGCGTCCGCAAGTGCCTTATTTTTTGCCGCTTCCACGCCGATTTGCGAAGAGCCGGACGATGCATTAGAATTAGACTGTGTGCCGGTTGCAGATGTGGCAGTTGCCGGTTTTTCGGAATTTGCCGCGGAGGTTACCGGCGGATTCTGGGCAGCTATGGCTTCCGTGCTTTTGCTGAATACAGCGCCGGTGGTCGCGTTGATTTCATATTCATACTTTTTCTCGCTTGTATAGAATTTGAGTTCATAGACCGAGGTGCTGTCGTCCAAATCCAGTTTTTCTTCGGTGAAAGTCACGTCGGAAACCGTAAGGCCGGCGTCCGCCAGAGCAATTTCTTTGGCTTCGTCCGCGGTGATTTCGGCGGTCGCGACTTTATGCGCGCCGTCCTGCGTCACAATTTCGATTTCCTTTTTCACAACGGTGCCGTCTGAAGATTTAATCCAGTATTCATATTCGGTGCCGTCGGCGACAAATTCCACTTCATACACGAATTGTCCGTGTTCAAAACCGAATTCCGTGCGGACGATTTTGGCTGCCGCCGGGTCAATGCCCGCGTCGGCGAACGCAAAATTTTGTGCATTCTCCGCGCCGATTGCGGTGCTTTTCGCAATGGCGTCCGCCGCATAGACGGTGCCCGTGCCCAAGAAAAGCAAAATGGCAAGCACGCAAACAATGCTTAACGCCGCTTTTTTCGGGGTTTCAAAAAGCCGTTTAATTTTATTACGCATAAAGTACACTTCCTTTCTGATTTGTCTTTAGTATAGCTTGCGATTATTAAAATAAGATTAGAATTTTAATTTTTTTGAAAAACGCAAGTAAATTTGCTGCCGACGCCGAGTTCACTTTCCGCAAAGACTTCGCC
>ERZ1090867.741-NODE-743-length-12674-cov-17.886362_pt1 | contig 12674 bp, 9 predicted proteins | sample MGYA00478476_ERZ1090867 | MGnify/ENA primary metagenome ERZ1090867 (study PRJEB33644, sample SAMEA5815742) | chicken gut metagenome | biome: Chicken; feature: Gastrointestinal Tract; material: Caecum | place: Ireland | collected 2019-01-01 | study: A study of the... | reverse complement strand
GTCTCTGCCGCGGGGGTAGCCGCGGTGGACTCGCTGGCGGGGGTGGAGGTGGTGCTGCCGCAGGCAGCCAGGCTGGCGGACATGGCCGCAGCGCCCAGCAGTGCCAGGGCGCGTTTGCTCAGGTTCTGCATCACTGTAATACTCTCCTTGCTCTCTTTTCTTATTCGGCCGGGACCACCCGGCAGCACAGCGGCCCCTGGCCGCTTGCCATGGTCATTATACGTGGCCCCCCGCCGGCCCGAAACCATACACCCGTCAAATCACCGTAAAAAATCCGCCAAGAAAATTCCCTGTATGTAAAAAGGCTGCAAGCCCGGGCGGGGGGCGTTTTGCTGCCGGAAGACAAAAAAATCCCCTGGACAGAAAAATTCTGTTCAGGGGGCAGGAAAAAACTGTGTAAAGAAACGGTCAGCTGCGGGTGGCCAGGTTCTGGCGCTGGCGCACATCGGCGCGGACCAGGCGGTAGATCGTGGCGGTGATGGGCACTGCCAGCAGCATACCGGCAATGCCGCCGATGCCGCCGCCCAGGGTCACGGCGGTGAGCACCCAGATGCCCGGCAGACCGATGGAGGTGCCCACAACGCGGGGATAGATGAGGTTGCCCTCCAGCTGCTGCAGGATGGCGATGAAGATGAGGAAGCCCAGGGCCTGCAGGGGGCTGACGGTCAGGATCATGAAGGCGCCCACGCCCGCACCCAGATAGGCACCCACCACCGGCAGCAGGGCGGTGGCGCCCACCAGCGTGCCGATCATGGTGGCGTAGGGCAGGCGGAACAGCAGCATACCCAGGGTGCACAGCACGCCGATGACGATGGCCTCGGTGAACTGGCCCACAAAGAATTTGGTAAAGGTATCGTGGGCGGTGGCCAGCACATACCACAGCCGGTCACAGAACCTGGCAGGCAGGTAGGTGTCGGCCAGGGCGTGGAACTGGCGGCCCAGCCGCTCTTTGCCGGCCAGGATGTACAGGGCAAAGATCAGGCTGATGATGACCTGCATCACCACGCCGCCTACGCTGCTCACAAGGCCGATGGCGGAGTTGAACACATCCCCCACGCCGGAGGTCAGGTAGGTGGTGGCCTTCTGCAGCAGGTCGGGCCAGTTGACATTGAGGGAGCGCAGCCATTTTTCCAGCTGGGGCAGGTCAATGTTCAGGGAATTCAGCCAGGCCAGGAACTCGTTGACGGCAGGGGGCACGTTGATGAGCATGACGCGGAAGGCGTCGATGAGCTGGGGAATGATGATGACAACGAGGAGGGCCATCACCAGCACGATGATGAGCAGCGCCCCGGTGATGCTGATGGCCCGGCGGAAGGGATAGACTTTGGATTGGGGGTTGCGCAGCGGGGGCAGGGTTTCCAGGCGGGAAACCAGGATGTTGAGCACGTACGCCACGCCGCAGCCGATGAACAGCGGCACCAGCAGCGAGAAAAAGAGCCGGATGCCGCCCAGCAGGGCATCGCTGTATTTGAGCGCCAGCAGCAGCACGGCTGCGGCGGCCAGATACAGCCAGGGTTTTCTATTTTGCATGGAAACAATCCTTTCTGTTTTACGTATAGCTCTACTATACCCCATGGCGGCCCGGCACGCAAGGGACAAACCGCAGAAAGTGTAGAAAAGCGGCCCCGCCGCTGGGGCGGGACCGCTGTGGGCAAAAGGTCAGGAAATATCGTGAAGGGCGGAGAGGGTCCAGGGGGCGTGGGTCAGGTCAGAGGTTTCAAAAACCAGTTCCCGGGTCCCCTCGGGGGCCTGGGTGAAGGTCACAAGCCACTGCCCCGTGTCGCTGAAATACAGGTCGGTCAGCCGGTTGGCCCCGGTCTGGCCGCTGGCGGCAAAGGGAACGTCCGGTTCCACCCAGGTGGAGCCGTCGTCGGTGGTTGCAAACACATAGGGCCAGGGGCTTCCGTCGTCGCCGGGGGCGGTGGCTACCGCGATGCCCGCGTTGTAGAAGCAAAGTCCGTTGAGGGGGCGCACCACCCCGTCGGCGGCCTTCGGTGTGGGGAACCGTTCCCAGCTGGCACCGTGGTCCAGCGTCTGGAAAACCTTCACCCAGGGGGCGCCGTTGGCATCGGTGCCGTTCAGCGCCGCATAGCCCTGGCCGGTGCCGGCAAAACCGTAGCACCAGTCGGTGAGGGTATCGCTGCCCAGCATGAGCAGCTGGTCTGTCTGCCAGGACTGCCCCTGGTCAAAGGAGGTGTAGCTCCATACCTGGCCGTCCTCCACCGTCAGGAAGGAGGCTACATCCCAGCGCAGCACCAGCGGCCCCAGGTCGGCCTCGCTCGTTATGCCGCAGCGGGCGCAGTCCTGGGCATCCAGTACCTGGGAGCAGCCGACGCCGCCGTCCCAGGTGAAAAAGACCCCGTCCTCGTTGACGCAGACGTCGATGGTGTCCTCAAACCGGGGTGCCGCCGGGTTCTCTGCCTCGTCCTCCCCGGCAAAAAGGGGACTGTCGGCGGGGCAGAGCAGCAGGGCGTCGGTGGTGGAGGGGGACAGGCTCACCGGGCTGAGGAGCAGCCCCTGTACGGTGATGTCATTCCCCGCGCCGTCCTGCCAGGGAAAACTGCGGGCGGTCAGCGTCCAGAGGGGCAGCCCGTCGTCGTCACAGAGGGCCAGCCCCATGCCGTCAAAGTCCTCCCACTGGCGGAAGAGCAATTCCCCCGACGGGGACTGGAGCCGGTAGCCGGGCAGGTCGGCGTCCCAGCGCAGGGTGACAGGGTCATCGTAGTGAAAAAAGGTGGTCCAGGCGCCCTCGGGCGGGTCGTCGGGCAGCCGCTCGGCCGCGCCGGGGGCGGATTCCAGCAGCTGGACCCGCAGGCTGCCGTCGGTGGCGCGGTAGGTCACCGCACAGCAATCGTCCCCCACCCACTGGGCCTGGAACTCCCCGGTGGACGGGTAGGGGAACTTTCCCACGTCCCGGCTGGAAAAGGTGTGCTCCTTTTCCTTCCACACCAGGTCCACCGAGGCGTTGCTGTTGGGGTTGTCCAGGGTGTAGGACTGGATGCCCATAACACTGGTTGCCAGGGCCACTTCGGTAAACAGAAAAACATAGAGGACCAGCAGCCCCGCCACCAGATGGCGGCGCCGCCGGGGCGGCTTGTCGCTGCAGAAAAACGGGATATCGGTGACCAGTTCCTGCAGCCGGGCGTAGAGAAAGGGCGCTTTCCCGAAGCAGGCATCGTCGGGGATGGGCACGATCTGCGGGTGCTTCCAGCTGCCCCAGATGAGCACAGTCCAGCCCTTGAACCGCTGCACCATGATCAGGTCGGTGAGGGGCAGGTCCTCCTCGCCGTCCGGGGTGACCAGATGGAGCCGGTCGGGGTAGAGCGTCCCGTCCTGCAGGCGGCGCAGGGCACGCCGCAGCAAAAACAGCAGCGGAAAATCCTTCAGTACCGCCATAAAGAGCAGGTAAAAAACCACGGGCCAGACAAACGCCAGCGGGAAGACCGGCTCCTGGTCCAGAATGACCCGGAGCGATCCGATGAACTCGGCCAGCAGCGCCGTCAGGGCGATGCCCCCGATCAGCCGCCGCACCAGCGTGCGGCGGGGCATGGCCCGGCCCGCCATCCAGGCGGCCAGCAGGGCCTGGGGGTCCTGGGTCAGGGCACCGGGGGCCAGGTCGGCCCAGCGGTCCTGCTCCGGCGCGGCAGTGTCCGCCGGGGTAGCCGGGGTGGCCTGCGGCTCGGCGGGTACCGGGGTGAGGGTCCTTTCCTCCATAACGATTCCTCCCAGTTTAGACTGATTCTATCTTACACCCGGCGGGCGCCGGGTACAAGGCGGAGGGTTGTAAATTTTTGGGCGGTGACAGGGGCAGGGCCCGGTTGGCACGCCGGTTTTGGGCAGACTGTTTTCGCCAAACTGCCCAAAGAAGCGGCCTGAAATTAAGCACTCTGACGAAAACGGCGCGGCACAGCGCAGAAACGGTTGACTTCACCGCCGGAGTGTGTTATTCTTTTCACAGATAGCAAGCGGCCCGGATGGGGCCCTGTTGGATTGTTACCGGTAATGCGGGCTAGACCAACTCCGTTAGGATCTTCTTCTGTTGTCAGGAATGGGATTTTAGGGGGCTGGTTATTTTTTTTGCCCGCCCCGGACGGAGAGGGGGCGAAGCGATGCGCATCAAAAAGGTCATCAACAACAATATCCTCTGTGTGATCGACGAAAAAGGCAACGAGATGATCGTGACCGGCAAAGGGTTGGGGTTTGGCCGCAAGGTGGCGCAGTTCGTGGACCCCGCCCAGGTGGAAAAGGTCTACCGCATGGAGGACAAGTCCGGCCAGCGGCGGCTGCGGGAACTGGTGGAACAGATCCCGCTGGAGCACCTGGACCTGACCGAAGCCATGATCACCGAGATCAAGGCGGCGATCCCCCAGCCCCTCAACGAGAGCTTGCTCATCACCCTGGCGGACCACATCAGCTTTGCCATCCAGCGCAAGGCCCAGGGCATCGAGTTCAAAAATCCCCTGGCGGGCAGCATCCTGTGCTATTACCCCACCGAGTACCAGCTGGGCCAGCGGTGCCTGGCTATGGTGAAGGAGCGGTGCGGTGTGGAGCTCAACCCCGACGAAGCGGCCTTCATTGCGCTGCACATCGTCAACGCCGAGCTCAACACCGATATGAGCGAGATGTACGATATTACCCGCCTGATCGAAGGGGTCATCCAGGTGGTGGAATACTACTACCGGGACCTGGGCGCCTTTGACCGGGAATCCCTGACCTTCCACCGGTTTGTGGTGCATCTGCGCTACTTTGCCCAGCGCCTGTTCCAGGGCAAACTGATGACCGACTCCGACAACGAAAGCGATACCGCGTTCCGCGCGCTGATCGCCCGCAACTGCAAAACGCATTACAAATGTGCCCAGTGCGTGGCGGAATATATTGAAAAAACCTGGCATCAGACCCTCTCGCAGGAGGAACTGATCTACCTGACCATCCACCTCAAACGGGTGGCGGGGGACCTGCATGAGATCTCCACCTGAACCACAACAGAATCTGTTGGATAGTTACTGCACCTTTGGTAGTGTAGGCTAGACCTGTATGACTTCGCCGCCGGCGTGCGGGGAAGTTGTATGGGTCTGTTTTTATATATGTCCCTGTTACATTTTTTTAGGAAATAGGAGGAACCTGTATGAAAGACAAGATCTTTGGCGTTCTGCAGCGCGTGGGCCGTTCGTTTATGCTGCCCATCGCCCTGCTGCCGGTCGCCGGCCTGCTGCTGGGCATCGGCAGCTCGTTCACCAACGAAACCATGCTGGAGGCTTACGGCCTGACCGGCATCATCCACCAGGGCACCATGATCTACACGGTGCTGGACATCATGAACCAGTGCGGCAGCGCCGTGTTCAACAACCTGGCCCTGCTCTTCGCCATGGGCGTCGCCATCGGTATGGCCAAGAAGGAGAAGGAAGTCGCGGCCCTCTCCGGTGCCATTGCCTACCTGGTCATGAACACCGCCATCAGCGCCATGATCAACGCCGCCGGCGGCGTGGAGGCCATGGCCCCCAACACCACCACCTCCATGCTGGGCATCACCACCCTGCAGATGGGCGTCTTCGGCGGTATCATCGTCGGTCTGGGCGTGGCGGCACTGCACAACCGCTTCTATAAGACCCAGCTGCCCCAGGTGCTGTCCTTCTTTGGCGGCACCCGCTTCGTGCCCATCGTCTGCACCGCTGTCTATCTGGTGGTGGGCATCGTCATGTTCTACGTCTGGCCCGTGGTCCAGACCGGCATCGGTATGCTGGGCAACCTGGTGCTGGGTTCCGGTTATGTGGGCACCTGGCTTTACGGCCTCATCGAGCGTGCCCTGATCCCCTTCGGCCTGCATCATGTGTTCTATATGCCCTTCTGGCAGACCGCTGTGGGCGGTACCGCCGTCATCGACGGTGTCACCGTCCAGGGCGCCCAGAACATCTTCTTTGCGGAACTGGCCTCCAAGGCAACCACCGAGTTCTCGGTTTCCGCCACCCGGTTTATGGCCGGTAAGTTCCCCCTCATGATCTTCGGCCTGCCCGGCGCTGCCCTGGCTATGTACCGCGCCGCCCGCCCCGAAAAGCGCAAGGTCGTGGCCGGCCTGCTGCTCTCCGCCGCGCTGACCTCCATGCTCACCGGTATCACCGAACCCCTGGAATTCACCTTCCTCTTTGTGGCGCCTGCCATGTACGCCGTCCACTGCGTCTATGCCGGTCTGGCCTATATGCTCATGCACATCTTTAACGTGGGCGTGGGCATGACCTTCTCCGGCGGCCTCATCGACCTTACTCTCTTCGGCATCCTGCAGGGCAACGCCAAGACCCACTGGATCTGGGTGGTCATCGTGGGCGTGTTCTACTTCGTGCTCTACTACTTCACCTTCTACTTCATGATCACCAAAATGAACCTCAAGACCCCCGGCCGTGAGGACGATGGTGAGGAAACCAAACTCTACACCCGCGCCGACTTCAAGGAAAAGACCGGCGTAGGCCCCGACGCTTCCGGTGCCAAGAGCAGCGACGGGGTTTCGGCCCTGATCCTCCAGGGTCTGGGCGGCAAGGCCAACGTGTCCGATGTGGACTGCTGCGCCACCCGTCTGCGCGTCACCGTTGTGGACCCCGCCAAGGTCAACGACGCCCTGCTGCGCCAGAGCGGTGCTTCCGGCGTGGTGCATAAGGGTGACGGCATCCAGGTCATCTACGGACCCCAGGTGGCGGTCATCAAGTCCAACCTCGTGGACTATATGGAAAGCCCGGCTTCCGACGCCCCTGCGGCTGTGGAAACCCCGGCGCCCGCCGCTGAACCTGCCAAGAAGGAAGAAGCCCCCAAGGAGGCTGTCCCTGCCGAAACCCTCGGCGCCCACCTGGCGGGCACCGTGGTGGCCATGGCCGATGTGAAGGATGAAGCCTTCGCCTCCGGCGTGCTGGGCGACGGCGTGGCCGTTGAACCCACCGAGGGCAAACTCGTTGCCCCGGCGGATGCCACCGTGGATAACCTCTTCGATACCCACCATGCCATCGGCCTGGTGACCGAGGGCGGTGCCGAACTGCTGCTGCACATCGGCATCGACACCGTTAAGCTGAACGGCGAGCACTTCACCGCCCACGTAAAGAACGGCCAGAAGGTCAAGAAGGGCGACCTGCTCATCAGCTTCGACATCGACGCCATCAAGGCGGCGGGCTACCTGGTCACCACGCCCATGATCGTCTGCAACACCGACCGCTATGCCGCGGTCAAGACCCTGGCGGAAGGCGAAGTGAAGCCCGGCCAGGACCTGCTGCGGGTGGAGTAAATCCTGCCGCAGCCGGCACAATACAAAAGGAGCGTCCGCGTGAGCGGACGCTCCTTTTTTTGTGCTGCAAACTCTTACAGGAACAGCTCGTTCTCCTTGCGGGCGGAGCACAGGGGCTTCAGGGCCAGTTCCAGCCCGCCCACCAGCACGGGGTTCAGGGCCCGGGCGTGCACCGGGCACTGGGCAATGCACCGCATGCAGCTGATGCACTTGCTGCTGTCGGTGACTTTGGGGGCTGCGGCATCGATGGCGCCCACCGGGCAGACGGCGGCACAGCGGCCGCAGGCGGTGCAGCCCTTGCCCGCCTGGGGCACGATGCTGCGCACGCCGCGCTTTTTGTAAGGCCGGTTGCCGGGCAGGGCGGGGGCGGTGGTGTCCCCGGCATCCAGTTTGGCCTGGATCTTGGCCCAGAAATCCCGCAGCACGGCTTTGTCGGCCTCGTCGGGGCGGCCTGCGGCATACTTGCGGGCGATGGAATGTTCCGCCAGGGCAGCCACGGCGGCTACGGTGCGGAACCCGGCAGCCTGGGCGGTATCCGCCAGTTCGGTCAAAGTATCCTCATAGGCGCGGTTGCCGTACACACAAACCAGCACCGCCCGGGCGCCGCCGCCCTGTACCCGGCTCAGGCGCTCCACGGCGATTTCCGGAACGCGGCCCCCGTAGGAGGGCACCGCGATGACCGCCACGTCCTGTTCGGTCAGGGTCACGGTGCTGAAATCCAGGCTGCGGTCACACAGGTCCACCACCTGGCCGCCCGCCAGGGCGTTGGCTACGGCCTGGGTGCCGCCGGTGGGGCTGAAGATCAGTTGATACACCATTTACATTACCTTCTTTATATATAGGGTGCCTTTATCATACAAAATCCCGGGCAGTTTGTACAGCCCCCGGGGGAGAAATCGGATATTTTGTGAACGTTCATTGCATGAAATGTTAATATTAGCACTCTATGCTTGACAGTGCTAATTTTGCGGTGCTATAATAAAGGCGTTCCAAGGGAACAGGGCGAAAGCCCCGGCGGAAGACCTGCCGCCCCGGGAACGGAAAATTCACCTAAGACACCGGAAAAACACCGGTATCCGATAAATTTTGGGAGGCATGACTTATGATGATGGTTCCTTATATGTTTCACGATGCTTTGTTGGATGACTGGTTCCAGAGCGATTGGGACCGCGACTTTGACCGCATGATGCGGGCTTCTGACCCGCGCCGCGTGTTTGGCAAACGCAGTGCCAATGTGATGAAGACCGACGTACGGGAAACCGAAACCGGCTACGATATGTTCGTGGACCTGCCGGGCTTCAAGAAAGAAGACGTGAAGCTGGACCTGCAGAACGGCTACCTGACCATCACGGCCAGCCGCAACGAGGACCGGGACGAGAAGGACGACCAGGGGCATTACATCCGTCAGGAGCGGTACACCGGCTCCTGCGCCCGCAGCTTCTATGTGGGTGACCAGATCAAGCCCGAGGATGTGAAGGCGAGCTTCAAGGACGGCATCCTGGAACTGAGCCTGCCCAAGGCAGAGGCCAAAAAACTGCCGGATAAGCAGCCCAATCAGATCGAGATCCTGTAACCGCGGCGCGGCCAGCCGCCCGCACCTCCATATTTCATAGAGAAACGGGGCGTCCCCTTTACGGGGGGCGCCCCGCTCTTTTGTGAAAATTATCATTGACATTTTTAGAACGATGTGGTACGATAACCACGATTTTGAAAGACGAATCGTGTAGGAGTTTTTCAAAGCAATTTACCTAGGACCGCCCATCAGGGGCTAAGGCCATACGGACAGCCGGGTCCACTGCCGATCGGCAACTTGGGTTGCCTTATTGATTGAGTTAAAAGCTCAAATTTTATAAGTTGGTTCCTTTTGATAACCAGAAATTGCGTGCACCTCACGCAGACTTGTGAAACGGTCAATAAGAGTAGTAAAAGTAGAATTGCTATATAGACTCTGGACACGATACGCCAAAGATACAAAAGCCCCGCCCTTGCCCTCGTTTTATGGAGGACAGGGCGCTTTGCGGCGAAAAATGGCGAAACACAACGCAAGTCTGCACCCAATGGTGCGGCTTGCGTTTTTTGTTTGGAGGAACTACGGGACGGAGGAAAACATGAACGGGAACGGAAACCACACCCGTCTGGACCAGCGCCGCGCGCCGATCCATGAGGCGCTGGAAAATTTCCGCCGCATGCGGGTGGTGCCTTTTGATGTGCCCGGCCACAAGCGCGGCCGCGGCAACCCCGAACTGACGGCTTTTCTGGGCCAGCAGTGCGTGGGCGTGGATGTGAACAGCATGAAACCCCTGGACAATCTCTGCCATCCGGTGTCGGTCATCCGGGAAGCGGAGGAACTGGCCGCCGATGCCTTCGGCGCAGCCCACGCCTTTTTAATGGTGGGCGGCACCACCAGCTCGGTACAGAGCATGGTGCTCACCGCCTGCAAGCGGGGGGACGAGATCATTCTGCCCCGCAACGTGCACCGCAGCGTGCTCAACGCCCTGGTGCTCTGCGGCGCGGTGCCGGTCTACGTCAACCCCGAGGTGGACCAGCGGCTGGGCATCTCCCTGGGTATGCGGCGGGAACAGGTGGCCAAGGCCATTGCCGAGCACCCCAATGCGGTGGCGGTGCTGGTGAACAACCCCACCTACTACGGCATCTGCAGCGACCTGCGGGCCATCGTGCGGATGGCCCACGACGCCGGGATGCTCTGCCTGGCCGATGAAGCCCACGGCACCCACTTCTATTTCGGCGGCGGACTGCCCGTTTCCGCCATGGCGGCGGGGGCCGATATGGCGGCCGTGTCCATGCACAAGAGCGGCGGCAGCCTGACCCAGTCCAGCCTGCTGCTCTGCGGCCCCAACGTCCACGCGGGCTATGTGCGCCAGATCATCAACCTGACCCAGACTACCTCGGGCAGCTACCTGCTCATGTCCAGTCTGGATATTTCCCGGCGCAACCTGGCCCTGCGGGGCCGCCAGGTGTTCCACCAGGTGGCCGATATGGCCGAGTACGCCCGGGAGGAGATCAATGCCATCGGCGGTTACTACGCCTTCGGCAAGGAACTGTGCAACGGCGATTCGGTCTTTGACTTCGACACCACCAAGCTCAGCATCCATACCCGGGACATCGGTCTGGCGGGCATCGAAGTCTACGACATCCTGCGGGATGAGTACGACATCCAGATCGAATTCGGTGACATCGGCAACATTCTGGCCTACCTTTCCATGGGCGACCGTCCCCAGGAACTGGAGCGGCTGGTCAGCGCCCTGGCCGAGATCAAGCGCCGCTACCACACCGACGGCACCGGCCTGCTCAACCAGGAATACATCGACCCCGAGGTGGTGGCCAGTCCCCAGCAGGCCTTCTATGCCGATAAAATCAGCCTGCCCCTGCGGGAAACCGAGGGCCGGGTCTGCAGCGAGTTCGTCATGTGCTATCCCCCGGGCATTCCCATTCTGGCCCCGGGCGAGCGCATCACCGCCGAAATTCTGGATTACATCGAATACGCCAAATCCAAAGGCTGCAGCATGACGGGCCCCGAGGACCCCGACATCCTGCGCCTGAACGTGCTGGCCTGAGAAGGAGGGTTTTCCCATGGAAATGTGGTTTTCGGAATTTCACACCCCGGACGTAAAACACAGCATCCGGGTGGACCGTCAGCTCTATTCCAAACAGAGCGACTACCAGCGCATTGATATTTTTGAAACGCCGGAATTTGGCCGGGTGCTCACCCTGGACGGCAACGTCATGCTTACCGAGCGGGACGAGTTCATCTACGACGAGATGATCACCCATGTGCCCATGTCGGTGCACCGGGAAGCCAAGGATATCCTGGTCATCGGCGCCGGTGACGGCGGCGTGGTGCGGGAACTGACCCGCTACGACCGGGTGGAACGCATCGACCTGGTGGAGATGGACCCCATGGTGGTGGAAGCCTGCCGGGCCTATCTGCCGGGCAACGCCTGCCGCATGGACGACCGCCGGGTACACATCTACTTTGAAAACGCCCTCAAGTTCATCCGCCGGTGCGAGGATGAGTATGACCTCATCATTGTGGACTCCTCGGACCCCTTCGGTCCGTCGGAAGGTCTGTTCACCCGGGAATTTTACGGCAACTGCTTCAACGCCCTCAAGGAGGACGGCATCATGGTGAACCAGCAGGGCAGCCCCTTCTATGCCGAGGATGCCAACGCCATGCAGCGCAGCCACAAGCGCATTGCCAGCACCTTCCCCATCAGCCGGGTGTACCAGGCGCACATCCCCACCTTTGCGGCGGGCTACTGGCTGTTCGGTTTTGCCAGCAAAAAGTATCATCCCATCGATGATCTGGACGCCAAGGCCTGGAACGCTTTGAATATGCGTACCCGGTATTACACCACCCGCCTGCATGTGGGTGCATTTTATCTGCCGGCATTTCTGGAAGAAATGCTGCGGGAAGTGGAGGATCGTTAATGCTGCCGCGGAATGTTGAAAACTTTATCGGGTGCGACAGCGCCTACCGCACGGCCCAGATCGTGCTGTTCGGCGCGCCGTACGATTCCACCACCAGTTACCGCCCCGGCGCCCGGTTCGGCCCGGCGGCCATCCGGCACGAAAGCTACGGTATCGAAACCTACAGCCCCTACCAGAACACCGACCTGACCGACTGCGAGATCTTCGATAGCGGCGACCTGGAACTGTGCTTCGGCAGCAGCGAAAGCGCCCTGGTGGATATTGAGTCCCGGGCTGCCGAGATTTTGCGGGACGGCAAGCTGCCCCTGTTGCTGGGCGGCGAACATCTGGTGACCTTGGGTTCCGTGCGGGCGGTGGCGGCCCGCTACCCGGAACTGCACATCGTCCACTTTGACGCCCACGCCGACCTGCGGGACGATTACCTGGGCGCAAAGCTCAGCCACGCCTGCGTCATCCGCCGCTGCCACGATATTCTGGGCGACGGACGCATCCATCAGTTCTGCATCCGCAGCGGCGACCGGGAAGAATTTGACTTTGCCGCCGCCCACACCGATATGCACCGGTTTGATTTTACCGGGCTGGAGGAACTGACCCAGTGGCTGTGCGATACCAAGGTGCCGGTCTACCTGACCATTGATATGGACTGCCTGGACCCGTCGGCGTTCCCCGGTACCGGCACGCCGGAAGCAGGGGGCGTCACCTTTGTGCAGCTGCTGGACGCCATCCGCACCGTGACCCGGGCCAACATCGTGGGCGCCGACCTGAACGAGCTGGCCCCCATGCTGGACGCCAGCGGAGTGTCCACCGCCACCGCATGCAAAACCCTGCGGGAACTGCTGCTGGCGCTGGTGCATAACCGGCCCAACGTATAAAAGAGTATTTGTTTGGAGTTTCTTCGGTTCCTTCTTTGCAAAGAAGGAACAACAAATCGTACAAAAAGGAGTCATCACCATGAGCAAAGTTC
>ERZ1090867.739-NODE-741-length-12691-cov-9.060383_pt1 | contig 12691 bp, 10 predicted proteins | sample MGYA00478476_ERZ1090867 | MGnify/ENA primary metagenome ERZ1090867 (study PRJEB33644, sample SAMEA5815742) | chicken gut metagenome | biome: Chicken; feature: Gastrointestinal Tract; material: Caecum | place: Ireland | collected 2019-01-01 | study: A study of the... | reverse complement strand
CGTTGCCTATGTTGGCCAGACAGGAAGAGCGACAGGGCCGCACCTGCATTTTGAAGTACAACAACGCAAATGATGAACGGGAATACTAAAGGATTATTTGCAAAATAGTGGTGTGAGCAGCAGCCGTATGAGAGTCTCTCGGTTCGCGTCATTGTAAAACAGTCAATTTTGTATCTGTAATATAGCAGTAACTATTTCCAGCTGCATTTGTATTAACTGCTTTAATCATCAGAACCTTGCCGCCATTGACACTTACACTGATTGGAAGAACATTTTCGTCACGAACGATGTTATCAACACGACCAACCAATACGTCATCTACATAAACTTCAACACTCATATTGGCATCACGACTAGTATCATCAGAGGTTACGATATTTGCCTCGAACGTATCATATTTGCCATCCAATTTGAACTTGGCCCAAGCCTCTTGCCATGGATCTAATTGATACGAAATACTATGTGTTGTACCGTACAAATCTTTAACGGAGGCAACTTGTTTGCAACGTTCACTATCGAGCATTTCCAAATTGTCCAGACGCTTAGTCTCTATTTCATCCAAATACCCCTGGGCTACGACAGTATCGATTTCATCTATTGAGTATGTGTTTAACAAGACGGATTTTAGATTTTCCACCTGTTCTTTCAATGCTGCATTTTCACTTTGAAGAGTTTGTGCCTCACTGGTCAATTGTTTATTTTGATCTTTTGTTGAGTTATACACATTAATTAGCTGCGCTGTAGCAGCGACAGTATCACCTGATTCTGTTAAATTGCTTGTTTGAGCATCCTCTCCTAAGGTCGAAATCACATTTACAATTGTCTGTTGTGAAGCGGTTTGCAGATTTGTTACTTCATTTTTGAGATTGTTCGCAACTTGCGCTTGAAAGATTCCGAAAACAGCGCCAATTAAGCCAAAAAGTGCTGTGAGCAGCGTTATAACGTTGTTGGCTGTTTTGGATTTATCTTCTGATTTCATTGCTGTACTTCCTCCTTTTCGCTCGGTGACTGCAACCTATAGCCGATTCCTACGACAGTTTTTAGACCGTCCAAACCCAGCTTTTTTCTTATATTACAGATATGGATATCTACAGTACGGGTCTTTAAATCGGACGGAAAATTCCAAACTTCGGACAGAATTTGTTGCCGCGAAAGCACTTGCCCTTGATATTGGAGCAGATAACATAACAGTCGATACTCCATTTTGGCAAGATGAACTGGTTTCCCATGCAGAAACACCATGCGGGTAGCCAGAGCCACTTTGATTGCACCATAAACGATGAATGCAGATTCATCATCCTTCTGCATTTGGGGCGACCCCTTTCATTTCGTAGTCATCCTGCAAGTATCCTGCCAAGGCGATGACTACCAGTAGCGCTGCTGCAACAATCAGAAGGATCATCCAAGCATTGTTATATGGTAGACCTTCCTCCCCGGCGTAACCTTGAGTTGTCAGAAAATTTGCCGCATGGAATAATGGCCAGAACCCCAGCCACTCGATGCCGCCATCCATGCCTGACAGACTTAGCAACGCTGGCAAGCAGTAGCCAACCGCGCTGACAAATAATGCCGGGAGCAGATTACCGAAGAGATGCCCTAGCGTCAGAGTGATGGCTGCCATACACAGGCAAGCTGCCACCCGGCAAAGGAACCAAAACAGTAGCACGTCCGATAACGTCACAAATACAGGCAAACTCTCAAATTCGGAAATGCTCATGGCCGGGGCGAAAAGTGCTGGCAGTCCATAGTCCCGAAGCACCTGAATCAGGTGAGGAAGGCAACTACCCACAGCGATGACGAACGCTGCCGCACCGCTCATCAGAAGCTTGGCCCGAACAGTACGTTTGCGGCCGCGCGGGGTCACGCAGAGAACGGTTTCCATGCCGCCGCGGCGCTCCATTGCGAACAAGCCGGAAAAGCAGAGCGCGCAGGCCAGCCCGGCCAGCAGTGTGTCCTGCACATCCGCCTGGCCTGTGAAACCGAACAGCTCCCGGTAACCGCTCTCGTACACGAGCCATGCATCGGGGTGCTCTTTCAGATAGTAGTTGATGTTCTGGTTGATTACCTGAGTGTACACGCTATACTTTTGCTGCAAAGCGCTGAACGCTAGCAGGGCGTCGCTGGAGAGAGCGCCTGCTGCCACCTGCCGTTGGGCCTCCAGCATCGGCTCAAACTCTTCACCCTGTTCCTCCAGCCAATCATAGCTCTCCTGTGTGAAGGGCCCCGAAATGTGGTTCATGTAATAGGCATAATAGATCTCGTCCGCACCGATGTAGCTTTCGGCGGTCACGCCCTGGTAGATGCCGAACCCGACAAACGCCGCCAAAACCAGCCCCGCACCGTTGAGAAGCAGCAATTTGCGGGCTTCTTCTTTATAAACAGAGGTTGCATGGGTTTTGTGCCGCAGCCCCAGCAGAAAGCTGCGCTTGGCGGCAGGCAGCAGTTGGGCACGGGCAAACACTAAGCAAAAGGCAAAGACCAAAACCCCGCCATAAAGCACTGCCGCCGTCCACTCGACGAGCGGCAATCCGATAGGGGACCCAAACCAATACAGATTTCGGTAATTCCCCAAAAGCTCGTTGGTCTGCAGCAGGCTGGCGAGGTTTGCGTACTTGATGACATTCAGCCGGCTGGTAGCCGGAATCACGGCGCGGATGCCAAACATCACCAGTGGTCCGACTAGAGCTGCGGCCCATCCGGCAGCCGCACGGCGGGCAATCAATGCCGCCAACATTACCCAAAGCCCCATGACAAAGGCCCCAGCCCACTTGGCCAGCAAAAAACGGAACAGGTACTCCCCTACGGCGATCTGCATGGTGCAGCGCATGAGAGCCGGCACGCTTTGAATCGTGCGTGTCAGCGGGCCCAGACCGAAGGTGGCACCACAATAGGCCAAATTCACGCCATAGAGCAATGCCAACACGACCAGCAACGACAGGGCAAATGCACCGAGCTTTGCCACTGCCGTTTGCAGCCGACCACCGGGTAGGGAACGCACAAGAGACAAAAGACCGCTATCCCGTTCCTGCCGCACGAGCAGCAGCGCCAGCACCAGCATCGACGCAAGCAGAATCAGGTCAGTGAAGGCATACGAGATCGAAGTGTACAAACCCTTTTGCGGGAAATAGTCAATGGCCGTTTCGCCCAAACCGGCGTACACTGCTGCCGTAACTTCGATGTTCTTCAGGTCATATCCGGATTCATCGTTCTGGAAAATGGAGATACCTGCTAGTTGGGTAGCCTTGGTCTGCACTCCATCCAGAAATTCGCTGTAACCTGCTACCGTGTCATACTCATTGACCAGCTGGGAAAGCAGGCGGTATTCCAGCGTCAGGCTGTCAGTGTAGAGGGTGTAACTCTTGTCGCGGTACATCTCTTCATACTGGTCGAACAGATCAGCGTTTTCTTCCCGGTAATTTTGCAGAACAATGCTGTTGCCGTACGCTGATTCTCGGAAGTGGTTTTCCAGCCGCAGCAAGGATTCGGTTTCGTCAAGTTTGCCGTGCAAAAAGTCACCTTTGACGTCCATATCCGAACCCAAGGCAGCCAAATCAGCCCCCACGGCGCGGTAGGCCGCGGCGGGGGGCTGGTTGGCGGTGGGACGGGTACCCATCCAGAGTAATAACAGATTGGCGGCCACTAATACGGCCAGCAGCATCGGGAACACACGGTTGCCCCATACTTTGCGTAACTCGGCGGAGAGCAGGCTCATTTCCCATCTCCCTCCCCAAATACCGAGAGGTACACTTCCTCCAAGCCCTGGCCGGGAGCGTACTTTTCGATGAGTTCCGGAACAGGTGCAGCGTCCACGATCTTCCCTGCGCGCAGCAGGATCACCTCGGTGGCGACAGTCTCCACATCCGATACGACATGGGTGGCGACCAGAATGATGCGGTTTGTGGCCATCTCTGCCAGCAGTTCCCGCAGTCGGACACGCTCCTTGGGATCAAGACCGGCGGTAGGCTCGTCCAGAATCAGCAGCTTGGGATCACCCAGCAGGGCGGAAGCCAAGAGCAACCGCTGCTTCATGCCGCCCGAATAAGCCGACAATCGCTTGTCTAGTTCGTTTGATAAGTTCACCGCCGCGGCAACTCGGTCCAATTCAGAAGAAACAGTTTTTCGGGGCAGCTCTTTCAACGCTGCCATGTAAGCCAGAAACCGTCGACCCGTGTAGCTATCGTATAGACCCTGTTGCTGGGGCATATAGCCAAGGATGCGGCGAAAAGCGATGCCCCGCGCGGGCTTGCCGCACCAGAGCACCTCGCCCGAATCCGCAGCTAGTGTGCCGGTAATGATGTTGATGAGGGTACTTTTTCCTGCGCCATTTGGACCCAAAAGGCCATACAGGCCTGGGCCGAGGGTGAGGGAAATGCCGGATAGTGCCTTTTTTGCACGATGGCATTTTTGTACTATATTGGGATGAGATAATGAAGGGGGAAAAGGCGATTCTAAAAACACTTTTTGAAGACAACTTATTTTTAGATTATATCGAATGCAGTTATCATGATTATAATGTTTATTCATTTCTAGACCGTTTAAAGTGTCAGAAGAGTCCTTCAAAGAGGTTAATTAATTGGTGTTTTTGAAGTTTTTTGGCTTTTTAGTAGACTAATATGGGATACTGATTTCGGTTCCTATATCTCCTTGCAGAAATTCTGCTTTTGGTGTGATACCAAAAACGTCAACATAACAAACGACTCCACTGAGACCATATTCCGCTTGGTTCTCCATTGGCCTTTCCTCTGAACGGATAAGTGAAACCACTTGATTATCTGTTGTTGTAATGATTTGGTGGTTGTTTGTTTTGGAAATGGGATAGGTATGATTTGTTAAATTTCCGGTATTAGCATCAAATAACCTTTTTGTAATACCGATGTTTGGGGTGCTCGCTATTAGCGCAAAATTGTCATCGAATAAATAGTTCAAACCAAACCAAGTGTCATCAGATAAATCACTTGGATACTGAAACATATGTACTTGTCCTGTTGTCAAATTTGTCGCTGATATTTCTTTTATGGCTATATCTACTTTACATAGATAATCACCTTGGATTGAGTAAGTTATTTTTTCGTCATCAAATACCGTACCAATGGGTGCATTCGCGGCACAATCTGCCAATGATATATTGTCATTTGACAAATCGCCCCAAAAGTATAAGTTCCCTGTATCGTCGATTTTTATGAAAATCAATTTATTGTTTACAGCAGCCATTAAGCCATAGTAACTATCACTCGGATAATATGCCACAACATTCCTTTCACCACTATTACAATTGATTCGCTCAAGACGCTTTTCTGTTTGCCCGCCTTCGAAGGTGTGGGTGGTTTCGATTAGGATATCATCATCACCATAGCCAAATACTTTCCCTGTAAAATTTTCCCCTGCATCTAGAAAACATATATCTTTAGGGTTACTTCCGTCAATTCCCATCTTAGAAATATGCGGTGGTCTACTGGCGTTGATTGCACATTGCACTAAGTAAATTTCATCATTAAAGAAAAAAATGTTATATCCATATTCTTGGTCTTCCAAAGGTAGGTAAGATGGACAATCTGTTGTATTGTGTTTGCAATTTGGCGAAGTACATAAAAATACTTCCTGCTTCGTTTCAAAATCTAAATAAAGGATATTTTCACTTGCGGGGAATATATTTTGCAAAATAAAAACTCCATCTTTAGCTGGAGCAAAACTGGTCAATGAATCTGTATAAGAAACGTGTGAGATGGGGACTACATCGTGTTGACTATCAGGTTGCGGATTTCTCTCTACGTCCCCTTGGCCTGCCTCGATATGCCCAATTTGAGATGTTCGTTCTTGAGCTTGTTTACATGAAACCAATAAAAGCGCTAAAAAGACGAGTATTATAATATGGGTAAAAATGTTTTGGGTACGCATCGCTAGTTCTCCTTAAATATTGGAACTAATTATTCCGCAGAATTTGCAGAAGTAGCGGCAAAACCGTTAGTATATATCTCAGAAATTTGAGTCGCCAACAGCTTTGCCGCCACTTCAATCATATTTCACTTGATGAAAAACGCTTTAGCAGAAACAGTTTTAGTAATCAACAGTCCCAACGATTAAGCCCAGATTTAGAAAAGTAGACCCGTGCCCAAGGGGAATCTGATGCATAGCACAAGTACTGATCCTTAGATGCGCCGTATTTTAGACGAAAAGCAGGTTGATCATAACGGTCTATCCTTTCAAAAGCGGAATCTGCAATGTTACCAGCGGCATTCCAACTATAAAGAATTGCACTTCCGGTATTGCTGCTGCGGTTAACTGCATAATCTGGCTGAGCTTGAAGTTGAATTACATACCCATTCATGCCCTGAACAGAGACATACACTTCGTTAAAGAGCTGATCTACGCCGGCAGAAGTTGTTTCATAAAGAATCAAATTCTTTCCTTCTGCTACAGGATCTCCCTCATTGCGGAACACATTTAGCAGGTTAAGGCTATTAAAGCCTACGTTATAAGGGCGATACGTTAATCCTTCATAATCCGTCGCAAAAGCCGGCACGGCCATAGCGATCGCAATCATCAGAGCCAGACAGGCGGTCAAGATTTTTTTGCTCAGAGCTTTCATCACTAATAATCCTCCTTTTCATGAGATTTTGTGATATGTATTGTTTTCGGAGCGGACCAGCCATCACCTGCGCGCCGGTGGCGGCCATTACAAGCCGTGGTCAGTTCCCGGGTTCACTGACCCTTTCCTGTAATCAAACGATACCATAGAATAACTTGTGATGCCACAAATCCGACGTGAAATTGGAGTCTTTCGACATGAAACACGAGTAAACAAAAGATGCCCCGGCGATAACCGGGGCATCCTTGGTTTAAAGACCAGCAAAGCATCTACGTTATTGCGTTAATAGGCGGACAAGTTCTTTGATTAAATAAATTCGCTGGTCCGCAGTTTTCCGCTTCGGAGTTTCAGCGGCAAAGTATTGCACAATCGCAGACACTAGCTCTTTTTGATCTTGTGACAATGAGTGAATAGCAAGCAACTCCGCATTCTCACCGTAAACCAACGTGTCAAGAGATGTGTCAAATAATTCTGCCATTTTGATAAGACAGTCGGTGGAAGGCAATTTGGCGTTTGTTTCATAAGAACTAATAGTTGAGGTCTTCTTCCCTAATCGTTTTCCCAAGGCTTGCTGCGTCCATCCTTTGCTTTCTCTAAAGCTGCGGATTGTGATCTCCAATATAGTAGTATCGATCGATGCTTTTCATGTCTGTATCCCAATAGTTTGCACATTTCGTACAATTACTTTCTTTAAGATAAGACCATTTTATACGATTTGATTTGCAAATCAGCGTAATATGAGGTTATAATTACACTTATAGTGCTATTTTGATAAAAAACTTGACTTTTTGAAGGATGGAACGTATGTTGGGCTATAAAGAAGGGCGACTGTTACGGAGATATAAAAATGGGGAAACAAATATGATAATCAATATTTTGCTCTGTGATGATGATAATGATTTTTTGCATGGATTGGCAAAAATCGTAAGTCAACAGCCTCTGCCGAAAGGGCTTTCTATCGAGATAATAAAGAATTCGCACCCGGCCAGTTTGAGTGACCGCCAACTTTCACAATACCAAATCATGTTTTTGGATATTGATATGCCTGAACGGAGTGGTATGGATATTGCAAGGCGAGTGCGCAAACTGCATCTTGATACAATTATCATATTTGTGACGAATTACCCGCAATTTTCACTGGAAGGGTATGAGGTGCGAGCTTTCCGATACCTGCTCAAGCAGGAGGTAGAACAAAAGCTGCCGGCCTATTTCCGCGATGCCCTGAGCGAGATTTCACACGGCGAAAAAGGATTGCGCTTTTCTGTAAATGCTGAATCCTATTATGTCCCATATAGCGATATTATCTATCTGGGCAGTGACCAGCGCGTGATCTACCTGTATACTGTTAAACCGCTGCGGAGCGGTGACCATTTTTATGGCAAGATGGAGGATCTTGCCAGGGAACTCGAGCCAGAAGGATTTTTACGCATACAAAAAAGCTACCTGGTTAATATGGCACACATAAGAAAACTTAACTATGATCGTGTTATTTTGAGCAATGGTAAAGAACTTTCGGTTAGCCGTAAGGGATATTCGCAAATCAAGATCCAGTATTTGGCATGGAAAGGCAAGCAGTGGGGGACATCGCTGTGAGAGAGTATCTATTGACATATCTCTGGACTGGGATGGAATGCTTTGCAGCCATCTTACTGTTTGACGGATTTTCAGAGAGAAAATACAGCCCGAGTATACATTGGCTCATCGCTACCTGCTTTAGCGTTTTGGAGGCAACAGGATTAAACCTACTTGACCCAAGAATGGCGAGCGTGGACAAAGTATTGTATGTGTGCGTTACTTTTTTCATATTGCACAGGATTCTATATGAAAGCGGCCTTTTGTATGCCCTGTATATGACAATAATTTACTATGCAACGATTTGTTGCGTTGACAATCTCTGCGCAACCTTCGTGTTTGGACTATCCGGTGTATCTACTGCTATAGATTTGAGCGATGAGGTTCTGGCCGCCATTTTCATCCATATTATAGAAATTTTACTTTTCTATCTGCACAATCGAATCCGAAAGAGCAAAGCTATCGCAGCTACAAGCAGGAAACTATATACTGTTCCCGCATTGCTCTCACTTGTCAGTATCATGCTTATTTCCTTTTTTGGCTATTGCTATCAACATGGCCAAATGGCTGTCCTTCCCCTCTTTGTCTGTGCAAGCTTTATCGCATTCCTGCAAATGGCAGCACTGTTCCTAGTCAGTTGGGTGGAACAAAATGCACACTATCGGGAAGAAACACTCAGTTTACAGACAAAAGCACAAGCACAGCAGGAAAGCATCGAAGCGTTGAGTGCGGCCTATGCTCAACAGCGGAAACTGACCCATGATTTCCAGGCACATTTGGACACGTTAGCTGGGATGCTAACACAGGAACACTTGAATAGGGGAACGCTGCAAAGGTACGTCCAAACCTTACGGTCAGCACAGACAGATCGCCTTTTACTTGTCAACACGCATCACGCCGCGTTGGATGCCTTGCTTAATCAAAAGGCGCTTGTGGCCAAAAACCGAAAAATTGACATTCAGTTTTCCGTTAATGATCTTTCCGCCGTAAAAATCAATATGGTAGATCTTACAATTCTCATCAGCAACACATTAGACAATGCGATTGAAGCGTGTGAGATGCTCCCGGAGGATGATAGGCAAATTTTCGTACAGGTGTTGCTGGAGGAGAATGCGTTGTTTTATGCCGTCCGCAACCGCTCACTGCCAGTGAATGTACAACCGGGGCAGTTGCCGACCACGACAAAAATTCCTACTTCACTGCACGGGTATGGTTTGCAAAATGTACAGACCACACTGAAAAAGTACCATTCCATTTATTCCATTAACTATGTCGACAGTTGGTTTGGATTCGCAACGGATTTACCTAATACTATAATTTCATGACAAAATACTGTTCTTTCACTACAAAAAAGAGGGAAAGGAGCAAAGTATCTGCTTTAATAAGTATAGGCTTACCATGCTTAAGGAGGCCAACAATGGATAAGTTGCTAGAATCCATCACGCAAAAATGTCTTCGGGAAAAACTGATTGACGAAGACCAAACCGAATGGCTGCTGTATTCGTTGGAATGCCGGGTCATGAACATTGGCGGTTTCTGCATTTTGATTGCCCTGGGGCTGTTGGTTACTCCGTTTCCACAGGTGCTGCTTTTGAATCTTGGATTGGCTTTTTTACGCAAGAGAACTAATGGTTTACATATGTCCACCAAGTTATCTTGTTTTGCTTTTTCACTCCTTTGTGAGTATGTATGTTTATATTTGATTCACCTTTTAGCCCCGGGCAGATTGTTTCTTTCGTTTGCCTTACTTGTGGTATCGTCTGTGGTGATTCTCTGGCTGGCCCCCTGTAACAATAAGGCAATCCATCTTAGTCAGGATGAACTGCAAAAAGCTCGGAAAGGGGTAAAAATTCGTTTAGCAACATACCTCTTGATCGTGTTTATCTTATTTGTCCTAACGCCACCGCTTGCCAATACACTGGTTGTCGCGGAAGCTGCAGTTGCTTTTCTGGTTGTTATGGCTAGGCTTGGTGTTGGAATACAGTAATTCACAGTTTCAGACTAGCATTCAGAAAGGGATGGACATCATGAAAACTAATGAGAGTATTCTGCATAAGGGCTTGCGGACCATTGTTCAAGAAACACTTCGGCACGAAGCAAGCGAACCTTGTACCGTTACTTGGACCTATCAACCCCATCGACCTGAAAAGCCCCTGCCCCAACCGCAGGACAAAAAGTAAGCTAATATGTGATCATCAATAAGCCCAGCGCGCCCGCCGCATCTTGTATGCGGCGGGCGTTTTTTATTTCAAAATGTTTTTGCTAATGTAAAGGTCTATTTGACATTTGGCAGCTACAATTTTGACAGAGCCAAAACAAGGTGGTGAAGGGAAGTGGACGCGAACTGGCGAAGAGATGCGATTGTTGAGCTTCTTCGCCAGAAAGGCAAGGTAAAAGCACGCGAACTGGCCAAACGGTTTCATGTGACTCGGCAAACAATTTGCCAAGATATAACTGTCTTATCGCTTCGTTGCGATATTTACACAGAGCGCGGTCAGAACGGTGGAATCTATCTGTTAGAGAAAAAGAGACCTGTACGTAAATCGCTCAGCTCATCGCAGATTGAGGTCCTTGAGCAACTTTTACCATCTTTATCCGAGGAAAAGCGTCTTATCGTCCAATCCATTCTCCATGATTTTGGCTCCTAGCGGGCAACATGCCCTACCTTGATAATTAAATACTCAGCACGGAGGCACGTTCCCGGAGCAGGAAGCGTGATCAGAGAAGCGCCATGACGTACAATCAGCACCCAACAAGATGGTTAGTATTGCACCGAGCGATCCATTCTACTGAAAAAGCATCGAAAACTGCTTCGCCATGATCTGCAAGGGAGATAATGATACACCTGTTGCCCCGCACGTCAGACGGGGTGGCCGACCTTGGGTTGAAATCCTTAGACCCTTGGAACACCAGTGAAAGCTGCGCAAGCGGCTTGCCGAACGAAAGTGAACCGTGTTCCCGGTTGCCAGGGGGCGAGCTGCAAATATGGCATTTCTGCATGTTATTCTCTTTTCTTCTGAACATCAACAACCCCATGTGTTGATGTCGAACCCGTGCGGCGCAGTGCACCAACCGCTGCGCCGCATTATTTTGTCATCAACCGAGGAGATGATCCAATGACAAACCCGGAAACTGGTTACGAGAAAGCCCACCGTCAGGTTGAGCAGATTTTCCGACAATTTTTCCCCGCCAGGGGGATGGTCACACGAGAAGGACAGATTCAACTGTGCCACACGATGCTGGACGCCCTGTTTGGCCTAGATGTGGCCCTGTGTGACGCCGGTGTGGGACTGGGAAAGACCTATGCCTACCTGGTTGCCTGCGTGCTGTGGCAGCTGCAAAGGCCACGGCAGATGCAACGTCCGGTGGTGATTTCCACCGCCAGCATTGCTCTGCAAAGCGCCATCCTTGAAGAATACATTCCGTTTTTATCAGAAGTTTTAATACAAAATGGATATATTCAAAAACCCATTTGTGCGGTGCTGCGAAAAGGGAAAGAACGCTTCGCCTGTGACAAACGTCTGCTGATTCGCCAAAAACAGATCAGTGTGCGCGGCGAACGCTTCCGCAAAAGGGCAACCGCCTTACGCGCTGCCCACCAATGCCTGGACCTGGATCTCTTACCAGGGATTTCCCGCCATGACCGCCGCCTGATCTGTGTGCCAGAGCGCTGCAGCCGCAGCTGTATCTTGCATTCCGATTGCCGATACCGGCAGTATTTGAAAGATTCCAATGACTCATCAGTTACCATTCAAGTATGCAATCATAACTACCTGCTGGCAGATGCAGCACATCGGCAAAATGGATGGAAACCGCTCTTGAAAGATTATCAGGCATTGGTAATCGACGAGGCCCACAAACTTCCAGAAACTGTACGTCAAATGAACACTCGCCGGATTAGTTCGTCAGACCTGCTTCATTTCGAAGAAATCCTGAAAACCAGCCATTGCGCCTTGGGAGCGCAGAAACTTCGTGGAACAAGTCGGGAATTCCTGACGACATTTGCACCGGCAGAGAACGAATCGGATAGATCAAAACAGCTCTGCATAACATCCGCACAATCTTCTACTTTACAGCATTTGGATAAAGCCATTCAGGAAATCCTTAAACTGAAGAACAAAGAAATACCGCCTGTTTTGCGAAACAAACTGCGCGATACCCAAGAACTCATACCGCTTTTTCTTCGTCACGATACAACTTTTGTTCGCTATGTGGAATACCATAGGGAAAACGGTATATTGGTCGCCGATTTATGTGCCGTGCCCTTCGATCTCCCCCAGTGTGTCTACGATGCTCTCTGGCGGGAGCAGAAACCCGCCATCCTGACCTCCGGGACTCTGGCCACCGGAGAAGATTTCACTCATGCAGAACAGCAGTTCGGATTGGATCGCGGAACCCCATTACGCACGATGCGGATCCTGTCCCCTTTTCGCTACGATGAGAATGGTTTACTCTATTTTCCCAAATCTCAGCATAAGAAGCCTCCCTACAAACAGGACGAGGACCGTGTGGCCCATCAGATCCAGGAGCTGA
>ERZ1090867.737-NODE-739-length-12706-cov-15.007193_pt1 | contig 12706 bp, 4 predicted proteins | sample MGYA00478476_ERZ1090867 | MGnify/ENA primary metagenome ERZ1090867 (study PRJEB33644, sample SAMEA5815742) | chicken gut metagenome | biome: Chicken; feature: Gastrointestinal Tract; material: Caecum | place: Ireland | collected 2019-01-01 | study: A study of the... | reverse complement strand
GATGCAACGGTCCGACCGGAAGAGGTTGTGTATAGCGATGGAATTATCCTTTTATACAACTATGCACAACTTGCCAAGGTGGGCAGTGGTGAAGTACTTATGACAGGTGATGCCACGGAGCAGGGAACCGGTGAGCCGGTAAAGGGTGCCGACGGAACGAACGTGGTGTACGGGATGGACAGCCAGTACCGTCTGGCGCAGGATATCCCCTTGCCTGAAGGCGTAGTCTGGCAGCTGCCGGAGGGGTTTTCCGGGCGTATTGCGCCGGAACAGGCACCGCAAGAGATGCCGCTATACAATTCGGAACATCAGGCGGTTTTGGTGTATAATCCTTATCAGCTCGCCACAATGGCGCAGGAGGATGCAGAAGAGCAGCCTGTGTTGGATGGCGATGGTAATGCCGCAAGTTTCGGTGTGGGAAATTTGATTTATCCCAATGGTGAGGAAAGCGGATTTTTAACCTATGACCCGGGCAATCGGTATATCCTGTCGGCAGCGTTTTGCTCCGATATGCCGGAAACTTCTACGGTTTCCGCATATACCAATGAAAATGACCCATGGGGCCGAGATTTTTCGGGACAGGTTCTCAAAGAAATCGACGGGAAGACCTATATTTTAATCGGTAACGCGGAACAGCTGCAGGCTATTGGAACGGGGAAACGGGTTTACACTGCGGTGTATCAGGCAAAATATCATTTGATAGATGGATGGGAGATCGATACGGACAATGACGGAAATCCTATCCTGCTGTACGGTGGCGATGCCGACCTGCTGCAAAGTCAGAACGGAAAAAAAGACTATCCCTTTGGCAAAAATGGAATAGATGAGGCAGACGGTGCGCTTAATGGCCGTTGTGGTGTGAATCAGGTAACCGGCGAGATAGACCCCAATATGGACATTGAGGATAGTGGGGCCAGCTACACTTCAGAGGCCAACTATATCATCTTCCGTGATATTGACTTGAATACCTTGAACGGGGATATCAGTCAGTCCAACTGGACACCGTTGACCTTTTCCGGCACCATGATCGGCGCTAAATCGGAACAAGGGGAAAAACTGAGTGACGGAAAAACCATTACGGCCACAGGCCGGCCTACTATTTCCAATATCCGGGTGTTCCAGAATGCAGCGCTGGATGTAGGGGAACGTATGGGTGTGGGATTTTTTGCCACCCTGTACAGTGAAACCGGAGAGGTGACCGGCGGAACGGGCGCGGCATCTTTTGGCAGCACAGGCACGACTGTGGTTTCCCGTCTGATTCTGCACTCGCCAGTTGTGCATACTACTACTACCGAAACCAAATATGAGCAGACGCTGCTTAATGGTCTGCTGTCGGGCCTGGGATGGATTGTTGGCGGCTTGCTGGATGGTCTGTTATCGGCTTTAGGTATCCATGTAGGATTGCAGGAGATCCTCACGAATCTGCTGGATGCCCGTAAATCCGACCCCACAGCGCTGGCCACGGGCGCTTTTGCCGGACGTGTGCAGGGCGATGTGCAGATTACCGGATGTTCCGTGGTAAATCCCAGTGTCATCAATAATAATTCGTCCACCGGCGGATTTGTGGGGTATTCTGAGGGCGTAACAAGCTATGCCACCGAAGGAATCGGAACGATCGTGGACTTGTTGTCCGGCATTCTGAATGGAATTCCCGGATTGGGTCTGGGTGATTTGATCACGATTCTGTTGGATAACGGTCTGACGGTAGGTAAGCTGGTTCCCACCGGCTACACCGCGCCGGTGATTGCTGACTGCACCGTTGAGGAACTGAATGGTTCTATTGGCAATGATAATGGCGGTTACGCGGGTGGCTTTATCGGACTGCAAATCGGCACAAAAATTACAGACTGCGCAGTGAATGCAGGGGAGTACACCGTTTTGAGCAGCCGCTATGGCGGCGGATTTGTCGGGCTGGCCCGCGATGCGGAAATTAAGGGACTTTTATCCAATCTTGGAGTGGAACTGTTTCGGCTTTTCTTGCCGCAAAGTCTGCTTTTGAATTGTACGACCCGGGCAACTTCTGTTACAGTTACAGGCGGCGAATACCAGGGTGGTTTTGCGGGAGCTTTGGCAAACAGTTATGCTGTCAACGACTCGCTGGAAGCAGCTGTCAATGTTACTGCATCACAGAAAACAGAATCCGCCATCACTGGCAGCAGTGTTGGTGGTTTCGCAGGTATTGCAACTACAGGTTGGGTAACCAATTTGGGCGCAGGGGAGAGTACCAACAATGGCTTGCTGGGAAATGTAGGCGACCTATTGGCAGATCTGCTCAGCCAAAACCCGGGTCAGGCTCAGATGTTGCTTTCTCTGGCGGGCGTTGCGCCTTCCGCTGTAATGGGATGCCAGATCAACGGGGATGAAAACTCGTTACAATATACTGTTACGGTGACTGGAAACGACTATGTGGGCGGCATGATCGGCAAGGGAGATGGTGTATACCTGACACCGTCTACGCAGGAAAACATTGCCAAGCTGAGTCCGCTGGCAGAACTGCTGAAGGAGCAGTCCGTAACCGGGCAAGATAATCGGTTTAATGGTCTTTCCTCTGTTACAGCTACTGGTGACTATGCCGGCGGTATTGCGGGATCGATAGGGGCGGCCAGTGTAGGCGGGTTGTTGAACAGCACAGTGGGTGTGGCTTCGTTCCTGGGCTTTACTGTGGACAGCTTTACACTGGAAGGCCCGGCAACGGGCCTGACGGTCAGTGCAGGCCGGTTTGCCGGCGGCGCTTTTGGCGAAGCGGTCGGCGGTGAGGTTTCTCAGGTGACGGTGGGCAGAATTCAAAGTGTAACAGCGCAGAACTATGCTGGCGGTTTCGTGGGTGTTTGCGGACCAGGGAATTTGACCGGCACTGGTGGCCTTACCCTGAATTTGCTGGGATTGAACCATCTTCTCAAGGTGGACAGTCTTCTGGCGGTGATCCCGGGGGTTAAGGTGGAAATGACGGATTGCACCGTGGCTGGTATTGATACCGGCTGCCTGATTCAGGCAACTGGCAGCGATACCGCTGTGGCACTGGATTATACAGCGGGTGGCTTTGCCGCGCACTGCAACAGTGCCAAAATGGTGAACTGCCATGTGGAGCAACTGCAGACTGTCCATGCCGCAGATGAAAATGGTTATGCGGGCGGCTTTGTAGGGATCTCCCGCACAGGAGGTTTGGCAGAACTCGCCAACGAAGATGGCAATCTGGAGGTGGGTGGAAGCCTTATCTCCGTGGAAAACCTTCTGGGAACCATCGACTATATGATTCCCAACTATACTGATTGTACGGTTTCTTACATAAATGAAGGCTATGTCCGGGCGGATGTGGCGGGCGGATTTGCCGGAGATTTCCAGAGCGGCAAGGTCAACAACGAGAGCCGCGGAAGCGGCGACTGGTACGCCGTTTACAACATCGGCAGTGTGCAGGGCCAGACCTACGCCGGCGGCTTCGGCGGTAAGGTGTATTCCGGGGCGCTGGCGGAGGCCGGTGGAGGCATCTCGATTCTGGGCGGCAGCGGATTAAGCATCAATGTGTCCGATCTGCTTTCTGTTATCGAAGCCTATGTACCCTATGTGCAGTATGCCGGCGTCAAATCGAACAACGGCTTCACAGTTACAGCCATCCGTTTGGATGAGTTGGATGCTGATTCCGGTAGTGCCGGCGGTTTCATCGGTTACGCCAGCGGTGCGCAGATCTCGAACTGCGATGTGACCAGCCTCAAGCATACTGAGGTTACCCCGCCAAATGATCTGGAAGCTGTTGATGCCGCCAGCTATTTCGAGGAAAAAAGCGAGTATGCGGTTACCGGCGGGCGCTATGCCGGCGGCTTTATCGGCTGTATGGATATCGGCAGTGCCGCCAGTGTGGGGGATGGTCTGGGAGTGTTAGGTGCCAGCATCCAGCTGGCAGATGTACTTAACGCACTGGACGTTGTGGTAACTACCATCGAGCATTCGGATGTTACCGGTGGTGTCGGCGGGTATTCCGTGCTGGCAAGCCAGCAGGACCACAGTGGGGCTCTGGGCCATGCCGGCGGTTTTGCCGGCGCCATCTACGGCGGGCATATCCAGAATTCAAACGCCCACAATTTTGAATACATCGTCGGGCAAATTTCCGCCGGTGGTTATTCGGGTGAGATGCTGCCCGGAAACGTGACAAGGCTTTTGGATCAGGGTGGTATTTTACACAAAATCCTGGAAATCAAAAGCAGTTTGGCCTCGCTGTTGCAAACCTTTGTGCCCACCATCCGCAACAGCAGTACGGATGCGGTTCCCTGCGGCGGAGTGGTGCGCGCACAGGCTGCCTCGGATGCAACCATTCAACGGGGCATGGCTGGCGGCTATGTGGGCCATAATATGGGCGGCAGCATTTGGGGACTGAATACCGCCCCTTGGAAAAACGCCGTCGATCCCTATACCGGTCCCACAAGTCTGTGCAAAGCAGAGCGAATCCGCTCGGTTTACGGTGCAGAATACGCAGGCGGCTATACAGGATTTATGGAAGCTGCCGATACCGCCAAAGTGGGTGGGCTGAGCATTCTGAATGGCCTGATTGAAGCAAGCAATATTCTGGGGGTACTGGGTGTAGTGTATCCCACCCAGGAAAACACTGCCGTCTATGGTCCGCTGGCCAATCTGGATTACAGGGTCTGGAACAGTTGGGTGGAATACGTGGGGCAATATGGCGGCTATGGTTACGAGCTGGTGCAAATCGGAGCGGTGAGTAACCAGCAAGAACTGAATGCCAAACTGGCCGATTATATCTACGGCTTCAACGTGGTGGCAGGTCGAAGCGAGCAAAACATTCTACTGCCCAATCCTGGCGGAGATGCCGGCGGTTATGTTGGGCTGATGCAAAGCGGAACTTTGACCAACTGCATGGCCTACGATGTGATGCAGGTCACCGCGCGCGGTGCCGCAGGCGGCTTTGCCGGTCGAATGGAAACCGGAGGCGCCACGGATCTGGGCGGCGTGTCTATTTTGGGATTGGAGCTTAATATCGGGCAGTTGCTTCAGCTGGCACAATGGTTCGTACCGGCTGTGCGCAATTCTTCGGTACAGGGCTACACTTCCGGTATGACCGTGACCGCTACTGGCATCCCGAAAGCCGGCGATGACGTGGGCTATGCGGGCGGCTTTGTGGGCGCAGCTTATGGTGCACAGATTCAACTCAACGATACTGACCTGCCCAATGCGGATGGTTCGGTAATCTGGGAGGGCAACGAAAAATATCCTGCCCCAGTCGCTGCCTGCGATGTACGCGGCCTGCGCCGGGTCACCGGCCGGAATGCAGTGGGCGGTTATGTGGGCATTGCTTCGGCTGCTTCGCTGGCAAAGGTGAACACTAACGCATCGGATGGGCTGCTGCAAGGTATTCTGGATACTGTCCTCAGCGAGGCGAGCGATCTGGTGGATGTACTGCCAGCCACGTATACCACTATCCATAAAGCCAGTAGTTCCCCGGCGGACGCCAAATGGGGCTTTGTGGTGGATGGCACCTACAACGATGGTGGCGTGCAGTATGCCCCTTATGTGGGCGGCTTTGCCGGATTCCTTCAGGCGGCTGTTCTGGGAGAAAAGGATGCCACGGAAACAGTGCTGTATGTCGATGGGTTGCGCAGTGTAACCGGTGGATTGTATGCCGGCGGATTTTTTGGGTTGGCAGATACAGGCGGCGTGGCTTCGATCTCGGACACGGATGCTTCCGGAAACACGACCAATGTTTTGGGAAAACTGTTGAGCCTGGGAGAAATTTCTGCGCTGGACGTGCTGCGTTGCTATGTGTATCATGCCGGGGTGACCGGTGTGGCGGATGGCTTTACTGTGCAAGCAAACGACCAAAACAGCGTAGGCATTCTGGATGAAACACGCTTTACCGGTTGTGCAGGCGGTTTTGGTGGCGGTCTGATGAACGGTACCGTCCAAAACAGCGCTGTTGCTAACCTTTCTACCGTGCAAGGACTGAACTATACCGGTGGCTTTATCGGTTATATGGGCAAAAGTGGCGTTGTGGATGTGGATGATGTGGCGGTGCTGGATAAGCTGTTGAGTGCCACCGCGGGCGTCATCGATCTTTTCGGCTCTCAGGTGCTGGACAGTAGTGTGGGTGGCATTGAGGCCGGTGCGGTGGTGAAGGCAACCGGCGGAAGCGAGCCTATTGCAGGCGGTTTTTCAGGTTACAGTGATCTGGGCCGCATCAAAAATTCTGCAGTGGACAGTCTGAAAAAGGTCACCAGTGACCAGATCGCTGGCGGCTTCATCGGCAAGACCGATATGGCGTATTTGATCAGTGTGGGGGCGAATTCCCCGCTGTTGAAGGCAGTATTGAGAATCGTCAATAAACTGGTGGAAGCTCTTTATCTGGGCGACACGGGCCTCGCAAGTATTGATCTGGTGGACTTGAATCTTGGTATAGTGAAGGTTGAAGTTCTCAGTGATGGCAACACTTTGAAAGTAGAACTTCTCGGCCTGCCTATTACAGTGGCACTGTCCAAAAAAGCTGACAACCCGGAGCAGCAGACGGATGTGGCTATCGTTACCATTGGTGATTCGGTGATTCGTCTTCCATGTGACGAACACGGTTTGACAGAAGACGGCGAAAAGCAGTTGGCAGAAGCAGAGGTCAACCTCATCAAAGGCAATCGCACCGAGTTGGACGGCTGCACTGTTACCGGCGTGGCCAACGGTTATGATGTGTTCGGCGGTGGTGCCAGCCAGGATGCGGACGGAACCCACGAAACAGGTATAGCTGGCGGCTTTGTTGGTTACAACCACGAAGGCAAGATCAGCAACTCCGAGATGATCCAATGTGATGTGGTACGGGGAAAAGAAAAGCTGGTTGGTCCCTTTACTGGCTACAACGATTTGAAATCCGTGTACTGGTTCAATGACATTGCTTCCATTGAAGGCGAGAATAACTGGTATTCGATCTATCGCCCGGAAGAATCTGCGCTAACTTCCATCACAGCCGGAGGCACTGCCCTTACCGGTGTGATGGCGGCGCAGGAAACGGTGGGCGTTGAAATCTATAATAGGTACAAAATCCAGCACATCGCCGCTTTTGAAACGGTAATGGACACTGGCAAAAAATTGAGTGTCTACGATATGTTTAAGGTACTGGATGGTGCACTGGAAACAGGCGAGGGTGCGCAGCGGGAACTGCTGGCATACATAAGCGACTCCAAAGCGGTGCTGATGCGGGACGCGAATTCCCCGGATAACCCGCCTACCACCGTGCCGGAGCCTGGCGAAAACGCCGACCCTTGTTCCGAGGATGTGAACTTGACAATCCAGAAAATCTGGGACGACTGGTTCAACCTGGGACAGACCCGTCCGGAAAGCATTACGATTACGATCTATCAACAAAAGTTTGGGCCGGACGGAACCTCGCTAGGAGAAAAGACACCTTATGGTGAGCCCGTTACGCTGACGAAAGAAAACCAGGAAGGTGCCTGGTCGGCGGTGTGGAGCACGGTTTTGAATGCACCTGTTTATGAATTCGACGACACCAACAGCAACGGCATTCGCGATGAAAGTGACACTATTACCGCCTATTACGTCTACACGGCGGAGGAAGTCAACGTACCGGCTGGCTATACCGTCAGCTATGTCATGTACGACCCCAGCCAGGCAGGTGATTATGAATTGACCATCACGAACAAATTAGCCATCTCGCTGCCGGATACCGGCGGCGTGGGCGACAGTCTGTTTGTGATAGTTGGCGTAGGAATGTTGTTACTGGTCATGACAGTGCATAAGCGCCGGAAAGAGCCAAAGGAACTGTAAGGGATCTGTTACGCCGGTTTATGGAAGAACCGCCTTTGATTAAAAGTTATACCCGTATAAAGAAAATTGAAAGGATGTATGAAATGAAAATGTTCAAACGTGCAGCTGCTTTTTGTGCAGCAGTTGTAATGTCACTGAGTGTGAGCGCAACCGCCTTTGCGGCCCAGGGGGATGTGGTATCCACTGGCAGCCTTACCGTTACCGGCGACCAGCTGGCCGGCAAAGAGGTAACGGCCATCCGCATGTTCACCGCCCGCGCTACGGAGGGTTCCACGAGCACGGATTTTGTGTTCGATACCTACGAGTTGGAAGATTCGTGGCTGGATTTCTTTAAGACGACCATCGGCAAAGATGCCCTGGATGCCGTGGATGGCGTTGATTTTAGCTCTTCGTCCACCGACGATGAGTACAAGGATGCCGCCATTAAGTATGTGGCTTCTCTGACCAACGATGGTCAGGACAAGGGTACTTTGGCTGACTTTGCCGAAAAAGCACAGGCTTGGGCGCGTTCCCAGAGTACTCCTGAAACCTACTTTGGTGAGATAATTACCACCCAGAAGGCGACTGCTGCTTCTGCGAATCCGGGTGAAACCAAGGGTACCACGACCTTTGACAGCCTGACCCCCGGTTATTACCTGGTCTACCCTGAGATGGGGGGCACTGGCACCAATAACCGCAATACTGATGCCATGCTCATCAACATTCCTACCAATGAACTGAATGCCACCTGGAATATCAAGAGCACCTACCCCACGGTGGAAAAGACGGTGGATGATGGGAATACGGCTACCGGCGACGGAAACGCAGACAACGGCTCTGCGCAGGTCGGTGATGTGGTCACCTTTACCCTGACCTCCGCTGTGCCCGATATGAGCGACTTTACTACCTATGTGTTCCAGTTCACTGATAAGCTGCCGGAAGGTCTGACTCTTGTCAACAAAAACGATAATACTGCAATTACTCAAAACACTGATTTCACTGTAGATGACATTACCCTTACGATTAACGGCAATACGGTGAAAGCAGAAAATGTCACAGTTACTTTGGCTGACGGAAGCGATACCGATGTCGGCAAAAAGATTCTCACGGTTAAAATTAACAACTTGAAAGCAGAGAATTTGCTGGAGAGCGAAAGCGTTGTTGCTGGTCAGCAAATTGTTTTGACCTACAAAGCCATGATCAATGAGAATGCAGTGACCACTAACCCCATTACCAACGAAGCGTCCGTACAGTACAGCAACAATCCAAGCGAAGAAACCCTCGGTACATCCACCCCTGATGAGAGCACAGTCTATACTTACGAGATTGATGTGCACAAGTGGTCCACTGAGAATGGCGGCGACAGTGCCTACTTGAAAGATGCCGTCTTTGCCCTGAGCAAAGAAAGCAATTTAGGAACTCTTAGCATCAGTGAAGCTGAAGGCGATACCAACGGTAAGGTTGTAAATGATAACGGTGACAGCGTGGAAAGCAGTTTGATCGGGCTGACGGGCAGCGGTAACACCTATATGATCGACCCTGAAAGCACTGTGTATACCTTCACCACCAATGGTTCTGCCGTCATTAAGGTTCAGGGCCTGGAAGTTGGCACTTACTACTTGTATGAGGTTAATGCGCCTTCTGGCTATAACAAGCTGAAGGAACCTGTCAAAATCGAAATTACTTTGCAGGATGGCGACTATTCCAAGCCGGTTTATAAGGTGACCATCAATGGTGAAACGACTACCGGTACGTCGGGTGACTCCACCATCAAAGTCGAAAACAAGAAGGGCATTGAGCTGCCTGAAACCGGTAGCATCGGTACCATCGGACTGACTGTGGCTGGTGTGGCCATTGTGCTGTTGGGTGTATTTGCGCCCCGTAAGAAAAAGAAGAACGACCAGGAGTAATCTATGAAAAAAGATACACTGTGGCGGCTGGCGCGGCTGCTGGTGATCCTGCTGGGGATCGGCATCCTCGTATATCCGTCGCTCAGTGAATATCTTTCCGAGCTGAACGGCAGCCGGGCCACAGCATCCTATGACGATTCCGTTCTTCAGATGGAACAGGCGCACTTGGATGATTTGCTGGCTCAGGCGCAGGAATACAACCGTCAGCTGGCGCAAGTCAGTGCGGGCCAGGTTCCTCAAAGCGATGCGGATGGCAACCCGATTACCCCGGAAAGCTACTGGGATCTGCTCAACGTGGATTCTGCCGGTATGATGGGGTATATCGAGATACCTAAACTGAGTACGACCATTCCCATTTATCACGGCACCAGTGAGGCGGTTCTGCAGGTCGGCATCGGTCACTTGCAAAATACTTCTCTGCCGGTGGGCGGTGAATCTACCCATGCGGCACTGTCCGGGCATCGCGGGCTTCCCACCCGAAGTCTGTTTACTGATCTGGATAAAATGGAGATCGGGGACCGGTTTTACATCAAGATTCTGAACGAAACTTTGTGTTATACGGTGGATCAGATTCTGACCGTTTTACCTTCTAAAATGGAGGCTTTGGCTATTGAGGAAGGGCGGGACTATGTTACCCTGATTACCTGCACGCCCTATGGCATCAACTCCCATCGGTTGTTGGTGCGTGGTGTGCGTACTCCCTATGATCCACAGCAACACCAGGCCGAAAAAGAGGATGTGTTGCCCCTTTGGCAACGTATGCCTATGCAATACCGGCACATGCTCATCGGTGCAGCTGTACTGGTGCTTGTCCTTTTCCTGCGTGGCCTTATATTGTTGATTTTTAAATTTAGAAAAAGGAGGAGACAGCGGCATGAGTAGCAGCGAATCACTTGTGAAAAAATGCCGCTGGATCATCTTTATACTTGTGGGGCTTCTTTTGCTGGGGGGGCTGCAGCGGCCGGTGTATGCGTTGCCGCTTACTGGCAGTCTGCGGCTGAACTGCCATGTAAATGTGGACGACAGGTCTATTCCCCTTGCGGACGATACCTATGCGATCGTGAAAATTGCACAGATCACGGTGCAGGAGGAGCCGGCAGAGCTGATTTATAAAACCATGCCGGATTTTGGCCATTTTGATTACGATTGGGCCAACCTGGATGATAAAGCCCGCCGCCAGGCAGCGAGAGAACTGGCCGAATATACTCAAGAAAATCCAGCCCTGCTTACCCAAACAGAAACCACTGACAAGAACGGAGAACTGCTGTTCTCGCCGCTGGAACCAGGGCTGTATCTGGTGGTACGCACTCAGGTGAATGTGGCAAATATGGCCTGTACTCTGGACCCATTTCTGGTGGATATTCCTACTGCGGTAAACGGAACATGGGAATACGATTTGTCGGCGGTACCAAAAGTCAACTACCAGACTGTGGAGATCCGGCCTTGCAATGTGACCATTTATATGGGCGGTAATGAGGGATACGATGGAGTGGACGGAGAGGAAACAACCACTCTGCCTAAACCTATGTTCGTGATTGAAGCACCGGAAGGTGTGGATGTGAGCCAGCTGACTTTGCTATACCACGATGATCCGAACGTGACCAATCAACCAGGCAAGCTCTTTGAATGGGTCCCGGTGGAAATTGGTCATGATGAAGAAGGAAATGTGTGTTATCGCCTGGATCCAAAGGATGGGACGGAAGAGAACTTTCACATTCAGTACTTTACCGACGATGGCACTGTACTGAAAGACTTTTTCCGGCCGGAACTGGAAGAGGAACTGTTCAAAATCTATAAAACCGGTATCCCCCTCGATGAGGGGGAGGTTCTGGTTGCCTATGTGAAAAATTCTGATGGTATCGTTTTCTACCCGATACAGCGTGGTACGGCAGAACTGACGGTTCGCGGTGTGGAACGAAACGAGATTGTTGGCAATGCGGAAAACCCGGTTACACCGGTATTTTCACAGACGGAAAAAATACCGAAAGTACCCGCGGGGGTTGGTGTCGTAACGGCTCCCACCGGAACTGCCTATACCCTAAATGAAACCGATATCCAAGTGCCGAACATCCACGGTAACGATGGACAAATGAGCGTGGGTCTGCTGTTCGATGATATTATGAATGAGGTGTATGACCGTCAGACGGTACTGGAAACCCAGGCCAATAGCCAGATGCCGACCCTGAAGTCGGGTGTAATACGCCATTTCCAAAGCCAATATCTGGATTTAGTGGATATGAACAATGGTAACGCATGGGTCAAGGCATCTGAGTCTGTACAGGTGTATTGGGGATATCCGGAGGGAACGGATGAGAATACCCGGTTCACGCTGTGGCATTTCCGTGGATTGCACCGTGACAGCACGGATGGCTCCGGCGAATCCGGCTATAATCTGGAGGATATTTTGGCTGTAGAGCCAGAAAAGGTTTCTGTAGAAAATACACCCCAAGGAATCCGGTTCACAGTGGAACCTGGCGGCTTCTCTCCCTTTGTATTAGTTTGGGAAGAAACTGCTGCGGAAAATCCGGAAGCACCAACCGGATTTTCGCTTCTGCCGCAAACAGGAGATAACAGCCCCCTTGCGCTATGGGGAAGCGCGCTGGTAATCAGTCTGGCAATATTGATTGTGCTTTGTTATAAAAAGAAAAAACAGCAGTAACTTTAAAAGGCAGCAATTCCTCTATACATAAGAGGGGATGCTGCCTTTTTAGATAAATGAATGGTTCGTGTTTTTAGCATATCATCAAGGGCAGGGGGGGCAGATTCATTGCAATATTCGTAAAAGCAGGAACAACCTACTTGAAAAAGGTTGTTGTTTTGTGGACTGACCGAAATAGAAATAAGGTGATATGCAGTAAATTGCTTTGCCTGGGCTATGCAGTTGTTACGATTTAATAGGGCCAAAAAATAATGCGATTTTCTGTTTTTTTTGCCAAAAATCAATAACTCTGTTGAGCCGGGGGTTGGTTTCGATAGCGTATAATCGAGTTCGCAAAAGCAAATAAAAAATAGACAAGCCATTAGGGCTCCTGTAAAATGAAAGT
>ERZ1090867.735-NODE-737-length-12738-cov-8.828589_pt1 | contig 12738 bp, 9 predicted proteins | sample MGYA00478476_ERZ1090867 | MGnify/ENA primary metagenome ERZ1090867 (study PRJEB33644, sample SAMEA5815742) | chicken gut metagenome | biome: Chicken; feature: Gastrointestinal Tract; material: Caecum | place: Ireland | collected 2019-01-01 | study: A study of the... | reverse complement strand
TTCAGGATACCCGGCTGTTTAAGGAGAGCCTTCTGGAAAATATCCGGGCCGCCCGACCGGAGGCTTCCAGGAATGAGGTGCTGGCAGCCGCCCATGCCGCCCAGTGCGATGATATTTTGGAAAAGCTGCCCCGGGGTCTTGACACTGTGGTGGGAACAAAGGGCGTTTATCTATCCGGCGGCGAACAGCAGCGCATCGCCCTGGCCCGTGCCATTTTGAAAAATGCGCCCATTGTAGTGCTGGACGAGGCCACCGCTTTTGCCGATCCGGAGAACGAGCATCAGATCCAGAAAGCGTTTGAAGCGCTGACTCGGAACAAAACCGTGCTGATGATCGCCCACCGACTGTCTACGGTACAGGATGCGGATAACATCATCGTCCTAAGCGACGGGAAGATTGCCGAACAGGGAAATCACCGTGATCTGTTGCAGAAAAACGGCGTCTACGCCGCCATGTGGGCGGACTATCAGCGCAGCGCCCAATGGAAAGTGGGAAAGGAGGCAGCGGTATGACGAAGAAATTACAACACTTATTTGCGCTCAGTGAAAAAGGGGCAAAGGATCTGGTGAAAGCCGTTATCTGGTGTTTTATATGCAATGTGGCCCTCATGCTCCCTATCGGTGCAGTCCTGTTCACAGCGCAGCACCTTCTTGGCTGCCTGGAAAACGGCGGCAGCCCTATGGAGGGCTTCTGGATCTATGTGGGCTTTGCCCTGGCAGTTCTTGTCCTGTTGTTCATCCTCCATTGGTTTCAGTATGCCTCGCTGTATCTGGCAACCTATAAAGAGAGCGCCAACCGCCGGGTGAGCCTGGCGGAAACCCTGCGCCGGCTTCCATTATCCTTTTTCGGGAACCGGGACTTAAGCGACCTGACCTCTACCATGATCGCCGACTGCTCCAGTCTGGATCAGATGTTCTCCCACTATGTGCCCCAGTTGTTTGCCTCCATCGGCTCCACGCTGGTAATCGGTGTCGCCATGTTCCTGTGTGACTGGCGGATGGCGCTGGCTATCCTGTGGGTGGTGCCGGTGGCAATACTGCTGACGGCAGGAAGTAAGAAAATTCAGGATTCCTTTGGGACAAAAAATATTCTGAATAAGCGGGCGGTGGCCGACTGCATTCAGGAGGGGCTGGAGACCATCCGGGACATCAAAGCCTGCAGCCGCCAGGAAGCCTATATGGGGAAACTGGAAGAAAAGCTGGCTGACATGGAAAAGGGCTCCATCCATTCGGAGCTTGCCACCGGCGTGTTTGTTTGTTCCGCACAGGCGTTCCTTCGTCTGGGGCTGGCAACTACCATCCTGACCGGCGGGGCACTTCTGGCAGCCGGAGAGCTTTCCTTCCTCTACTTCCTGGGGTTCCTCTTTGCAGCCGCCCGGCTATATGACCCGCTTGGGTTGGTCTTGCAGAATATTGCCGCCACCTTCAACACCAAGCTGCAGATCGAACGGATGCGCTCCATTTTGGAACAGCCGGTGCAGGAAGGTACGGAAGAATTTACACCGCAAAATTATGACATCACCTTTGACCACGTTTCCTTTGCCTATCGGGAGGGGGACGGTGTGCTGGAGGATGTGAGCTTCACCGCCAAACAGGGAGAAGTGACCGCGCTCATCGGGCCTTCCGGTGGAGGAAAATCTACCGCCTGCAAGCTGGCTGCCCGGTTCTGGGACGTCACCGGCGGAAAGGTATACCTGGGTGGAACGGACGTGTCCACGGTAGACCCGGAGACGCTTCTGCGCTCCTACTCCATGGTATTCCAGGACGTGGTGCTGTTCCGGGATACGGTGATGGAGAATATCCGCCTGGGCCGCCGGGGCGCAACAGATGAGGAAGTCATGGCTGCTGCCAAGGCCGCCCGGTGCGATGAATTTATTCAGAAACTTCCCCAAGGCTATCAGACCATGATCGGAGAAAACGGCTCCACCCTCTCCGGCGGTGAACGCCAGCGGATTTCCATCGCCCGTGCCCTATTAAAAGACGCGCCTGTGATCCTTCTGGATGAAGCCACCGCCAGCCTGGATGTGGAGAACGAGAGCGCCGTGCAGGAAGCTCTCTCCCGTCTGCTCCAGGGCAAGACGGTGCTGGTCATCGCTCACCGAATGCGTACTGTGGCTGGTGCCGACCATATCGTAGTGCTTGAGGATGGTCATGTAGCTCAACAGGGAACTCCGGCAGAACTGATGGAACAGGGCGGTCTTTACCGCCGTATGGTGGAACTCCAAAGAGAAACAGCACAGTGGAAGCTGGGATAAAACTATGAACTACTATGATAGCAACACAGCTGATGATATTCGTTTAAGATAATTCCTATCATAAGAAGCATTGTTTGTACAGCTATGTCGGTCCATAAAGTTCATCGGATCGGCATAGGCTGTACAATACTCTTTTTAATCGAATGTTATTTAGAAAAACCATATAACGATACGAAGAAAGTTTCACTTGACAAACCGGGAGGGGCATGATATATTATTAACAGTTAGCAATAACTAACCAAAACTCCCTAAAGCCTGAAACTGTATATAGAAAAAAGATGCCGGTTCGCTGCTTCAAAGCGCGCAGGTTTGTTTTCGTATACATTGAATAACAGGAAGAGGGGATTTTTTTATGTCTGAAAATCTGAACGGCATCCAGATCCAGCTGCTCTTGTATTTTCTGGAGGCGGAGCCGAAAAAACGGACGGTGACCGACGCCGCCCGATATTTGAACAAACCGAAATCCACCCTGACGCATATCCTTGACAGCCTGGACGAACTGGCGCTGATGGAGCGAGTGGAGGGCAGAAAATCGGTGCTGACCGCTGCGGGGAAAAGAACCGCGCAGGAGCTGCTGCATCAGCGGAAAATCCTGGAGCAGTATATGCAGTATCAGGACATCCCGCCCGCACAGGTAAAAGAGAACGCCCTGCGGGCGCTGTCGGCGGGCTTTTCCGATGAGTTTATGGCGCGCCTTGCCGAGCAGGAGGGACGGATGCGTCTCAAGGAGATTTTTGCCGGGCACCGTGACTTCCACGGCGGCGAAATCTGCAATCACCTCAAGGACGGCAGCTATTACTTCCCGTTCATCATTTACCGGGAGCAGATCAAGAACCACAACAACCTCTCCATGGCAAACAAAGGGTTTGAAAACCCCTGCGAGCTGATCGTGAAGGACCACGAGGGACTGGTGTATCTGGCGGTGAAAACAGTGTCCGCCGAGTCCATGTCCAGCGGCAAAAAGATGGAGGGCCGGGTCAACAAGATGCAGTACCTGTACGACGGCGAGTTCCGGGACGGCGGGATCGACGGGCGGTATGTATATTTTCCGGTGACGGCGCTGAACTTCATAGCCATGGGGAAAGGCCGGGACACCCTGCTCCACGGCAGCGTATGCCTGAAAATGCAGTGCAGCGTGGGAGATATGCATATGCCGGAAAGCACGGCGATTTTCACCATGTTCATCCACTGAAACAGGGCTGTCAAGGGCAAAATAAAAATTTTTTGAACCACGTTTGGTACAAGTGCGGTTTTTCTTTTGCCATGCGGCTTTCAAGGCTTTTTCGGGCCGAAAAAAGGCCATTTGAACCGGGTTTGGTACAGAAAATCGATTGACAAGGAAAAGTCAACTGATTATACTGAAACTGCTTTAGGGAAGTTGCGGAATAAATTGGAAAAGAAAAACCGCTTTATGAAGCAGAAAAATCCAACTATTTACGCGCTGAGGGAGAAAGCTGGAAACAACAGCGCCCTTCGGGACAAAGAAAGGCTTTTGAGATATGGGTCATCTCCATAGGCAAAGCCGAAAAAAGAACAGGTAAAGCAGGCTGCCTCAAAAAACTCCGGAAGGAGTATTTTTTCGGAGGTTTAGTTAGTTCTTGCTAACTTCTTGTAGGCGCCTCCTGCACAAAAGGAATATACCGGGAGGGCGAGTTCACAGCTCGGCCTCCTGACCAGAAACAATAGAAGGAGGAGCAATGAGTCGTATCAAGGATTCGCCGTAGAAACGGCAAAAATTTTTTATCAGACGGTTAGAAATCGCTAACCGACATACTCCCTTTCAGGGAGAAAACAACGAATGGAGGTTTTGTAAAAATGACAACGACAAAACAATCGTGGCTCAAGCGGAGTCTGGCAGTCCTGCTGGCCGTGATGATGGTCATGAGCATGGGCGTTGCCAATGCGTTTGCGGCTACGCTTACGCCTGAAACGCCGATTGAGAAAATTGATGTTCCCGCCGAGGATGGCGTATATTATGCAGATATTGACCTGATAAACGCCGCCAATGTCCAACAAGTGTCCATGGGAAATGCTGCGCTGCGTGGCAGTAGCAGCTTTGAAGCCAACCATCCTGAAGATACGGATTACAGGGCAATTGTGGTAGTGAAGGATAATACCGCCACGGCCATTTTAGAGTTCATGCCGCTCGGATTCATAGGTATGCAAGGGTTCATGATGGAATTGGAAAGCGTGGACGCCAAGTATCTGACCAAGTTTGGCGGCGTTTTTGACACATATGGTCAGGACGGTGCCGCCTCTTTCACCACGACCCAAGCATTGACATATCACATGACCCAAAAGGGCGAACCGGTTTATGATATGTTCAATGACCCTGAATCCGAATCTGTCTATAATGGGAATGTAACGCGTCCCGCAGGGTATGGACACGAAAACGAGCGGCCGGTCGACATTGAAAACGTACCGTATCCGCATTTGATAGCGGTTGACGCCACGCCTGTCTGGGTTAAATTTGAAAATACGCAGGCTCCGACCTCCGCAGCGGAATACAATCGAAACAATGCGGCTTATGTACATGTATTTGTCCCCGTTATGTTTTCCATCATGCCGACTTCCGGTGACCAATATGCTCGGCTGCATGTGGATTGGACGAGTTTAGATAAAATTGAACAGCCCGAACAGAATTTGGAATACCGTCTGTACACCGCGTCCCAAATCGAACAGACGGCCTACACGCCCGAATCCTATCAGGCGTTCCAAAAAGACATGGAAGCGGTCACCTCGGAACTTAACAACATCTGGCCGTCTACCGACCTGGAAATGGGCACAAACGGCCAGCCGAAGCTGACACAGAAAGAATGGAAGGCCGAAGAGCGCGCCGCGTTCGTGAAAAGAATTGACGAAGCGCAAAGCAAGCTGGAGCTTATCGGCGATAAAACCAATCTCAATGCGCTGATTGCTGAGGCTGAAGCGAAAAAGGAAACTGCCTATACGCCTTCCAGCTGGTCGGCTTTTGCCGCGGTTCTGCAAGACGCCAAAGCTGTACAGAGTGATGAAGATGCGGGGCAGAACGCGGTCAATTCCGCGGCTGAAGCGCTTACTAACGCCATGGAAGCACTTGTCCTGCGCGCAGATACATCCGAGCTTGCCGCTCTTGTACAGCAGGCAGAGCAGATAGAAAAGGGGGACTATACCGAAGCCTCCTTCCAAGCGCTGCAGCAGGCGATCACAGCAGCAAAAGAAGCTATTGCCGACGCGGATGTTTCGAGTGAAACGCTGGCTGTATGCAAACAACAGCTTCAGACAGCCTTGGATTCTCTTACCACCGACAGCGAAGAAGAGGAGCTAGACCGTTATACGCTGGAAGACGGCGTATACTCGGTTTACGGTGAGATGATCAAGACTAACCGTCAGGAAAAGTCCATGAGCAACGATGCCATCAACCATACCATTAAACTGACAGTAGAAGACGGTAAATATTATCTGACAATGGATTTCCACGGCCTGGCCTATCTCAACAAATTCGGCTATCTGGCGGAACTGTCCTACTATGATAACGGCTACACCTACGGCCAGTACGGTACCATCGAAGGCACGCTGATTGCTGCTACTGTCCTTTCTACCCAGAAAAACGCCGACGGCAGCGACCTGTACGACGAATTCAATCAGGCGGGCGGCTCCTATGAAGGCAAGCTGTACCCCGACCAGATCAAGTTCCCGCTGGTAGCGGACGCCCTGGCAGATAAAGACGGCTATGTACCGCTGCACGTATTCGTGCCGGTCATGGAGGATATTTCCGCAGGTACCGGTGATCAGGATGTACTTCTGAAGCTTGACTGGTCTACGCTTACCAAAACCACGGAAGACGATCCGAGCTTTGAGCCGGAAGAGCCGGTGGAGCAGTCCCCGGCAGTGGACTTCACCGCTTCTGCCACCGGCGTAAAGGTGAATGCAGACAAGGGCGTGTTTGACGAAGGCGTGCAGATCGTGGTTTCGGAAATCACCAAAGGCGCTGACTATGACAACGCGGTTTCTTCCCTCAGCGACGTGGGCAAAAAATTCAAGCTCTATGATGTGAAATTTTTGGATGCGGACGGCAATGAAGTAACTCCCAACGGTACGGTGAGCATCAGTTTCCCGATTGCGGCGGGCTATGATTCCGCTAATTTGGCGGTCTACCGTATGGATGACGGCGGCAAGGTGCTGGTAAGAGGCACAGTGGAGAACGGCTATTACACGGTTATCACCAAGACCGCCGGGACCTATGTGCTGGTGGAAAAAGGCAGCACCATCACCGATGCGGAAAACACGGCCAACATCCCCCAGACCGGCGACGACTCCAACGTGGCGGTGTTTGCTCTGCTGGCCTTGGCCGCTGCGGGTATGATGGGTGTTACTCTGGTGACCAGAAAGCGCAAGTCCAACGAAGCCTAAACAAAGGAGAAACAATATGACAAATACTGCATCAAAGCTCAAGCGGGCGCTGTGCAGTATGGTGGTGATGCTCGCCCTTGTGGCGGGCATTACTTCTATACCGGCATTAGCAGCATCTAACGGCATCTATAACGCAACCGCAACCTCCCACTACAAGCATCCGACCACCGGAAAAATCGAGGATTCCGGCGGCGAGGGTTCCTACGTCCTGGGTCAGTCCATGACCGAAAGCGCCTTGAACAAGGCTGCTCTGGTTGAAGTGGATCCGCAGGGTAATACCTTTGTTACCGTGCGGCTCAACCTTATGGACAATATCCAGAATCCGCAGTTTCAGGTGGACGGCAGCCGGAACGGGAATTTTTCATCGGTTTCTGCTACAGTCGTGCAGGAGGATTTCACCAACAATACCACCGACTTCCGGATGCAGGTACCCAGCGAAAACGCCATCATCCGCTGCAATATGTACGTCATCCCCATGGGACGGGACGTGATCTTCTACATCACGGTTGGGAACCTCCAGTCCGGCTCCGGTGATTTCGTCACCAGCGTAAAGGTGGAACAGCCTGCACAGGAACCCGAGCCGGAGCAGTCTGACACCAGTGCATCTGCTGTCCAAACGCCCGCTTCCAGTACGTCGGACAGCCAAATGTCTTCCTCCACACCGGAGACTTCTTCCAGCGATACCGGCAGCGCATCTTCCGATGAAGACGAAGACGCGGTAATGGGTCTCGAAGAGTTCGACGCCTCCGGCAACAAGGTGAGCGATACCTCCACCGAAACGGAGCAGGACAGCAGCACCGGCAATCCGGTGATCTGGTGGGTCATCGGTGGCATTGTGATTGTTGCCATTGCGGGCGGCTGTGTGTGGTACTTCTGCTTCTTTAGAAGGGGTAAGAACCCCTTTCAGAAAAAGTAAGGGAAGGTGCGGGCAATGAAACTCAAAAAAATCCTATCCCTTGTTTTAGCCGGTGTGATGGCGCTGTCCGTCACCGGCTGCGTCAACCAGCACCCGGAGGAAACATCCAGCACAAATGAAAGCGGTGAAATTCGCTTGGTGGCTACTTCCCCGGCAGTGGCGCAGATCTGCAACCGGTTAAATCTCGACCTGGTAGGCATCTGTCAGTCCACCAGCGAACTGCCGGAACGGTACGACGGCGTTACCACCGTGGGCATGGCCATGAACGCGGATTTGGAAATCATTAAATCTCTTGACCCGGACTACATCCTGTCGCCGGCAACTCTGCAAAACGACCTGCAGCCCAAATATGCCTCCATCGGCGTCAGCTCCCTGTTTCTGAACCTCAAAAGCGTGGAGGGGATGTACGCCTCCATCGAAGGCTTAGGTAAAAAATTCGGCCGGGAGGAAGAAGCGGCTGTCATGCTGGAGGAATTCGATTCCTTTATGACGGAATTTGCAGAAAAAAACGCCGGTAAGGAATCCCCCAAGGTACTGGTGCTCATGGGCCTGCCCGGTTCGTATATCATCGCAACCGATAACAGCTATGTAGGCAGCCTGGTGAAGCTGGCAGGCGGCACGAACGTCTACGGTGATGGGGACGGGCAGGAATTCCTGTTCGCTAACACCGAGGATATGAAAACCAAGGAGCCGGACGTGATCCTTCGGGCAGCCCACGGCCTGCCGGATGAGGCAAGGAAGATGTTTGCGGAGGAATTTTCTACCAATGACATCTGGCAACACTTCAAAGCAGTACAGGAGGGCCGGGTGTACGACCTGGATTCCGATCTGTTCAATATGAGCGCCAATTTCAGCTATGAAGAAGCGCTGAAAGCGCTGCAGCCCATGCTTTACGGCGAGGAATAATCTGTAAAACAAAAAACGGAGCGGCCGGGCTTTTCCTGTCGGGGGAATCCCGGCCGTTTTTCCAAAAGGAGATTTTGCTTATGGTAAGCAACCGAAAGAAAATCCTCTCCTTTGTCATCACCGCTCTGGGGCTGCTGGCGCTTTTCCTGGTCGCCGTCAACACCGGCAGCCTGAAGGTGACGCCCCTGGAGCTGTTCAAAGGACTCTTTATTGAATACAACGAAAACGTGGCGACCATTTACGACCTGCGGTTTCCCCGCATTCTCATCGCCATCTTCGGCGGCGCGGCGACCGCCGTATCCGGCGTGCTGCTGCAGGCTGTGATGAAAAATCCGCTGGCCGACCCCGGCATCATTGGCGTCAGCTCAGGTGCAAGCCTAACGGCGGTGCTCATTACCGCCTTTTTCCCGACCCTCTACTTTTTCACGCCCCTGTTTGCCTTCCTGGGCGGGATGGTCGCTTTCCTGCTGGTGTACTCCCTTTCGTGGAAGGGTGGCCTTTCGCCTTTGCGCATCATTCTCGTGGGCGTAGCGGTCAACGCCATGTTTACGGGGCTCATGAGCGCCTTCAACTCCGGCACAGGGAGCAATTATTCCGGCGTTGCCAGCATTGTCAATGCCAACATCACCATGAAAACATGGGACGATTTCCAGACGCTGTTACTCTATGTGGTCATTGGGCTTATCGCCTCCGTCTTTGTGCTTGGACAGTGCAACCTGCTGGCACTGGAGGATAAAACGGCGCGGAGCCTTGGCGTGAACGTCACCCGCAGCCGGATCATCATTTCGGTGATTGCGGTTTTGCTGGCAAGCATTTCCACCGCCATCATTGGCCCCATCAGCTTTTTGGGGCTCATCGTCCCCCATATCGCAAGACTGCTGGTGGGAAGCAATCATAAAGTGCTGGTGCCCTATTCCATCCTGCTGGGAGCATTCACCCTGCTGCTGGCGGACACCCTGGGACGGACCATTGCCGCGCCTTATGAGATCAGCGCAGCCATCATCATGTCGGTGGCAGGCGGCCCGTTCTTTATCCTGTTGTTGAGGAGGTCGAAGCAAAGCTATGGACAATAACGTGTTTACCGTCAAAAACCTTTCCTTTGCCTACGGCAAACAGCAGGTGCTGAAGAATCTCGACCTGGAGCTTCACGAAGGGAAAATCACCACCCTCATCGGCGCCAACGGCTGCGGAAAGAGCACACTGTTCAATTTAATGACCAAAAACCTCCGTCCGGACGAGGGCGAAATTTTCCTGCGGGAAGAAAATATTGCCGGCATGAAATTAAAAGATTTCGCTAGGGAGGTTTCCATCGTCCACCAGTACAACACCGCTCCGGTGGATCTGAGCGTGGAAAAACTGGTGGGGTACGGAAGAACGCCCTACCACACGATGGGGCTTTCCCAAGATCCCAAAGAAGATGAGGAAAAAATCCGCCGTGCCATGGAGATCACCCATACATACAAGCATAGGGATAAACCGGTATCCGAGCTTTCCGGCGGACAAAAACAGCGGGTGTGGATCGCTATGGCGCTGGCCCAGGATACGAAGGTGCTGTTCCTGGACGAACCAACCACCTATCTGGATATCCGGTACCAGCTGCAAATTCTAAAACTCATCCGGCAGTTAAACCGGGAGTTCGGCATCACCATTGTCATGGTGCTCCACGACATCAACCAGTCGCTGTATTACAGCGATGAGATCGTCGCCATGAAGGACGGCAGGATGATCGCCCACGGCCTGCCGGAGGAAATCATCTCCGGGGAGCTGGTGCAGGAGGTTTATGATGTGAATCTGGATATCCGCACCGTGGACGGTAAGCCGTTTGTCATTCCGGTGTAAACATCAGGAAAGGAGATGCCTGTGTGAAACTCAGACGTACCACAGAAGATTATCTGAAAACCATCTATATCCTCTCCAAAACCGGGGAGGTTCACGGCGCTGCGATTGCCGAACGGCTGGGCGTCTCCCGACCAACCGTTTCCATTTCCCTGAAAGCGCTGAAACAGGAAGGATACATCACTCAGGATGACAGCAGTGCTGTCCGGCTGACGGAAACAGGATTAGAAATCGCAAGAGCCACCTACGAGCGGCACCAGACTTTTCAATCTTTGCTGGAAAATCTGGGTGTGGACGGGAAAACGGCCGCGGCAGACGCCTGCCGGATGGAGCACGCCGTCAGCCCGAAAAGCTACGAGGCAATCAAGGGGCTGGCAAAAAGAAAGAAGGCGGACGGGGATGAATGATGCGATGCAGTCTCTGGGATACGGCCTATTGGCCGTCCTGTTTTCAGCGGCCATCCTTGCGCTATGCGCGGTCATCAAAAAGGCTGCAAAAAATTTTTTAAAGGGCGGACGAAACCATGATGATCAACAAACGGCTCATCGGCACGGTAGCTGAGAGCAGAAAATACATCGCCGGGAATGTCGTATTGCAGTGGTGCTCCCTGGCGGCGAACATCGCCATGATGTTCAGCATTACAAACCTGTTTGCCGGGCTATACTACGGCAATACCAATTCCCATACCCTGTGGGCGACGGCGGCCGTGGTCGTTCTGGCTCTGGTGATACGCTTTCTTTGCACCACTGGGGCCAGCCGGATGAGCTACCTTTCCTCCAAAGCGGTCAAGAAAACCCTGCGGGAGAAAATCTATGAAAAGCTGCTGCGGCTGGGCGCCTCCTACAACGAACAGGTAAAAACCAGCGAAGTGGTGCAGGTGGCGGTGGAAGGCGTGGATCAGCTGGAAACCTACTTCGGCGCCTACCTGCCCCAGTTTTTCTATGCCATGCTGGCTCCGCTGACCCTGTTCGCAGTGCTCTGCTTTGTAAATGTACCGGCGGCTGTTGTGCTGCTCATTTGCGTGCCACTGATTCCCATAGCCATTGCCGCAGTGCAGACCTGGGCAAAAAAGCTGCTCTCCAAATACTGGGGGCAGTACACGGCGCTGGGGGATACCTTCCTTGAAAATTTACAGGGGCTGACGACCCTCAAAATCTATCAGGCGGACGAGTTCAAAAACAAAGAGATGAACGCGGAGGCCGAGAAATTCCGCAAAATCACCATGAAGGTACTCACCATGCAGCTTAACTCCATTACCATCATGGATTTGATTGCATACGGCGGGGCGGCGCTGGGGGTCATCATGGCGGTGACGCAGTATATGGGTAACCACGTATCGTTAGCCGGCTGCCTGCTGATCATCCTGCTGGCAGCGGATTTCTTCCTACCCATGCGGCAGTTGGGCAGCTTTTTCCACATCGCCATGAACGGCATGGCCGCCAGCGACAAAATCTTCCGCCTGCTGGATCTTCCGGAACACAAACAGGAGGTTTCCGAGAGCTTTCCGTTACAGCATGACATCGTCTGCTCCGGCCTGCAGTTTTCCTATGAGCCGGACCGGGAAATCCTGCATGGTGTGGATTTACGGTTCCCCCAGGGCAGCTTCACGGCTTTGGTTGGGGAAAGCGGCTGTGGAAAATCGACAGCGGCTTCTATTCTGATGGGACGGAACAAGGGATATACCGGCTCGGTCACCATCGGCGGCGTGGAACTGCGGGAAGTGAACGAAAGCTCTCTGCTGCGGAATATCACCTATGTCAGCCATCAGAGCTATCTGTTCAAGGGTACGGTGCGGGATAACCTGCTCATGGGTAAGCCTTCCGCGTCCGATGACGAGCTGTGGGCGGTGCTGGAACGGGTGAACCTTGCCGGATTCCTGAAAGCGGAGCAGGGGCTGGATACTCACCTGCTCGAAAAGGCGTCGAACCTGTCTGGTGGGCAATGTCAGCGGCTGGCGCTGGCACGGGCGCTCTTACGCGACAGCCCGGTCTATATCTTTGACGAGGCCACCTCCAACATCGACGTGGAGAGCGAAAACGACATCATGGCTGAGATACATAGGCTGGCGAAAACAAAGACAGTAATTCTCATTTCCCACCGGCTGGCGAATGTCATAAAGGCAGATAACATTTATGTGCTGGACGATGGAACCATCGCAGAAAGTGGCAGCCATGAAGAGTTACTGCAAAATCACGGCCTGTATGAACGGCTGTGGACAGCACAGCAATCCTTGGAGAACTACAGGAAGGAGGGCGAAAACGCATGAAGAGACGAAGCGGATTTACGGTCATGGCCCGGCTTATCGGGCTGGTGAAACCCTTAACCGGGTTTATGCTCCTGGCTGTCCTTATGGGACTCATCGGCCATCTCTGCGCCGCCTTTATCACCATCTTCGGCGGCTATGCGGTGCTGGAAGCGCTGCGGTTCGATACTC
>ERZ1090867.733-NODE-735-length-12787-cov-21.666667_pt1 | contig 12787 bp, 7 predicted proteins | sample MGYA00478476_ERZ1090867 | MGnify/ENA primary metagenome ERZ1090867 (study PRJEB33644, sample SAMEA5815742) | chicken gut metagenome | biome: Chicken; feature: Gastrointestinal Tract; material: Caecum | place: Ireland | collected 2019-01-01 | study: A study of the... | reverse complement strand
ACGCTTGAGGATATTCCCGATGAGTACCGTGTCACCGGAAGCGGCGAGGAATTGGAGCCGCCAAGCACGATCACTGTGCTGGTGGTTGAGCCGGACAGGAAGCCCTATGTGAAAGAAATCCCTTCCAGCCTTGAGTCCTTACAGCATGAGGTTGGCGGGGACATTGAGGCGGTCTATCCCTTTGAAGAGCCGGTTGCCATTGTCTGCAATGAAGAAGGCAAGATGAACGGTTTTCCTCTCAACCGCGCTCTGCGGGATGACAGCGGTGAAATCTATGACATTGTTGCCGGTACCTTCCTTGTTACGGGTCTGACGGATGACAGCTTCGGCTCGCTTTCGCCGGATCTGCTGCGGCAGTTTATGACTGAGTTCAAAATGCCGGAGCAGTTTGCCAAAATCGGAGACAGGATTGTTGCTATCCCGATGATTTCCGAAGAACAGCAAAAACAGACGGTTCTTGAAGAGAAAAGCTCCATTGTCAATGAAAACACCTCCGGCATGGCGGTGGATGGTCATATCGGCACATGGCACACGATTGACCATAAGGAGATCGATGGCCACACCTTTTGGCTGATGGAGCATGATACCTTCGGGGACGATGCCTCCTGTATCATTGTCGATGAGCGCGGCGAGCTGGTACTGTCCCATATCTATGACGGTTTCGATGAGACGGCAGTTAATCTGCTCCGTCAGGAGGTCATGCCAGTCGAGAAGATGCCGGATGACAGCATCAGCATCGAGGAAATGAAGCAGTACGGCTACAAATGGGGCGGGATGCTGCCCATGCGGGAAGAGGCTGCGGCTGAGGTCATGAAGTCGTGCCAGATTTACCGGCTGTACGGCGACGATACCGAGGGGCTGGTTCTGGACGCTAAGGAGATCAAGGAACACGCCGCAAAAGGCGGTATCTTCGGTGTGGAGAAAGCGGATTGGGTGGCTGAGCTGGAAAAGCAAAATCCGCTCAAAGCCACTGAAATGTCTCTTGAGGATGACTACGGCATGATTGACGGGATCATCAACAACGGTCCGAAGGAAGACAAAGCGAACGAGAAAGGCGGGAAAACCTCTATCATGGATCGGCTGAAATCCGCCAAAACCGCCCAGCAGACGGATAAGCCTTCTCCCCACAAGGAGAAGAAGAACGAGCGTGAAATATGAGCCGGAGTAAGAAATGGAAGCTCGAATGGAGCTTCTTCCTTGACAGCAACGGGCGGAGGAAATATGCTGAGCAATGCCGCCGTTGTCTCCATCCCTGCAAGCAGAGTTTTCGTGCTGAAATCATCGCGTGTCCCTTCTACGCATCCAAGCGGACAGATAGGAAGGAAAATATGTCGTGATTAGGGTTGAAAATCGCGTTTTTTATGCCCTGTAAGCGGCACTGATAGGGTGCCTCGTATGTTTTCTTGTCTGCGCCCTCAACAACCAAATTGCCGGGATAAAGGTCGAATTTTAACCAAAAGCGAAGAGCCTCAGTCGGTGCCCATTTGCGGGTGTCGGCTGAGGCTTTTTTTCATTTTACTTTGCCGGTTCGTCTCCTTGAACAGGACGCTCATTTTTTGAGTTTCAAACCGTCCTTAAATGCTTCGCCGACGCGCTCCGTCACTTTGTAATACCCGTGAGTGTATGGATCAAATGCAATAGCATTCACCAAGGACATATCAAGCTTTCCGTCCACCATTACGCTTTCATCGGCAGTAACATTCACAACTCTACCGATAACGCCACAACCGTATTTTCCGTCTTGATACTCGATGAACTCACATTCCAGACAAAGCGGGAACTCGTTGATCACAGGTGCATCCACTTTTTCGGCCTTGCTGGCAGTCAGGCCACTTGCAGCAAGTTTATCCGATACTCGATTGCCGGATTCCACACCAAAGTAATCCGCCTCCGTCACATGAGCAGCATCCGCGATGCTGACGGTAAAAGCGCCCCGAGCCTTAATGTTTTTTACAGTCTTATGACTCTCGGTAAGGTTGAGAGCGACAGTATCTCTTTCCTGCATAGTTCCCCATGCAGCGTTCATAACATTGACGCTGCCATCCTCATTATAGGTCGCAACCATCAGCACCGGCATCGGGAAAATACCTTCGGTGATATTCAACTTGGTTCTCATAACTATCTCTCCTTCTGATTTGCATTATTGACATGACCGTATGTCTTACTTATAATTATATCCAGAAGAGAAACAAATTCAAGTACTGGCAATTAAGACAGGTACTTTCTATGAGGTAAGTGATGCTATGATACAGAACTACATTGAGAACGCCAATTTTGAAGATACCGGTTTTCATTACGCACTCTCCCTCATTTCCGGCAAGCATAAGATGGTAATTTTATATTGCCTGATGGAGTATAGGGTGGTACGGTTTAATGAGCTGAAAAGGTATCTAAAAAACATATCAGACAAAACCCTCAGTACAAACCTCAAAGAACTGGAAGCCGACAATTTGATCATAAGAACAGAATATCTCCAAATCCCTCCAAAGGTAGAATACAGCTTGAGTGAGCGGGGAAAATCATTGATGAAAGTGCTGGATCAGTTATGCTTATGGGGAGAAGAAAACAAACCAAAAGAATGAAAAAGCTGTCACTTACAACTGGACAGATAGGGCGGAAAATATGTCGTGATAAGGATTGAAAATCGTGGCTTTTCTGCCCTGTAAGCGGCGCTTGAAAGGTGCCCCGTATATTTTCCTGTCCGTGCCTTCATAACCTGAAATGTAAGGATAAAAGTTGATTTTTAATCAAAAGTGAAGAGCCTCAGTCTATAACCTTCTGGTTGTCGGCTGAGGCTCTTTTTTCTTGGAAAATGTTTATGAGATATAGGATGTAAAGAAGACTCAATGGTCATTCAAACTGGAAAGGCTGTCAAAGAACCTTTTTAGTTTATCGAGGCTGTTTGTTTTATTCTTTATGGGGAGGGATTCCCATACAATGTCGTGATATTTGGCAGGAGGGTCATCTCGAAGTCGTGGGTCAATGATACATACGATTCCTGTATCGCTAAAATTACGGATCAGTCTGCCTATCCCTTGTTTGAGTTTAATTATCATTTCAGGAACACGGACATCCATCAAAGCGTCCTTAGCAATGGATGCTTTGTATTCTATAATCGGATCAGGTACAGGAAATGGAAGGCGGAAAATCACGACATTAGAGAGACTTTTGCCTTCAATGCTTATGCCTTCCCAGTAAGCGCCTGTCCCGAGCAGAACAGAGTTGGTATCTTCTCTAAATTCATTAAGAATTTTATCTTGTGATGAACCGGGTTGCTGCATTAGGACCTTGTAAGGCAAGTTTAGTTTACTGAGGATGGTATAAACTTCCTCCATATCTGTTTTCGCAGTAAACAATACAAGAGCCTTCCCACCTGAAATTTCGAGAACTTCAAGCAAGCGTTGTACGCCTTGTTCGATAAAAGCTTCATGTTCCTGAGTGGGATGGGGCAGATCGTCACAATAATAAATCATGGAATGCTCATCGTATGGATAGGGAGAAGGCTTCGGTTCGGATAAGCAACCGCGTTCATCCGTCGGAAATCCTGTATTACCGATAAAATAGGAGTATTGATCTACTAATTCTCCATTACTTGCATTGGTCATGGTTGCGGAGGTCAAGATTACTCTTTCTTTCCCGCTGAAATACAGTCGATTGGTAATTTGGCTGATATTCTTTGGGCAATAAACAAGCTCTGCATTTTTCCCTTTTCGCTCAATCCAGAGAAGATTGCTATCAATTTGTTCGATCATTTCTGCAAGGCTTTCGCTTAGGCTGTCCAATTCGTCCGATGCAGCAGTTGTTCGACTGCTGTAATCAAAGCTGGTGTAAATCTGAATGCTGAGAGCAACACTTTTAATGCTTTCTATCATCGCTTTAAGAAGGGCTATGGAGTTTTCACCACCATCAAAGAAAAACCGATCCGCGTATCTCATATCTTGCCGCGAATGGTCGATCTGTTCCTGCATCTGTGCTTTAAGGCGGTCAAAAAACACGCTAATTGACTTCTTCGCGTCCTCGACATCTCCATAGATGTTCTGCCTATCAGCCGCCTTGACTTCATTGGTTGCGCTTTTAATAAGTCCTAATAGCATTCCTTGATTGATGCGTTTTGTGGTGGCGCTTCGCACTTTATCATCTAAGTTGTGTGCTTCATCCACAACAATAAGATCGGCCTCACGGTTAATAAGGCCATCCTGCCAGCCTCGTATTTGTTGAAGATGTGCAGTCAGGAAGTCCTGGTTGCACAGGATAATTCCATCGGTATATTTTATTTTCGAGCGAATGGCATGATAAAGGCATTTCTTTTCACAGCCACTACAATTTCGCATACTGAACCGTTGTACATTGACTTTATCCCAGATATTCTGCGGTAAAGTTTGTGAAAACTGCTTTCTATCCTGAAATCCACTTTCAAGACCGATTTGCAGTTCATCAGGAATTACTGCATCCGCTGTATTTATGTGCTCATCAGCCCGCTTATGACAGAGATAATGAGTTTGTCCTTTTGCAAGGATAACTTCCGGTTGTAGATTGAGAAGCTTCATCACAATGTGAATATCATCCCAAAGCTGTTCTTGTAGCGCGATAGTTGATGTAGCCACAATAACGGGCTTTTTCATTCTCTTGTTATACAGCAAGACCGGTACCAAGTACCCAAATGATTTTCCGATTCCGACTCCGGCTTCTACCGCAAAATGCTGATCATGAATAAGGGCATCCACAATCTCAAAAGACATATCCTGTTGGCCTTCTCGCATCTCAAAACCGTTGGCCGGTGCAATATCCCAAAAGAATGAAGTGACTTTTTCGCCGATTGCTGTTAGGTCAGACTTTCTTTTTTTCTTTTGCTCTTCGGGTGTGTTAAATCCGAAATAATAGCTCATGCTCATCCTCATTTCGTGCGCTTTTTACTATCTCATCACAGTTATATGGCTCGCTGAAAAAACGGAAGAAAGTTCATCTACCGTTCAGTTACTCGACGCCTAGCGCTTTGAATACTGCGTCCTCGGCGCTCTGATAGAAGATGAGATTGAAGCATCCGATCAACTCTGAGGGGACAGTGCCAAGGTCTGAGGCTGATGTAATGGGCAGTAATACTTTCTTTGCCCCGCTGTCGAGGCAAACTTGTAGGGCGTTTGCAAGCTCATCCACCTTGATCATCGTACCGGCGATGCTGATTTCTCCCAGTACAGCCAAGCTGCTGACAGTGGGCTTGTTCAGGGCAATGGAAGCCAGTGCGATCAGCGTCGGAAGGGCAAGCTTACTGGTCATGCCGATGCCTTGCAAATCCTGATAATTGACGATATAGTCCTTTGTCGTGGTGCTGATCGTCCCGCTAATGTGTCCGGCATTTGCTTTGAGGAAGTTGAAAGCAGTATTTGTAGCCTCTCTTGCCTCGCGTTCGGAACCAATACCCGTGCGCTCAAACTTGCCGTTACCGGGAAGCATCTGAGATTCCAGCCGGAACACGCCAATCATGCCGGATTTTCCCTGCGAAACTGTATAGACCTGACCGGGATTGCACATTCCTTCTGGGATCAGCTTACCGCCGCCTTGCTCAGGAACGGATACATAGTATTCCTCAAAACTGTCCTTGTCGATGTAGGAGAAATTCACATCATAGAACTCCATGCCTCCCAGCTTTTTCAGCTGTTCCTTGACGCGGCGGCGCATCTCAAGGGCAAGCTTCAAAATCTCTTCCAGTTGCTCTTTGGAAAACTCTCCATCCGGGTAAACAAGCTTCAAAAGTCCACCGACCATCTTCCGAACCGCTATGGTATCACGCTGGTTTAGGTTGGTGCCTAAACGGAAATATTTGTCCAGCGCATCTCCATACTGCTCTTTGCGCAGCTCCCGGATGAACTCAGCGAGATAGTCGGAGATAAAACCGTAGTCGTCTGTAAAGTGTTCTGGTCTGAACTTCGGGATCTCCCAGCCGGGGATATAGCAGTGGATTCGGTCAAGAAATGCCGTGTCCGTCCCCATCTCAGGCGGGAAGGGGTCAAAGAGGCTGGATGTTTTCAGCAGTACATCCACACTCTGATTGATATTGCCTACAAAGACCATAGAAGCACTTGCAGCCTTTTCTTCCTTGCCACGGGCGAAGGAACCGGAAGCCATGTAGTCCTTCATGATCTGAATGCCGTCTTTGTCCTTGAAATGGATTCCGGCAACTTCGTCGAAAGCAACGCAGTCCCAAAGACCCACAAGTCCTACGGTTTTCCTGCCCATATTGTAGAACAGATTCGCAACGGTTGTCTGACCGCCGGAGACAAGGATGCTGTTAGGTGAAATCTCCTTGTAGATATGTGACTTGCCAGTGCTGCGCGGTCCCAGCTCGCAAAGGTTGAAGTTGTTCTCTATCAGAGGCAGAAGCCGAGTCAGCAAAAGCCACCGCTCGCGGTCATTGAATTTGTCCGGTTCCATGCCGATAGAGCGCAGCAGTACCTTGATCCACTCTTCTTCGGTGAAGGCTTTCCGCCCCTGCTTCAACTCGTTGATGTCCACATGGGGCATCTGAATAGGGGTCAACTTGTGAATCAGAATTGGAGAACGGTGCTTATCCTCTTCCACATATTCGTACTCAAGCTGAACAATGCACCAGATCCCGCCACAAAGAAGCCGGTCATACTTGGTCGGATATTCCTCAGAAATGGGGATATTCTTAATGCCCAGATTAGAGAACTCCGCCTCATAGCTGTCCGTCTTGATGTTCAGGTTGACGGTGATCTTATCAATCACGGTATAGCTGCCCCGCTGACGCAGTACAGAGAGGATCTTCTGGGCTTCGTCCGGGCGTACATAATTCTCTGCCAAAATATGTTTGACATTGTTTACGCCAGCCTCAATGACCTCCGGATCATCTGAGCTACAATACTGCCCCAGAAGGAACTCAAGGACGTAGACCGGCACATTTGCGCCCTCTTTAATCTTCTTTGTGAGGTCTTTACGGACAATTCTGCCGTCGAATACCTGGCGCAGCTTGCGGTTGATCACCGCATTTGCGTCCTCGACGGCATTCTTTTCCATGAAATCGCTCATCCTCAAAAACCTCCTTTACAAATCAAATCCAAAGTCATCTGCAAAGGCAATGTCGATATGGAACTCTACTTCCTCCGGTACGTCCGTATCGTTTGCGATGACTAAGCGGTATATCTTTTTGCTGTCGTAAGCTCCTGCTTTCAGGTTAAAGCGCACCCGGAAGACGCGCTCAGAAGCATTCAGGCTGGTTCGGTCTGCAATTACGGTCTGTCTGTCGCTGACCGGAACACCCTCATCATCTGTCATGTAGATCGTATAGGCGCAGGGCTGCACTTTGTCGCCAACCGGCTGTCTCTGGAAGAAGTCGAGAGAGAATAGAAGGTTTGAAACCTTTCGGCTCTCGCTGAGCAGCTTCAATTCCGCATTGGAAACCTCGACATACTTCTTGCTGCTTGTACGGAGGTTCTTAAATACGACGACCGGCACGCAAAGCTCCTGCAAGCTCACGCCGCCATGCACATAGTTTTCGCCTCCACCGGAAATCTTGATTCGGGTGGAATCCTGCGGTGTATATCCCTTGACCGGTATGCCGCTGATCTCACCGTCAAGCTGCACCGGAAGCAGATATTCACCCGTTGCAGATGGCTCGGTCAGAGCATAACGTCTTCCTACCTCGTACACTTTCCCCGTGAAGGTATTCTTGCTGATTTTGTCACCTTCGGTGAGAGGACGGTAAGTATAGAGAAATCCGTGGTCAGACGTGATGAAAATGTCCGTCCCCTGCATATCGTTGACGATAATGCGGAGAATATTGGAAATCTCCTGAATGGTATCCTCGCAAGCCTCGAAGACTTTGTTCTCCGTCGGAGCTTTATCGCCAATGGCATCTATGGTGTTATGATAAATGTAAACCACTTCTTTGCCGCTCACAAGCTCCCTACGCTCGGCTCGCTTCATGCTCAGTACGTCATTATACTGGATGGCAACGCTGTTTGGATTGCCAGCGCAAAGGATTTTCTCACGCTCCTGCGTGGAGACGGTAGGCATATCCTCGACATAGACACCCATATCCTCATCAACGCTGATCTTGCGTCCCGGCAGCAGAGCTGCCATACCAAACTTGGTGATGGACGGGAAGATTGCTTGCATTGCTTCGAGCTTTGCCGTTCCCTTTGTTGTGCGGATCAGGGTGTCACACAACTCTGCTGCGACTTCATAGCGCAGAGCATCTGAGATAATTATAAAGGCGCGGGTATTCTTTCCGGCAAGGGGTCTGATATAGCGGGAGTAGAAATCACGCTGCTTTGCAATTTCAGAGACATAACCCAGCGAAGCAAGGTTGTCGGAGATCGCATTTGTCCAGCAGCCGGTCAGTTCCTTGAGATACCAGTTCTGATACAACCCTTCCACATACTCCGCTGCGTGTTTCAGCTTGTCCTCCAAAAGTGGGTTGCTATCCTTGAGTGTGCAGCCGAAAGCATAGTGGAAATGGCGATAGAAGCTATCCATTTCGTAAGCATTCTCCGTATAGAGCTTCCAGACTGCCTTCGGCTCCACGATATGAAAACCGGCGGCGTTGTTCTGATAGAACTCCTGCATCTTCGCAATAAAATAGAGGCAGTCATAGTAATCGCTGAAATGCTCGATCCAGCCGGAAGTACGGCGATTTTCCACCGTTTTCAGGATCAAGTCAGGCTTGACTACCTGCTCCGCCACATCGGAGAAGAAGCGTTTCAGGATGACTTCGTGGATCGATGGGAAGATGTCACCCGTCAGCAGCGTTTCAATCTCCTGCTTGTCAAAGCGGGAGGGAAGCTGCAATTCCCGTTCTACGGTGCGGCACAAATCCCAGAGCGCGGTGTTGTCTTCCCGGTTGCGCCATTCATGGACAATGCTGTAACAGTATGCCCGGTTGGACTCGGAAATGAAGCGTTCCAATCCTTTGAGAACGCTGGGATTCATGGTCTGCGCAAGGGCGGTCAGCAGCACATGGGAGGAGAAGAAGCCGAGGGGTTTGTCGTCCTCATGAATGAAACCGGTGTATTTGCGCACAAGCTGCCAGAACGCTTCTATATTGCCGAACTTCTTGATATTATTCAGGACGGCATTGCTTTCTTCGTCCAGTCCGGCGGAAAGCACCGCAATGAAGATATCCTGTGCCGAGCCGCCGGAAAGACCGGCGAGAACAGCCATGATGTCAATATGAAGCTGTAACGGGGTCTGATATTCCCGTCCGATCTTGCGCAGCCTTGCCACTCGCTCCTTGTTATCAAAGAATGTTGAATACAGCTTAACCGTCCGGCGCATAACCGGGCTGGCATTGATGTTCAGCTCACTCATGAGGATCGAGTAGTAATCCGCCCGGAACTCTTCGCTATACAGCTCAATATCACGCAGCCAGTCGTCCTGCGGCGAAGCGTAGGAAAACGGGTTGTAGATGAGATAGTTGCCGGTAAGGTCGTCATGGAGCAGCAGCTTCTTCACGGCAAAGTTGTTGGTGCCGGTAAGCTTGATGATATTCACGCCGGGCAGCTCAAGCTCGTCGAGCGTTGACTCAAACTCCCGGTCTTCGTCCTGCCAGAAGATGATTCTGCGCCGGTAGAATTCTGGCAGCGGGGCGGCGAAACGCTCCTTGAGGTTAAATTGTATGGATTCTGTGGACAAGGCATTCCATCCCCCTTTCAGCGTATATGATAAGCCGTATGACAGTTGGAACATGAAAAATTTCGCGCCATGCTACCCCTTACAATGGGATACAACTTGTTATAATTTTGATAGCAAGCTGGGCAGAAATATATTCTCTTCCCCGCAGCTTTATCCGATTTACGAATAAGAAGCCCTGTTTCCAACGTTTCAATATCATCATCCCGTTGCTCAGCGGTATTGTTTGGGGGGCTGACTATATTCGTAACTTCCTGTATGAAGCGATCCCTTTTATGTTCCCAGATTGTTTCAGGTTTTCTTGTCAAGCCAAACTCGTCAATTAGTTTGGAATAAAGCTGATTCAGCTTATCCTTAACTTCTGTTTCATCATTATCAAGTTTAATAGCGATAGCTTGGTTATTCACTACGCCCTTCATTTCATCAAAGCCAAAACCTGGAAGCAGCAGTGAAGAATATTCCGTCTTTAGTGCCCATGCTGCGCCCATTTCGTTCAAGCTGACGGGGCTTTGGTAATAATTTTTTGAGTGGATAAAAAATACATGAAGCTCATAGGTAAGAAACTGGTTCCTCAAATAATCGAAAATATTCTTACCAATCGGAATATCGTAGCCGGGTAATGAACTGCAAAAAACTTGAGTGTTGTCAAGTCCCATACTCTCAAGTAAATCAACAAGTTTTCGCACATATTCTTTGTCTTTACTTGAATGACTTATAAAAATTTTTGGGGTTTTCCTCTCAGGGACGGCAAGATTCTCATTGATCGAGGTATAATATGTATCAATGTTATCCTTCATGGCAAGAAGTTTCCCTTTTAATTCGTTGAAATTTTGTTTATCATGCCATCCATCGTACTTTTTCTTTGCACATTCCAAAACGTCAGCAACAAATTGATCCCCCGTCCGAGTAACGATTTCTTGCAATTCAAGTTGTACTTTCGGAATCCAAAGCTGGAACTCAGGAATATCATATATTTCTGCTATTGGAGGAACTGCAAGACCGGGCGATGGTAGAGTGCAGTGAAACCGAGGTTCGATTGAGTTAATTTGTTCTATAAGTGCAAGCAGATCTTCTTTCATTCTGTACATCCTTTACTTAATCTTCGCCAGCACGTCCGCAAAGAGCGCGTAGTTGTGCTTTACGCCATCATCGAGGTCGATAGAGATATTCTGGTCGGCAAGGTGGTGGATTTTTTCTTCGTATTTCTGGATCTCCAAAGACTGGTCTTGGAGCGCCTTCTGCTTTTTGGTCAGTTTTACACGTTCGGAGCCGGAGGCATGTTCCAGTGCGTCGGCCAGGTGAGCGAGCTGGGTGCGGTAACGCTCCTGCTGTTCGTGGACATAGTCGGTGCGCATCCGGGCAAGAAGGTCGCTCTGATACCGGTGCATATAGATCAGTGCCTTGAAGCCGTTCTTCTTGCCGCTGTCAAAGAGCCAGTAGATAGGTCGTTTCTGGTAGGTCTTGCAGTGGTCGGCATAGAAGTCATTTAGGAAGTAGCTGCGAATAACCTCACGGGGCGTTCCTTTGCCGCCGAGCGCGTCTGCAATGAACTTGAGATTTTCTTCCAGCGTGTCGCTGCCGTAAACCGTCTCCACCCACTTCACAAAGCGTCCGGTGATGTCATCGTCGAAGTAGTCGTCATCGCAGATAGGAATGATATTGTCTTTATCCGGGATAATCGTGCTGTATTTAGAGGACTCCCATTCACCGCCAGCGTAGGCAAGCCCCTCTACATCCAGCGAGTACCGCCCAAACATACAGCCGACGGCATAGGAGATCAGGGAGACGATCTCGTCCCGCTTGGTACGCACATAGTTGCTGCCCTGCATGGATTCCGGCACACTGTCCTTGGTGTCAAAGACGCGATGGACTGTTACATCCTTATCCGTCACCTCTGGGGTCAACTCATTCTGCAAGCCGTAGATTTCAATAAAGATACGATTCAGCTCTTCTTCGTTGGCTTTAAGCTGTAAAAAGCGCTGCTCGCACTCGGCTTGCCATGCGGAAAAGGCGTCGGCAAGGCGGGAGACGGGGCGGATGAGGGGGTGGCGTTGGAAATCCCATGAAACTTCATGAGAGTCCCAGTCATTACGGGAAGACAGAATCAGTTTTGTACTAACACTCACAATGTATTGATTATTACCATTGGAGAAAATTATAGGAAAACTTGCAATGTGTCCCACCTCATAATTTATCGTAGGAGACAATAATTTTGCTATCTCCATTGCAACTTTAGAGTTGCAAAACGCTAAAAGATATAATAACTTATTATGCTCCGTGAAAATGCTTGTTCCGGCCACATCGTAAATATGTCCGAAGGGTTTGTACCTAAAGGCTATTGTTCCACTGGAAATCTTAGACCATGTGATGCTTTCTCTAAAATATGTGTCGGTATTTTGAGGACGGGAACGCAGCTTCCCATGTTGGTCAGTAAAATGTCTGATCTCAAAACCGTCATTTTCCCAATTTACCACATATTCGTTGTTACCATACCATTTTCTAAAATCTCCACCTTTGTTATAGGGGAACCACTTTCTATGCGTATATTCCGCTTCTTCTTTTGTTGCTGCCTTAAAGAAAGTTTTTGGACTACCTACTTCATGCCATAAGCGAACAAAGCGGTCATTCTCTCCTGTTTGTAGCCCTACACGCGGGGATGCTATCTTCGATAGACTTTCACCTTTTTCAAAATCAGCAATTATGGATTTCCCTGCCCAATACGCCACCGGTGAACCGGGAACCTTGGAGAAGTTGGATTGCTGGGCTTCATAGAAATAGCCACAATCAGGATTGGCGATGGCTTCCAATACCTTTTCCTTCTGTATCTCCATGCCACCCTTGAAGTCAGACAAACGGAAATACAGCCCCGGTTCGTTAGCTTTTTTATTTTGCAGTACAAAGGAGCAAATGGGAACGGTTGCTTCCTCAAAGGCGGAATACTCCATCTGTATCAATGTAGTAATGGACTTGTCGTTAATTATGAACTCTCTCAAGTTTTCGTAGGTTTTAATGAACATCCAAACAAAAGGCGTCATAAATCCAGAATATCCGTCTTTTTTACAAAAAGCAAAGTTGTGGTATATGAAAACGCTAGGGTGTATCTGAGAAGTCGGCTCATATGTGCAAAATGGAGAAAATGACA
>ERZ1090867.710-NODE-712-length-13054-cov-12.486961_pt1 | contig 13054 bp, 5 predicted proteins | sample MGYA00478476_ERZ1090867 | MGnify/ENA primary metagenome ERZ1090867 (study PRJEB33644, sample SAMEA5815742) | chicken gut metagenome | biome: Chicken; feature: Gastrointestinal Tract; material: Caecum | place: Ireland | collected 2019-01-01 | study: A study of the... | reverse complement strand
CCGCTTCTGCCTCATCGAAGTCGGGATTTATCCCAACTTCCTTATCCTGCTTGCGTTTGTTGTTCACTTCGTCCCACCTCCCGCTGTTGTTTTTCCTTCCGAATCCGACCTGTTTTCTTGCGTCTTTTCGGGTACAACTTTTGAAATACGCTCTTCCGCTTTTTCTATGTAGCGTGGATTGATGTCTATTCCGATGTACCTTCTTCCGAGTCGTTTCGCCGCAGCTCCCGTCGTGCCGCTGCCGAAGAACGGGTCTAAAACCAAACCGCCTTCTCTGCTTCCTGCAAGGATGCAAGGCTCAATCAACCGTTCCGGAAACATCGCAAAATGTTCGTCCATTCGGTAAGAATTTGTACTCACTTCCCATACATCTTTGCAACGCCGCATCTTGCGTTTTTCATCGGTTATCGCTTGCGTATTCATGTCGATACTTTGACCTATCGGCGCATTAGAATACTTTGCCTTACCCGACCTTCCCCTCGTATATCTTGCTTCGGTGACTGCCTTTATCGGCTCTTGAATTGCCTCGTAATCGAAGTAATATCTCGGCGATTTTGTAAGCAGAAAGATGTGTTCATAACACTTTGCCGGCCTGTCCTTGACCGCTTCGGGGAGCGCATTTATCTTGTGCCAGATGATGTCCGAGCGAAGATACCAGCCGCGCTCTCGGAGCGCAAAAGCGAGCATCCACGGTATCCCGATAAGGTCTTTGGGCTTGATGTTTTCCCACCTGTTCGGCATTGAAAACACCTTACTTTCCTTATCGTAAATCGGTCTGTCCTTGACGTTATCTTCCTGCGAAAGTCCTTTCCCTTTCCCGCTCTCTGCGTAGCTGTCGCCGATGTTCAACCATAAGGTACCGTCGTCCATAAGCACCCGATACACTTCGTCAAATACCCTTGCCAGCCTGTCCACATACTCCTGCGGCGTCTGTTCCGTTCCGATCTGATTTTCAATTCCGTAATCGCGTAAGCCGTAATACGGCGGACTTGTCACGCACATATTCGCCGAGCCTTGCGGCAGAGATTTTAATATCTCCGCCGCGTCGCCGCAGAATACTTTATTTTCCGTCATTCGTATCCTTGTCCATCGCCTCGGTCACGGAAAGTATGCCGCCGATAATTGCACCGATCTCGCCCATTGCTTGTTTCCTGCGCTGTCTTTCCGCATACGCTTCCGCGCTCTTCTTGCCGTTGAGAGAGTTCTGTTTCGCTTCGTCGATTTCCTTTTTGATGCCCATAAACGCGCCTTTAAGGTATGCATCCTTCGTAAAGAACGGCTTGCAATCGTACATGTACGCGCACATGCCCTTAATAAGTTCTCCCGCCTGCTTGTCCGTAAGCTCTTTGAAAAGATTGTAGTTTTCCCTCTTGATTTTGAGTCTGAGTTCCTTCATTTTTACTTTCTCCTACTTTGATTTTCTTTTATCCGATATTTATTGTTTTCTGCTCTCCGGATAATCAGAGCTTTCCTTTCCGCTTCGTATCAACTTTTTGCGTTCGCATACCTCCCCGCTTTTGCCGTTGAGGTTGCGGCAGGTGCCGCAGGCTTTTCGCGCAAGCCAGCCACGAAGCGGATCTCTTCTGCCATCATCTTTTCGTAATGTGCATTCGGTTTTTCATCACGGTACTGTCCAGATGCTTTGAATACACGCATGATTTTTTCCTTGTCCGAAGTATAAACGGCAAGGCGCGCTATCAAAGAACGCTCGTTCTTCTCCTCACTTCCGAGTACGTCTAAGCCGTTAAACAGAGCGGAGAATTTTGTACCCTGTTTGGATTTACTTGCCCGCTCGACAAGTTCCCTGTCCTCCATGCGCGTAAGGCTTTCGACGCCTCTCCCCGTCATGTCTACTGTTCGGGCGGCAGATGCTGTTTCCGTTTCGCTTGCCGCCGCTACCGCGCTGGGCGGCATGAATACTTCCGACTTCTCCTCCTCGATTTTGGAAAGCCGCTCCTCTTTTTGTTCCTGCTCTTCCGCACGCTTTATGCTTCGCGCCTGCAACTCTTCCAAGCTCACTTCCTCAAAGGATTTCCCTTTCCAGAACGGCAGCTCCTGCATTTTCCCGAACTCGCTCATCAATGCTTCACGGCTGCGGAACGGATACCCGCTTAGTGCGTACTGCGTCTGACCGTGTTCCGCACACATCTCCACCCTATAAACTGTTTCTCCATACTCGTCCGTATCTTCCACAACGGCAAAGGGTTCGGTCTCCTTTTTGATTTCTTTCTCCTTTGCCATGATAAATTTCGTGATACGCTCCGCATCGGCGATCGCTTTGAACAGGATATTCGGGTCTTCTTTGATCTTACTTTTCCAAGCACCTATGTACGCGCTGTTGTTCTCGATATGCTTTTCTTTGACCTCTACGCCCAAGTCCTGCTCAATGAACATGGACGCGATCTCGGCGCGCAGTTCTTCCTCTGCGTATTCGGGCGTTTTCCTGTCCGTACTCATTACACGGTTCAGCCGCTTTTCGTGCCCCGTACTGTGTCCGATCTCGTGCAATGCCGTAGAATAAAATTCCGGCATATCCACAAAGGCCTCTTTCTTCGGTAAGCGTATCTCATCTGTCTGCGGGGAATAGAACGCCGCACTCCCGCCGTAGCGGATAGGGCTTTCCGTTTCGCTCCAATAGGAGATAAGGTTTTCCGCACGCGCGTTGTACCCGGTCGTATCGTGTTCCCCTTTCTTCTGTTCGGGAATCCCCTCGATGACGTCGCCGTTGAATACGCGGTAGTATTTGCGGAGCGGGTACACGTTTTCGTCCATGTATTCGTTCCGCTCGTCTGCCGTCATGCCGTCCAGCGTATGCCTGTCAAAGGGCTGTTTGGTTTGCTTGTCCCGCAGCTCGAAGTATTCGATTGCCACACCCGCGCCCTTGCCGAGGCTCCGACCTTCTGCGTCCGTTTTGAAGCTCCACCCCTTATCTTCCATCTGTTTGTACGTCAGCCAACGGTTATCCGAATATCCCCGCTCCATTGACGCAAGCATGAGGAATATCCTGTTCACGCCGTTGTACCGCTTACCCGTGATCGCCGATACCGGCGCACCTCCGCCCGACCACCCCTGTTTCCAAAGCCCGACACCGTTTTCCAAGTTTTTGAGAACGGCGTCCACGAGCTGCTTTCTCTGCGGCGTAAGCCTGTCATACGCCGTGCTTTTTTGTTCATCGCTCAAAGCGTATTCTCACCTCCTCTACGCCGATTGGTTTTTCGTCCCATAAATCGCCATCCAAATCGAGCAGCTCGTCCAAACTGTACCCGCTCGGAATGACGATTTCGGTTTTTTCTTTGTTTTTCATTTCTTTCCTCCTGCTTTTATTTTCACAAACTGTTCCGACATTTTACAGCAAATTACTCCAATGAAATACCACAAATTACCGCAACGAAATAGCGCAAATCACCCCAATTTGATTTACTTTTTCTGTGCCTTACGCTATAATATACATAGAGGTTAAACTTATGGAATATAAAAAGCGAATCATAGACACTGAACTTGACTTAAAGTTGGAAGCATTCGGCGCGACCTTGATCGTCGGACCGAAAGGTTGCGGAAAAACCACATCCGCAAAACAAAAAGCCAAAAGCTATGTTGAATTTCAGGACGAGGAGCAGCGAGAAAATCTGCTCGCCGTTGCCGATACCGCCCCGTCCAAACTTTTAATCGGTGATAAGCCGCGCCTCTTTGACGAATGGCAGGACGCGCCGAAACTTTGGGGAGCTATCCGTAAATCCGTTGATGACCTCGGTGAAAACGGATTGTACATTCTTACCGGTTCTTCTTCAAAAGAAGTTACGACTCCTCACACCGGAACTCTCCGCATCAGTAAATTAAAAATGTACCCTATGAGCCTTTACGAGAGTGAGGAATCCAACGGCTCGGTTTCACTTTCGAGACTTTTCGATCATCCGGAAAATTTTGACGGCTGTATTTCCGATCTTTCTATTGATGAACTGATTTTTGCTATCTGTCGCGGCGGGTGGCCGCATAGCCTTTCAAACAAAACCGACCGTGCAAAATTGGAAGTCGCCAAAGACCTATACAGGCAAACCTACTCTACAGACATCAGTAACATCGACAATACAAAGCGCAATCCACGCTGGGCACAAGAGATTCTACGCTCTTACAGCCGTAATATCTGTACGCTTGCCGAAAGCAACACAATTTTCGGCGATGTAAAAAGTAATTTCGATATAAGCCAAAATACTTTCTATGACTATGTACAGGCATTAGAAAAGCTTTATATAGTCGAAGACATCGACGCATGGTGCCCCGCTATCCGCTCAAAAACCGCAATCCGCTCTTCCAAAAAACGCAACCTGATTGATCCGTCCATTGCCGTCGCCGCTATGGGTTTATCCCCGCAATACTTCAATACCGATTTCAAGACGCTGGGATTTCTGTTTGAATCGTTGTGTATCCGAGATCTGAAAATCTATTCGTCTGCCTTCGACGGCGACATGTGCTATTACCGCGACCGCTATGGCTTGGAAGCCGACGGAGTCCTCCGCCTGAACGACGGAAGATATGCGTTGGTCGAATTTAAGCTCGGCGCAAAACAGATCGAAGAAGGCGCAAAACATTTACTTGAAATCGAACGACTCATCGACCAATATAATCAGAAAGAAAAGCAATGCCCCTTACGCCTTCCCGACCTGAAAATCATCATTACAGGTACGGAATTTGGATACAAGCGTCCTGACGGAGTATTTGTTATTCCGATTGGTTGTCTGAAAGATTGAAACTTGTCTGCATAATCGTAATTATGCAAAACTAAATTCTGTTTTTTCATTCCCCGCGGTTGCCGTTTGGCAGCCGCTTTTTTATGCCTTGCTGTTTCCGCTGTTTGCCGATTTCGGCGCAGACGTGCTTGCCTTTGGCGGGGTATAGTGCGGCGTATCTTTCGCCGCCTTTATCGCCGTGTACTCGTAGTAGCTTGCAGGCTTTTCGGGGCGGTACAGTCCGCTCGTCGCAAAGATGCGCGTCATCTGCTCGATATTCCCGCCGCTGTAAAAGGCGAGATAGTTCATAAGCGACATATCCGAATTGGAATGATTGTGTCGTAAATCCTCGCCGTTATACAGCCGTTTCACCGTATCGCCGTTCTTTGCGGAGAACGCCTTTTCGAGAAGCTCGTGATCTTCCATCTGCGAAAGCCCCGCGACGCCCTTGCCCGTATTTTTCCATTCCTGCCGCCTTTCGAGCTTGCGGGAAAGAAGCGATTTCATTTCAGGAGTATCAAAACTTGCAAGCCGCGAATATCCCGCGCCGTCGCCCGTCATGGCAATGAACTGACCGCCCTGATAATATTCCATATCCCCGTCCTTGGAAAACGAACGCAGGTCCTCGCCTTTGGTCGTGCCGAAGATATGCAGCCCCTTTCCGCTGACGGAAGATTCGATGTACGTCTTTCCGCACTTGGAAAGCACCTCGTCCGCAAGCGCGGAGCGTTTTCCGTCCTCGCCGATACAGCGGTCGAGGTCGATACAGGCAATGCCGTCCGTTCCGTCCAATGCATAGGCAAGCGCAACGCCGCCGTGCGTTTTTGCATATTCGCAAGCTGAATCGAAGTCCGTCCATGTTTCGGGATTATCGCTCTCGGCAAACTTGCCCGTATGCGCATCGATCAGGAATTTATCCAACTTGTTCTTTTCCTCGTTTTTGCGCGTTCGCACCACTACCCAGTTGGGTTTATTGCACATCTCGTCGGGCAGGCTCTCGCGGAGCTGTTTTTCGACTTTCTCGAACTGCTTTCTCGCTTCCTCGCTCGGCTTGCGGTAGATACTCTCGTAGTCCTCGTCCGTCTTTCCGTCCAACGTAGCCGCGAGCTGCTCCGCAGTAAGGTCGAGCGTGTCGTCCTCCCCGCTCATTTTCAGATGCACCTCGAACGTTTCGGGCAAGCGCAGTTTAAGCCCGTCGTCGCTCTTTCTGACCATGCCGCTCGGTATGTAATAGACGTATCCTTCATATTCGCCGCGCGGCATTTTGAACAGCGTGCTCTTTTCATAGTTGGCGATCACGGCGTTCTCGTTCATAGGGATTTCATGCCATTCATCCCCGCCCAACTGCTGACGGTACTCATCCATAAGAGCAGGCTCGCGCTTATACTCTTCCGCCGTCGTTTGCCCGATAAGCTCCGAAAATTCCTGCGCCGTGATTTTGACTTCCTCGTCGTCTTTGCGAAGCGTCACGATAAAATCCTCGGCAAGCCTTGCGACCGCTGCGCTGTCATTCTCTTCGCTTTCGTGTAATACCGAATTGGGCAGATAGTAGATATACCCCTCATATTCCGAGCCGTTCGGCGCGCGGAATAAAGAAGATTTTTCATAGTCTTTGATCATCGCTTCCTGCGGGATATTTACCTCAATACGCGGCTTTCCCTCCCGTACATAATCCTTATCCGACGTATGATTGACAAGCTCGGAGAACTCCTGCGCCGTCAGCTCCGCCTCGTCTCCGTCACGGTTGCGAAGATGCACCATCTCGCCCTCCGAAAGAAGCAGCTTATAGCACACCTCGCGCGAATCGCTCTGCATGTCCACGAGCTGGCGGCTCTCTTTGATTCGGTTGTTGTAAATATAATAGGTATAGTCCGCGTATTCACGGTTGCTCGCAGGCATACGCATGAGCGAGGACTTTTCGTAAGTCCTGATAAGCGCGTCCTTGGATACGAACACCTCGTACCACTTTTCGGGCGGTTCCACGTCCTTGCCGTAGTATTTCTCGCGGTACTCGTTTGCCGATTTTTCGTCTTTGAAATCGTACACGCCCTGCGCCCACGTCCCGTCGCCCGTTTCATAGCCGATGGCGACGGTAAAATCCTTCTTCCGCTGCACGACCGCGATATTTCTGCCGTTCTTGTCCTGCGCGATGCTCATGACCTTATACCCTCGCGCCGTTTCTTTCAGATATTTGTTTTCTGCCAAATCTTTTTCCTCCTCCTGCTGTTCCGCGTTGATCGGCGAGGCAGCCATTACATTTTGTTGCTCTTGTTCGTTCAGCCTCATGATCTTCACCATGCCGTCGATGATAGCCGGGTGCGAATGAAGGCAACAGTTCATGCGCTCGCTCTCACTCTCGGAAATGGGGATATTCTCTGCCCACTCCCTGTTTTTAGGGCTGTATCTCCCATCCCATGCGTTCTCCCGTATGGTCGTTGCAAGGATATAGCTGACGCGCGCGCGGCCGTATTTCTCGATGATGTCTTTCTCAAAACCCTTTTTTAAGTGCATACCGTCAAAGTTTTTGGAAATAGCGTCGTCTATCTCCTTTCGGCACGCTTCGCTCAGTTCTCTGGAACTGCGAAACACCTCCAACTCCCCATGCTCCCGCGCATACCCTGCCGTTTTTAGATACAGCGGCGCATCCGCATACAATGCTGTCTTATGATAATGCTCGCAAAAATCGCGGATAAAGTCCGCCGTATCGCTGTAACTATCGACGCTTGCATACTCGTTATGGATAAAGTCATCATAGAGCGATGTAAGGATACTTCCTCTATCCTGATACAGCGCCTTATAATACTCTTTATCAATGTAGTCATTCAGAACGCCTTCTTCGATAACTTCTTTGAGTTCGGTCATTACATGGATCTTATAATGCTCACGGAAAATCTCCTCAGGTTTTTGGGAAAGCATCTCCGCCTTATAGACCGCAAACTCCGTATTCACGCTCTTTATGACCTCGGCTTCGTAGTCAATTTCTTTGCGATTGAAATTGTCCTTGACAGAGTTCATAACGCTTACCTTTTCGTTGAAATACACTCGTGCTTCCTGCTCGTCGTAGAAGGTACGGAACACATTCGGATCGAACTCCATGGGACTGATTTCAAGCTCTTCAAGATTTGTTACATCCCCGACTTTCAATTCGCGTTTGCCCGCGATGCCAGAACGGTTGATGACATACCAACGCTCCAACTCTTCGTTTTTCAAGAGTTTTACGCCCGTTATATGATTGTTTAAGTTCAAAGGCAAATCGGGCTGAACGGCAAGCACCGTAAGCTCGTCGTCCATCGCAGGCAAATCGAGCGGGTTATCCTCGTACAGCGGGGCTTCTTGCGCTTCGTTATTTGCTTGCCCCGAAAGCATTTCCCGCGCCAAAGTCTGCATAGCGGGATCGGAGAGTCTATCTGCGATTGCCCTCGGCACATCGGTCTCTGTCCAGCCGTATTCAGGCAACGCATCGCTCCATATCCGCGACGAAAACTCGTCTAAAAGTTCCGACACATACGCAGACAACACACTCGATGCGGGTCTTTCTTTATTTGTAAGATACTTTTCCAACGCCGCACGCTCCTTAAAATTTGTTTCGGAGAAACTGATCGTAAAGCCTTCGTCCACGTAGCTCATATCCTCATTTACGACTTTGCTCGCCGCATCGCAAAACTCTTTCCGCGCCCATAGATATTGCGCGCTTTTTTCGTTTTTCAGGTAATTATTCCAAACGGGTTTTTCTATGCCGTAAAATACACGCTCGTGCGGGTTCAGATCGCCGTACCGCGTTACAAGCTCGTCCGTATCGTTCGGGGCGAGTTTATGTACCTCAAGCCCCGTCGCCCAAAGTCTGTACGCCGCTCTTCTGCGCATAGGCAACACCCCGTCCCAAGTATAGCCGTAGGCGTGCATATCCTCTTGCGTTACGGAATAATCGGGCAGCAAGTCTACCTGCATCGCCGCTATTTTATCTTCTTCGTCTATCATGTTTCCTGCCTCCTTCAAGTTTCTGTCTATGCCGGGCAACGCTCTGTAAAGTCCGTCCTCTTCACTCTCCCCGTCCCCGTCGTCTATGATGACCTCCTCACGTTTGTTGAGGTCGAGTTCTGCATTGAGCTGCGATTGTTCCGCCAACAGCTCTTTCAGTTCCTCCGTCTTATCGAACGGCTTTTCCGCCTGTTCTTTGGCGATGGCAAGGTCGCTTTTCAACTGCTCCAACCGCTTTTTCAGCCGTTCCTCGCGGGCGGGCAGATCCGTGAGAAAATTTTCCAACCTCGTGAGATTGCCGCTCGCGCTCTCGCCGATTGAAACCGTGTATTGCCCCTCCGCGGCAAGCGTTATATCCCGCTCGTTTGCCATAAAGCGCATGGGGTTCATACTCATCTTAAAGCCGCAGTACTCCGCAACGGGCGTTCCGACCTTTCCCGAATACAGCGCGTCCATCAGGGCTTTTCCGCCCTCCTTCCTGTCCGTATAAACCGTTCCGTTTACGCTGATCACAAACGCTTCGGGGTCTGCAAGGCGGCTCGTTTCGAGCATTCCGATGTCCTTTCCCACTCTTTCGATCAAAAGCTCCTGCTTGCGTATTTCTTCGGGGAAGGTCTTGTATATCTTGTCCTGCAATTCGTACAGGTTCTTTCTGTACTGTCCCTCCAACACGCGCAGCCGCGCGATCTCCGTATCCACCTCCATTTTCCGCTTTATCTTCGGGTTCGCCGCCGTGATCGCTTTGATTTCCGCATAGGAGAGCGTCGTTTCGTCGATGTCCTCGGCTTCGCGCACCGTCAAATCGCCCTTATTGATCTGCGAGATAAACCGCTGCTTATTCTCCAAAATCTGATAGGAATAGCTGTCGAACGTGCGCTCTGTAACATAGGTAAAAATCCGCACTTTTTCATTGGTATTGCCCTGACGGATAATGCGCCCCTCTCTCTGTTCCATATCGCTGGGGCGGTAGGGCGTATCCAAATGGTGCAATGCTACAAGCCGCTTCTGCACGTTCGTTCCCGCGCCGCACTTTTCCGTGCTGCCGACAAGAATGCGCACCGCGCCCGAATTGACTTTATCGAAGAGCGCCTGCTTCTGTTCGTCCGTGTTCGCTTCGTGGATATACGCTATCTCCTGTTCGGGGATACCCCTTTGCACGAGCTTGTATTTCAGGTCGTTGTAGGCGTCGAAGTCCGTGCCGTAGCCGTAGTCCTCAAACCGTGCCTTCGGCGTGGACAAATCGCAGAACACGATCTGCGTTCCCTTGATCTCCTGCGTGTCCGTCCATATCTCATGGATGCGCTGCGCGCACTCGTTGAGTTTGCTCCCCGCCTCGTCCCTCGATTCGGGGACAAAGCAGCGCGGATCTAACGCGAGCTTTTTGCCGTCCGACGTGACTTTGAGCATATTGTCGATATGCGGGTCAACTCTTCCGCCGTAGATTTTATCCGCACGCGCGGAGATCTCTTCCGCAAGCTCTATCACCGTATCCGAGGGTTTGAGATCGACGACCACGCGCTCCGCTGCGGGAACATTGAGCTTGACCATGTCCGCGGTCTGCACGTCCGCAAAGGAGCGGTACATCGTCAGAAGTTCAGGGAGATTGGTGAACTTTGCAAACCTCGTCCGCGCCCTGTATCCCTGTCCGCTCGGCGTAAGCTCCATGCTCGTGAGCGTTTCGCCGAAGTCTGCCGCCCAACCGTCGAAGAAGGTTATACCCAAATCTTTCAATACGGACGGCTGCAAGTAGGTCTGCATGGTGTACATCTCCGTCATACTGTTGGAGATAGGCGTACCCGTCGCAAACACAATGCCCCTGTCGCTGCCGTGTAGCTCCTGAAGATATTCGCACTTTAATTTCAAATCGCTCGCGCGTTGGCTCGCCGCCGTGGAGATGCCCGCCACGTTGTTCATCTTCGTGAAGAGGAACAAATTTTTGTACGCGTGCGCTTCGTCCACGAACAGATAATCCACGCCCAAGTCCTCGAATTTGAGTACGCCGTCTTTATTGCTGTCTGCCATCAGCTTTTTCAGCTGCGCGTTCTTCGTCTTTTTGATGCGTTCCAGATTCTTGACCGCGCCGCGCGGCATTCCGTTTTCTTCCCACTGCTTCTCGATGGTTGCTTCGACCGCGGCAATTTCTTCGTGCAGCTTTCGTATCTGCCGCTCCGTGGAGATGGGGATCTTTGCAAAGGAACTCTGCGCGATGATGATACCGTCCCAATCGCCCAAAGCGACTTTGCCGACAAACCTCTTTCGGTTGTCCTTTTCCAAGTCCTCTTTTGTCGCCACGAGAATGTGCGCGTTCGGGTAGAGCTTGCGCCATTCCCCCGCCCACTGCTGCACGAGGTGGTTCGGCACCGTGACCATAGCCTTTTTGCAAAGTCCCAACTGCCGCATCTTCATGATGGACGCTATAATCGTAAAAGTCTTGCCCGCGCCTACCACATGGTGTAAAAGCGTGCTTTTATCGCTCGTGATGATGCGGTGAACGGCGTTCTTCTGATGCGGTTTCAATTCTACCGCGGGGTTCATTTCGGGGAATTTAAGATAGCTGCCGTCGTAGCTCGGCAGGCGCATCCGGTTGAACAGCCTGTTATATGTACTCTCCAATTCCTCTCTGCGGTCGGGGTTTTTGAAGATCCATTCCGCGAACGCTTCTTTGATCCTGTTCTGCTTTTCCCTCGCCGCGATCGTTTCCGCCTGATTGACGACGCGCTTTTCCTTGCCGTCCTCTTCGATCGTGTCATAAATCGTGGTTGCACGAAGATTCATGGCATCAATAAACAGCCTGTATGCGGGCGCTCGCTTGGTGCCGAACACCTCCGTTTGCTTCATTCGCGTGTACGTTCGCACCGTGTCATTTTGGTCTAACCGCCACGAAGAGTCGTGCGGGTTGTAGAACAGCTCCACGTCCTCTTCCAGATACCGGAACACGCCGACAAGTTCGCAGTAGAATTGCTTGTAGTATCTCTTATCCACCCAAGTCGCGCCGAGGCGCACGGCGATCTCGCTCGCCGTCAGCGGCACAGGCTGCACTTTTTCGAGCGCGGCGGCATTCCTTTGGTATTCGGGGTTTTCTGCCGCAACTGCCCGCGCACGTTCCAGTTTCGTTACGACCTGCCCCGAAAGGTATTCCTCCGCCGTTACAAAGCCCGAATATTTATCCTCCGCATTGACCTGTTCGGGGTCGCGGAACACCGCGTCGCCGAGTTCAAAAAGAACGCCGTCGTAGTCCTTGCCCGTCAGTTCCTCGATATACGCTATATCCACCCTGCCGCGCTCGTTCTTGGAAATCTGCAACGCTTCGAACGGGTCGTCCGTGCTTGTCGGCACGACATACGGGCGGATGGTTCGGCAGAAGAAAATATCTGCCTTAGAGATCGTTTTCGTCTCTTCATTGATGTTTTCCGCCGCCAACAGCAGCGCGCTGTCGCCGTCCTCTTTGAACAGCTTGCTGTTCGTCTGGCTGTTCAGGTTGCCGTATCTCTTTACGAACAGATCGTATTGCGCGTTGAGCTTTTTCTGTTCGTTCTCTAAAACTTCGTCCGAACAGCCCGCGATCTGAATATCGAGGATATGGTGCAGCTCCTCGCGGAGCGCGATCATGCCCTGTATCCGCTGATAAGCGTCCTTCGGGCTTTTCGGGATAGCCTGTTCGACCATCTCGTCCCCGACGCGCATATACAGCCTGCCGTTTTCGGCTTTGTAGCAGAGCGGCTTTACGCTGTAATCTACCTCCGTCGTCTGCTCTTCCGTCGGAGATGTTTCGGGATTTTGATAGAAGCTCTGTGGCAAGTTTTGAATAGCTTCGGCGAGCGCTTCTTTTAAGTCCCTGCCGTCCGGCTTGACCGTCGTGTCTATGCCGCCGTATAAACCGTGTTCCTCCGCCAATGTTCCGAGGATCATTTCGGGATGAGAGAGAAAGTATCGGTTTATCTCGTACCCCTCTGCCGTCTTGCCCGTAGCAAGCCACGTTTCGGCTGACAGGTCGGTTATCTTCTCCTCGCGCTTGCGAAAAAACAGAATGTCCGCCACCGCCTCCGTTCCCGCCGTCTGTTTGAAAGCGTTGTTCGGCAGGCGTATCGCGCCCAAAAGCTCCGCGCGCTCCGCCACATACTTTCTCGCAGACGGGTTGAGCTTGTCCAGCGTGCCTTTGCTCGTGATAACTGCAACGATCCCGCCCGGTCTGACTTTATCCACGCTCTTGGCTAGAAAAAAGTCGTGTACCTTAAAGTTGTAGCGGTTGTAATCGCTGTCCGCCACGCCGTAGCCGCCGAAAGGAACATTCCCTACAACGATGTCGAACTTATCGTTCGGGAATGTCGTATCCTCGAAGCCCTTGATCTGCA
>ERZ1090867.709-NODE-711-length-13073-cov-6.372561_pt1 | contig 13073 bp, 18 predicted proteins | sample MGYA00478476_ERZ1090867 | MGnify/ENA primary metagenome ERZ1090867 (study PRJEB33644, sample SAMEA5815742) | chicken gut metagenome | biome: Chicken; feature: Gastrointestinal Tract; material: Caecum | place: Ireland | collected 2019-01-01 | study: A study of the... | reverse complement strand
GCTGCAATTTTTGCAACAATTCGGAAAATTCCCACAATTGCAACAATTACAGCAGTTGTCACACAATTTAAATTGTCATAATTTAGCCCCCGCCTGACGCAATTGTCAGACGAGGGATGAAGGAAGGAGTTACTCATAAGTTAGAAATTGCTATCTAAGTTCATTCCTGCTATTGTATATTTTCCGTTTACACTCGCGGTAGTGAGTGGTTCAAAATATATGCCGATTCCATCGCTTAAGTTTGCATAGTACACATATCCAGGATACGAATTAGTTCCATTCGATATTACTACGGGACAACGCCTTGCGAATAGTTTATTAGTAACAGCTTGGAGCGGCTGTAATATTACAGTTGCAATTAGGTATGCGCTTCCGGCATTTATTTGAGTTGAGGAAGTCCATTCTATGTCTGGTGCGCAAAAACTTACTTTTACATTATTATTTATTCGGGTTGCTTCAAAATAACTAGTTACTAATTTTCCGTTACCACCTGAACCCGGAAGCTGCCCATTTTGGAGATTAATTGTTTCGCTGTATCCATTTCTATAAGCATTAGCGAATGCTCGTGCTATTGACTTTGCCCCAGCTTCGTTAGGATGGTAAAAATCAGTATCTCTTAGATAGTATGTTGATTTTATGGAATTTTCTACGCCATTGAGGTATATGGCCCCATATTGTGTGCAGTTTTTGTATGCCTGGCATGTTGTTATAAATGGGTTGCTTGATGTATAAGTAAAATCTCTATTCCATGCACAAAAGCCGATATATATTTTAGCATTTGGGCATTTTGTTTTTGCCAAACTTATAAAAGAGTTAATAGCAGTTTCAATATCGCTACTTTTGGCGTTTAGGTCATTAGACCCTCCTTGCACGATAATATCTGTTATACTATTATCGGTACTCCTGCCGTTTAATAAATTGTAATATGTTTTTGTTCCATCTGCTACAAATCCATAAGCGCCAGATGACGCATTAATTACTTCTTCGTTTATATAGTTTGCAAATAAATCTACGAACGTTGGCGACGTTACAGTCCCGTAGCTATCTCCGATAAATAGTATTTTTTTTTCCCTTGTCAGGGGTTCGACTTCATTTTTTAACTGCTCTACTTCATTTGTCAGGGGTTTGACTTCATTTTTTAACTGCTCTACTTCATTTCTGTACTGTTCGATCTGCGCGTTATAGTTTCCTGTCAATGCCCAATACTGCGTGTTGTTTATATCTGTATTTTCCGGTACGCTTTGCCTGGATGTATAGCTATTTCCGTTGTAATATACGATTGTTAAGGGTTCGTATGATTTGCTAATGTCCCAATTTAACGGGTCTGCAAACATTGGCACATATCTTGCTCCCACATACTGTGTTACTTCGCTCATACTCAATTCTCCTTTCAAGTGGGGTCGGGAACGTCACTGCTTAATGGTGTATACAACGTTTCTTTGATATTGTCAATATCACTTTGTTGGGCTGTATTTGTCGATTTAATTGTTTCAATGTTTTTGTTTGCAGCTGTCAGTTGTGTTTCCGTATTGCTTATTCTAGTGTTTAGCGCATCAATTTCAGTTTGGTAGTCATTTGAATCAAGCTCATTTACTCTAGCGATTATCTCGTTTATTTTGTCAATCGTATCAATCGCTGACGGCCTCATAGATTTAGCTTTTGTCATTGGCTGAATTGGCATTTATTTACCCCCCTTTTCTAAACTTGTGTACAGAGTTTTATTATTTTTATTGGTCATACTGTACAATAATTGTACTTGTTTAACCAAGTCGTCAAAAGATGTAATCGGTGCTGTTCCGGTGTTATTGATTACGCCATCCCCTTCCGCGTTAAATCTCAATATCAATCTTCCATAATCATATTTGCCATATACTGCTCCGGTATCGAAAGTTATATCAGACCATGAAGAAGGTATATAAGCACAAAAGTATCCATTGGACGTTAAACCAAAATAGACGTTTTTAATTGCTTTTGAAATAATGTATATCAAATTTTCATTCGCCCATTTTACTAGACTTTCTTCGAGCGGTTCAGATATATTTCCGTTTAATAAGTCATTCATAAATTTCTGAATATCGTCTATGTCTACATGAACATTTTTTAGTTCTTTTTGCAATTCCTCCACTATTTCAGAAAGGTTAGTGTATTTTGTAGACAAATCCAATATTCTATTTACAATCCAGCACAAATCGTATTCATACATGTGATTATCAAGTGGCCCCATAATCTCACCTCCTATTTATTCGGCCTAAATATAGCATACAAATCTTCCTTGTCGTATTCTTTTGTGCAGATTTTATCCGACTGATTCCCTCCAATACAGTAAATGGTATCATTGGATGAGCCGTATTCTGCTATCCCTACATGCTTGGAAGACCCGCTATTCATGGCACCGCCGTCCCAGCACCAAAACAGGATGTCACCCTTTTCGATCTTGGAGGGAATATTTTTATATCCTTCATATACCTTCCCATCGCTGGAATTTTTACACTGCTGGAGCATGGCATATACATTTTCTGCCTTGCCTCCAATATCCAATCCGACTATGTTTGCAAAATAGCTAATAGCAGTAGCGCACCAAGGGCCTTTGTATAGGCTTCCGTAGTACCATTTCTGTATTTCAGCTACAATTCCATTGTATTCTACCGTTCCATGATTGTCGTTAAACAAATCAATCATTTTGTATGCCTTTGCAAGCGCATTAGAAACGGTTTCCGGCTCCTCTGTCAGAGAACTTAATTTTGTGACTGTCAATGAATCTGTATCAACAATATATTTAGCTATCTGTCTCATCCTCCTTTATTAGTGTTGTAAGCTCAATAATTGCGTTTGTGTTGTTTGAAATTACCTCTGTCAATTTAGCAATTTCTTCTTGGTGGCGCTTGCTTTCCAGGTTTCTGTCTTCCCGTGCAGTGGCAAGCTGATCTGAAGCAAATTTTGCTAGCCAAACCAAGGCTACAACTACGATTGCCCACGGGCCAAATTCATTTACTAACTGCGTCAAATATTCCATATACTATTATACCTCCTTAATAAAATAATTTCAAGCAGAATTGCTCGACGAAATCTGAAACGATTGTGTCATATACGGAATAATTTGCTGTAACTCTTTCAGCATCAATCATGCGTTGAATCATTCCGTCTCCGATTTTTCCTTTTCTTCTTTCACTATGCGTTAATGTTCGGCTATTATTGTTTGTCTCATCTCTATTGTTAGACGCTTCGGTTTCCTGATTGGTCGTGTCAGTCAAGTCCCGAATTTCATTGCTATCCGGTTGATAGGTGGACGCATTCTCCGCGGATACCTGCCCCTCAATTGTTCCAGATGTCGTGTTAGTGCCTGTCAGCGTGCTGTTTCCAGTATCGGTACGTTTTTGTGTATGCTCCGATTCTTCCGTGTCGGTATATTCTGTAGTTATATTTGTATTGTCCAGCATATCATATTCAATTGTTGTTGTCAGCAAAAGTTTTTCCCAGATTGGCCCTCGAATTTTTGCCCATGTTCCCATGTAATACTTCATATATTCCGGGTCTGGGTGTACTAGTGGGGTTTTTCCGGCGTTCATTAGGATATAGTCTATAGCTGTATCCTTGTCAATTCCATCTTGGAACGTTACGTTTTCAAACAAGTTGCTATCCCATTTAAGAAGAGCGATTATTCCCCCTTGTTGCCAAAGTTGAGAAGTTAAAAGGTTCCGTAGCATTAATGTCACCTCCCGGTTCTACATAATTACACTGTATATTCAGATTGTACATTTTATTCACAGTCTCAATAGATTCCTGAAGTGAGATATTCCATACTTCCCTCCGATTGTAGGTCTCTGAATCATAGCTATTTACTTCGGAAGAAATGTATCTTTCTTTTTTCTCTGGAATTGTTCGTACTCCGATTTCATGATAAAAATTTGTTAATGTGGTTCTTCGTGCTTCTAGAAGTTCCGGAAGGATGAAATTTTTTGACAGGTCTCTATCAAATTGAAACCATGGCGGCACAATATCTGTTTTGTCCGTAGCAGATTGTATTAATTTCGAATTTACTATCACTCCCGGTTCCGCATTTGCTATTCTTTCCATTAACGCTTTAATTGTATTTGCATCTTGGTCATTTTTCGCAATAAATGCGTAGGTAAAGCGTGCGTTAATTTGAGATTGCCGGATTGCGATATCCATTAGCTGTAATTCTGAAGCGTATTTTTCGATTATATCCCACACGCCCCGATAGTCTGGTGTCAGTTTCAATACCGCGCATTCTGTACCGATTTCGAGTGGACGGGTGAAGCTGAAATAGGGTGTGGCAACCATCATCCCCGTAGGCTGGAATTGCAGTCCGATTCCGTGCGGAGTGCCCGGCTGTATGACTACACCATACGTTTTCGACTGGAATACGACCAAAAAACCACATCGAAATAACCCATACAAAAACGCGTCCTTATCCCACTTTACTTGGCCGGGGCCGCCTTCAGGTAGACCGCTGAAGTTAAACAATGTCCGCATTCTCTGGAAAAGGGATCTTTCCCAATAATTTTTACAGAAATCAGAGTATGTAGGGCCGCAGTAGCACGTAGATTTGTACATTCCGTTATATAAATCAAACATCTTATTTTCACCTCTATTCAATAAAAGTCCCGGAATCCATAAAGTAGGCAATTAGTCGTTGTTCTGCTTCTCGTGCTGTGGCACCTGTTAATGAAAAGCCTCGTGTTTTACAATATCCCGCTACTGGGGTGCTTATTCTCATAACGGGGTGCCCGTAAAGATTACGGAAATTGGTATAGTCGATTGGCTCATAATACAATAAAGTTAATTCCGCAATTACTGGAAGTCCGATTGACGCAAGGCCGGCAATCGTACCTGCGCACTGTACTACTGGAGTGACAGCTTGCATTAGTCCTCCTACCATGGAACTTATTCCCGAACCGATTCCAGCCAACCCGAATCCTGCCCCTAGCACACTTCCGGCCGCCGCGCCTACGGGCCCCAGTGCCGCTCCTCCAACTCCCAGTCCTGCTACGGTTGCCGCAATGCCAGCCCCAGCGGATATACTTCCTCCGATTATAGAAGACACGCCTCCTATAACATTCTGAATAGGAACATTACTACTTCCTACCGCATATGGAGCGGCAATATTACTACTTCCCGAATATACGGGGTATCCATTTCCACTTCCTGTATTACCCATTATCAGTACGGCGATATTCCCAGATAACAAATCAAGCGAAAAAATTATATCAATTTGTTCACTATCATTTAATTTATCTACCGGTATTCCAACAATGCCGCAAAATGGAACATAAAGGATAATCTGACAGTTATTTCTGCGCCAGTCATCTACCGGCCAAGGAATGTCTAAGTGGGTAGTGGCCGTCCAAGTCGTATTTTCCAACGCTATTCCCGTCACGCCGGTGTCATAGTCTCCAAGATATACACTCGTACTCGTGCCAGATACCACACTTGCATTCACCGGCAGGAAAAAACAATTCTTTATGGCACTGACGGCGCTACCCTGCGAAAGTCCGTGAATTGTAAAGTATCGGAGTATCTCCTCTATTGTGGCCCCCTCCGCAATATCGGATATAATATCTGAATTTATATTGTTGAGAAGGCTACGCATTTGAGTTTGAGATAAGTAATAGGTATTCACGCCATTATTGCGGCCTACCGCTGAAAGAATAAAAATACCGCTGTTTACGGATATAGCGCCGTCTGTAATATCTACTTGCGCCTTCGAAATACTTGGTACTAAGCTAATTGCCTGCCGGTTATCCGTTATTCTTCCGTTGTGGTTTTCTACTTCTTCGTTAAAACCGTACTCAATCAAACAACTTGTACCTATAATAGCTGACCGGTAGGTTGCCAACACATCCATTTCACCACTCACTTCCCACGTGTCCGCACGTGGGGTTACAATGGCGGTAACCCAGTAGTAAGAGTTTACTACGGGAATATACATATAGTTCCACTGCGGATATTCTGACATCCCGGGAAGGTATAATGAAATTGTAGGTCTATCCAAGTCTTTTGCATTTTTCCATACGGCTTCAGTGGATGTCCACCCAGAGACAGAAGGCTGAAGTGTCGAATTCAGCCTTTTGGTTGTACTACCCACATAAACTGTAAACGACATTTCAGCCCTCCAATCTTATTCCGTATCTTCCATGTAGAAAAGAACGGAATTTTCTGTGAAATCATCAAGGTAATTTTTGCACCAGTGATAAAACGTATTGTAATAATCCCCGGCGGCGTTTACGGGAGTTGTCACAACATCGTCGACTTTGTAGTTTGTTGCCAATGCATCCCGATCAAACATTAGGCCCACAATATACGGTTTAGTAACAGCGGCTCCTGTTTCGCTGGCCCCCGTAGTAGCATTAAGCTGATTCGGTGTTACGCTGATGGAACCAGGATTGCCCAAATCCTGCCAGAAATTTACACCTTCGTAGTTCTCAATTTTCAGATAATTATCATTGAAAATTTCTGGAAGAACCATGGCTTCAGCGTCCAGCATTAGGGGCCTAAGCAAAAACAGTCTCTGCATAGATTTGGGCGTGTGCCGCAGAAGCTGAAGTACAGTCGTTCCGTCATCCTTATGTTTTACTGGCGTTAGATGGAATGCCGTACTTGCTTCTTCCATCAGGTCACTGGTATATTTGATTGTACTAACCATATAGGCTAGAAAATCCTTTAAGTGCTCCGAGCGGAGTTGCGCAGATGTATAGGACGTACCAAATTTTGTATTGAATCCGGCTGTTAGGTTGACTTTCATACGGACGGTTCCCGTATTATACACCCCACCGATATGGTTTAGAACGGTCAGCCTATTTTCCGTTTCCTGAATAATTCGAATTTCATTCGCGATTTCTACCATCAGTCCAGCATAGTAATTCGAAAACTCCTCTTCGCTACGAAACGCAATCTTCAACTGTTTCCGAAAACGAGTAAACGATTTTTGAAGTACTTTAATGCCGGAAAAATTGATTTCGAGTGGATACCGCTTCCGAATTTTATAGTGGTCAATGCTGTTTCCATCATTCAACTGTTTGGCGCTTTTATCAGTATTCCAGTCCGTGGACTGTTCCGCTCCGTCATAAAAATAGGAAATCTTACGGATAATGGCCCCATATTCAGCGTCAATCTGGTTAATCAAACCAAATTTTCCCGAATACGGACGAACCGCAAACAACGTGCGCGCAATCTGCATTCCCAGCGCATTCAGTGTATTTTCATATCCAGAATGCAACATGGCTTCACCTACGGATACAAAACTAGACGTATCTACGGCCTGAATTTCTGTATTTGCACCAAACATAGACTGCGCCATTGCGTTTACTACTGTATAAACATCTACTGGTGTCATAACATTAGCCATACATTAATCCCTCCCATTTAGAATTTTCGAAACTACATCCTCCACAGTGGTAATGGGCGTTATACTATCCAAATTCGGCTTCGGAATTTGTAGGCTGTCCAGTTTCTTCATGATGTCGTTAACCCATTCCGGCTTCGGTTCCGGCTTCGGTTCCGGCTTCGGTTCCGGCTTCGGTTCCGGCTGGCTTGCTACGTAATCCGCATAACTAGCGGCCAGTTTCACATATTCGTCAAATGTCAACATATTTTTGATTCACCTCCATAAATATTCTGAAATCGTCCCAGCAGGAATCGAACCTGCAACCTCCGGCTTATAAGGCCGTTGCTCTGCCGTGTTGAGCTATGGGACAATATTACGGGACGGAAATGTGAAACGGGGAGAATCGGCCCCTCCGCCTTCCGGGCGGTCTCCGTTGTGGGGCTTTCCGTCCCTATCCGTATAATACCATGCGCATCACATTTTTGTCAATCACATTTTTAAAAATTCTGAAATCCGCTTTTGGATTACTGCACTTTTAAAATATACATACCCCATCGAATACATAATACGGAATTCGGGGAAATCTAGCTGAAAGCGGATTCTATCTGTGTCCGTTTCCGTATAATTTTTCCTAGTCCGTGCCGGTATTGTCGTTACATAGTACACCTCGCTTGCGTCATACACATAATACCCGCACAAACAGGCAATACACTTCATGCCCCGTATATTCATGTTTTTTATCAATGTCGTGTCATTATATGCAAAACTGTTATTAATTGCCATGTCGTAAAACTTTCCCTGTCCCTTTAAATGTCTCATAAGGGCCGTTTCTTTACGTTTTTCAATAACTTTTTCAGAATGCGGGAGGGCAAGAAAAAAGCTATCTGAAATTATGAATTCTTTATCCCGCCTCACCAGTTTTTCTACTTCTTCCGTCAACATAAGCGATTCCAATATTTCACTGTTCAAGTCATTGCTGTTTGCTAACAGCCACATTCTAAGCGGTGGCCTACCTAGCAGTTCACGGTTTCCATTGATTGTTGTGTAGGCATTTAAAAGAGCATCACCTTCTCCTGCTCTTTTCCGAACAATTTTTTCTGGTATGAATTCATCAAACATCAAATCGGTAAATTTGTCCCCATTGAATCCCCGGATTCCTGCCATTTGCTCTAGGGTCATTCCAGTTCCTATTTTCCGTTCTATCCGCACTTTTCCGTCGCTATAGGACGCATGGCCAATTGTTCTAACTCCTTTATGTTCCGTAATGTCGATTTGATAACCCTCTGCTTTCATTTTTAAAAACGGATTTAGATCTGGGTCAGTTTCCATTAGCTCAAATTCCGCCTTGGTTCGTCTTACATACATGAAATATATGTCATTATTTAAAATATATTTCAAAGTAGAATAGGTTTTCCCCACTTGCCGAGGGCCTATGATTACGTTCAGCCATTTTCCCAATTTCGCAATTTCATTTATATTTATCCAACCATTTTCATCATACAAATTAAATCCCATACTATTCTCCTATACAGAACATGGGGGCATAAGCCCCCATGTTTCACGTGAAACAATTTTACTAGAAAGGAATCTCTTCCGAATCATCTTCCAGCGCCGCTTCTACCGCCTCAATAACTTCCTTTACTGTATCCTCGTCCAGTCCCAAATAATACTGGTAGTAATACTTTCCGTTCTTTGCCTTGATTTGCGGACTGGAGATAAACCTTGTGCCTTCTTTGGTTTCAACAACCCGCATGTTATAAAACGTGGCACCGGTGATTTTCAGTGTAAATGAGACCGCCGTTTCAGACAGCACCCTCACGTTGCTGACAGAAAAATCCTCAATTTTCATGTACTCTTTGGACTGATTGTCTCTGTTCACTTTTTTCTTGTCATTCACTTTAAAAGGCATTCTTTTATCCTCCAATAATTTCATTTTCTGAAATTTCTAATCTTCCATTTAATTTTGCGTCATTAATAATATATGTTCTTGGCTCCATATATACCCATGACGCCTTCGCAGTTTCACGCTTAAAATCATAACATTGTGTAATAGGCCTTTCATGGTAATACAGCTTTTGACCGCCTGCGGGATTGATTTCATAACCATCCCGCAAATTTTCTATGCTACCCAGGCCGGCTTGTCCCTGGGCCTTGCCAACGCCAGCAATCGTAGTTTCAAGTTCATATTCACCTTCTTTCTCATTCCAGGCTTCAGCGGCATAGCACTTAGCGTGCAGGAATCTAAATTTTTTATATCCATAGGCTACGGTTTTATATTCATCCTCCGCCGTACCTATAAATACCTCTTTTCCATTTCTATTCGTTATTACGCCGTCTCGTTCCCGGCATTTCTGCTGTATGGTGGCGTTTAATGCATCCACCTTGTCAGTTGGTTTCTCACCTATATATTTACATGAATCCGTATCCCAGTATACAGCTCTATCAAATCCGATTGTTTCGATTAAATCAAATAAATCCAATCTAGACAAAGATGATGTCCATAATCCCCATAGAAACGGAAGTTTATTTTTCTGTGATTTTTTGATTTCATCTTCGGAACTGGATAGCAAATTATCTTCCCATCCTGTTTTATTGTAGCATATATCGCCATTATTAGCAATAGAAAAATTATAATTGTCACGTATTGTTTTTTGCGCACATGCACCAAAAATTGTATTAATGCAAATCTTACTGAACATATAATCCGGGTTATCTTTTCCCAAATTCTCCTTTTTCACGAACCAGCCTTTTATAGCATTACGAAATGAATAGGGCAAATATTCCAGCGAAAAGGCTATAACGTCAATTCCTATTATCGATTCGTACTTATAGGCTCGTCTAAACCGCTGAAAATCGTTGCTATCCATAAAAACCGTACATCCATCCGCTCCTAAACATCGTCCATTGTCTGTCCCGATGCATCCTTCTATCTCATCGATTTTTGACATGGAAATTGTAGGATCCGGGCAATCGGCCTTAATTTGAAAACCTGAAATGAAAAACTTTCCTAGAAATCCCATTTCAGAATCCAGCAGGTCTTGTAACTCTTCCTCCTCTAAATCTTCGGGCATATCGATGATAGGCCCTTTCGGAAATTTGTCTAGCAACTGCTGTGACGGATGCGCTGATTTGTAGTCATACGAATTGCAATTTTCTAAGGTTCTGCCAGCATACCACCTTGCCCCGTGCGTATCGCCGCCAGCCATGCATTTATATGCCAAATACATTTGGTGCCTGTCTAAAACCAGATCATTGATTATTCTCATGCACTTCGAATCTTTTGATATATGCTTATTTACTTCACGTATAACTAGGCCAGTATTCGTGTATGGGATAGTGGCCTGATTGAACCCGTGCTGTACTTTAAAACGTTCAATCGCTTCCCACAGTCCTTGTACATCGTTCACACAATAGTCAATTTCTTTTTGCGACAATTCCGTGTCTGGCGTCCTATAAACTGTATAGTCCAAATCGCCTACCATTTTTTCATGCGGACAACCTCTTGTGGCCACCGAAAGCGACTTTTGAAAAAGACGTAAACTGTCTCTAAACTCAATATGGTTGTTGTATACAATGTATAACGGTTTTCTGGACTTGACTAGCAAATAATCATCAATTCCCCATGCGTTATTTAATATTTGTGTCAAATATACATGCTCATAGCCCAGATTGTGAATATAGAACACTATCCGCCTCTTTTCGGACAATTCGAATTCTTCTGCCAATCGGTCAACCAGCTGAATGAAATCCTCCACATAACGAAACAAAAAATTCACTCCATTTATATTCCCCTGAATCGTATACAGAAATCCATCTTCCTGCGTATTTGTTGTCTCAATATCCAGTGTGCAAGTGATATCCACATAGGACAAATAACGATTTTTGTAAACAATTTCAAATTCTTTCTTGGCTAGTTTGGCTACTATCTCTTGTATAGTAGTGCATACCGTTAAATCTTGAGATAGTAGCATTTTTCTATTTCCTCCTCATCTTCAAATAATCTCTTAAGGCTCTCCCTCTCAACCCACGGGCACTTTCCTGTTTGCGCAAATCAATGGATTGCCGATAACGTTCTACAACCTGCATTATCACATCGGAATAGCCACTTGTGACCGCTTTATACAAGACATCGGATGAAAACAGACTTTCCGCATATTTAGAAAATACTTGAGATATAGTTGTGTTAAATTCATCAATCGTACCGGTGAACCCATTCTCTACCGCCGTTCTATACCGATTATAGTTGATAGACTGTAAACCCTGGATAGTGCTAGATTTGCTACTCAGGAAATCACGCAAATAACCATACTCTGTCCGCAACTCTCCAAGCGTCTTGTTTTTCGTATACTCATAAAAACGGCTTCTTCCGTCCAGATTTCGCATTGCACGGGCGTATGCGTTTCTGGTTTCGCCCTTTCGTTCCAGGCGGCGTAGGCGGCTATTCGCCGCCTTTGCCGCACGTGAAACGGCTCTCTCTAATATTTCACGTGAAACACTGTATGCACTACCAACATCATAGGATTCCCATGTATTCACAACAAATTGGTTATACTGTGGCATTCTCTTTACCTCCTATTATGTATAGACAGCCCTCAATTACTAATACAATCGTACCAGCTGGCATTGAATTTATCAACCTCCGAATTTTTTTCGACGTGTCGTGCTTTTCCTTTCTTACACCATCCATGACCAAAATATACTTCATAACTTACCTCCGAACATATATTCAGTAAATATTCTCACAGATTCATCATACATACCCTCGAAAAACAGCCGATTCTCTGCACAATCCGAGTTTATAACCTCTCTGATTGACCGGCGAATCGTATTGACTATATCAGTCAAATTCGAGTTGTTTAGGATAAGAGAGGCGCTTTGTGCGCCTTTCTTGTAGTAAATGTCACTGGTAACTGGATAGATCATGATTCTTTCACCTCCGGGATAATTTTAATACCTAAAAACTTAGCTAGTTCGCAAAACATGAACCAATTTTCGTAATTTGAAACAGAATGTATTCCGCACTTTGACATAAACTCAACCACATTGTTCATACCATAGTCAGACTCGAATACCTTTAAATCTTTTTTCGTAATACCCGGAATCAAATAATAGAACACATAATGATACACAGTGCTACTCCATGCCGGGGCGTGATGTATAAACCCGATGCCTAACCTACCCTTGTATGGTTCAGCATATCCATCTGATTTCCTGGACACATACCCACGTGCCCAGGAAGTGTGATGGTACTTAAAAATCGCCGCAATTTCACCTGTCATCATGCTCTCAAATTTTTTCATTGCATGTACCTCCTAGAAAATCTGTATACCATACATAGTTGCAACTGCGTTTGCCACATCGTCCGGTGTTTCTGCTTCATCAATCCCCAACACAGTCTGAATAGCATTTATAGCGTCTAAATCAAATTCATACAGACTATCATAGCTTTGAGCACATTTTTCTATCAGATAGTGCGATATTGACCTTATACCCACTACAACATCATAATCCGTGATGTTATATACATGTGCGATATCAGGCTTATCAACCTGACCTAAACACATTGTAATGGTTCCATCTTCATCATGTGTAAAAACAATACTCTGCAATTCGGAATTAAATGAAAAACGCCAAACAACATCACCATCTTTCATATTCATGATTACTACTGACTTCATACCCATAATATAACTCCTTTCTGTACTACCATCTACTAATTATATAATAA
>ERZ1090867.706-NODE-708-length-13100-cov-7.453124_pt1 | contig 13100 bp, 7 predicted proteins | sample MGYA00478476_ERZ1090867 | MGnify/ENA primary metagenome ERZ1090867 (study PRJEB33644, sample SAMEA5815742) | chicken gut metagenome | biome: Chicken; feature: Gastrointestinal Tract; material: Caecum | place: Ireland | collected 2019-01-01 | study: A study of the... | reverse complement strand
AGAGGATGCAGATAAATTCATTTCAATATTATCTTCCGGTAAACCTGATCTTCGGCCCCGGGAAAACAGAAGTTCTCGGAGAGGAGGCTGCCCGGTACGGAAAGAAGGTCATGATTGTCACAGGAAGGCGCAGTACAAAACGATCCGGTCTCCTGGATCGTGCAAAGTCCCTGCTTGAAAAGGCAGGGACAGAGGTGATCGTATTCGACGAAGCCGAACCCAATCCTTCTGCTTCCACGGTCATGCGAGGCGCAGGGATCGCAAAGGAAGCCGGCATCCAGGTCATCGTCGGACTGGGCGGTGGCAGCATCATGGACTGCAGCAAAGCCATCGCTTTTGCTGCCTGCAATGAGGGTCCGGTCTTTGATTATATATACGGGAAGAGAACCGGAAAAAAAGCTCTTCCGTTGATCCTTGTTCCAACTACATGCGGAACCGGAAGTGAAGGGAACTGTTTTGCCGTTCTGACAGACGATGGGACGAAAGATAAGAAATCGCTGCGGGATAATTCTGTGATCGCCAGAGCCTCTATCATCGATCCCGACCTGATGAAGACCATGCCGAAAAAAGTGCTGGCCTCCGTAGGCTTCGATGCTCTCTGTCACTGTATGGAGGCATACCTGAGCGGGACCTGTTCACCAATCACAGAACTTTTCGCATTGGAAGGGATCCGTCTGATCGGCGAAAATCTTATTCCGGTATATAATGGCCTTGAAGATATAGAAGCATGGTGCCGGATCACATTCGCCAGTACACTGGGAGGCATGTCCATCAATCAGGCCGGTGTGACTGCCCCTCATGGGCTGGAGCATCCGGCAAGTGGTCTGCGAAACATCACACACGGAAGGGGTCTTGCCGCGCTCGCACCGGTTATCTACCGCCGTTCGATTTCCTCCGCTCCGGAAAAATTTGCCTGGATCTCAAGGCTTCTCGGCGGGACTAATGAAACCGATTTTGTGAGTACGCTGACGAGTTTCCTTGAAAAACTCGATTTAAGAACAAATCTTGCGACGGAAGGCGTCAAGGCAGCGGACATAGACTGGATGACCGAAAATGCCTTTAAGGTATCCCTTGTGAGTATACAGAATCATCCGAAAGTATTTACCGAGGAGGAGGTCCGTGAAATCTACCGGGAAGCGCTGGGTGATTGATACGCCGGGATATCCAAAGGAATGAGCTCTGTTGACGTTCGGAGAGCTGTCGTGGATGGTGAAAGCGGAAAGGTCTTTTTAAGCGGTTGACATGAAAGAAAATACATAGTAAGATGTGTGCCAGAGCTGCTGCTCATTCTGTGAGCGGCAGCTCGTTTTGTGAAAGTTCGGAGGCGGGCAGAGGCGCGTCAGAACAGGTTGAAAACAAGGAGGAAGGTAAGAAATGGACATTTTACTGGTGATGTGTGTCGGCGTATTGATCGGCAACCGCTTTTTTCCGGAGAAGTATAAAAGATTCAACGCAAAACTTCAGGTAGTATGTACCGTATTGCTGATTTTCTGTATGGGAGTGACTTTGGGGAGCAGGGAGAATTTTCTGGAGGAGCTGGGATCGCTTGGTTTGACAAGCTTTCTGTTTTATCTGATCCCCGCAGGATTTTCACTGATCCTGGTCTACGGGCTGACCAGAAAATTTATGACGTCCAGATCGGAGAAGCAGAAGGATTCTTCGAAGGCGGACCGCTGAACGTCAGCAAGCGGTTTTGAAAAAGGACGATTCACAGATAGAGAAGAGAAAGGACAGAGAAGGAAAATGGTTATTTTGGCAGTGGCTGCGCTGGTTGGAGGAATCCTGTGCGGTCTGACGGATTTTGGAAGTTCGGTGACAGGATTTCTGGTTGGACACCGGGATATGATCCTGTATTTGCTGATGTTTCTGGTAGGAATCAGCATCGGAATGCATCATGGATTGATAAAGAAAATCCGGGAATATCATGTGAGGATCCTGATCATCCCGGCGGGAATTGTTGTGGGTTCCATTGCAGGCGGAATGGTCTGCGCAGTGCTGACCGGAATTCCGATGAATGTGAGTACGGCGATTGCCGGCGGGCTTGGATGGTACAGTCTCGCAGGGGTTACTATTGAAAACCTGGCGGGGGCGCAGATGGGAAGTATTGCGTTCCTCAGCAATCTGATGCGGGAGATTTTTTCTTTCTTTATGATCCCGTGGATCGCGAAACATCTGAATTATTACAGCTGTATTGCGCCGGCGGGGGCGACCAGCGAGGATACGACGCTGCCGATGATGTTCAAATACACCAACGAAGAAACGGTGGTGCTGTCGGTGATCAACGGCGTGATCTGCTCCGCGCTGGTGCCGGTTTTGATTTCGCTTTGTTTTAATTTTTGAACTCATTTATCTTAATGGCTCGGAAAATCCGGGCCTTTTTTGTACCCGTTTTCAGGAATACAAAGATTTCCCGGCAATCATATTGACATCTGATAAAATTGCTTCTACAATAATTGCATAAACAACTATTGTATCGACAAGAATGTGATACAGGAGGAGAAAAAGGAGGAAAGTCATGAAGCAATTTCTTGCCTGTCTGAAGCCTTACCGGAAGGAAGCCCTGCTGGCGATCTTCTGTATTGAGGCGGAGACGGTTTTTGAGCTGTTGATTCCCATGGTCATGGCGGATATTATCGATGTGGGCGTGGCGAACGGCGACAGGCGTTACATTTTGATGAAGGGGCTGCAGATGGTGATCTATGCGCTGATCAGCCTGATCCTGGGCCACGGATGCGCCCGCTACGCGGCGGCATGCGGCCAGGGGCTCGGCGCGGAACTTCGAAAAGCCGAGTTTAAAAAGCTGCAGAAATTTTCTTTTGCCAACACGGACCATTTCAGCAGCGCTTCCCTTGTGACACGGCTCACCGGTGATGTGAACACCATCCAGAATTCCGTGTCCACCGGTATGCGTCCGGGATTCCGCGCGCCGGTTATGATGCTGACGTCACTGGCGGTCTCTTTTTATCTGAACCCAAAACTGGCGCTGGTCTTTTTCGTTGCCGCCCCGCTTCTGGGGATTCTGCTGTTCCTGATCATCTCCAGAGTGCGTCCCATGTATGCGGTGATGCAGGGAGCGGTGGATAAAGTCAACCGGATCATTCAGGAAAATCTGACGGCGATCCGCGTGGTAAAGGCTTACGTGCGGGGAGACCATGAGATTGAAAAATTTGAGAGCGTGAACCAGAACCTGAAGAACAATTCGGAACGTGCCTTCCGCACAGCCGTCCTGAATATGCCTGCCATGCAGTTTGTCATGTACGGAACGATTCTCGCGATCCTCTGGTTCGGAGGAAATATGGCGATGGCGGGGGAGATGGAGATTGGAGAACTGACCGGATTCCTCAGCTACGTGCTGCAGGTGCTGAACTCCCTGATGATGCTGTCCAACGTTTTCCTGATGCTGACGAGGGCGCTGGCTTCGTGGAGAAGAATCCGCGAGGTACTGGATGAGGAGATCGATATCACGGAGGAGCAGGCGAAAGAAATCGAAGTGCAGCGCGGAGAGATCGAGTTCCGGAACGTGTCCTTCAAATATCATAAGGATGCCGCGGAGAATGTGCTGGAGCATATCAGTTTTCACATCCTTCCGGGACAGACCTTTGGAATCATCGGGCAGACCGGTTCGGCGAAGAGTACGCTGGTACAGCTGATCCCCCGGCTTTATGATGTGACGGAGGGTGAAGTGCTGGTGGACGGCCATCCGGTGCAGGAATATCCTCTGAAAGGACTGCGGGATTCCATCGCGATGGTACTTCAGAAGAATACTCTGTTTTCCGGTACCGTGGAGGAAAATCTCCGGTGGGGCAAGGAGGACGCGACCCGGGAGGAGATCGATACCGCCTGCCGGATTGCCTGCGTGGATGAATTTATCGACCGGCTGGAAAACGGTTATCAGACGGAGATGGGACAGGGAGGCGTCAACGTCTCGGGCGGGCAGAAGCAGCGGCTCTGTATCGCCCGTGCAATCCTTAAGCGACCCAAGGTACTGATCCTGGACGATTCCACCAGCGCGGTGGATACGGCAACGGAGGCAAAGATCCGTGAGGGGCTGGAAAAGGAACTGCCGGGTATGACGAAGATCATCATTGCCCAGCGGATTTCATCGGTGGCACATGCGGATCAGATCCTGATCCTGGATGACGGAAAGCTGAACGATATCGGAACCCATCAGGAGCTTCTGGAGAGAAACCAGATTTATCAGGATATCTACTATTCTCAGCAGGAAGGAGCGAATCTGTAATGGCAAGGACAACCAGTTATAAACGGCCGAAAAATACGAGAAAAACCATTGCACGGATCTTCAGCTATCTGGGCCGCCATAAGATGACGATGGCTGCGATCGCCGTGCTTGTGGCAGTGAGCGCTCTGGCCAATATTTACGGAACGTATCTGCTGAAGCCTGTGATCAATACTTATGTGCTGCAGAAGGATATCTCCGGCCTGATCCGGATGATTGTCTTTATGGGAGTGATGTACGGAACAGGAGCGCTGGCGTGCTTCGGGTACAACCAGCTGATGGTCCACACTTCCCAGACGGTGGTGAAGGAGATCCGCGCCGATCTGTTTTCCCATGTACAGAAGCTTCCGCTGAAATATTTCGACGCCAACACCCACGGGGAACTGATGAGCCGGTTTACCAACGATGTGGATACGATCTCCGAGGCGCTGAACAACAGTTTTGCGCTGCTGATCCAGAGTTTCATCACGGTGGGAGGAACGATTGTGATGCTGCTGGTCCTGGATGTACGGCTCTCGACAATCGTCTTTCTCTTCCTGTTCCTGATGGCGCTGTATATCCGGCACAACGGAAAGCTGAGCAAGAAGTATTTCTCCGAACAGCAGGAATATCTGGGAAAGATCAACGGATTCGTCGAGGAGATGGTGGCCGGACAGAAGGTGGAAAAAGTCTTCAACCATGAGCCGCAGGATTTCGAGGAATTCTGTAAACGCAACGAGGCCCTCCGGGTGGCGTCCACAAAGGCGCTGACTTATTCCGGGATGACGGTGCCGACCGTCGTGGCGCTCTCCTATGTCAACTATGCCGTCTCCGCCTGCGCCGGCGGCCTGTTTGCCCTGGCGGGGCTTACGGATCTCGGAACCCTGGCGTCTTACCTGGTCTATGTAAGACAGAGCGCGCTGCCGATGAACCAGTTTACCCAGCAGATCAACTTTCTTCTGGTGGCGCTGGCCAGCGCGGAGCGGATCTTTGAGATGATGGACGAGGAGCCGGAGGTGGACGAAGGCACCGTGACCCTTTGCAATGTCCGCGTGAAAGAGGACGGCAGCCTGGAGGAATGCAGAGACTACTGCGGAACGTTTGCGTGGAAAGTGCCGCATCTTCCCGCTGCGCCCGGGGAGATGGCCGGCGCTTCCGGAAACTCCGCGGGGGAGCCAGGTTGCCCTTCGCAGGATGGCGCAGCGGCAGCCAATGGACAGATACCGAATGGTATGCCGACAGCTGATGGACAGATATCGAACGTTACGGCGGTGATCGGCGGACAGATGCGGAATGGTATGCCGGCAGCCGGCGGGCAGATGCAGAGCGGATATGGGCGGATCCCGACGAAGCGGGAACTGCGGGACGCTCGCGGCGTGACCTACTCTCTGGTGCCGCTGAAGGGGGACGTGCGGTTTTACGATGTTGTCTTCGGCTATGTGCCTGAGAAAACCATTCTCAATGGTATCAGCCTTTACGCGAAACCGGGACAGAAGATTGCCTTCGTGGGCTCCACCGGCGCCGGAAAGACGACGATCATCAACCTGATCAACCGTTTTTACGAGATCAACAGCGGCACGATCCTCTACGACGGCATCAATATCAAGGACATGAAAAAGGACGATCTGCGGCGGTCGCTGTCCATGGTCATCCAGGATACCCACTTGTTTACCGGGACAATTTCTGATAATATTCGTTATGGAAGACTTTATGCCTCCGAGGAGGATGTACGCCAGGCGGCGAAGATCGCCAACGCGGACTCCTTTATCCGGAGACTTCCGAAAGGATACGACACGATGCTGGAAGGGGACGGCGCCAATCTGTCCCAGGGACAGCGGCAGCTTCTCGCCATCGCCCGGGCGGCGATCTCCCGGCCGCCGGTGCTGATCCTGGACGAGGCAACCAGTTCGATCGATACAAGAACCGAGAAACTGATCGAGAAAGGCATGGACGCACTGATGGACGGGCGGACGGTGTTCGTTATCGCGCACCGGCTGTCCACGGTACGGAATTCCAAGGCGATCATGGTGCTGGAGAAGGGTACGATCATCGAGCGGGGAAGCCATGAAGAATTACTGGAGCAGAAAGGAAGATATTACCAGCTGTATACCGGACAGTTTGAACTGGAATAAGAGACCGTCCGCAGCCGCCTGACGGACCGGGCGGCTGCGGCATATTCCATTCAGGAGCACAGAGTTGATGCCGAAAGGAGGAGATCGGATGGAAAAAAGAGAGATAAGAGAAGGACTGCTTCGGGCAGAGAGATTCCGCAAGCAGCTGATCCGGCCGAAACTGCAGGAACTGGGGTTGACGCCGGGCCAGGGGCAGGTGGGAATCCTGAACCGCCTTTTACAGAGACCGAACATCTCCCAGAGAGAACTGGCGGATTTGTGTCATCTGGATGTGACCACGATGTCCCGCTCTCTGGACCGTCTGGAAGAAGAGGGCTTTCTGCGCCGGGAGAAGAATCCCGGATGCCGCCGGTCCTATCAGATCTGTCTGACGCAGGCCGGTGAGAAAAAGGCGAGAGAAGTACAGGAAGTGCTCCGGCAGATGGACGAAGTCATCTGCAAAGACCTGACGGAAGAGGAGCACAGTGAATTTCTGCGGATCATGCGGAAAATCTGTGAAAATATGGAACCGTAAAGAAATCCGTAACCGTCCGGTCCGCCGGAGGATTGCGGAAATATGATAGAGAGATGGAGAAACGATCATGCAATATGAGATCCTGGTGCTGGACCTGGACGGTACGCTGACCAACAACAAAAAAGAGATCACCCAACACACGAAAGAGGTGCTGAGGGCCTATCAGGAGGCCGGCGGAACCGTCGTGTTGGCGTCCGGCCGCCCGACCTACGGCGTGGCGCCGCTGGCGGAGGAACTGGAACTGGAGAAATATCATGGCTATATGCTTTCCTTCAACGGCGCGCTGATCACCGACTGCCGCAGCGGGGAACGGATTTTCCAGAAATGGCTGCCCGAAGGTGTGCCGCAGCAGATGGCGGACCTGGCGCAGAAGTACGGCACCGCGCTGCTGACGTACCAGGGAGACGAGATCCTGACCGAGACGCCGGACAACCAGTACGTGCGGAAGGAAGTGATCTGCACGAAGATGAAAGTGCGGAAGCTCTCCGATTTCCGGAGAGAGGTCACGTTTCCTGTGGTGAAATGTATGTTGATGGATAACGGCGTTTACCTGGCGAAGGTGGAGGAAAAAGTAAAGGAGTATTTCCACGGGGAACTGAGCGTCCTGCGCTCCGAACCGTATTTCCTCGAGGTAATGCCCAAAGGGATTGACAAGGCCCGGTCGCTGGAGCGGCTGCTGGAGCTTCTGGGGAAAGACAGGAGCCGGATGATGGCTTTCGGAGACGGATTCAATGACCGCTCAATGCTGGAATTCGCCGGACTCGGCGTCGCGATGCAGAACGGACAGCCGGCGATCAAGGCAGTAGCGGATCTGATCGCTCCGTCCAATGAGGACGACGGGGTGGCCTACGTGGTGGAAAGTCTGATGCTCGGGAAACAGCCGGAGGAACTGCGGGGCTTTTATTAGTAGGTGGTTTCAGGTGGACGAAAGGATCCCGCGGCAGCGGACGTGCGTGTGCGGCGGGCGGCTGCAGGGATGCGGAAAATCTAAACGTTCAGAAGCCTCTGCGGGCGGGCGCCGAAACGATTCGACAGGAATGCCGGATGCATTCCCGTCTCAGCGTTTCTCAGGCTCAGTGCGTGAGGCACTTCGCCTGTCCCGCCCGCAGAGGTTTCTGAGCGTTAAGATTTTCCGCATCCCTGCAGATGCCCGCCGCACACGCACGTCCGCTGCCGCGGGATCCTTTCTGTTTCTGGCTGAAGCTGTAGGGGACGAGGTAACAGTTCAGCTGGCTGAACGGTTACAAAATGGATGCTTGTAAAAAAAGTGCTTGCATCGGAGTTGGGTATGTGGTAAAACATATTTCGTCGTTGAGACATGCCCAGATAGCTCAGTTGGTAGAGCAGAGGACTGAAAATCCTCGTGTCGCTGGTTCGATTCCGGCTCTGGGCATTGGTTGAAGTCTTGGAATTCCTTGAGAGATGTTGTAAAACAAGGGATCTGAGGCTTTTTTTATTGCCATTTACGATCGTAGACAATAATGTTTTTTGATATTATGTAACCGTTCAGCCAGCTGAACGGTTACGGCATCCAGTCATCGGGAAGTGCTTCGCGATTAGCTGGATGCCCACAGGCACGATGTTTTCACACGGTCTGCGCAGTAAATGCGCAGACCTGACTGAGTTGTAACCGAAATTATCCTGAGCTGCTTCAATTTGCATGACAATAGAAGGAAAACGTGGTATGATATACCAAAGATTATTTTTAAGGAGGGGTCAGGATTATGGTTGGAAAGATTAAGACCGGCTTGGCAACGCTTACGGTGACGGGACTTGTAGTTATGGGAAACACGGTGACAGCTCGTGCAGCGGATTTGGAAGAACTTCCAGCGGATGACAGTTCTGCGGAAGTATCAACTGTTGAGGCCGAGGCGTCAGCACCTCAAAATATCTCTGAGGCGGAATCGGATCTGAAGGCTGCCGAGGAAGCCCAGGAGCAGGCGGCTGCGGATGTGGAGCAGGCAAAGGAAAAGGCACAAAACGCGGCGAAGGAGCAGGAAGCGCTTCAGACGGAACAGAACGACAGTGCCGCCGCAGTGGATGCAGCAAAAGACCAGATCGAAGCTGAGATCACCGCTGCACAGGAATCCGCAAAAGAAGAGATGGAGCAGGCGGAGACGGATCTGGAACAGAGTAACGCTCAGGAACAGCAGGCAGAGACAGCTGTCACAGATGCCCAGAATGCATTGGACAAAGCGGAAGATGAATTAAAAGAAAAGGAAGATGCACTGGCAGAGGAAGAAGCAGCATCAGAAGTTACGGCAGATGATGTGAATGCTGCAATGGAAGATGTGACAGATGCGGAGAAGAATGCAGCGGATGCAGAAAAAGAATATGAGAATGCGGAAGCTGACGTACAGACAGGCATACAGTCTGTGGAAAATGCGGAATCGGAAAAAAATGCCGCGGAGGAAGATTATGACGCTGCATCCAAAGACCTGGAAAATGCGAAAGCCACGCTGGAAGAAAAGAGGAAAGAACTGGAGGAAGCAGAAGCCAGTCTCCAGTCGGCTCTTGATCTGAGGGACGGTAAGATTCCGGTGGAGGAGACTCAGCAGTATGCCGATTGGCAGGCAGCAGAGGATAAAGTGGAGGAAGCAAAAAAGGCGCTGGAAGCTGCCCAGAAGGATGTGGCGGAGAAACAGGCGGTATTGGCTCAGAAACAGAGTGAAGCTGCCGCTGCCGATGCAGATCTGAATGAGAAAAATAGTGCATATGAGGCTGCCCAGAGTGCGGAAAACAGCGCAGGACAAGCTCTCTCCGATGCAGAAAAAGAGTATGACAGCGCAGTTTCCGATCAGAAAAACGCAGAGACGGTATTATCTGAAGCGGAAGCAGCATTATCACAGGCGGTAAACGAGAAAAATACAGCCGATCAGGCTGTCACAAAAGCGGAATCGGATAAGAGCCAGGCGGATACTGCTTTACAGACCGAGCAGACGAATGTTGAACAGAAAAAGGCTGCTGCTGCGGAGGCAGAGAATGCGCTGAAAGATGCGGACGCGAATTACCAGCAGGGTTCTCTCGGATTCTTTCAGTGGCTTCTTGACAATGAATCCCTGACAGAAGCTCAGAGGGCGGATGCAGAGCGTGCGATCCAATGGATCGAGTATGGAATGAATTCCAATATCACAGGGATGGATCAGAAAAGGATTATCCTCGGCGGTGAAAAGGACAGCACGAACCTGGAGTATGTCAAACAGGCATTGGCTGATCTGACAGAATTTCAGAAAGCAAGGGAAGAGGACTTATTCGCACAGTATCTGTGGAAGGACGACCCGGAAAATCTGAAGATGCATATATCAATCTCTGCTATGGCGTTTGCGGAGATTTCTGCCAATGAAGCTGCCTATACTTATGGTCATACCTTTTTTATGAATCATGAAGGTCCGGATTATGGCGCCGGCATGGAAAGCCTTGGCTGGGGGATGAGTGAAGTTCGTCTTCTGACCGGGGAACAGGTTTATGTCACACAGGCTATGCAGGAACTGGGAATCACTGAGATCACAGACGAAAATGCACAGAGCATTCTGGACAAGGCGCAGCAAATCGCAGAAGACGCAGAATGGTCTTACACGATCGGCCACTGGCAGCATTCCATCTCGTCGACAGCTTCCGGTGTGGCGTATTCCGGATATACAGGTAAAACAGTTGCTCATGATTCCATGGGAAGTGTATCGAAGGATGCATTATATACTGTCGAGGAAATTCAGAAACTGTTTGATGAATATTATGCGACGGTGGACAAACAGAGTTGTCAGGATGCTCTGGATGCTGCCAATGCAGCATATAATAAAGCGGTTGAGGATCTGCGCCTTGCTGAGGCAAAGGCTCAGGAAGCGGAACAGGCATTACAGGCTGCCCGGACAGAAGCGTCCAATAAATTGCAGGCGGTAATGGTCGCGCAGAAAGCGAAAGATGATGCGCAGGCAGCGCTGGAGAAAGCAGAAGAGGCAGTCGCCCGGAAGAGTGATGCCGTGAAAGCAGCACAGGCAGCATATGACAGCAGAAAGGCGGAAACGCAGGAAGCATCCAATGCAGCGGAACAGGCTCTGGCTGCGAAAGATGCAGCGGATAAGGCGGTGACAGACGCAGAAGCGGCACTGGCAGAAAGCAGAAAATCTGAAGCAGCAGCCGATGCAGAGGTGACAAGTCTCAGGACTGTCGCCGATGAGAAGAAAGACGAACTGGACAGCCTGACCAGTGAAGAGACGATCGAAAAGCTCCGGAAGGGAGTCCAGGATGCGGAGGATAACAGAGAGGCTGCAGAGAATGATGTGGCAGCCAAAGAAAAGGCAGAAGCCCAGGCGGAGGCGATCCTTATAGAAACGTCTGAGTATGTCACTGCCCAGGAAAAAGCGCTTTCTGATCTGGAGCAGATCAGAGATGAGAAAAAGCAGGCGCTGGACACAGCAAATGCGGAATTAGATACAGCAAACAAAGTGCTGAAGGAGACGGAAGATGCCTATGCCGGGGTTCAGGCTGCAACCGAGGCGCGGGATCAGGCTGCGGCTGATGTAGAGGCGGCCCAGAAAGCTCTGAAGAAAGCCCAGGATACCCTTGAAGCTGCCAAACAAGATACACAAAGAGCCCAGGAAGTTTACGCAGAGGCAGCGGATGCCTACGAAAAAGTAAAAGGAATGTCTCTTGAAGGTGCATTGGCGGCAGAGGAAGGAAATCCTCTGTACCAGGCGTTTGATGAAGAAAGACAGTTTATTTCCGAGACGGAAAGCCGGATCGCTGAACTCGACGAAGAGATCCTTGCGGCAGAGGAAAAGGTAAAGGCGAAGGAAGCTGCACTGACAGAAGCACAGAAGAGAAAAGCCGCTGCGGATACCAACCTGGCGCTTGCCGCTGCAAATTATCAGGAATTTCTCAGTGTGGTCGAGGGAAACGGCAGCAAGTATACAAAGGGCAGCAATGGAACGGTCGAGATAAGTGCAAATGGAAGTATGGACAGTTTTGAAGGAATAAAAATCGACGGGGAAATGGTTGACAGTTCCTCCTACCAGGTTTCAGATAACACTGTGATCCTCGACAAATCCGTACTCGATATGCTTGGAACCGGCGATCATACTGTGACAATGGTATATAAGTACGGCACTGTCGATGCGATGCTTTATGTAGAAGATGGTCTGCCGGAAAAGACACCGGGAGAAGAGACACCGGGAACGGAAACTCCATCCGAAGAGACACCAGGAGCAGAAACTCCGTCAGAAGAAACTCCAGCAGAGAAAACGGAAGTATTGAAAACGAAAACAGTGAATAAGAAAGCAGTAAAGCAGGTGAGCATTTCTTCCACGAAGAGTTCCACGCCAGAAACCGGAGATCCGGGAATCAGCGGATTGCTGTCGGAAGCAGTCCTTGCCCTCGGGGTTGTGGCCGTATCTGCAAAGAAAATCTTCCGTAAGGAACAATAATATTTTTTTTGACTGTTATCAATTAACAGAGGAATTATCTGAACACCCTTTCCGAATAATACAATACATCGGAAAGGGTGTTTTCTTTCACCTGTTTTCAGCTTAAGTAATGTTACAGTTCAGCTGGCTGAACTGTAACTAAGTAATCGCAACGGTTTATCCGGTCATTGAAAACATTTAAGCTTCATGGTATAATCGGCAGATATTACGTCTGCTTCTGCGGACGATAAGGAATCTCTGACAGGCATATAATTCCGGACAAGAAGGTGTGCGCCAGTTCGGCGCTGGATATATAGCTGGTGGGAATCCAGTCTGGTAAGGCCTAGCAAGCCGCCAGTACCGAGTCCTTGGAGCGCCAAAGGCTAACAATGGTGTTTAAGCGTAGGACAGGGAACAGGAACGCCGTAATGCGAAAGCGTGAAGTGATTGAGCTTCGTTAGAGTTATCGATTGTGCGGGGTGGTCTGGTACCTCCTTGGGTCACCAATAAGGAGTAGTCGTTAAAGCGAGACTATGAAAACGCACCGGAGTCCTAGAGCACGGCATACTTGATATTGTTATATCTAGCGTACCTGGGAGACCTGGATGGTTCTGGACATGAGCCAGTAGGGAGTATCGGCCAATGCAATGGTGAGTACGAACGAAGACCATCGAGGAGTCGGATTCGCCCATAGTACCGATGAAGGAAGTAATGACTCTGGAGGGAAGGGGCGGACAATAAGTTGCTTTTGCTGACAAAACATAGAAAGCACAGGAGGCAGTCATTCTATGGAAAAAGAGAAAGCAGAAATAGCCAGACTCGTAGAGAAATATGGCAGG
>ERZ1090867.704-NODE-706-length-13104-cov-5.808261_pt1 | contig 13104 bp, 12 predicted proteins | sample MGYA00478476_ERZ1090867 | MGnify/ENA primary metagenome ERZ1090867 (study PRJEB33644, sample SAMEA5815742) | chicken gut metagenome | biome: Chicken; feature: Gastrointestinal Tract; material: Caecum | place: Ireland | collected 2019-01-01 | study: A study of the... | reverse complement strand
GAGATGACGTCGAGTCTCGTGGGCTCGGAGATGTGTATAAGAGACAGAACCGGAAGGGATCATCTATCATGAGCCGGAAGGGATCGTAGGATTTATCCGGGATCTGAACAAGAAGAGCCAGCCCATCCACGAACCGGTATATTTTAAAGGAGAATGCGACGGGATCACAGTGGAAGCCGCATTCCAGTATGTCAATGAATTCCGGGAAAATGTCCTGGGATTCTGCAACAATATATATAATGCGGAAGGGGGTACCCATCTTACGGGATTTAAGACCACCTTTACTACAGTGATGAACAATTATGCCAGAGAACTGGGGATCCTGAAAGAAAAGGATGCCAATTTTACAGGAGCGGATATCCGTAACGGAATGACGGCAGTGGTTTCCATCAAGCACCCGGCGCCCAGGTTTGAAGGCCAGACCAAGACAAAACTGGATAACCAGGATGCGGCCAAGGCTACAGGCAAAGTTACGGGAGAAGAGATCGTACTGTACTTTGACCGGAATCTGGAGGTACTCAAAAGTATTCTGGCCTGTGCGGAAAAATCCGCCAAGATCCGGAAAACAGAGGAAAAAGCCAAGACCAATCTCCTTACGAAGCAGAAATATTCTTTTGATTCCAACGGAAAACTGGCAAACTGCGAGAAAAGAGATCCGTCAGTCTGCGAGATCTTTATTGTAGAGGGAGATTCTGCGGGAGGCAGCGCTAAGACTGCCAGAGACAGAAGTTTCCAGGCAATCCTTCCCATTCGCGGAAAAATCCTGAATGTGGAGAAAGCCACCATTGACAAAGTGCTGGCCAATGCAGAGATCAAAACCATGATCAACGCCTTTGGCTGCGGCTTTTCCGAAGGATATGGAAATGATTTCGATATTACCAAGCTCCGTTACGATAAGATCATCATCATGGCGGATGCAGATGTGGACGGCGCCCATATTTCCACCCTTCTGCTGACTCTTTTCTATCGTTTTATGCCGGATCTGATCTATGAAGGCCATGTGTATATTGCCATGCCTCCTTTGTATAAGGCTATGCCTTCCAAGGGAAAAGAAGAATATCTCTATGATGATAAGGCTCTGGAAAGGTACAGAAAGACTCATAAGGGTCCCTTTACCCTTCAGAGATATAAAGGCCTGGGAGAAATGGATGCCCAGCAGCTGTGGGAGACAACCCTGAATCCGGTGACCCGGAGGCTCCGTCTGGTGGAGATCGAGGATGCCCGTATGGCTTCCGAGGTGACAGAGGTGCTCATGGGAACGGAAGTCCCACCCAGAAAAGCTTTTATTTACGATCATGCGCGGGACGCGGAATTAGATGTTTAGGAGGTAGAGTATGGCGGCAGGTATTCAGGAAAATATTATCCGGACAGAGTATTCGGAGATCATGCAGAAATCTTATATTGATTATGCAATGAGTGTTATTATTGCCCGTGCTCTTCCCGATGTACGAGACGGGCTGAAGCCGGTGCAGAGAAGAACTTTATATGATATGTATGAACTGGGGATAAGGTACGACAGACCTTATAGAAAGTGTGCCCGTATCGTGGGAGACACTATGGGTAAATACCACCCTCACGGAGACAGCTCCATTTACGAGGCCCTGGTAGTCATGGCCCAGGATTTTAAAAAAGGCCTTCCTTTAGTGGATGGTCATGGAAATTTCGGTTCCATTGAAGGAGACGGAGCGGCGGCTATGCGTTATACAGAGGCCCGTCTTCAGAAGATCACCCAGGAAGTTTATTTGAAAGATATGGACAAGAATGTGGTGGATTTTGTGCCGAACTTTGATGAGACAGAGAAGGAACCGTCAGTCCTTCCGGTAAGGATCCCAAATATCCTGGTAAACGGCGCAGACGGGATCGCCGTGGGTATGGCGACAAGTATCCCTCCTCACAATCTGGGGGAGGTGATCGATGGAGTCATCGCCTATATGAAGAACAATCAGATCACTACAAAAGAGCTGATGAAATATATTAAAGGCCCGGATTTTCCTACGGGAGGGATCATTGTAAATAAAGATGACCTTCTTTCTATTTATGAAACCGGAACCGGAAAGATCAAGATCCGGGGAAAAGTAGAAACAGAAAAAGGGAAAAACGGAAGGACCCTGCTGGTGATCTCTGAGATCCCCTATCCGATGATCGGCGCCAATATCGGAAAATTTTTAAATGATGTGGCGGCGCTGATAGAGACGAAAAAGACTACAGATATCCTGGATATTTCCAATCAGTCTTCAAAAGAAGGGATCCGTATCGTCCTGGAGCTGAAAAAAGGCGCAGATGTAGAAAATCTTACGAATATGCTGTATAAGAAGACCCGGCTGGAGGATACTTTCGGAGTAAATATGCTGGCTGTGGCAGATCAGAGACCGGAGACGCTGGGACTTCGGCAGATCATTGAACATCATGTGGACTTTCAGTTTGAAGTGGCTACCAGGAAGTACACCAGTCTCCTGAAAAAAGAACAGGAAAATCAGGAGATCCAGGAGGGTCTGATCCGGGCCTGTGATGTGATCGACCTGATCATTGAGATCCTGAGAGGAAGCAAAAGCCGGGAACAGGTGAAGAACTGTCTGGTAAACGGGGAGACGGAAGGAATCAAATTCAAAACCAAGACCAGTATGCGCCAGGCGGCAAAACTTCATTTTACAGAGCGTCAGGCCACGGCCATCCTGGATATGCGTCTGTATAAACTGATCGGTCTGGAGATCGAGACCCTTATGGCAGAACATGAGGAGACTCTGAAGAAGATCGCATCTTATGAGGATATTTTAAACAACTATGATTCCATGGCTGCTGTGATCATGGAGGATCTGAAAAAGATCAAAAAGGAATACAGTCATCCGAGAAAAACCGCAATAGAAAACGCGGCGGAGATCGTCTATGAGGAGAAGAAGATCGAAGAGACACAGGTAGTTTTCCTTATGGACCGGTTTGGCTATGCAAGGACCGTCGATACAGCGGTTTATGAGCGGAATAAAGAAACAGCAGATGCAGAGAATAAATATGTATTTACCTGTATGAATACAGACAAGATCTGTGTTTTTACAGATTCAGGGAAAATGCACACAGTGAAGGTACTGGATCTTCCTTATGGAAAATTCCGGGATAAAGGCACTCCTGTTGATAATGTGAGCAATTATGACAGTAAGACGGAACAGATCGTGCTGGCGGCTCCTCTGGCCCAGATAAAGGAAGGGCAACTCTGCTTTGTGACCGGCAAAGGTATGGTAAAACAGGTGGAGGGCAGTGAGTTTGAGGTATCTAAGAGGACTATAGCGGCAACCAAGCTTGGCGAGCAGGATAAGGTTGTCATGGTCCAGCCTTCTGATGGGATGGAACATCTGGTACTCCAGACCAGAGACGGCTATTTTCTGAAATTCCTGAAGGATGAGATCCCGGTCCAGAAGAAAAACGCATTGGGTGTTAGGGGAATCCGGATGGGAGAAAAGGATCTGGTAGAACATGCCTATATGCTGGAAAACAGGATCGAATATGGAATAACCTACAGAGACAAGCAGATCATACTGAATAAACTGAAGCTGGCGAAGCGGGACACAAAAGGGACCAAGGTAAGAATCTAAAGGCGGAAGAGGTGTTTGCGATCAAAAAGAAAATACTGGCTTATTTGCTTATTGCAGTCATGTTTACAGGAATCTGCGGCTGCAGTTCCCGGGATATAGAGGAAGCGGCAGATCTTTTCCGGGAAACGGTACAGGATACGCTGAATACGCAGGAAGAACGGGACGGGGAGGATACAGAGGAAATACCGGAAAAAGAAATCTCCCGGGAGCAGTCGGCCTATTATTATGGATACAGTACCTTAGATGAAGAATCCCAGAAGGTATATCGGCAGCTTGCGGCCGGGATCGAGAGCTTTCAGGAAAAAATCCCGGTAGATCCCATCTCCCAGGAGCAGCTGGAGAAAGTGATGAGAATTCTTATGGCGGATCATCCGGAGTATTTCTGGACAGACGGCACCAGCAGCTATACCTATCAGGAACTTCCCGGAGGAGGCATCCAGAATATGGAAGTACAGCCGGCGTATCAGGTTACCGGCCAGGAAGCCCTGGATCTGAAAAGCCAGATCGAAGCTAAGGCAGACCAGTGGATCCAGGGGGCTCCCCAGGGAGATACCTATGAGCAGATCAAGTATGTGTACGAAACTCTTATCGATCAGGCAGAGTATCAGGAGGACAGCCTGCAGAACCAGAATATACGCAGCGTTTTTCTGGAAGGAAAGACCGTGTGTATGGGATATTCCAAGGCAGCCCAGTATCTGTTAAACAGAATGGGGATCTTCTGTACCCTGGTTACAGGCACGGTAACCGGAGAAAAGCCATCCAGCCATGCCTGGAATCTGGTAAAGATCGGAGAGCAGTATTACTATATGGATGTGACCTGGGGAAATCCCGGATATTTAAATCCGGTGGAAAATGACGCCTATATTTCTTACAGCTATCTGTGCTGCAACTGGGATACGCTGGCACCTACCCATGTTCCCGATGATACCATACCTCTTCCGGAATGTGAGGATGACAGCTATAATTACTATAAAAATAAGGGACGCTGGTATGATACCTTTGACTGGGATCAGATCTATCAGGTGATACAAAATGATCTGGCCCAGGGCGCTGAAATGACAGAACTGCGGTTTGCCGGTGATGAAAGCTATGAGCCGGCAACACAAGCCCTGGTAGGAGGGGACCTGATACAGAGCGCAGTGCAGAACAGCACTGCGGTTGCTCCGGGACAGACCTTTTCCTGGCAGACCTATTATGGAGGCAGCGACCATCTGATCATTATTGTATGGCAGTAAAAAAATACTTGCAAGAAAGAAAAAATAGTGGTATTCTTACTATGAACACGATAGTTATTTCAGCATAAGAGTGGACCGAGAGGTCCACTCTTATCGTTTGTATACCAGAAGGTTTTTTGAATGCAGGAAAGAAGGTGAGGATATGAGTAAGAAAGAGATCTATGAGCAGAAGGCAGAAGCTCTGGTGACACCGATCGTAGAAAAGTATGGATTTGAACTGGTAGATGTAGAGTATGTAAAAGAAGGGGGTAACTTTTACCTTCGGGCTTACGTTGACAAACCGGGAGGCATCACGGTGGAAGATTGTGAGACAGTGAGCAGGGAATTCTCTGATAAGCTGGATGAGGCAGACTTTATCGACGAGGCCTATATTATGGAAGTCAGTTCTCCGGGCCTTGGAAGACCTTTAAAGAAGGAAAAGGATTTTAAGCGCAGTATGGGAGAAGAAGTAGAGATCCGAACTTATCGTCCCATAAACCGGGAAAAGGAATTTTACGGTGTCCTGACTGCATATGATGAGAATAGTGTGACCATTGACTGTGAAGGAGAAGAAAAGATTTTTCAAAAGGCAGATATCGCTCTGATACGCCTTGCTTTTGATTTTTAAATTTAGGAGGAAGTAAAATGAATACAGAATTATTAGAAGCATTGGATATTCTGGAAAAAGAGAAATCCATCAGCAAAGAAACTCTTTTAGAGGCTATTGAACAGTCTTTGATCCAGGCCTGCAAGAATCACTTTGGAAAGGCAGATAATGTGAAGGTAAATATTAATCCTAAAACCTGTGATTTCGGAGTGTTTGCAGAGAAAACAGTAGTGGAAGAAGTTCAGGATCCGGTTACAGAGATCAGCCTGGCAGACGCAAAGATGATGAATTCTCAGTATGAGCTGGGAGATATCGTAAATGTAGAAATCAAATCAAAGCAGTTTGGACGTATCGCCACACAGAATGCGAAAAATGTGATTCTTCAGAAAATCCGTGAAGAAGAAAGAAAAGTGATCTTTAACGAATATTACGCCAAAGAAAAGGATGTAGTCACAGGTATCGTTCAGAGAAATATGGGAAGAAATTACAGCATCAACCTTGGAAAGGCAGATGCCATCCTTACAGAAAACGAGCAGGTAAAGACCGAAGTATTCAAGCCTACAGAGAGGATCAAGGTCTATATCCTGGAAGTAAAAGATACACCGAAAGGTCCCAAGATCCTGGTATCCAGAACTCATCCGGAACTGGTAAAACGTCTTTTTGAGGCTGAGGTCACAGAGGTAAAAGACGGTACAGTAGAGATCAAAAGCATTGCCAGAGAAGCCGGTTCCAGGACCAAGATCGCAGTATGGAGCAACGACCCGGATGTGGATCCGGTAGGAGCCTGCGTAGGTATGAACGGTGCCAGAGTCAACTCTATTGTAGAAGAACTCCGGGGAGAAAAGATCGACATTATCAACTGGAGTGACAACCCGGCAATTTTGATCGAAAACGCCTTAAGCCCGGCAAAAGTTATTTCTGTTATGGCAGATCCTGAGGAGAAAAATGCTATGGTCATTGTACCGGACTTCCAGCTTTCACTGGCAATCGGAAAAGAAGGACAGAACGCAAGACTGGCTGCCAGACTTACAGGATTTAAGATCGATATCAAGAGCGAGACCCAGGCCAGAGAGTCCGGAGACTTCGATTTCTATGAGCAGGAATATGAAAACGGATATGAGGAAGTACAGGAGATCGAGGCAGAGATCCCGGAAGGGGATAATTATACGGATTATGAGGATTATGATGAGGAGAAAACCTCAGAAGAATAGGGGGGAGCATATGGCGGCAGCACGGAAAATCCCCATGCGCAAATGCGTGGGCTGCGGAGAAATGAAAAGTAAAAAGGAGATGCTCAGAGTACTGAAGACCACAGAAGATCAGGTGATCCTGGATGCTACCGGCCGGAAGAACGGCAGAGGAGCTTATCTCTGCTTTAACAGAGAGTGTCTGAAAAAAGCGATAAAGAGTAAAGGTCTGGAGAGGTCCCTGAAAATGGAGATCCCTCAGACGGTTTATGAGCATCTTGAAAAGGAGTTTGAAGAACTTGAGAATACCTGAAGAATTATCTCTTGCAGGCCTGGCAGCTAAAGCCGGAAAGGTGGTAAGCGGTGAATTTGCCACAGAAAAAGCGGTCAAGACAGGGAAGGCCTATCTGGTCATCACTGCCCAGGATGCTTCAGAGAATACAAAGAAAAAATTTAACGATATGTGCAGATATTATCAGGTGCCGATTTATACCATTGGATCAAAGGAGGAGTTAGGAAGGGCCATAGGAAAAGAATACCGGGCGTCTCTGGCGTTTACCGATGAAAATTTTTCCCGGGCCGTGATAAATAAGATCGAAAAGACAAGACATGAACAATAGAAGGAGGACAATATATGTCAACAGTGAGAGTTTATGAACTCGCAAAAGAATTGAATGTAAGCAATAAAGAGGTTCTGGATTTCCTGAAATCAAAAAATGTAGATCTGACCAGCCATATGAGTAATGTGGAAGATGAACATGTGCGTATGGTGAGAGAAAATTTTAAGAAAGGAAATGTTTCCGCTCAGAGTACAGGAAAACAGGGCGAGGGAGAAAGACCGAAGAAAAAATTTATCCAGGTATTCCGTCCCCAGAATGCCAGCCATATGCCTGAGAGAAAGCAGAAACCAAGGCAGCAGGCAAAATCAGGCCAGGATCAGAGAGGTGACAATAAACGCCGGGAAAATCTCCAGGGAGAAAACAGAGGAAATGCAGGGGGTATGAGACAGGACAATCGGAATAACCGTCCTAATAATGGCAGGGCTAACAGCCAGAACGGAGAAAACCGTCAGAACCGCTCCGGAAATGGAGGAGATAACCGCCAGCAGGGCCGCTTCCACAATAATAATGGAGAGGGCCGTTTTAATAATCGGAATAACAGCGGCGAAGGGCGTCAGAGCGGTCGTTTCGGGGGAAATCAGGATCGTCAGAACAACCGGGGAGAGCGCCAGAACCGTCAGAATAATAACGGGGACCGTTCCCAGGGCCGTTTTAACAACGGAGAAAACCGTTCCAGATCCTTTGGAGATAATCGCCAGCAGGGCCGTTTCGGAGGAAAGAACGAGGGCCGGGGAGATTCCAGAAGAGAACAGGGAAATAAATTTGAAAGCCCGAATCTGGAATTCGTAGAAAAAGACAGCCGTAAGGCAAACAGAGAAAATAAGAAGAAAGATAACAGAAGAGACGAGTATCAGAATCAGAGCAGAAGACCGAATCAGGGAGGCCGTCGTCAGACCCAGAGGATCCCGAAAGCTCTTCAGCTTCAGAAACCTTCTTCCCATCCTAAGGAAGAAAAGAAGGAAGAAGTAAAAGAGATCACTCTTCCGGAGAAGATGACAATCCGTGAGCTGGCGGATAAGATGAAGATGCAGCCTTCTGTGATCGTTAAGAAACTCTTTATGGAAGGGATCATGGTAACCGTAAACCATGAGATCGATTTTGAAAAAGCCCAGGAGATCGCTCTGGACTACGATATTATCGCAGAGCCTGAAGAAAAGGTAGATGTGATCGGCGAGCTGTTAAAGGACGAAGAGGATGATGAAAGCACTCTGGTTCCAAGACCGCCGGTAGTCTGTGTTATGGGTCACGTTGACCATGGTAAAACTTCTCTTCTGGACTGTATTCGGAAGACACATGTCACCGACCGGGAGGCTGGAGGAATTACCCAGCATATTGGCGCTTATATGGTAGATATTAATGGACAGAAGATTACTTTCCTGGATACTCCCGGACACGAGGCTTTCACCGCCATGCGTATGAGAGGTGCCAATGCTACAGATATTGCTGTTCTGGTAGTAGCGGCTGACGACGGCGTTATGCCTCAGACTGTTGAAGCGATCAACCATGCCAAAGCAGCAGGAGTAGAGATCATCGTAGCTATCAATAAGATCGATAAGCCAAGTGCTAATGTGGAGAGAGTAAAACAGGAGCTTTCCGAATATGAACTGATCCCGGAAGACTGGGGCGGAAGTACCATCTTCGTTCCTGTTTCCGCTCATACCGGCGAGGGAATCGATACACTTCTGGAGATGATCCTGCTGACAGCAGAAGTTGCAGAACTGAAGGCAAATCCAAACAGAAGAGCCAGAGGTCTTGTGATCGAGGCAAAACTGGATAAAGGAAAAGGTTCTGTAGCCACGATCCTGGTACAGAAGGGTACCCTTCATGTGGGAGATTTTATCGCGGCAGGAGCCTGCTCCGGTAAAGTAAGGGCCATGATCGACGATAAAGGAAGAAAAGTGAAAGAGGCCGGTCCTTCTACTCCGGTAGAGATCCTGGGACTGAATGATGTTCCAAATGCGGGAGAGATCCTGGTAGTGACAGAAAATGATAAGGAAGCGAAACATTTTGCTGCCACCTTTGTTTCTGAGAATAAAAACCGGCTTCTGGAAGAGACTAAGTCTAAAATGTCTCTGGATGACCTGTTCAGCCAGATCCAGGCAGGTAATCTGAAAGAACTGCCCATCATTGTTAAGGCAGATGTACAGGGTTCTGTAGAAGCTGTAAAACAGAGCCTGGTAAAACTGTCTAATGATGAAGTGGTAGTTAAAGTGATCCATGGCGGCGTAGGTGCCATCAATGAGTCCGATGTGTCTCTGGCAAGTGCTTCCAATGCGATTATCATCGGATTTAACGTAAGACCTGACGCTACCGCAAAATCTATCGCCGAGCAGGAAGGTGTGGATCTGAGACTGTACAAAGTTATCTATCAGGCCATTGAGGATGTGGAAGCTGCTATGAAGGGTATGCTGGATCCGGTTTATGAGGAAAAAGTGATCGGCCACGCAGAGATCCGTCAGATCTTCAAAGCTTCCGGCGTGGGAAATATTGCCGGTTCCTATGTGACAGACGGTGTATTCCAGAGAAACTGCAAGATCCGTATTTCCAGAGAAGGAGAGCAGATCTATGAAGGCGAACTGGCTTCTCTGAAGCGGTTTAAAGATGATGTAAAAGAAGTTAAGGCAGGCTATGAATGTGGTCTTGTCTTTGAAGGTTTCAATGATATTAAAGAAGAGGATCAGGTAGAAGCCTACATCATGGTGGAAGTGCCAAGGTAGGCCGAAACCGGGAAGGAAATTATGAGAAAAAACAGTATTAAAAATACCCGGATCAATACAGAGGTACAGCATGAGCTGGCCAATCTGATCCGGGGTGGGATCAAAGATCCCCGGATCCACCCTATGACTTCTGTAACAGCTGTAGAGGTTGCTCCGGATCTGAAAACATGCAGAGCTTATATCAGCGTACTGGGAGATGATGAAGCAAAAAGGAATACACTGGAAGGCCTGAAAAATGCCGAAGGGTATATCCGCAGACAGCTAGCAAAAACCATAAATCTCCGGAACACCCCCGAAATTCGTTTTATTCTGGACGAATCCATCGAGTACGGTGTTGCCATGTCGAAACTCATTGATGAAGTGAGCAAAAAAGAAGACGCACAGGAGGTGCAGGAAGATGGAGAAGATAACCAGTGAATTAAAAGATGTTAAGACAGTTGGGATTGCAGGCCATATTCGTCCTGACGGGGACTGTGTGGGGGCCTGCATGGGACTTTATCTATATTTGAAAGCCAATTATCCGGAAATCCAGACAGATGTGTATCTGGAAGAGCCGAAGACAGGATTCTCTTTTATCAAAGATCTTGATCAGATCAAGACAGAGTATGATGAAAGCAGAAAATATGATGTTTTCTTTATTCTGGATACCAGTGAAAAAAACCGTATCGGCGTGGCTATTGCCGGATATGAAAGTGCAGGAAAGACGATCTGTATTGATCATCATATAAGCAATAAAGGATTTGGAGAGGTCAACATTATTGAGCCTGACATCAGTTCGGCTTCAGAACTGCTTTACACCCTTCTGGATAAAGAAAAGATCCCTGTGGAGGCTGCAGAGGCAATTTATACAGGAATCGTTCATGATACCGGTGTGTTTCAGTATTCCAGTACTTCTCCTCAGACAATGCGGATCGCCGCGGAGCTGATGGAAAGGGGCATTGATTTTTCCAGGATCATTGACAGATCCTTCTATGAGAAGTCCTATGTCCAGAACCAGATCCTGGGAAGATGCCTGATGGAAAGCATCCTGATCATGGGCGGAAAGGTGATCGTAGGCTATATCAGAAAACGGGATATGGAGTTCTATGGTGTAGAACCAAAGGATCTGGACGGCATTGTCCAGCAGCTGCGTGTGACAAAAGGCGTGGAAGTTGCCATTTTTATCTACGAAGTGAAAACCCAGGAATTTAAAGTAAGCCTTCGCTCTAATGGAGATGTTGATGTAAATGCGGTGGCTGCCTACTTCAGCGGCGGCGGCCATGTAAAGGCTGCCGGCTGTACCATGCAGGGATCTGTCTATGACGTGATCAATAACCTTACACTTCCCATTGCAAAACAGCTTAAAGAGAGAAGCCAGACATCATGATCAACGGAGTTCTGAATGTATACAAAGAAAAAGGTTACACTTCCCATGATGTAGTGGCAAAGCTTCGGGGAATCCTGAAGCAGAAGAAGATCGGTCATACAGGGACTCTGGATCCCGAGGCCGAGGGAGTGCTGCCTGTATGTCTGGGAAGAGGTACAAAACTCTGCGGAATGCTGACTGACAAAAGAAAGACCTACCAGGCGGTCCTTCGTCTGGGGATCGATACAGATACCCAGGATATGACAGGAGAGGTTATCAGCCGCTGCCCTGTAGAAGCAACAACAGAAGAAGTGGAAAACTGTATCAGAAGCTTTGTGGGAAATCAGATGCAGATCCCGCCTATGTATTCCGCTTTGAAAGTAGGCGGGAAAAAGCTTTATGAGTTAGCCAGAGAGGGAAAAGAAGTAGAGCGGAAGCCCAGACCGGTGACTTTTTATGAGATTAAGATCCTGTCTATGGAACTTCCCCTGGTAACTATGGAGGTCACCTGTTCAAAAGGAACGTACATACGGACTTTGTGCCATGACATTGGAGAAAAACTGGGCTGCGGGGGCTGTATGGAAAGTCTTCTGCGGACCAGAGTGGATCAGTTCCTTATCCGGGACAGCCTGAAACTGTCGCAGATCCAGGAGCTGGCAGCTAAAGGCTGCCTGGAGGAATATATCCTTGTGCCGGATCAGATGTTCCCTGACTGTCCAAAGATAAAGGCGGACAGGAAATTCGACAAAATGCTGGAGAATGGAAATCCTCTTCCATGGCGAGGCGCTGTGCCGGGAGAGCGGATACGGCTGTATCACAGCAGCGGAGTTTTCATTGGGATTTATCAGTGGCAGAAGGAACGGAAGCTGTATAAGCCGGAGGCGATCTTTTCTTCCCCTGAAGACTTTCTTCCGGCCCGGAAGGATCCGCTGAAATCTCCGGGGGATAGCACCAGGGCTGCCCAGAGTCTTCAAAAAGCCGGAAAGGAGCAGATATGATCTACACGACACAGGTACCTCATCTGGATCAGAGTATCAGAAGCTGCATTACCCTGGGGAAATTTGACGGCCTTCACAGAGGACACCAGAAGCTGATAGAGCGTATTAAAGAACAGAGAAAAGAAAAGGGTAAAGCAGTGGTGTTTACCTTTGATGTTTCTCCAAGATCCTATATCCTGCATACTCCCCCAAAATATCTCCTTACTTATGAAGAGCGGCGGGAGCTGGCAGAAAATCTGGGAGTGGATATCCTGGCCGAGTGTCCTTTTACAGAAGAACTGATGCATATGGAGCCGGAAGCTTTCGTAAAAGAATATCTGGTAGACAGGCTTCATGGGGAGTATCTGGCGGTAGGACCGGATTTCCGGTTCGGTTATCAGAGAAAGGGTACTCCGCAGCTTTTAGAGGAATTAGGAAAAAAATATGGATTTTATACAGAAATCCTGGAAAAAGAGAAATTTGACAGCAGAGATATCAGCAGTACCTATGTACGGGAAGAACTGGACCAGGGGCATATAGAAAAGGTAAATCAGCTTCTGGGTTATCCTTATTTTACAAAAGGCGAGATCGTCCATGGCAGGCAGCTGGGCAGGACAATAGGAATCCCCACAGCAAATCTCATACCGCCCCCTGAGAAGAAACTTCCTCCCAACGGTGTATATATCACAGAATCCATTATCCAGGGAAGAACTTACCAGGGGATCACAAATGTAGGCTATAAGCCTACGGTCAAGGAAAATTTCCTGGGTGTGGAGACTTATCTGTTTTCCTGCAATGCGGATCTGTATCTGTCTCTTATACACATCTGACGCTGCCGACGACTTAATAGGTG
>ERZ1090867.699-NODE-701-length-13141-cov-13.629604_pt1 | contig 13141 bp, 13 predicted proteins | sample MGYA00478476_ERZ1090867 | MGnify/ENA primary metagenome ERZ1090867 (study PRJEB33644, sample SAMEA5815742) | chicken gut metagenome | biome: Chicken; feature: Gastrointestinal Tract; material: Caecum | place: Ireland | collected 2019-01-01 | study: A study of the... | reverse complement strand
TATCATACTCATACACATAAACCTCTGCTAGTAACAACGCTTCTTTTACTGATTTGAAATTGCTTTTCCAGTATTCGGCGGGGATAAAATTATGTGCCTTTATATTTGTATCCAACCATATATCTGCAACTTTATTTATATCATCCCTTTGAAATTCTCTAATCATAACGGTGACTCTCTATAAACTTGAATTGATTGTTTTTAGGCCTCTATCAAGCTCAATCCTTTCGTCGGTCAGACGCCCGGTTTCCTTGATTGCAGAATCATAGCCTGTGAGGGCGGCGAAGGGCGCGAACTGCGCTGCTCGATCTGACATCGGAATCTGTGGTCGCGTCTTGGAGACGTGGTGAGGAAGAGACAGGATCTCATCGTATTTGTTGCTCGTACGCATTTTGCATCTCCCTTCCAGATAACCGGGGATTTATTCCTTATTCATCTCTTCGTTGTTGGGATTCTGATATGCGTGGTTCTCCACATATACCATCATGCGGTTATACAGGGGGATATTTTGTTTATATACTTTTGCAAACGACGAACTCAGCGGTAAATCTCTCCCCTGCCCTACAGAGCGGTTTGCATTTGGTGCCGGGTGGGAGTGCCCTCGATGTCAACCGGGAGTCTCGGTGGCCATGGTCTCGCCGATCGGCAGTACTGTTTTCATCTGCGTTCCTCCGTAACCGGGCATGCCCGATTTTATAAGATAATTGTCGTTTTTTCGATGTCGTGGTATACTGATAGAAAACGCACCGGAAATCTGAAAGAAAGGAAAAATTATCATGCCGACACAAGAATTACAACAGCGGCAAATCTTATCACAGCAGCAACTGCAAGCCTTGAACATCCTGTCCCTGGACGGTGCCGCCCTGGACGAGATGCTGAAAAAAGAGGAGATCGACAATCCCCTGTTCGACCTGGACAAGATCCATGGCACGGTCGAGCGGCCCATCAGCGTGCAGACGCCGGATAAGGAGGGCAACCTGTCGGAGCGGGCTGCCCCGGATAAAACGGCGCAGGACCTGTACCTGTTTTTGGAGAGTCAGCTCCCCGACAATGCCACGAAAGCCGAGCGCGGCGTCTTTCGCCATATGGTGGAGTTCCTTGAACCCGGCACTGGCCTGCTGCCCGAAACCGTGGAAGAGGTGGCTGAGATTTTGGCTGCACCCTTGTATGTGGTCGAGCGCTGTCTGTCCTGGCTGCACCAGATGGAGCCTGCCGGTGTGGGCGCGGCCACGACCTCGGAAAGTCTGGTGCTGCAGGCATTCCACAAGGGGGTGACAGACCAGACGCTGCTGGGCATCCTGTTCGATCATCTGGAGGATGTAGCCGCCAAGCGCTACCGCACCATCATGCGGGCCTACGGCCTGACGATGGAGGAAGTGCAGCACTATGTCTCACTGATCCGCACGCTGGAGCCGTACCCGACGGCAGCCTTTGGCGGCGGTGAGAGCGCTGGTTTCATTGTGCCAGATTTGGAGTTCTATTGCAAAGACGGCCAGTGGGGTGTGCGCGTGCAGGACCGCTGGAGCAGCGGCGTGCCCTACAGCAGCTACTACGACCTGTCCGGCACGGACGCAACGCCGGAGCTGCGCACCTATTTGCAGGAGCAGCACCGCCACGCGGATTACATCGTGCAGTGTGTGGAGAAGCGCCGCAGCACCCTGCAGCAGCTTGGTCAGCTGATCTTGAACACCCAGCTTGCCTTTTTAGCCGAAGGCCAGCCCCTGCACACCCTGACGGCTGATATGCTGGCCGAGCAGATGGGCGTCAATCCGTCCACCGTCAGCCGCGCCATAAAGGGAAAATATGTCAAAACACCCACCAAGGTCTATCCCCTCTCCTACTTCCTGACAAGGGCAGGCAACCGCAGCGGGGACGCTGCACCGGACAGCCGCAGCGAGGTTCTGGCCGCCCTGCATAAACTGCTGCAGGAGGAAGATCCCGTCCATCCTCTCTCTGACGCACAGTTGGCGGATCAGCTGACGGCCCAGGGCATTACCACCACCCGACGCACCGTGGCCAAGTATCGGCTGCTGCTGGGCATCCCCGGCGCGTTTGAGCGCAAGCAGTGACCGCCAGCTTTGACTAAATACTTACAAAAGAATCGCCGATCAGAGCCTCATAGGTTCCGATCGGCGATTTTTATGAAGGATGCTTTTACGGTAATGGAAAATCAGTTGCGGCCGATGCGGCTGACCAGGTCACGGACATAGGCCTCGCATGTCTCCCAGTCGTTGGCAGCCACGGCGTCCTTGGGCATCAGGCTGCTGGCCAGACCTACGCTCAGGTAGCCGGCGTCAAAGAACTGGCGGATATTCTGCGGGTTCACACCGCCAATGGCCATGTAGTGGGTATCGTCGAAGGGACCCTTCAGGTCCTTCAGATAGCTCATCGGCATGCTGCCAGCAGGGAAAAGCTTCATGGTCTTAAAGCCATACTCCAGGCTGACGGCCACATCGGTGGGGGTCAGCACGCCGGGCAGTAGGGCAATATCGTTCTTGGCGCAGTACTCCAGCACGTCCACAGGGGTGCCGGGTGTCAGCAGAAATTGGGCACCGGCGTCCACTGCGGTGCGGCAGCGCTCGGTGGTGATGGCCGTGCCGCCGCCTACCAGGCAGCGGTCACCAAAGTGCTTGCGCAGCATGGTGATCTGCTCCAGCGCGTGGGGGCTGTTGAGGGCCACCTCAAAGAACGCTACGCCGCCGCGCACAGCGGCATCGGCATAGTCGATGGTTTTTTCCAGCGGGACATTGCGTAGGATGCCCAGCAGCGGGTGCTCTGCGGTAATTGCATACATATCCATAATGGTATTTCCTTTCCGGTCTGCTTACCACTCGGCCATGGTGCCGTCGTAGTTACGCCACTTGGGGTTGGTCCAATGCAGGCCCTCGGCGGAAACTTCCTTGACGAGGTCCTCGTCGATCTCCAGGCCCAGGCCGGGCTTGGTGGGTACATCCACATAGCCATCCTTGTACTGGAAGATGTCCTTATTCTTGACGAAGTCCAGCAGGTCAAAGCCCTTATTGTAGTGGATGCCCAAGCTCTGCTCCTGGATAAAGACGTTGGGAGAGCAAACATCCACCTGCAATGTAGCGGCCAGCGCAATGGGGCCGTAGGGCGCGTGGGGCGCGGCAGCCATATCAAAGGCCTCAGCCATGGCGACGATTTTTTTGGTCTCCAGGATGCCGCCGACCAGGGCAACGTCAGGCTGGATGATGTCGATGGCACCCTCACGGAAGAGGTTCTTGTACTGCCAGCGGCTGACCAGACGCTCGCCGGTAGCCAGCGGGGTGGAGACCTGGTTGGCGACCTCGCGGAAGCCTTCCTCGTTCTCGGGCAGGACAACTTCCTCCATGAACATCAGCTTGTAGGGCTCCAGTTCATGGGCCAGCACCTTGGCCATCGGCTTGTGCACACGGCCGTGGAAGTCGACAGCGATGCCGAAATCATTGCCACAGGCCTCGCGGATGGAGGCAACGCGGTCCACAACAGCCTGGATCTTCGCAAAGGAGTCAATGTAGTGCAGCTCCTCGGTAGCGTTCATTTTGACAGCGTCAAAACCCATGGCACGGCGCTCCAGCGCGGCCTTGGCCACGTCGTCGGGACGGTCACCTCCGATCCAGGAGTAGACCTTGATGCGGTCGCGGGCCTTGCCACCCAGGAACTCATACACGGGCACGCCAAAAGCCTTGCCCTTGATGTCCCACAGGGCCATCTCCATGCCGGAGACGATGGTGCCGTTGATAGGGCCGCCGCGGAAGAAGGACTTGTACATCTCCTGCCACAGGCGCTCGATCTCGAACGGGTCACGGCCAAGCAGATACTCGCCCATTTCCTTGGCACCTGCCACGACGGTTTCGGTCTTGGTGCCGGAGATCATCTCTCCCCAGCCCTCGATGCCTTCATCGGTGGTGATCTTAACAAAGATCCAGCGGGGTTTGACCTCATATACGGTAATACCGGAAATTTTCATTGGGAAACCTCCTCGTACATACAGTGCAAAGGGGCAGCCGCAGACGTTTCACGGCCTACAAAACTGCCCTTTGCACTATCTTGAAATTCGTTAGCGGAATTGCTTAGTGGAACAGACCTGCAACAACGCTCAGCAGGTAGGAGAGCAGGTGGGTACCAGCATCCTCAGTGGAGACGAGAGCGGCACCGGCCAGGTCATAGCCGCCAGCCACAGCCAGTGCGGTGTGGACAGGAGCCAAAGAGGTGGCGATGAACAGCATGATGATGGTGAAGATTACGCAGGAAATATAGCTGCGGACAACATTGCCCTTGCTGAATGCGACCGGGTAAGCGGACAGCCACATGGCCTGGTAAGCAATATCAGAGATGGGCAGCAGACGGTTGAAGGGCAGGACCATGGCCAGGATGATGGTGGTAGGGACCATCAGGATGCCAACGGCGATGCAGCTGGGGTTAGCGATGGTCAGGGCAGCATCGATACCGATGTGGAACTTATTGCCGCTGAACTTCTTGTTCAGCAGCTCCTTAACGGCATCAGCAAACGGAATCAGGCCTTCCATCAGGACCTGCATCATCTTCGGGGTCAGGACCATAGTAGCAGCGGTGTACATAGCAACGGTCATAACGCCGGCAACATCGTTGCCGCCCAGGATGCCGAACACAGCGCCCAGGATGGTGCCGATCATCAGAGGCTCGCCGAGGACGCCGAACTTTTTCTGGATGCTCTCGGGGTCAGCCTGCAGCTTGTTCAGGCCGGGGATGTGGTCGTAAACTTTGTTCAGCAGGTAAGCCAGAGGTGCCCAGCTGATGCTGTTGGAGGTGGGGAAGGAAACGCCGGGCAGGCCGAACTCTTCCTCAACGACAGGCTGGGTCCAGTCGGCCAGCTTGAAGGTAACGATAGCGCAGATAGCACCGCAGATCAGGCCGATGATGGCGCTGCCGGAAGCATAATAGCAGATAGCAGCGCAGAAGATGAAGTGGTTGTAGCTCCAGAAGTCGACCATAACGCAGTTGGTAGCCTTCAGAACCAGCATCAGGATATTGATACCCAGGACGACGAAGACGACCACAGCGGCCAAGGGGTAAGCCCAGGTAGCGGCGGCACGGGCAGGCCAACCCACATCCATGATGTCGGTATGCAGGCCAAAGCGGGTGACCATGTTCTGCACGCTGGGGCCAACCTGTGCAACAAAGTTGTTGATGATCAGGTTGACACCGCAGAAGCCAACGCCGGTGGTGATGCAGCACTTCAGCAGGGTGCCGATCTTAACACGCAGACAAATACCGATAACGAACATGATGATGGGCATCATGCACATGGGACCCAAACCACAGATCCAGTTCAAGGCGTCAATAACAACTTGCATTTTATAACTCCTCCGGTTTTATAATTTTGCAGCGGCCATTTCAGGGGCAGTGGTACCGCCGCGCTTTCCTATTTCTTTCTGCAATCAGCCGCGCAAGATCTTGATGATCTCGTCGATGGCCTCTTTCTCGCCAACGCCGGTCACGAAGCAGGTGCCGCGCACAACGGGAACGGAATCTGTCAGGCTGTCCTTCAGTGCGCCGGTGGGCACGATAACGTCGGGGCGCTCGACCTTGACTTTGCCCTGGACCTCGGCGAACTTGCACTGAATGAACTTGACATCAATGCCAGCGTTGGCCATAGCGGTTTTCAGCTTGTTAATAGCGATGGTAGAGGTGATCATGGAAGAACCACAGCAAACCATAATCTTTTTCATAAGAAATCATCCTTCTTTCTTTAAAATGTTCATAACATCTTGCGGGGTGTCGGCCTTGACCAACTGTCCCATCACGTCCTTGTCCGCCAGGACCGCCATGATCTCCTGCAGGATGTCAATCTGCTTGCCGTTAACATCCAATGCAATGTTGAAGATCACACTGACGTCCACCGTGGCTTCATCGTCATCCATGCGCTGGAATGTAACGGGCGTATCCAGGACCGCAATGCCCATGGCAGAATGTTCAACATGAGCCGGGACCACATGAGGAATTGCTGCATTGTACTCCTCCAGTTCAAGGCCGGTGGGGTAATTGCGCTCACGCTCCAAGACAGCATCGTAAAAACTGGTCTTTACCTTCCCGTTTTTCAAAAGAACTTCATACAGCTGGTGCAGAGCATCCTCTTTACTTTTTGCTTTCATGTGTGTAATCACACATTCAGGGAAAAGAATATCTCGCATAGCCATCTGTGTAGTTCACCTCCTTTTCTCTTGTACCGTAGTGCTGCATTTGCTCCAATACAAAAATGTGGGTGCAAGGGATCTGGAACCCTTACACCCATATATATAGCAAGTTACGTGCCAACTTTCTGGCAGAATTTGATCCTATTTTAGGAAATCGTAGATCTCCTTGGCATTTTTTGCAGATAATAGCTTCTTTACGTTATTTTCGTCTTTAATAATATCGCAGAAATTTTGTACAAATCCCTGGCATTTTTCGTCCAGCGCAAACAAAAAAACAATTTCAGCCACAAATCCGCCCGCCCAGTCCAACGGATGGCAGATTTTGGCGACGCAGATGGCAGGCTTTGTGACGTAGGCGGGCTCGCCGTGGGGGATGGCGATATGCCCCGGCAGGCAGGTTACGCCTAAGTTCTCCCGCTTGTAGACGCTCAGCAAAAATTCCGGCTTGACGCAGCCTTTCTCCATCAGCATCGTGCACATGGTGTCCAGCGCATCGTTCTTGTCCTGGAAATCCGCATCGCAAAGGATTAGCTGCGGGTCCAGCAGATCGCCGATGCCGCTGTTGTGCTGGCAGTGTGCCTCCAGCAGGTTTGTCAGCGCCATCGAGCCGCGGCCAGAGAAGATGTAGTTCATCGGCAAAAACGGAATGCCCGGCAGTTCCGGATTGATGGTGCCTACCGCGGCCACGATGTCGTAGTCCCGGCGCAGTTCTTCCACGCGGGCCAGCATAGCATCGCGGTTCAGCAGGCCCACATCCACAATTTTGATGTCGCTGCACTCCACCACGGTGGCTTTCAAGAAGCTCTCTATGCGGCGGGCGTAACCCTCGCCGGTGATGCAGACCGTCAGGATCGCAGACGGCTTACCGGTACGCTGCTCCAGATCGGAGAATCCGGCGTGCAGACGACCGATTTCCAGCGCATCCGCTAGTTCATCCAGCGTGCATTTATCCCGGAAGCTGGCCCGGTTCACGGCGTCCAGCGCCATCAGCGTATCCACGCGGGCCACGCACCGCACGCTGACACCGGTGCGCAGGGAAATCTCCGGCGCAAAGGACGCCAGCGAACCCATATCCACCAGCAGCAGGCAGCCCAGCCCCTCATCCACCTGTTGGACCAGACGGATGGCGCGCTCCAACACCTGCTCGTTGGGCTCGTCCCAGCCCATGGAGAAGCCGATGGCGTTGTCGTCCTGCAGCACATGGTTCACAACCTCAGCCATGGCCGGGCCGACCTGGCCGTGAGCCATCAGTATGATCCGGATGCGCCGCTCCATCTTGCGGGCCGAGAATGCCACCAGGCACAGGGTGAGCATCTGCCGCTTGTAGTCGCTTATATTGCAGGGCCGCTTGGCGCGGAAACGGTCAATAAACTGTTGGGCCAGCTCCATCTCAGCTGGGTACTTTTCCGCCAGTGAAATCTGTGCACCGTTGGCGTTTTGGGGCACATCCGTGGTCAGGCTGAGGACTAACGCGTCCTCAAAGTCTTTGTGGCAGGAATTCAGGCTGTCCCGCATCTCGGCCAGCACAGCCAGCACGACCTTGCGCACTTCCTGCCGCTCCTGCTCCAGCGATTTCGCCGTGTTGTTATTGTGCAGGTTGTTCTGCGGCAGCACGCGGCCCAGCAGTACGGTCTGCAGGGCTTTCATCCGCGCTTCAGGCGTGCAGTCTTCCTCGGCAATTTCTTTCAGTCGGGAGTACATTTTATCCAGCGTTTGACTGGCATCGTCCTCCACCTGCGGGAAGACCAGCTGCCGATCATAACAGCTTTCCACTTCCAGCGAACGGGTCAGGCTGCCCGCCGAGATCAACTGCTGCACCAGTTCGGCACGGATGTAAACGGTGTCTTCCTGCTTGGAGACGCTCTCCAAAAACGCGTTGGCGCAGCAGACCTGGATGTCGCTCTGCATCTGGCCGATGTTGCCGGGACAATCATATTGCAATAAGATGCGCACGGCCTCCCGCTCCACCACCAGCTTGCGGTCGATCTTCTTGTACTCTCCCGCAAAGATGCTTTGCAGCACGGCAAACCGCTCCGCCATCGGGCGGTCAGCGATGCCGGGCATCGAGATGACGATGGGGATACGGCGGCGGAACGTCAACAGCAGGGCCGACTCCGGCGAAGAGGTGGTAGCGGCGATCAGCCGCACATTGACCTTGCGTGCCGGGCCGGAATCGCCAAGTCGGCGGTAGCTGCCCTTGTCCAGCAGGTAGAAAAGCATTTCCTGCCCTTCCCCGGACAGACGGTGGATCTCATCCAAAAACAGGATGCCGCCGTCTGCCTTCTGCACCAGGCCGTCCTTGGTGGCGTTGGCGCCGCTGAACGCGCCGCGCACATAGCCAAACAACTGGCTGTTCAGCAGCTGCGGGTTGTCGGCGTAATCGGCGCAGTTGAAGGAGACAAAGGGGGCATCCGGCGCCAGTAGGCCCTGCTGCACCGCATAGTGGTACATATTCTCTGCCAGAAACGTTTTGCCGGAACCAGACGGACCAATAATGAGTGTGTGCAGGCCGTTGGGCGGATAAGATACCGCCGCCTTCGCCTGATGGATCTGCGCTTTCAGGCCGCCGTCGTAGCCGATCATCCCGGCAAACACGTTGGTGTCCTCGGTCTCCTCTTGCGTGGTGATTTCTACGGCCGGTTCAGGCTGCGGCTCGGCTTCTTTTTCTGGCAAATTGCTGTGCAGTTCCTTTACCAGATAGCGCGAGACATTGTAGCCCATCGCGTTCAGCCGCAGGGTCAGCGACCGATCCGAAAGCCCCGGCTCCTGCTCCAGAAGTTTCTGCATCTCTACCACCAGCGCCGGGCGCGGCCGCATCCAGGAGTTAGGAATGCCGTTGATCCGCCGCAGTTCCACTACCTGTTCGCGGCGCAGCTGCAACATCTGGGCCAGTTGTTCATCGGTATAGGGGCGTTTGGGGTCTTCCTGTCGGATCAGTTCAGTCAGAGTGGCCATTGCTGCCCCTCCTTTTTCTATGTTAGTCGTTATATTTCCAGGCGAAAATTCGTTTGGGGTTCTCTATCATCATTTTGTGGAAGTTTTCTTCGCCGATGTAAGGCAGCAGTTCCGCCTTCAGGTCGGTCAGGATATAGGTGAAGCCGGGCTTACCGCCGTAGGCAGGCAGATAGTTCTTTTTGCCCATATCGCCGGCCAGGGTCACGTGGTCTACGCAGCCGGCCTCCACCAGCGCCGTGACCATCCGCACGCGATAGGAATCGCGATCCTGCAGTTCTCGGCCAACATGGTCCAGGCAAATGGTAGCGCCCTCGCGGCAAAGCCGGATGGCATAGTCCGTATCCATCTTGCTGTCAATGTGGCACAGCAGCACATTCTTCGGATCGACACCGTGTTTTTCCAGCAGGCGCAGCTGGTCCATGCCCATTGTGCCCTTGTCGCAGTGGGTGCTGATGGGGATGCCCGTGTCGCGGTGTACGCGGGCCACTGCCTCGATGGAGCGCTTTTCGGCGGCGGTCACTTCCTCAAAGCTGGTGCCCAGCTTGATAACACCCGGGTGGATCTCGGTGTCATCCAGGCCATTCATCACTTCGTTCATCAGAATATCATACAGCTCACCGTCGGTTTTATCGCCAAACCAGGGCGGCATAAACAGCTGCTTGTGGAAGCCTGTGCAGCAGATGACATGCACACCGGTAGCCTGCGCAATGCGCTGATAGGCCTTTACGTTGCGGCCGTAGTTGATCGGCGTCATCTCCACCAGGGTCTCACCCCCGGCTGCGGAAAAACTGCGGGTCTCCTCCGTCGAAGCCGCCTCGTCATCCAGCGTATAAGGAATATAATACTCATCCGGCAGCTGGGGTTTTACCATCAGGTGCTCATGCACATAGGTAACGCCCAATTTGTTTACATTTAGCGGGCCACATACAGTAACGGCCGTATTACGAATCATCGTCGTATTCCTCCATTTTGGCAAAGCAAAGCCCTGCCCACATTTGAAAGCCAGGCAGATTCCAGATACCTAGGCAGCCCAAAAATGTGAAACTCGGAGAAATTATGCAGCACGTACATTGCCATTATTATAAATCGACAATTTTATATTGTAAAGAGATTCACGGTAAAATAGATGTCATTTTTCGTAATTGAACATCGTCGGGACGAACATTGTTCACCTGCGGATTTGCGTTGTCACTCGCTTTGCGGACGCATGAAACTATCTTCAATTGCATTCTGAAAGTGGCAAGCACAGTTTACAAGAATGCTCAAGAAGGTGGGATCCTTCATCTTTGCAGTAAGATTAACACCATTGACGGTCTTTGCCCCATCAGGAGCCTCCGGGAACCAAACACCGGCCTGCATCTGATATTTCCACGTATTATAGGTGGGAAAATCAGTGAATAGCAAATGTCCGATCTCATGGTAAAGAAGGCCGAGGACAGCACAGTGCTTGAATTCACGCGCAGTCTGCAACTCAACGAGGTCACAGGCTGCGTTGATCCAAATGTTTTTGTCGTCGAACATGGATACTGCCGTGTAAGCTGTTTCGCCGCCAGGGATAAAATCCATGGAAGTGTGTAGCTTACTCAGGTTTCGCTTTTCCTCATACTCGGATGCATTGAACCCTTCCTTACGCAAGGTGTAGAAGGCGCCGGCGATGATGTTCTCTGCTTTCTTTTGGATAGTCCGACAAGAAACAGGCACAGGAGCGTAGCATATCTACGCCCTCCTGGGTGTTTTCGTCTGCCTTGCAGAATTCATCGAACTGCTTTGCGAAAACGGAATCATCCATCAGCACGGCAAAGATTGCCATGAAGAAGGGCGCTGCGGTTTCCGAACCAACCTTGTATGCAGAGCCGCTCATACTGGCCTTGAAATCACCGGTGGTGTAATCATAAGCCACACACACAACTTCACCGAAACCAACATCGGTGCCGGTAAAGTTTTTGTTCAGGGTTATTTCTGCGATAGCAGAATGATCGTTTTTCTCCCCAGTCGATTTGGAGTGCCTGACCAGGAGCAAACCTCAATGGAATAAAAACTTCATTTTCCTTGCGCTCTGCCTTGGCTTCATGAACTGCCGCTCGGATGGCAGACTCGCTGCCCGTGTAACCAAATTCTTCTACGAGCCGGTTGTAAATCCGCCGTGCTGTGTGACGCTGCTTCTTTATACCCTCCGCAGCATCTGTATCGAGGCAGTGCTCAATGAACTGCTTTACTTCTGGCGTTATGACAGAGGCTTCTCGCTGGTAGGCTTTCCAATCCCATGGAACTGCGTCGCCCATCCAATATTTCTTGACTGTGTTTCTGGAAATTCCCAGAATTTTAGCTGCTGCACGCTGACTGGTTACTCCTTCAAGTTGCAGCGCGCGGATTGATTTGTAGACATCCACCGATGTGACCACCTTTCTATCGCCTCCCGCATAGTAGTCTACATCTATTATACGGGAAGCCATTAGGTGGCTCAAATATTCGCTGTCATTTTGCTGGAAAGTGGCTCAAGTATATATTAGCATTCACAGCGTCCCATTCATAAAAGCCGGTGGCAGGGATCACGCAGCGCTGGAAGGCAATACTGCGGCGAAACATCGGCTTTTCCGTCACGGTCTCGGCGTGGGCATTGATGATTTGCTGCCTGCCGCGAAAACATGGCAGCCCCCATTGCTGGAATTCGCCCACGATTTTCTCCCCGCGTGAAACCAGCACCGGTGCCACCTGCGAGGGGCAGATATCCCCTGCCATTGGGAAATTGAGTTCATTTCCCTCGCTGCGGCGCTGTGCATCGCGCACGATTTGGCGAATTTCTTTATATTCATCGGCAGAAAACTGATACCGTCCACACATACGCGATGCTCCTTCCTTATAACAAGCTTAAAAGATGTCAGTGTCACAATACCGTGGGATTAGGTTAAATTTGTTGCATTGGAGTAGCGATAGTTTTCCGCAGGCAGGTAAACCGGCACAACAACTGTTAAACGCACAAATTGTTGACAAAGCCGATATGGCGATTGCAATTTTTTGGACCCGCTTTGGGACGCCTACAGATGGATATGGTTCCGGGACGGAAGAAGAAATTGCTAGACTTATAAAATCCGAAAAACAAGTTTTCTTGTACTTTCTTGAAAAAGCACCGCCCTTGTTGATAGCGGAAAGACCGGAGTTTTCAAAAGAGAGACAAAAGATACGGAATTTCCGTGATGGATACAGAGGGCTGTATTCTGTGGTTCAAGATGAATCAAAGCTGGAAGAAAAGCTGACATCCGATTTAGATAAATATTTTGACAGTAGCGAGCAAAAAAGCCCTTCAACAGAACCTAAAGGCGAAGCGCGCTGGTTTAGAGCTGATACCAAAGAAGAAGTAAAGAGGGACCAGCTTATTCGATACGGAAATATAACCGCACAAATCGATGGAAGCGTTGGACGCATGCAGGTTGCGTTGCCCGACGGGAAAACGGTGTATTCGGAATATGATATCGAAAAAAAGCAGCTCGGGAATATTGTCGCAGAGGGGTTTCCGCAGGAGTATAAAGTTTCGGTTCCTCCTCAGATAGTTATTACCAAAAAAGACTTCTCTCTAAAATTAGAGGGGAATATGTACAGAGCGGAACTTTATCAATTAAAATTCGGAGGTCGCTTATTGGCTTTATACGATCTTGCAGAAAACAAACTTCAATCCTTTGAAGCTAAGGCTCCTGCCGGAATGATAGCTCACATAGATCCCAAAAGCAAAAGGGTAATATTTGTGGATAAAAGCGAATGTCCTGTTTGATAAAATCACAGCCGTTGTACTGCTCCTGTCAGAAGCAGTACAACGGCTGTTGATATATCGTTGAATCGTCTTAAAATTTTATGCGGCTACGCTCCGTTCCCGAATTTCGCTGTTCCTACCGGTACGATGCCACGCATAGCGGCTCGCATCGCTTCATCCCGAGGATGAACATAGAAGTGAGTGGTAGTTGTCACATCGGCGTGGCCCAGCAGGCCCGATACTGTTGCAACGTCGATGCCGTTTT
>ERZ1090867.694-NODE-696-length-13200-cov-9.385013_pt1 | contig 13200 bp, 3 predicted proteins | sample MGYA00478476_ERZ1090867 | MGnify/ENA primary metagenome ERZ1090867 (study PRJEB33644, sample SAMEA5815742) | chicken gut metagenome | biome: Chicken; feature: Gastrointestinal Tract; material: Caecum | place: Ireland | collected 2019-01-01 | study: A study of the... | reverse complement strand
CCCCCCCCCCCCCCCCCCCCCCCCCCCCTCTTTTTTTTTTCAAGCAGATCACGGCATACGACATGACGTCGAGTCTCGTGGGCTAGGAGATGTGTATAATAGACAGCTCGTAGGACATCTTGTAAAATATTTCCATTATAATCGTATATAGTCATAGTATTTATTCACTCCTAGTAAGAAAAGTAAGATAGATTGATATTAGTGTCAAAATCAGCTCTATTTATCATGCTAGTATATTGCTGTTTAGTATAGAGAAGATTTAAAAATCTTAATCTTATCTCAATTCTTGGTAGGACTGAATAGTATCTATGAATAGAACCATCGATTACTAATGTATCGTCCAACCATACGTTCTTATTAAACATGTCAGAATACTTTTTCTCAATGTTATCCCAGTCCGGCTTAGTGATTGGTCTAATAAGCCCAATTTCTGCAAGTATAGTATCGCTCCTATTGTAATATGAAGGGGTTTTAAGATATGCCTGTATATCTACATTACAAGGTGTACAGATTAGCTGATTTAACCCTTCAAACTCTTGCTGAGTTAATAATCGCTTCATATATACATTGTCTTCATGTCCAGTAAGAGAATACACATGAACAAAATTGGGATTAGAGAGGGCCATATTTGATAGATTAGACCGATTAACCAATCTAAATCTAGGACGAGGAGAACCTTCAGGCACTTCAAATAATATAATATTTACATCGCTATATTGAAGTGCTGATAGCATTCTTCCCCGTTTATCCATTATATCATAAGCTTCTCTCTCAGTTATATGAAGAGTATCATATAACCATTCTAGACGCTCTTTATAATCTACTGGGATATGAGAAAATTTCTTCTCATATTCATCTGCTTTTTGTAAACGGGTTTTTCTTTTACCCATATTATCACCCTATTAATTAGTTTGGGGCCATGTAGTAAATTAAAAATAACGGATACTCGTAGTGAGTATCCGTTAATAAATTTACAGCAATCCTCTATAGATATTTTTGATAGATCCGGAAATAGTATCTCTTAGCCCACCAAACAAATTTGCTACAGCATCACCTAAATAGCTATTCATATGGTGTGTTAAATATAGATCTATCAATCTATCAAATTCTGGTTTATAAATATTGATACCACACAAGTTCATCAAATAATCCATCTGAGATGTATTATCTAAAGTATCAAAAGAAAGATTATTACCAGGAGTGATAGACATAGCATCATATAAATCCGTAATAGTAAGACTGACATCCACTGTGGTAGGAATACCATTAATGCTCCATTGAGCATCGTCACCTTTAGTAATATTACAGGAACTAATAATACCCATATCTACGTTAAAGAAACCTTTATACATAGCTCTAACCAGGAAAGGAGACGTATATGCATTAGGGTTATTTGTGATCATTCTCGGCTGGACAAATCCGAGAATATGACATAAGGGAACTATAATGTTTGTCCATAAACTAAGATTATCCATATCTGGAGATCTTAATTTGATATTAACATCATAGCTTCTGCTAAAAGAAGAATCCGACCAAATTTTTGGGAATTGGATTCTACCTCCTGTAGCAACTGCAGATACCTGGTTAATTAGAGATTTAAAAATATTATCCTCTCTAATAGAAGAAACCATGTTCTGTAAATTTTCTGTATTCTGCAATAAATCAGCATCAGTCAAACTATTAAGATTCATTAATGCTGGTGTATATCCTAAATAAAACATAAGCTCTCTTCCCATATCAGAGAAACTATCAACAGTACTTGCCAGAGAGCTATCAGTAACATCATTAGACATACTTTCGGAGATCTGGGTATCTGAATCTATATAAAAAGGTACAGCTAGATAATCATTGAGTAAAGAGGAGATACTATTTAAGCTAGTCTGAGTAAACAATCTCCAATCTAAATTATCATTAGTAGAATCTCCTATAGAATATCTCTCATCAGTTATATTTAATAACTGAGCTGTAATTCTACACATAGGATTCACATAGCTGTAATATCCGGTAACGTCATATTCAAATGTATAGAACTTACCGTTCTTAGAAATAAGATCATCGATACCAACTGAAGCTCCAGCTCTCTGACTGATCATAGCTTGAAGAACTGTTTTTTCTTCATCATTAGAGTATCCTGCCATAAATGAAGGTTTACCAGGAGATATAAATAATAACGGCATTGTACTTAAAATTTTATCAGCATAATCTGCGCCCATTTCTCCAATACCAGAATTGTCTCCAGCACCAGTAACTCTAGGGTCTACATGAGGCATAAATTGATATGGCAGTCCAAATACTCCTAAACTACTTCTAATTTGACCTAGGTTTTCTTGCGCTTGAGCATAGGTTCTATCAATACCTCCGAGAAACTCTTCCATCTCTGTAGAATAAGTATCTGTGGTAGTAGGAGTAGATTCTCCTACAGTAGAAGTAGCACCAGGAGTACTACCACCAGCAGATGTAGTAGGAGAAGAATTAGATGCAGCAGTTGAATTACTTTGAATCGTCTCGTTTAACTCATCGTCAACTGCAACACTAGTATCTTGTGTGTGCTTAGTATTTATATTTGTTGTAGTTTTCTTCCCTACAGGAGTTTTAGGATTATATACATCGTCTTTATCTTCTTGAGTGGTATCTAATACAGATACTCTATCAGTACCGGTAGTACCACCAAGTTTAACAGCTTTCTCAAAAATATAATAACCAGAGTTAGCATCTTGATAATAGTAGTATACTACGCCATTCTTTTCTGTAGTAACAGCACCACGGCTACTGTTATTCGGGTTATTTGTAACTACTTTATATACATCACCAGGATTAGCAGTACCTACACGTTCTCCACTATCAGGATCAGGCTCAGTATAGATTCCAGTACTGCTATCAATCTCTAGATACATATTGTAAGACATGGGACATATCACCCCTTTGTAAATTTAATATAGTGTTGGATAGGCCTAATTTTAAGCCTATCCAACACTAATATTTTTATGATTTGGCCAAAGATTCCATCAATCCTACGACATACTGAATATCGTTAGGATCTCTTTCGTCTGCAGATCCACCATAAGGATGAGATTTACCTGGTGCACTGCTGATAGAAGATTTGCCTAAACCAGATCTACGGATAGCATCCTTTAATCTAGCTTCAGCAGATCTAGAGCTACCAGCATTCACTATATCGGTTTTGTTTACATTGACTCCACTCTTAGACAATAATGTAACAATCTCAGATAGTTTATCGGAGTTCTTAGCAATGATTGTCAAGAGTTCAATGATGACATTCAAGAAATCTTCATAAGATACAGCAGAGGATAATGTGGGAGTACGAGCAATACCAGATCTCTTGATAGAGTATCTAGAATTACCAGTAATTCCACTATCATCACTAGCCTCAAATTCCATATAGTTCTTGATATCAGCTTCAGTGATCTTCTTACCACCTTTATATTTCTTATAAAGATTCTTTCTAGCTTTGTTGGCGATACCGCCTCTACTGCGTCCCATGGCAGCCATAGTGTGAGTAGTAAACTGGTTAGCTGCGGGCATCTTAGTATCACTCTCATATACACCAGGAGTACCATCAGGATTAGTGAAAGGTATTTTCGCACCATCAATAAACGGGCCATAACGAAGGGCAGCGACAAGGTTACTAGCATTGCTAGAAATATCTTTTACCTTAGGGCCATAACCAGAACCATGTCCAACTCTATGGCCTTCACCATCATACATCTCGACATGGCCAATACCCATCGGACGATTAAGATATCCAGCCGCATCTTTGGTGCGATAGTATAAAATATCACCAGCTTGTAACTTAGGCAGATCGGTTTGTAGACTAAAGTCAGATCCACCATAAGCAGATGCTGGAGTTTCAGACTTATAGACATATTCAAATCCTCTGTTGAGATTATCATACATGGATTGATATGCTAGATCACTGATATTTTCAGGCAATCCAAGAGCTTTTCTATAAGCCCATTCAACCGTAGATGCACAAGATGCTTGACCTTGATCAGGATCTTGCACACCGCTTGTAGAGTAAGCGATCTTTCCTTCAATGCTTTTCATCCATGCTGGCAATGCCTTTTGTGCACTATTAGCATTGAATTTCCCGGAAGCAACAGTAGAACCGTTAAACGCTCCATCTGTATTAGACCTACTAGAAGAAGTTGTACCTGTAGAACTACCTATAGAAGAGGTAGAACTACTAGAACTCCATCCAAAGATCTGATCGATAACTCCTCCGTATATATTACGGAATACTTGCTTAATAGCATCGCCGAGCATACTGAGGATACCAGGGTTTTCATCAGCATTAGCAATGGCTTCGCTATTAGCTTCAGAAACTCCTTCCATAATACTACTATAGCTACTACTCGTATCAGAGTTGATATCGTCATAATAGCTAGAAGATACTCCACCTGGAGATGTAGCCTTTAGGAAGTTATAGTTCTTCTCATAACGTGTTTTACGGCCTTTACCATGATCAGAAGCCATCATAGCAGTATGGATATCGTCAAGTGTAAGATCACCAACTGCTTTTCCAGTGGACTTCTTAGCAGTATTAATAGTATTAGAAGGTATTTCACTACCTTCACCCATCATATGAAGGGTGTTACAGAAATAAATGATAATATCTTCTTGCTTCTCCAGACTCAAGCCTAATTTCTTAAGTCTAGGCAAGTATAACGATTCAGCATCATTGACCATTTTGTAGTCTTGACGCTCGTGACCAACGTCACTATCAAGAATAGTTTTAAGAGCTTCAATTTCAGCATCATTTGGATAATACCTGTAATCAGATAGAGCACTAGCCGTTACATAATCATACAAATTCTGCCCAAGAAGTTCTTTAAGACTATCAAATGTGTATACTCCATATGTGACTAAGTAGTTAGCAATATCTGTTAGTATAACCTTTGCCTTGCCTCTGTGGAATTGATACTTACCAACAGACATACCATTTCCGGAGTCATTCTTATTGATAGCCGCATAGTTACCACTAGACTCACCATCGCCAATACAATCAGCAGCACGGAAAGCCCAGTTATATACGACATCGCTAGCAGCAGAAGCAGAGCCTCCTCCACCATCACTCATAACAGTATTTACCATTAGAGCTCTGCCGGATTTTCTTCTGCGCTTAGCAGCATACTTGTTACCAAATCTAGTAGAACCAGGACGTTTCTTTCCATAATATCTACTAGCACCAGTAGCAATGCCAATATCAACATCCTTCATTACCCTACTAGCTTTATATTTCCTATAAGCATCAGGTAGGTCAGGATCTTCAGCAATCACATTACCCTGTCTATCTAAACCCATAGCAGTAATATAGTGGTCATTAGCACCAAACGGTGTTCCAGATTCCATACCACTATTACCAAGCATGACAACAGGTTTACCTTGTTTAAGGTTGTTATAAATATCTTGTTTATTGGTAGTTTCTCTAGAAGGTATACCACTCTTATTGAGTATAGAACTCATATAATCTGTAGTAGTACCGCCAGTGGCACTATCAATAAATCCTCCAGATTCAGCATAAGATGCGGCAGTATTGACATCCATCCTTCCACCCATCTTATTAATAAGATTGGTAGCAGCCACAGGACCACAACCAGCCTCACCGATAGTGGAATTGCCAAATTTCTGATTTGCCAGATCTCTAGCTTTCTGATACACATGAGCAGTACCAGATCTTCTGCTACCAGATTGGAATTCTCCTTCTCTAGCAGCTTTTATACTATCTCTCATATCATCGAGAGCTGTACGAGAACTACTAGTCTTATCAGCTCCAGAGGTAGATGTAGAGGATCTACTGCTGCCACTATCACCACCGAACCAAGACTTTACAGTATTGCTAATTCTAGTCAATAGACCAGGATTAGCTTTCTCGTTGTACTCTTCAACGCTAGTAACCTGTTCATCTTCAGGTAAAGTAGCATTGTATTCATCCATTAACCTTTCGGTTTCTTTTCTCATCTCTTGTAGATTTTCATTATCCCAGCCAAATAGCGGGAACAGAGTGTCTACAAATAGATTGATAATGGTTGAAGTAGGAATAAATCCTAAAACAACACCGACTCCAGGCAATGCATTCTTAACAGCGTTTACTAGACCAGCGATAATATTGTAGCACATGGGAATATCAATTTCTTTTGCAATACCAAAGATATTATGTGCATTACTATAACCGCTTACAAAGTAACCAACTGCCAATACGATTGTAGCAATAGGAATAACAGCTAGAGCATTTGCTGCAGATTTAAGAGCAGACTTACCAATATTCTCTCCAACTTCAACAACAAGCTTCTCACCAACAGTCTTCATTCCTTTTGCGACTAATACATCATCGATAGATGTATTAAATACTTTAGCAACTGTCTTGAATAATTTAATGACAGTAGAATTACTGCCAAGTTTCTCAAAGAAACTTATAATACCATTCTTGACTTTGCTTAACAATCCAGGAGCATCATCAGCAGTACTAGCAAATAGGTTACCGATTTTGCTCCAAATAGATGTCTTGGTACCAGCTTCAGCAGCCTCAGTTGCAACATCGGCAGCAACACCTGCGGCTCCTTCAGCAGCTTCTTTAGTACCATTAATAAGCTTAGAAATTACATTGGTGCCGTCTTCAGATGTGGCAATGGCGTTACCTAGATTTCTAGATACATTACCAACATTAGCAGCACTATTCCAAGCTCCCTTAAATAGACCGGATGTAGCATTAAATGCTTTACGTATTATACCTCCTTTAGCGAAGTTCTCTACGTTCTTCATAATGCTCTTACCGGCAAATGTAGGAATCTTAGTAGTAGCAGGACCATAACCGGCCAAGCCAGCCAGCAAGTTATTGCTTATACCGGCCCCAACAATCCCACCAATAGACTCTTTTTGTTTAGCATAATCACCAGATCTATTGATAGTAAAGTCGGCATTAGGATCTGTTTCTACAGTACCATCCGTATATCGATAAGAGATAGTACCATCTGCATTCTCTATCTTAGATGCGGTTCTACCAGTCTTTGTATTAGTGACTATCTGATTGCCCTCGGAATCTTCTTCAAACTCAGCATCGCCACTAACCCAACTCTTAATTGCATTCCAAACTCCCTTACCAATAGCAGTAACCAATTGAGGGAGTCTCTTAACAAATGCTTCGACTAAAGGTTCAACAACATTGGTCATGAACTTGCTCGTACCGGATGCATACCAATCGATGATCGGTTCGACAAATCCTATAAAACCCTTAGTCTTATAGATATCATAAACACTCTCAAAGAATTTCCATATGGGAGTAGTCTTGAACCAGTTTACAGTACCAGAGATAATACCGCCTTCATACTCACCATATTCATTCTTATTACCAAAGATAGCTCCACGTAAACCACCCTGTAGTACACCATCCTCATTACGAGTACCGATTAACCAGGGAGCAACGTGTTCTTTCAGCCACGGGAATACAGAGTCCTTTAACCATCCCGAAGCATGACCAGTAGCAGCAATTGCAGTACCGCCAAGGAATACCCATTTGATGATATTTCCTACAGTACTGAATTGATCAAAGTATTTACTAAATAATCCGAATAGCCCATCTTTAGCTCCGCCAATGATATCAGTGGCTTTACCAATGGCTTTACCGAATAGACTATCATGCAATCTTTCTCTAAAGGTTTTAGATTCTTTCTTTTCGTCTTCCTGATCCTTGATATATTTCTTAACCCTAGCAGCAGCACTAGAGGGTAAGATATTACCAGAAGAATCAGCAAGAGCTTGAGCACCATCGGGAGTCTCTACAGTATGATAGCTCTTATCCATCGTAGTAGTAGCATCCCTGGCGCTACCAGATAATAGATCATCAAGAGCAGAAACAGACTTCTCGGTGGCTTCACCAGGAGTCTTAGTTTCTTGCTCTCCTTCTTTAGCTTTATTAGCTAGATAGTCTTTCTTCTCCTCGGGAGTCATATTGTTGAATCTAATAGCCTCGTTGATATCCATGAGGATTTCAATCATACGCTTGGTATTAGTATCAACAATCTCACTCATCCCGGTGAGAGCTTGCTCTTCAGGAGACTTAGCCTCCTCAGCTTCAGCATTCGCAGCCTCTTCTCTTTCTCTTACTTTGATTTCGGTATCGAGTAGTCTAGAGAATCTACGAATATTCTTTATATTATTAAGAGTACCACCACTCTGAGCTCCTAATTTGTTCATGAGCTCTTGACGATACTCACTAGCATTAGCCTGTCTCTCTCTACCTTCAGCAATCTGAGCAACTAAAGGAGACAACTGATTGAGAAGTTCAGCAGCTTGATCAGCAGTAATAAACTCTGCTACCACAAACTGATTGACTATCTTCTCAATTCTATCCATTCTACCGTCTCTAATAGCCTCGTGAATCTTCTTAATGTTTCTACTGCCAATAGCAGTATATGCCATTATAGAAGGATCACTAGGAATAGAAGTACGGTTAAAGAAGTTAGATACAATCTCACCAGCTCTTCTAACAAGATCAGCAATCTCTTCACCTAATACCTTACGGGTATCAAGGAAGATCTTCATCTGATCTCTGAGCTGTTTCATTCTCTCGATACCTTCCTGACCTTGCATGTTGGCCAGCTTCTGATCAAGAGACTTAAATTTATCATGTCCAGCAATTTCTTTACCGAACATTCTGAACTTATGCTGGTCTCTCCAGTTCAAACGCTCCTGTGCAGACATATCACCAGCTGTACCCTTTGTAATCTGACTAGAGCGAATATTATTACCTAAGAAACCTAAAGCTTGAAATGGAGCGGCGACTATAGCTTTACCTACATTAAAAGGAATAGACAAAGCTCTCTTAGTCCATTTGGCTACACTCTCAAATATAGTATGCTGTAAAAAGTCTGATAATGGCCTACCTATATATTTATCTAAGCCCTTTATACTTCTCTCCTTTAAGAAATCGAAAAATCCAACTATACCATTTTTAATCATCTGTATGGCCGGATCAACAAAATCTCCTAAGGGCTTAAATACTTTAACTTGGAAGAATTTCTTTCCTTCTTCAAGAATATTCTTTCCAAAATTCATCATAGGGATGACGAAGCCTTTTCTTAAGGCATCTAATAATCCATCCTTATGCTTGCCATTTTCATCACTACCGAAAATCATCTCGTGGAATTTATCGGTAGTAGAAACAAATCCTAGTGCAGAGCCAAGAGCAACATTACCCAACAAACCAAACGGTCCAAGTAATGCTCCACCAGCAGCACCAATTAGCATTCTAGGAGCAGCTTCAGAGACTTTCTTTCTGAATTCCTTAGAAATTAATCCTCCATCGCGCTCTCCATCAGGCCCTTTCTTACCAAACAGGTAAGTCTGGAATTCTTCATTATTCTTAAGGAATCCTATAGCACCACCAGCCATTAATCCTCCGACTAAACCAAGAGGAGTAAATAGACCGGCAACAGAACCAACGATGCCATAGTTCTTCATATCAGGGAAATATTTCTTAAAGTTATTCTGTAACTTCTTAGAAATTAATCCCTTCTTCTCAATTACATTACCTTCTTCGTCAATGAACTCACTGCCGAACAAGGCTTCTCTAACAGTCTGGCTATTCTTTACGACTCCTACACCAGCACCAACAGCGGCACCAAGTAGAGGTCCACCAACCATTCCAGTAATAAGAGAAACTCCACTACCAATAAGACCATTAACAGCTATATCTACAAGACTCTCTCTAGGAGCAATCTCTTTAGCTACAGTCTTAATTGTTTGCTTTACTTTCTCATAATCCTCCTCAGTAGTAGTTTGAGCTACTCCAGTTGGAGAATCAGTCTCTCTTTCAGCGGTAGCAGTACCTTCAGCATAGAAATTAGCATTCTTAATACCAAATCTTCTAGCAAAGGCTTTCTCTTTAGCTAACTGTCTAGCTTGACCAACCTTACTAAGTGTAGCAGGAATAATAGTCTCGCCAGGAGAAACTATAGCTAAACCACGCTTAGTGACTAGCTTAGTACCTCTAGCAAAAGATTGTACGTTTTCGTCATCTTCTTGAATTAGACTTCCGTCATAATCGAATTTATTGTAAAGACCGCTACCATAGTCAGTTCGTATAGCATCTTCATCACCATACGACCCCGACTCAGTATCAGTCTCTATATCTCTTCCTACAAATGCAGTAGGAGTTCTTCTAGTATAGTTTCTTATATGATAATTCTGATATGCTCTGGAATTCCTTATATCAGAACCAACGGATCTAAACGCACCGGTAAACTGATCTTTAGCAAATCCAAGCTTATTTCTAAATGAGCCTTTAATATCTTCCCAGCGGAATTTATCTTTCAGCCATTCTTTAGCTCTGTCTACTTTCTCAGTAATACCAGCATCGTCCATCCATTTCTTTACTCTATCAAAGACATGCTCCCGGAACCAATCATCAAGCTTATCAAAGGTCTCTTCAATACGATAAACCATATGCTCGACAATTCCACCAGGCTTCTTACCAAATCTCTCTTCAGCATCTAGCATATCTTCTTTACCGAATAGCATCTCATAGATCTTTCTATCAGCAGTATCCAGCATAGAAGTAATTGCTAATGCAGGTTTCTTAGTAAGAAGATCGAAAGAATCTTTAACGGCTTTAAACTTCTCAGAGAAGTTAGTAGCCTTTCTAAACTGTCCGATGAACGTCTTCTCAGGATCAGTATAGCCTTGCTGTTCTGTCCTTAGCTTCTCTTCAATAATCTTCTGAAGCTCGATATTTTCAGTGGTATCTTCATACGAAGTACCCCTTTCTGTATCTACCTTCAATTGAGCCTGTTTCTGCTCCTCCTTCTTATCTTTATTGATAAGATTCTTAAAAGCTTCTTCAGGAGTAATGGTTCTACGAGTACGAGGAATAGCAGGACGAGGACCTCCACCAGAAGGTCTACCTCCTCTACCTCCAACTCCACCATTCTCTTGATCAGATAGCATAATGCTATAAATACTTCTTAAATAGAAGAAGATATTCTTATCGTATTCATCAACAGAATTGACTAGAACGTTTCCTAGAATGCCTCCACCAACAACACCTATTTTCTGATTAGGATCATATCGCTTAGATAGATTTACATCGTAAGAGTTGTTGAATAGTTGCATTATAGGACCATACTCTTCTTCAGATCTCTTAAGGAATTGATTCCAAGATGCAATCTGACTCATAGTTTCCTGAGCCACATGCATTACATTACCTCTATTACGAATATTACTTGGAGAATCAGATCCTGCTCTACCAGAAATAAGACCCATCATCTCCTTATAGAGTTCAGGATCTATGCCATAATATTCAGCAGCAGAGATATAGGATTCAGAATCCCTATCATAAGAAGATTTATATCCACGGAAATATCCTTTATCGTTATAAATCTTATGAGATAGAGTATCTACAGCATCAGTCAGTTCTTTTATCTTTTCATTAGCTTCATCTCTAGATCTTTCTGAATCATATGTCTGAGACTTAAGTTGATTGATATAATCAAAGATAGGTTGCATCATGTCTCTAGTAGACATGGTGACTGCAGCTTCTTGCCTGTCTTTGAATTCTTTCTCAATTGCTTTAATATTGGTCCACTTACCAGAATTCATATTATAAATACGCTCTGATTGACCTGTTAAAGCGGACTCAATTCTTCTTAAATATCCTGGAATAATCTCAACAATTGCTTGTTTAGTTACTCCATCGAAAGGAATTGGACCTCTCTTAAAATTACTAGGATCAACAGATGTCTGTCTCTCTACTTTGACTCCTAGCAATTTTCCTAATAGATTAGTAAATAGATTATCATTATCATCAGAAGCCCATGTATTAAACCTAGATATCATAGTGGTAAATACACCAGATATAGATTTATCAAAGGCCTCTAGCATCTTAGTGACTGTAGTAGGAACAACAGTCTTTACCAGATATTCTGGAATGAACTTTAAAGGCGCACCAGCAAGCATGAGCAATGGGTTAGAGTTCTTACCAAAAGAATCTCCTAACAACATACCCACTTCAGGACCAAGAGCATTAGCAAGGTTCTTATAAATCTTCTTACCATACTCTGTAAGATCAGGATTGCCTTCGAAACTAATGATATCATCTAATGTAATATCTTTATTGCTACTAGCAGCAACTTCTTGCTGAGCATTATATAGATTTCTCTGCATTTGAAGCAGTTCGTCTAATTGCTTAGTAATTTGCTCCTGATATTTAAGAGAGTTCTCTTGATAGAGCTTAGTATTCTGCATATGAGATAGCATAGGCCCTTCAAGATACTTTCCGACTCCGCTTACAGCGGCATGGATATTAGCCATGCCTGAAGTCATAGACGCCATTATGCGTTCATTTTGAGCAATGATCATGCTACTAGAAGCTTTAACGGTTCCAGCAACCATATCAGCACTACGGACAGTAACGTCTGCTTGTGCTTTACTTGCAACTTCTGTAGCTCTTTCAAATGCTCTACTTTGTTTTGCGGCATCACTATCATCATCATCTGAAAAGTCCATCATGGATGGATCGAATTCCATATCGTCCATCTCCATATCTAGACCTTTCATACCCATAGCTTCTTCACGTTCTTTGTTGTAGAAGTTACCGGTTTTAAGATCTTCAAATAAAGCTTTGCGAGCTGTATCTACAGCTTCATAAATCTTACTCTGTTTGATTCCTGTATGTGCTCTCTTTACACTGTCTTTATAGTTTATTGCACTGCTATAAATTTCTTTAAAGAGATCACTATTGGTTTCTAAAAAATCGGATATACCAGGGGTGGCTTCTGCAAAATAGTCTATAGAGGCTAATTTTACAGACTTACCAACATTCATTACATATTGTGCTACTTTAGGTAGAGTTACGGTAGGCATATTTTAACAATATCCTCCCTTCTATCAAACTTATTATGATGTTTAATGGGTCTATTTTAGCCTCTATAGATCAAAAAAATAAAAAGACTAGGGCGTAATAGCCCTAGCCTTCTATAGGTTTATAGTTATCTCTATAATCAATTAATCTCTTAATAAGTCCAATACGAGATTCTCTATCCGGATACATACCTAATATGCCAATATAGATGGATTCAATAGCCAGAATTGGTAAGTGGTCGATTAAAACATACTTACCATCTTCAGTAGTAAATAAAGCAGATAAGACTAAGAGATGCATGAAATTAATATAAACTATCTTTTCAG
>ERZ1090867.692-NODE-694-length-13231-cov-10.427596_pt1 | contig 13231 bp, 12 predicted proteins | sample MGYA00478476_ERZ1090867 | MGnify/ENA primary metagenome ERZ1090867 (study PRJEB33644, sample SAMEA5815742) | chicken gut metagenome | biome: Chicken; feature: Gastrointestinal Tract; material: Caecum | place: Ireland | collected 2019-01-01 | study: A study of the... | reverse complement strand
ACCATACTGCTCACCGACAAGGCACGAAGAAGTTGACGGGCCTGGCGTGGGGTCAGGCTGCGGGACGGGTCACTGAATCCAAACAATCCGCACATGATTATACCTCCCATTCTGCCGTTACCGGCTCATTGATGTACAGACGGCGTTCTTTCAGATACTGGATCAATTCCGGGGTGCTTTCATCGGTCAGACGGAGTACAAACTCAGGCCAGCTCAGATCCTTGATCTCACTCTCGGACAAAGCAAGAGCCACCCGGCAGATGCGATCCACAAACTGCAGGGTGGCAATGAGGGTATTGAGTTTGAGCGTGCCCCGGAAAGCCCGGAACTCGATGGTGTCGTGGTTGGTCAGGTTGACGCAGGCGTAACGTCCGTTGCCCGAGTCGTATTTCGCGTGTTCCAGGATCTCTTTGGCGCTGTTCTTATAGCCGTATCGGGCAGCCCAATGATTCATCTGGCTTTCGGTGCGGCGGCTGAACCGTAAAATTTCCTGCCAGAACCGCTCGAACAGGTAGAGGATCTTGGAAATCGTCTCGTCCTGAGCTGCACTGTGTTCACCCAGGGCGTCCCGGTTCACATGTACATGCAGGCCGCAGGTTCCGGCGTTGTGGCTGTTGTAGTGCATCTCCCGAAAGGCGGCCACCGTATCGGCCCAGGGAACCTTGGTGCAGTGCTCTTCCAAAGTGCAGGGATGGGTCACCAACTCCAGGCCATCGTCCAGACTGCCATCGGTTTTCATATAGGCGTACTCTTCCCGGCGGTTGATCACGTTCAGGACCGTGCGGGCATGGGAAGCGCTCTGCCCGGCACCATCCACTTCCAGCTCTACTCCCAGATAGAGTGGCCCTCCGCCATAGAACACGGGGGAGGGTTTGTAGCTGTAGGGATGCAGTGCATCGCCTACTTTCTCCCGGTAACAGGATTCACAGTAGGGCGGCGTGTCGTCGTCATCATCCGCATACCACGCTTCGCTGTTGGGAATCAGACGGCCGCACTCGCTGCAGGTCACAAAGTATTCCTCCCGACAGGAGGGGCAAAGATCATACCGGTTATCTCCTTGGTTGTCACTGTTCCAGTGGAGGAAACCGCAGTTGTCACAGACGAAGGTTTCCTCATCGGCACAGTCACGGCAAAGGGGCTGATCGCCTACAAAATAGACTTCATCGCGGTGGACCTCGGCACCGCAGCATACACAGGTCAATGTTTCCTCCATAGGTCATCCCTTTCCTAGTCATCTCAGTTGTCTTCGTTCAGGCTGGTGATAATGGTGGTAACTACAGCCACCGTCAAAGCCACCAGCGCTTCGGCTACACTTTCGGAAATGCGAAAATCCTCAGCACAGGTTCATGGTACATATCCTCCTTGCAAAATAAAATAGAGCCATACAGAAGATAAACCTTCTGTATGGCTCTATTCCTATAATATATAGAAAAGCCCTATGAAGTTTTTGAAGAGATGCCGTGGAATGGAACGTTGAGAAGGGGGGAGTTCTTACTCGGATTCAGATCCTTCCAATAGATGGAAAAGGTCATTGCGTTGAATGCGCCAGGATTTTCCTACACGAAAAGCAGGCAAATCGAACCGGAGGATCAGTTTGTAGACAGTATTATTATGTATACATAAAAACTCCGCAACTTCAGTTGGTTTCAGCATTGCGGGTAAATCAGGGCATTCGTCGGGGTCTTACAGCATTTACATTCTTTCCTTCATTGTGAGAGATGAGAAAAATGTGACAAAAAGGAGACAAAAATATTGTATCCCATAATACACACAATCTTTATCATTATGTTGGCAAAATTAATAAAGGATGTTCGGAAAATGTCTGTTAGAATGGATGCGGAGCAAGAGGCGGAAAATTAGAATTTCTTTGATTGAAAATTGGAAAAGAAAATTTGAAAAAGTCAATATTGGTTTTCCTTGGATGGTAGGATGGAGAAAATACGTAATTGCGTTATTGACTGGGAAAATTGTGGATTTTGTAAATGATGTATCATCAAAGTGTGGAAAGGAAAAGGGCAGCCTCGGGATGGTAAAAAAGTAACCGCTTAATAATCCACCCGACTATGGTGACCTGCGCGGAAACCACCGCGAAGAGAAAACCGTGGTGAAGGACAGTACCTGCAAAGCTCTCTGAATCTGCAAGAGAATCTTTGCAAATTGCCGCATTCCTTCCATCTGATATACATGTCTTTAAGCCAAAGAAACGGCCGTCCCCAGTGGGCGTATGTGTGTGACGAATGCTTTGACGATAGAATACTTCATTAATCCATTGTGAACCGTGGCTCCGGGAATACAGGAACTGGGGCTATCTCTGACAAAATTGTCCTACCAGAGTGATGTGCCCAAAAACGCCAAGTGAGAGAAAACACTCCTGCGCCTTATCTAGCAGGATTTTGTGATGATGGCAGTGTACTAAGAATTGTACCCGTGGTAAAAAAAGAAGATTGAGCGTGTATTTGCCGATGCGAAGGAAAAGCACGGTATGCGTTACACAAGGGATAGAGGTTTGACTCATATGACAAACTGAGTCAAGCTTGAATTTGCTGCTATAAATCTGAATAAACTGACTATCTGGAAATGGAGTGCCTTCATCCGACACCAGGTTGGGAAAAGCGGCGCAGATTACTCCCAAATATGCTGGATGTTTCACTGTTCTTTTCATTTTCGTTCTTTATACTCAAAAACTGCTCTGGCCTGATTGCCACAGCGGTTTTTCGACAGGTTAGAGCGTTACCATTTTTTGACGTGAAAAATGTAATACAACTGTGCATATGCGTTGTTGTCTGTGTTTTAAAACGGACGCTTTTGATTGGACTTTTGTTGTAAAGACATCAGTTTTCAAGAGAACCATCACTGATTCAATTTGGACAATTACTTATGCTATAGGAGACGGCAGAATGTGAAGCTTCCTCGATAATAGTATTTTTGGTGATAGCGAAGTGTAATATTTTTGTGGCTTTTTATATTCGTTTCAGGAAATCTACGTTAACAATACTGATTTAGACAGTCTCCAAGAAAGGCTCTTGATAACTTGTATATTTAACAGCAAAATGTTTTTTAAATGGCTTGACGCTTTCTTTTAAATGATGATGCGATAGCGTCAAGTATTGTTCGCAAAAAGGGTTCCTGTAAAACAAGAAGTCAAGCCACCGGTTGCAGTATGGCTTGAACAGACTGCTCGCTGAGGTACGCTCTGGAGGCGGACCAGTCTTCCGCATATTCCATGAGGTAAGTGGTAACCAGTCTGGTGTAGGCATCTGCACTGGGAAATATTCCTACCACACCGGTACGGCGACGGATCTCCCGATTCAGCCGTTCCAACACGTTGGTAGAAGAAATCTTTCTTGCATCCAACTGTGGAAAAGCATAGAACGACAAAGAGTCCTCCAAACCGTCTTCCAGGCAGCAAATGGCTTTGGGAAAACGGTGCTCGTACTGCCTGCAGATTTCTTCAGCCAGTTTGCAAGCTTGTTCTCTGGTGGGAGCCAGCCAGATAGTCTTGAGATTCTGGGCAAAGGCGTCTTTGTCCTTGTGAGGAATATGCGCCAGAATATTGCGCATGAAATGAACCTTACACCGTTGCCAGCTTGCCCCTGGAAAACCTTTGCGGATCGCCGCAACAAGCCCGGCGTGTGCATCTGAAACAACCAATTCTGGAGTGCGAAGTCCCCGCTCCTGCAGCCCTCGGAAAAGCTGAAGATATGCTTCTTCCGACTCTTCCAACATGGGTTCTATTGCCAGAATGTTTCGCTGACCGTGTTCATCCACACCACAGACCACCAGTATCGCCATACTTACAATTCTGCCGTCCATACGAACTTTTTCGTACAGAGCATCCACCCACAAAATGGGATAACTGCTTTGGGAAAGAGAGCGGCTGCGGAAAGCATTCACCTGCTCGTTCAAGCCTTTTGTCATCTCACTGACCTGGCTGCGGGACAGGCTTTCAATCCCCAGGCTCTTGGCCAGCTTTTCCATCTTACGAGTGGATACGCCCTGTACAAATGCCTCCTGCACCACCTGAATCAGTGCCGCCTCACTGCGTTTGCGTTCCGTAACAAAGAATGGGATGTAGCCCCCATGCCGTACCTTCGGCACCATGAGATACATGGTCCCCATCCGGGTATCCAGTCTGCGAGGCCGGTAGCCACAGCGATATCCGCTGCGGCTTTCGGCACGCTCGCTTTTCTCCGCTCCCAGTTGCTGGCTTACTTCAGCTTCCATGAGCTGGCTGCACAGCCATTCCAGCATACTCAGCATGGGATCCGGCTGTGCCACGCATTGCAGTAGCAATTCGGTCAGATTTGTGGTATGATTCTTTTGAGCCATTAGGGTTTTCTCCTTTGTATCGTGATTGTCTGGACAACTTTCATTTTACAGGAGCCCTAATGGCTTGTCTATTTTTTATTTGCTTTTGCGAGCTTGATTATACGCTATCGATGATGCTGCAACTTCACTTTATATGAATCTTTTTTTGAGGGATTATTTTGGCTATGGCACAGAAAGCGCGTGGTTAAACTATTTTGGGTGAACTTTGAATCGCGCAATTGTGATTTGGTGTTTTTTGGAATTCTATTTAATGCGATGAGCTGGGAACAAAAGCTGTTGATGTGGGCGTTGATTTTTGAGGTGTGTCATGGTATTATAAATTTAATTTACATATGGGATTGAACAAGATTACGAATGAAAGTTGTCTAAAGAAGCGAATACCCGAATATATCTTCGAGCCCATAACCGCAATAAAAATTTAAAGAGAAACAGAAGGAGTATTATGCAACAACAGATTTCGAATGAATACCCGTGGCAGCCGCAGTCAATGAATAACCAGGATGAGGGAATAGAAGTTGATCTTTCGGAGGTGTTTGATCTATTTTGGGGACATTTGCGGCAAATTATCGCTTGGCTTGTATTCGGAGCAGCAGTAGGGGGCCTGTATAGCTGTGCTGTGGAGGAACCGCAATATCAGTCGACTGCGCAGGTTTACATTGAGTCCCCCACAAGTGACATTGACGATGCTATGATGGTAATCCCTGATTTGTCCGGCGGGAATATATTACTTTCAGATGTGGCAAATGCCATAATAAGTTGGCAACGACTGCCGAGCGATACGTCGCTGCAGAATGATTACAAAGAATTGCTCCTTAGCCGGACGCTTTTGCAAGATGTTCTGAAGAATCTTTCGCTTGATACAGACTGTGATATGAACTATGAAGATCTAAAAGGAATGATCACTTTTGGCGATACGGAAAGCACCCATATTGTAAAAATTGTGGTGACCAGTCCAGACGCACAAATGTCTTCTGACATTGCCAATGAATTGGTGTCTCAGGGAGAAATATATTATCGAAATTTTGTTTGGACAGAGCCGCCAAAAGTGTTGGAAAGTGCTGAGGTACCTTCTCATCGACTCGACACAGGTGGTTCGAATTCTTTCAGAAATGCAGTCTTGGGCGGCTTGTTTACTGCAGTCCTATATTGCGGATTTCTTTTGGTATGCTTTATGATGAATGATAAGATTGCGACGCCAAATGATGTTGTGAAATATTTTGGAGTCCAGCCGTTGGCAACCATTCCTAAATCCAATCCTGGAAACGTTCGGAAGGATCGGGCGCAAAAAGGCTGGTAATGAGGAAGAAGGGCGAGACAAAATGAAGAAGGTACAAATCGGTTCCATGCCGCAGATGGATGTAGGAATGGCGGAAGCGTTCAACCGTCTGCGCGTAAACCTTGGCTTTTGTGGTGACAAGCCGAAAACCATTATGATTACAAGCAGCGTTTCCGAAGAAGGAAAAACATTTGTATCCATGCAGCTATGGAAGCAGTTGGCTGAGGTGGGAATTCCTACACTGTTGGTTGACTGCGATTTGAAAAAGTCACAATTTTGCAGTGAGTGCAATATATGTGATACGAAAGATGTTGATGGAATGACGCAATATTTGTCTGGGCAGGCAAAACTGGAAGATGTTTTGTATGAGACTGATGTGCCCAATGGATATATTCTGCCGGCCACATCTTTTACTGAACGGCTGGATATCTTGCTTGCGGGTGAACGTTTCGCACAGATGGTCGAGGCCTGCAAAAAGAAGTTTGAATTTGTATTAATTGATACACCGTCCGTTGACAGTTTGCCTGACGTAATGAATATTGCCACGCATTGCGATGGAACGTTACTTGTTGTTCGCAGCGCATTGACTTCGAACAAAGTAGTTCGTGATTGTGTGCAAGCACTTCAGTACACAGGAACGCCTGTACTTGGAATTGTGCTGAACGGCTTTGGAGTAAACAACAAGTGAGGCAGTTATCATAGCCGTTACCAGAACTGAGCATAACAACACAGCCGCGATCTGTTGATAAAATACTTCGGATCGCGGCTTTTGATATATAGGCGAAAGATATTTCCGAGTTTAGAGCGGGACGGAGTTGTCTGGTCTGATGACAGCAAGGCGTTGTACTTGAATTCCTGGATGAAGAATGAATACGCAGATAAAAAATAAATGTTTTGTGCCGCGTATCTGAAAAAAATGTCACTGAAAAGTAGCGATGAATAGAAAGTGGGTTATCTATGGTTTCAATGCGAAGCCTATTGGCTTATTTCTGGGTTGACAAACTGAGAGTAATCTACTTTGTAGTCTGCTGTGTGATTATACTGTTGTTAGCATGCAAAGGCAAAGATAGATGTGCCACCAAAGTTTTTCACTATATTGCTTTGCCTTCCATAGCGCTTTTGGTGTTTCTGCTTAACCCACTGGTCGCACATGTATTGGTGACAAACTATTACGAAACGCAATCTTTACGTTTTTTCTGGTTGATACCCGTGTCCTTATTACTGGCTGTTGTTACTGTACGGCTGATTTCAGGTTTCCGTTGTCGCAAACATAGGCTGTTGATTTCGATAGTTGTTCCGATTGCTCTACTGACATTTTCTAACAATTTCACGCAGTTGCGAGGAACTTGGCAGAATCTTATAACCAATTGGTATAAAGTTCCTCCAGTTGTGAAAGCTCTGGATGATTGGATTATGAATGATGATTCTGGTCTAAAAAAAAGTGCGGTGTTTCCTCAGCCGTTGAATTTATGGGTTCGACAGTACAGGCCGGAGATTGAATTGCCGTTTGAGTGGCATAGAATTAATGAGCAGTTTGCACCTGCAATAGAGTTATATTATATAATTGAGGAACCGAAAGATGAGATTGATTTACACCAAGTGGAGTATTGGGCTAAAAAAGGAAATTATAGCTACATTGTGCTGGATTCAAGAGAACATTATAAAGGAAAACTGAGTGACTATCAGGAAGTTTATAGAATTGATGTGGATCAATCGAAAGATAGCAATCCATACGACCGGGAATATATTCTATATCGTTTGGAAGAAGAAGGGTAGCGGATAATGGTAATTTGGGCAATCATCATTTTTGCGATGGTTTTTCTCGTAATTCCTTTTGGGATGGGCAATCTGCTCGTTGGTGGTGATAACCTCTTTATAACTATGATAGGAGGACTTTTCTCGGGCTTTTGTATATTTGAAATTTTGGCACTGATTTTTCATATTGCTTTGGGAAGTTTACGCCTACAAGTCGCGCTTTGGAGTATAATTTGCGTAGCTATCGCATTAATGGGATGGCGGAAAGCTGCACAAGGCGAGCGACCGTCTGTGGATAAAGGAATAAAATGGACTCGGATGGAAAGAGTTCTACTATTGGTTGTGGTAGTGTTGGTTGTTTTCCAGACGCTAAACACTGTATTGAATGTATATTACGGCAACTGGGATGATGAAACCTACTGTGGTACGGCTGTAACCTCTTGGTATACAGATACTGTGGATCGGTATGCGCCTGGATTTGGAGTGCTGCAACCGGCCTTTTATCAGATGCAATATAATATTGCCTGTTGGCCTGTATATAGCTCTATGTTGGCAGTGCTAACTGGTGTTCATCCCGCTATTATCTTCCGTACCATTTTGCCATTGTTTGAAATGCCGTTTACATATTATATTGTCTATAGATTGGCTCAGTCCTTTTGGGAAAATAGCAGAGAAAAATCGTTGTTGACATTAATTTATTTTCAAATTTTTACACTTCTCGCCGCGGAACATATGCCACAAACGAGCGGGGAATGGTGGCTAATAGTGAACTGTTGGACAGGAAAAGCGTTGACGACTTCAATTATGGCGCCGCTGATTCTTTGGCTGTTAATCCAGGTGGAGGAAAAAAAACAGTATGAGGTAGGCATAGGACCAATATGGCGTGCACTGGTGTTTGTGTGCTGGACGGGATGCTTTGTTTCGGCTTCGTTATTCTTTTTGGTTCCGATAGAATTGGCGGTATGGGGGGGAATTTATTTGCTGCGGACCAAACGCTGGAGAGATTTTCCTAAATTGGTTTTGTGTGCAGGGCCAACGTTAATCTGTGCAGTGGTTACATTCTTTTGATAAGAAATTTGTTTTTGGGGTGGAATGGCGGGAGGACAGAAATAAGTTTTATACAAGATAAAGAGAGTGTCTTTCCGCAGAATGAAATTACGCCACGAACCGTTTGAAGAAAACGGCAAATCATGCTTGAAGAAATATATGGCTTCATTAGGAAACTAATCGAGTGAGAATTGATAAACTGGCAAGGGACCGTGGATGAAAGATCCCAGTAGGCGATGCAAATGCAATCTTGCCACTATCTATCAAGGCGCTTAATCCAATTGAAATCTATTTGAAATTGGAGAGTTTCTTCATGGATGGTATTTTTGTTTGAGCTGCGCGGAGAAAAAACGTATTGAGATATAACTGCCAGGGGAGATGGCGCGGTGCGCGGCGCGTATTACAGAAGCGTTGAAAAAACGTTCTGTTGAACTGGAAACTGTGCCGAAAGGTCTTGAAGCCGATGACCTCGTGATTGGTAAGGTGGCTGCAGAAACATTAATATATTGGAAACGAGAAAATAGTAGAAATATACCACTGTTGAAAAAAGTGGGGGAAAGAAGTATAATTAAAAATACAGTATACTGTTATACAGATAAGGTGACACATGCTTATCTTGGTTAAAAGTCAAGCATGCTGATCAAGATGTTTGCCAGGGTAAACGTCATATTCAGTTTTGCAATCTGTTTCACAGCACGTAAGGTTCATTTTGTCAAGCCAAAGTTGCTGTTTTACCAATAGCGAAAACCATGTCCTACTTTGGCGCGTACGGAAGATTTCACTCATTTCCTGCGTTTGGTTTACGCATTGAGATGTGGAAAGAAAATATAAGGACTCTGTGTTACACAGAGGGGAGTAGGGGAAGGATTTGAAGATGAACAAGGTTAGACATAGTCTCGTCCTACGCATTGCAAAAATGATAGATGCAATTATGATTACGGTGCCCTTTGTGTTATGTTGGTACTTGTACTACGCGGAAAGAGTGGACACTCCTTTTTATGCAAAAGGTAATTGGCTCATGGTTGCGTTGTATTTTTTGCTATATATTACATTCGGTCGAGTGTACGACGCCTTCCGAATATCTATGAATCGAATTTCAGAAATTATTTATAGTCAAGCACTGGCATTTTTGGTTTCCGATGGAATTATGTACATCGTCATTTGGTTGTTGAGCAAGCATTTGCCGAATGTACTTCCGGGATGTGCGGCTATTGCTGGCCAGTTGATACTGGGAACCATTTGGGCGCTTTTGGCACATCGTTGGTATTTCACTGTTTTTCCACCTCGGAGAACAGCTATCATCTATGATATGCGCAAAGGAATGACAGATCTTATCGAGTCGTACGGCCTAAATACAAAATTTGACGTGCAGATGACGGAGCATGTAGAAAAATGCATTGTGGATCTTTCTATATTGCATGGATTTCAGACGGTTTTTTTAAGTGGAATTCATAGCCATGAACGAAACATCATTATTAAATATTGTGTAGCAAATGACATTGATGTATTTGTGATTCCCCGTGTCGGTGATGTCCTGATGAGCGCGGCAGATCATATGCATATGTTTCATCTGCCAATGCTTCATTTGCGGCGCTATAATGTTAATCCTGAATATTTGTTTATGAAAAGGCTCTTGGATATTATTTTGTCCGGCATTGCTCTGGTGATTCTTAGCCCGGTTATGCTGGTGGTAGCGATTGCTATCAAAAAAACGGACGGCGGACCCGTTTTTTATAAGCAGGTGCGTCTAACTAAAGACGGAAAAACATTTGAAATTTTAAAATTTCGCAGTATGCGTGTAGATGCAGAAAGAGATGGTGTGGCTCGCCTTTCTACTGGTGAGAAAGATGATCGTGTCACGCCGGTAGGGCGAGTGATCCGTGCATGCCGATTGGATGAATTACCACAGCTGATCAACATTCTGACAGGAGATATGACCATTGTGGGGCCTCGTGCAGAGCGACCTGAGATTGCAGCTAAGTATGAGGAACATTTGCCGGAATTTGCCCTACGACTTCAAGGAAAAGCAGGTTTGACAGGGTACGCGCAAGTATATGGGAAGTACAATACAACGCCCTATGATAAACTGCAAATGGATTTGATGTACCTGGCTCATCCCAGTATCATAGAAGATTTCAAGATTATGTTCGCAACAGTCAAAATTTTGTTTATGCCTGAGAGTACAGAAGGCGTAGAGGATGGGCAAACGACGGCGGACACAGTATAAGGTGTAATAATAATGCTGCGGAGGCAAAAAGTATGTGGTATTCAGTTCTTATGGCGGTTTATACCAAAGACAAGGAGGATTATTTTGGGCAGGCCATAGAGAGTATACAGGCACAAACATTACCTACAGATGACTTCGTTTTGGTATGTGATGGCCCGCTAAATCAGGGACTGGATGACATAATTGCTGCCAAGCAACGGGAAATGGGAGCAACCCTTACTGTTGTTAGATTGGATCAAAATTGTGGGCTCGGAAAGGCATTAAATGAGGGTATCAAACATTGCAAAAATGAATTGGTAGCTCGAATGGATAGTGATGATATTTCTTATCCAGACCGATGTGAAAAACAGGTTGAAGTCTTTCGAAAACATCCCGAAGTGAGCATCTGCTCTGGTACTGTAGAAGAGTTTACAGAGAAGCCCAATATTGTGGACGCAAAGCGCATTCTACCGAAGAAAAACTCGGAAATCATTGAGTTTGCAAAAAGCCGAAATCCATTCAATCATCCATGCGTTATGTACAAAAAATCTGCAGTTGAGGCGGTAGGATCTTACCAAGATTTCTATCTTTTGGAGGATTATTATTTATGGATACGCATGCTGATGGCTGGGTACCAAGGATATAACATTCAAGAATCGTTGCTCCACATGAGAGCGGGTCCCGATATGTACATGAGGAGAGCCGGCTGGAAGTATGCCGAAACACAAGTAAAGCTGTTTCAATTTATGAGGTCAGAGGGGTTCATTACCAGAGGACAATTCATCAAAAGCTGTACAATTCGATGTGGTTCGGCATTGGCCCCGAACTGGTTGCGGAAGTTTATGTTTGAGAAAGCGCTGAGAAAGTGATGAGCAATATGGTTCCAAAAGTAATTCACTATTGTTGGTTTGGAAGAAATCCTCTGCCGGAAGAATATAAAGAATACATACGCTCGTGGAAAAAGTACTGTCCTGATTATAAGATTGTCGAGTGGAATGAAGATAATTTTGATGTAACAGAGAATCCGTACTGTCGCGAAGCCTATCAAGCCGGAAAGTGGGCATTCGTTTCAGATTATGCTCGCTTAAAAATAATTTACGAAAATGGGGGTGTCTATTTCGATACGGATGTCGAGCTATTGAGAGATATTACGCCACTGATCTCTGACGGATTCGGCTTCATTGGATTTCAAAATCCGATTGAGGCAACCACCGGCCTCGGCTTTGCCGCTGCACCGTATAATGTCTGCGTGAAGACTATGCTGGATATGTATGAAAGTCGTCATTTTGAAATCAGTAAAGGAAAATACGATTTATTGCCATGTCCGGTAGTAAATACAGTGGCTTTGGTCGGCTGCGGGATGAGGATAGGCAGAAAACACGCGTGTGCGATTCAACGATTAGATGGCATGAATGTATATCCGATATGCTATTTCAATCCAATGAATTCAGATACAAGGAAATGCAAAATCACAGACAAGACTTATACGATTCATCATTATTCGGCGACATGGATTGCCGACTCTAGTAAAAAATTGCGTAGAATAAAAGCGTTATTTCCAAGCATTCTATTGGATATTCGTACGGAATATATAGCAAAAAGGGACGTGCTTGAGTATATAAAGAAGCGAAATGAGGGGAATATATGAACATTTTGATTTTGTCCCATTTCTATACGCCGTATTCTGGGGGTGGTGCAAAACGTATAGAAGCGCTATCCGTCTATTTAAGAAGAAAAGGTGAAAGTGTGTTTGTCCTTTCAGCAAATCCAATCGAATTTGGAAATTATCGGATTCAGATTTGATAGAAAGACAGAAAACCGTGCTGTCCAAAATGCAGATATTTGCCTTGAAGTATCGGAACAGATGAAGGAACTGTACGAAAGAAGATACGAGAGAAACAAGGATTCTATAATATGTATCAGGAATGGATACGATGATGTAACTGTATTGCGCGACACACAACGAAGCATCGTAGAATATCGCTTTGACGAGCCTGTCTCATGCGAATATCTTTCTATTGGCATATTTGGGAAATATTATGATTATGATAAATGTTAGTATGAGGTTTTGTTATGAAAAACAGGTGCGAAGATGCATTGGTGTCTATATTGATGCCGACATACAATGTGGAAATGTATATTGAAGAAGCGGTAAGAAGTGTACTGAAGCAGACATATAAAAATTATGAACTGATTATTGTTGATGATGGTTCTACGGATAATACGTATGAGATTTTGAACAATTTGGCAAAAGAAGACAGCCGTATTAAACTATATCGTAATGATGTCAACTGCAAAATATGTAAGACCCTCAACAGAGCTTTTTCATTTGCACGGGGCAGCTTTATAGCAAGAATGGATGGCGACGATATTTCTGAGCCGAATCGTCTTATGGAATTGAAAAAATATTTGGATATCCATCCTGAAATTGCAATCGTTGGAAGCCATTTAATCAGCATTGATGAAAATGGAAATGAATTTGGACGTAAAAGATATCCGCTGCATTCCAATATGATTAGAATAGGGAATAAAACCTCATCATGCGTTCCACATTTTTGGATGGCAAGAAGAACGGTGTATGATCAATTGAATGGATACAGATTACTCCCGTATGTAGA
>ERZ1090867.691-NODE-693-length-13259-cov-5.089746_pt1 | contig 13259 bp, 10 predicted proteins | sample MGYA00478476_ERZ1090867 | MGnify/ENA primary metagenome ERZ1090867 (study PRJEB33644, sample SAMEA5815742) | chicken gut metagenome | biome: Chicken; feature: Gastrointestinal Tract; material: Caecum | place: Ireland | collected 2019-01-01 | study: A study of the... | reverse complement strand
TATATAATGGCATCATCAGAACAAGATAAGAGAGCATACTAAGGCTCGGTAAGTAAAACAGATAAGAAAATGTCAAGGAGGAAAAATTATGAGTAAGAAAAAAGTTTTTGCAGGTTTATTGACAACAACGCTGGCAGCTTCGGTATTACTGACAGCGGCAGTTCCGGCCAACGCGGCAGTTTCGCCGCAGGGAGTCAGAATCGAAGGTGCAGGTTCTGTTCGGGTAGGCAAAACGATCGAATTGGATACGGATATTTATCCCGACGACGATCTGGTAAGCAGCTGGAATATTGTATGGAAAAGCAAAAATCCTTCTGTTGTAAAGGTTCTCAATAAGAGAGGCGACGATACGAGAATTAAGGGTCTGAAAGCAGGAAAAGCCAAGGTGGTTGTTAAAATTAAAGGAACAAACAATGAAAAATGGTATTCTAAACGAATTAATATCTACAATGAAGGAGCGAATTCCTCAAGATATGAATCTGGCCAATACTTTGGCTGACATTTTATGCATGGGAAAGGAAGCTGTCTATCGCAGATTGAGAGGTGAGGTGTCTTTTACAATAGACGAAGTAGCGCTGCTTTCTCAAAAACTCGGTATTTCTATCGACCAGATTGTCGGTAGCCATGTATCTAATAAAGTTACTTTCGACCTGAACTTACTTCATGCCACTAGTGCGCTGGAAAGTTATTACGAAATAATCAACCGTTATCTGCAAATTTTCGACTATGTGAAAACAGATAATACGACGGAGGTGTATACTGCATCCAATTCCCTTCCCTTTACACTTTATTCTTCCTATGAGAATTTGTCTAAATTCCGTCTTTGCCGATGGATGTATCAGAATGGAGATATAAAGACGCCACATTCTTTGGAAGACATGTCTGTGGATGAACGGATCGTCAATGTGCATAAGAAGTTGAGTGAAAGTATAAGACAGTGTCCAAAAACGTTTTTCATCTGGGACACAAATATCTTTTATTCTTTTGTGAAAGAGATCAAGTACTTTGCCAGCCTGAATCTGATAAACAAGGACGATGTCATGCATTTGAAAGAAGAACTTCTTCAGTTACTTGGCGTGGTAGAACATCTGTCCATAAAGGGAGAGTTCAGCGAAAACAAGAAAGTGTCTTTCTATCTGTCCAATATCAGTTTCGAAGCCACTTACAGCTATATCGAGAAACATGATTACCAAGTCAGTCTGCTGCGGGTATATTCTATCAACTCGATGGATTCCCAAAGCTCATATATCTGCCAGATGCAACGCAATTGGATTCAATCGTTGAAGCGCCACTCTATTCTGGTTTCGGAAAGTGGAGAAGCACAGCGTATTGCTTTCTTGCAAAAGCAGTTGGAAGTTATCAATACGTTGTAAACAAAGGAAAACACACTAAACATTGTGGATTCTAGGAATAAAAGAAAAGGATTTAATAGACGAGCTGTATCAGAATGAAGACAAACAACATTCTGATACAGTTCTTTTAGCTTTTATTCTATTGTGCGCACACAACGATACCAAGCCCAAGTTGTGGACTCTACCGTAGCCCATGCGCCGAATTCACCATTATTATGTCCGACCAGCCAATAGTTGCTATCGCGTGAAGTCAATGTCCAGTGCACAGCACTAATCTTCTCGAATCCGTTCCCTGTCCAAGTAGTCGAGTCACCGAAACCTTGGTTTTCGATATTGGTAACAGCCCCTCCCATACTGAGTACTAAATACATCTCACGCTGAGTAGGTAGACGCCAGCCACTCCCTTTGCTTTCGCATGCCGCTTTTGCTTCCGCCCAAGTTTTACCATTACTACTGGAATTTTCAATCTGAAACTTAGGAGCAACCTTATTCATTGCGACACTTGTATCCGGAGTTTCACCTGAAGCAAATAACACCGAAGGATCTGTTCCTCCACTGGCATCGCGAGAGACAATAGTGACCCCCGAGGATTCTACCATCAAATAAGGGTACTTCTTTCCGCTATTTGTATTATCCCTTACGCAACGAAAATAATTATTATTACTAACAGATGCGGAATCCGGATAACCTGCCGACATTTCCATCCCAAAACGTGTTGTAGAGCCTTTAGCCTCATAGTATGATGAAGACCAGTAGTAACCTGTCCAGTTTTGATACCACCCATATATATTCTGACCGTCATGATAATTACTGTTAATCGCATTACCACCCAAAGCATTTTCATAGACAAATGACAGCAACAGTTCACTAGCAGTAGGCAGACGCCAACCATCGCCTATATTCCTACAGATATCCTCCGCATCGGCTACATTTTCCAATCGCCCCACACTTTGGTTAGTTCCGTTATAATATCTCCTATTATCAAACCGAAGCGGATAAAGATAGAAAAGAGGTTCCCCGGCAGTTGTGTAAGATTTGGTTTCAGACACCATCTGAAGGTCAATCGTACGATAAAACGGGAATTCTTCATCCGCCACGGTATGCATTACATTTCTAAACGTGATTCTTATCGTTCCGCTTTTTCCTTCTTTCCACTTGCCGGGGTGAAGCTTCAGCCTGAAATCGTATCCATGACCAACCACATCATTTCCCTTGCCGTCATCATAGCCTATGATAGACTCAAGATACATCTTGTCGTCCGCATTCTTTCTACCTATAATTACATCATTATCCGAATCGGTCCGAATCAGTCCGGTGCCATCATCGTTCGTTATATTCAATTCCTCAATATCCATAATTTCCCAATTGTTATTGACAAACAATTGCAAGTATTGTTCCGCACCCAGATTGACTTTATAAGTACGACTATTGACTGTAGTGGAAAGATATCGGAGTGAAAACTCCAGCTCCCCCTGATTGATAGGGAATTGTACTTGAGTAAGGTATCCTTCCTTATCGTACAGGTCGAACAACATAAAGTCCCAACGCCACCACCAGCCTGCACCATCTTCAACAGTACCATCGCCTGCTCTTCGCGGATTAGGCTGTATGGTAAACGCCTGCACCCTTTCACTGAACGGTATCGCATTCGTCCTGTCTAATTGCGGAATCAAACCGCCGACATTATATTGGACCATATTGACACCGCCAGTGCCATAAAGCTTACCTTCTATCCTATCCACGGAAAACATGACATACACCGTCTGCGGTTCGAGAGGGAGTTCGTCGCCATCAGGATTTCGAATTGGAAAAAAAAGACCTCTCTCCAACACATTTCCGTATGCATCGACAAATTTGATAATTCCCGGATCTATTGTATACTGTGTCACTTCAATATTGTGAGTCAGGCGCCCTGCCGTCAACGTAACAGTAGCCTTACGCCCAACGCCAATATTTTCATTATTAAAATATGGAATTTTCAATTTGAGTTGGGTATCATCGTTCGCAACGCCCGATGCCGCATCAGCTCCACCTTCAAATTTGAGCCAGTCGCTCCCTGCAGTAACGATGGCCTTCCAGCCGCCGGGACTGTCAGTAAAAACGTCTATGGCATAACTATTATTCTGGTATTGAGTTACAGCGACCTCCGATTCACCCACTCCGAGCATATATTGCCCATTGTAGACTACATCTTTGACTTTGTCACGGTCATAGTGTATCAACCGGATTTTAAGGTTGGACATGACTGTATAAGATGCCAACGCCTCGCTAAAACTTTTATAACCGATACCCAACGCCTTAGTAATGGTAATGATGTATTTATGGTTTCGCTTCAAGGGCAAATATTCCACCTGCTCTCCTGTATTTCCGTTTTTGGTAAAATCCACCCGGTAAAATGTCGATTCACCCGTACCGATCTTTCCTTTCACAATCAGGCAAGTAGCATCTTTACGGCTCGCTTCTCCGTCTTGTCCCGCACCACCGGCATCCTCTGCCGCCAGGGATTCAAATGTATAAATCTCCCCATCGTAGAGTGTGTTACCATTTACGGAATAAAGGATTGCATTCCCTTCCTCCGTCATTTTACCACTGCCCGTGGGGAGAACAGGAGTATCCGGAGCCGGTTCAGTAACCTGTCCGTTCGTGTTCCATGCCGGAGCAATATATCCGGTGGTATTGTAATTGGCCAGGTAAACCTCTTCGACCGTGAAATTCGAAGTGGCACTGTTATTACGGATATCAATACGCACCAGCATACGTTTCATATTTATGCCGGTTATCGGATCCATCGAAGGAGTGATTTTGCTTATTACCTTCTCCCCGTACATCGGAATCCGCGTATACCCACCAGTTGTCGAGCCATCTGCCAACCATTTGCCGGTCTGGGTGTGGAGCATCTTTTCCATTGCCTCAACCTTGGTGGTCGCTCCCTTCGTGAAGCCCGACACAATATTATCAAGTTCCTTATTTGCCACAACCACGATGCAGGTAGATGCGGTAGTGGGAGAAAGCACAGCAGAGAAACTCACAGTGGAATTGTCAGCCAAGTCCTGAGTGACTCCTGTAGCGCTGACCCATTCCAGAAATACTGCCGGCGTTTTTGACATATCAAAAACAAGAATATCCACCGTTTCTATTTCGTCTTCTTTCTTTGCTGTTCCCGTTCCGGTCATCGTACGCGAAGATACGGACGGGAGGTTTACATCGGGAACCGTTAATGTAAAGCGAATACCGTTTCCTGCCGGAGAAGGCGTCGACTCAAATTCTTCCTGTACGCATCCGGTAAGCCATACCGTCATCAACAGAACAGACAAAAGATAGCACTTTCTTTTTATTGAAAACCCATATTGCATATTTCTATTTCCTTTCCTTAAACTTTGATATTGCATATTCGTCATTATGGTGCGGTCAATGTCACCGTTATTGGCAGATTATCACCATTCGTATTGGTTAGTATGAGTCTAGCCGTATCACCGGACACAGCATCGGCTCTAAAGTAGAAGTAAACCGCATCACCACTCACGCCACTTGTTTCGAGCATTGTCTCACTGTTAAGCAGAATTTTATCCGGATCCTGTATCTGGGTTATCTTCCACTCCCATATTCCCGGATTGCCCGAAGTAAAGACAATCTTGCGACGTCGCATATTTCCGGTTCCATTATCGTTGCTGTCCAACTCTACGTTCGAGGTCAGCCACTCTCCGTCTTCTCTCCACTGGCTCAACAGTACATGGTGCCGCAAATTACCGGCATTGATATAAAAGCCCGTTTCCCGCTTAGTTCCGGTTCCTGAATTAAATCTGGGCATCACAACCTGGATATTATACGTATACACTCCTTCTGAAAGGGATATCTGAGTCATATTAACTGTCGGCCACGTATCCATGGTACTTTTGTTTAATGACGCCCCCGGCAGAAATCCTGTATCCGGATTAGCATCATAATTCGTTTTCACTTCTATATTGACAGTGACCCCATCACCAGCTGTCTGTACCTTGGTCTGCGATAATTTGAGATAATATTGTTTGTCGAAAATTACATTCACCGGACTTTCCGTCCATTCAAGCGGGGTAGCTGAAAGCTGATAGGTTTCGTTGGATATTGTAAGATTGTAGTTGATGTACTCGCCCGATTCCCAAGAATGCGGATTCTTGGCGAGAATATCACTGAACAGGAATTCCCGATCGCCAAAGTTGGTGGTAACAACGATTTTGGCGGTTGCGGAGAAAGCGTCGGTCGGCAACATGAGGAATGTATCACCTATCAAGGTGGCATCTTCAATAACTGTTTTGTTACCAGTGGGAGTAGAAGCGACCTTCCCGGTGGCGACATCGCTCCAGACAAACTTCGGTTTGCCGTTTTTCGTCGTGGTGGTCGGAATTTCAGTCATCGCAAGGTTACCGCTTTTTCCTACATTCTGGAATTCTATTTTCTCGATAGTCACCTCATTCGGTACAGGAGCTACTTTCTTGAATGTAAAGGTAACCTTGGTCAATGTGTGGTAGAAGTGTATATTCACACCTTCAACCCATACAGGGCCCGATATAGCCGCCAATACATCGACATGATTGGCGGCGGATTCATTCGCTGTATAATTCAGCACCATTTCTCCGGGATCAATGAAACTCGCAGTAGGCGCATTCGCATCACTGTACGGATACCAAGAGAAGAACTTCATGCTCGCATTCAACAATCCGGGCCAATATTGCAACGGCGAGATGGTGGCTGTCAGGTCAGCGTTAACCGTAGCACTTGCATTGAAGTATGGTTGGGGAACAGAAGCATTGGGAGTCAGTGAGCCGTAAAGACCGAAAGTCTCTTCTTTCAGATCGGTATTCGAAGAGATTACCGTACCACGAGTGTAGACATAGCCGCCTTCACCGATACGTTGCACAACAATTAATTCCTTATCACACGTCATCTCTTCTCTGACACACGAAAAGAGGACAACCGAAAGGACAGCCATTGCCATAATCATCCTAATATTATTTATAGTCTTTATCATCTTACTTCTTTTCCGAAATTAAAAACAATCAGCGAAAGATATTACAAGTCCATATCCAAATCAATGTCTTGTCTTTCACCCCAATCTTCTACGCTTATCGTCAGTATCTGAATACCTATTTTTCCTACGCGTGCCGTTACCTGATACACGTTGTTCCGACGGATCTCCGTAAAAGGTTGCGCTGTCGGACTACCTGTGCCGTCAACCTTTGTTACGCTTTCAATTACTTTCCCGGTTATTCCGGTGACGTCCGAAGGCCCTTTTGGGACATTAGCCATACTGATAGACAGTCGGTCGGAATAATCCGACTTGAATAGGCGTTCGGCTGTGTAGAACGAGCAAAGCAACTTCCGGTTTTCAGCTCCGGGAGCCGATGAATATGCCCAAGTTTCTGTAGTCGCAGCCGTCCAGCTATGCGTTAATAAATTGCTTTCCGACACGTCTTCCTTCACTTTTCCGTAGTTTTTTGAAGAGTCGGCGTTATCACGCGTGCCGTTGCCCACGTTTCCCATCACGAAATAGCTATCGTGGGAAAAATTATGCAAGGTGACACTGGTGCTTCCGGCAGTATATCCGGTCACTGCCCCGCCGTCTATAGCTTCGATAAAGACATCTACCCGGGCTACGGCACGTTCGATCACCATTTGCACTGTTTTGGTTTCATCGGGTGCTATGGATATATCCCGGATCACTCCTGTCATAGGCATTCCGGTCGCCGAAATAATCTGCCCGTCATTATTCAGTATGCTGGAGATGTCGTAAATCATCTCTTGCAACGTCAAAAGATTAGCTATACCGTCAAGTTGGCTTGTGAGACTCTGCGGTTCGTTGGCAATAACTACGACCAGGATATCATTGCTGGAAGTCACTTCGAGAAGTTGCGCATCTATATCAGTAGCTGTCTCCGGAGTGCTCAACAGGATGTGTTCATTCACATCCAGCCTCACGCCACCGGGCGTACTGCCGAATACCATAAACCGCATGGAGTTTATCTTCTCCTGTTGTTCCACATCCCCATTGTTCACCAAGTCGATGCTAAGTTGCGCCCTGGTAGTATGGGCAGGCAACTCATAAGCCACATCAGCTTCTCTACTACATGAGAACAAAAGGATGGTGGATGCCAGATAAATGATATGTAATAGCTTTTTTCTCATTCTTAAACTTCCATCCCGTGGAGCCAATGAATCCAGGTCCCCACGACAATACCAATTTGAAGGAATCCTCCTCCGGGTTTTTCAACAACTGTAAATATCAGGTTCCATTCACTCTGCCTGTCAAGATACTCCTGAAAGGGAAGTTCCGTTCCGTCGTAACGGTAAACCGGCCGGGCAATGCTCAATAGTGTCATCAGATTGTAGCTCCAGACTTCGGTTTCGGTATTCGCATCCCTTATAATAAACTTATAATCCCATCCGCTCCTGTTGAGCAAACGCATCGTATTCAGGCGTGCGGACATAACCACATCGGATATTTCACCCGGACCTGTATAGTAAGGCACATAAGTAATTGGCCCTTGTCCTGTGGGTTCGTTTTCCCAGGAATAAACCGCATTTTCCGGTGCCTGAATTTCAAATGTATATTGTGTGCCATTCACTTTATTTTCCTCATATCCCATTAACGCGAGATTAAACCGATTGGTGTCACGTATCAGGTTCACCGGATAAACTTTATGGTTGGTATTGGATGGCAGGTGATCCACTTCCACAACTTCTCCGAAGTAAAGATGCTGAAATTCGAAATTAACAACATCCGTCTCCCGCTTCAGGGATACAATGACTTGTTGGAGGGTGGTTGTTCCCGGCACCAGTTTATTACCTGCATTGTCCGAAAGCCGGAATCTGTCAGACAGACTTCCGACGGTCAGTACTTTATAACTTCCGAAATCGAGCTCGTCGGTCAACGACATCCGGCTTCCACCAACCAGCGCAGCAACCTCGGCACTTTTGGTGAAAAGCAATTTATCATCGCTGTCGAACACAAGTACATCCACCGATTTAACCTGCGGATTAAATGCATCCGCATATTCCATATTGTAGTCGAATACAAATTCCAACCAAAGCTCGCACCGTGGCAGGTCTTCGCGTATACTGTCGCACGAAGCCATACATAGCATCGAAGCAACGATAAGGAACAGCGATTTAGTTTTTCCGAACATATCTTTTTCTTTTAGGGGGCAGCCCTATCGGTTTGCCATTTTATATTGTCAGAGATCTCTATTTTGTGACCTCCGGTTATTTCCTCTTTTAGGGGCGCGCTTTGCATTTCATTGCATCTCGGATGCGCCGGTATATTTCAGTGCTGTTTTTGGAAAGCCTGTCACCGGCTTGTTTTTACTTTTTTCGGCGGTCTGTTCCGCACGGAATATCTATTAAAAAAAGTACAGGGCAGGCAGTCCGCACTGCCCTGTTTTCTTTGAAAGCAAAGAGTTTATTTAGATTTCGAAATTTGTAGTCCAGTATATCCACGGAGCAACTTTAATCTCAAAATGAAGATAAGCACCTTTCTTATCGATATCTTCTTCTTCATCCGGATCTTCGGGACCACCACCAGGATACCACGGTGTACCGTTACCATTCACCTTTGTCAGCGTAAGCGTATAATAGTTATTACGTACTACACCGTATTTTCCATACTCCATGTAAGAGTTGGCTGCGTTGTCATGACGAATCTCATAGTAGTAATAATTGAGACTCTTTGGATACCAATAGATGCAACCTTCTTCTTTACACAGTTCACCGCCATTCTGAATGTTGTTTTCGTCAAGAATAGCCTGCGTAAGAAGAGCAAAACTACCCGGATCATTGGTGGTAAGTTCAGATTTTATCTGGTTATAGAATAGTTCGCATGCCGTAACCAAGAGTTTTTCCTGGGCGGTCATAGGGTCTGAGTTTGTTTGTTTAGCTTTAGCAGGTGTATAAGCAGCCAGCAAGTCAGCAAAACTCTTGAAGTTTACAGAGTTAGTTCCGTTAGGAAGACGATACCAGTCATTTCCCAAAGTAAATTCACCGGACTTCCAAGGTGCATATTGTCCCTTAAGTACCAGACGTGTAGCCGCACCGAACTTCTGATATCCTGCGGCCATCGTATTTTCGATACAGTATTTGTAATTATCACCCGCAGTCGCACTTTCAGTAACCCATTCTACCTTAGGTTCGCGAGTAGTAACTTCGAGTGTATTCTTAACAATGCCTGTAAGATATTCACTTCCACCTGCAGTCGTAAAGTTCGGGTCAACTGTATAGAAATTGCTTTTGTAGAATCCGGTAGTATGAGACGACTCTGTGGTAGTCTTCTTTGCAAAAGGAAAGAACAGGGAGTTGTAGTAATCTATAGTCCAATTTCCAAAATCAAACTGTCCAAGACTTGCATTTGTTACATCTTCAAAAGGTCCTACTTCTAATGAACCGCCAATCATAACCTCCAACTTTGCAGCAAGGCGTTCTATCTCAAGAGTGGCCGGATTACTTTTCGCCGCATTCTGAGCTTGCGCTTCCGATTTATAGTCGCTGACCAAAACAATCTTGTCCGATACATCGAGCAGACATTCTTCTTTCCATGCATGATTGGCTGGATCTGAATCGGAATCATCGTAGAATCCGACATTAATCATTGCACAACCATTAGAGTGTACAACCTCCTCTACCAGATAAGCATTGTTGGGCTTAGTATTGTTTTCAGGAACTGTAATCATTCCATTGATGGTAGCATAGGTTGCACCCACTGAAAGGTTATCCAAGCGATCCTTTAATTGGTAACCCGGATTGGCTATAACAAGCAAATACTTAGTATTCGGATCCACTTTAACCGGAGTATTCGGAGTCGTAACTCCACTATTTGTTCCGAAAGAACTTGATCCCAATACCGTGGCATACTTAGTTGCCTTTTCATCCTTAGTCACCACCTTACCCGCATCGAACGTAATCACATAAAGCTCATTAATCGCGCTTTCCGCAGGCAAAGCCGGCTGTTCACCAGAAGCACGTGAACCAGGCACTTTTGGATTAGTCAGACTAATTGATACGTAAGCTACATCATAACCTGCTCCCCCTTCAACCTCCGGATTTTCCTCCAGATTCTCATTTGAACAACTTGCCAATGCCACAACGGCCAGCAACGAAACTAAAATTGATTTAATCTTTAGCATAATACAAAAAATTATTAGAATTAATACATATATAATTTCCCACTTAATCAGTAAGTTTTACTTACCATTTTTTTTCATTTCAGCAGCATTAGCCTTCTTCCTGACTAATTCTTCCAGATTGCCCCTAGCTGCATCCAGACCTAACTGCTCTGCAACCTTCAAATACTTCTTCGATAATTCATAATCTTCCTTCATTAACATTAATATTCCCATAGCATTATTATATTCCGGCAAATTCTTATTCGAATTCACCATGCCCAGATAACGTTCGGCCGAAACCAAGTCATTGCGTGATAAAGCGGCAGTAGCAGCATTTATATTTGCAATCTCACTCTGCGGATACATCCGGACAGCCGTTTCGAACACATCAATAAATTCTTGCGAGCCTGTCGGATAGGTATTAGCCACCAGAAACATTTCATTCAAGCTCAAATTCTGCGGACGCGTCTTGATTATCTCTTTCGCTTCCTCCACACTGAAATCCCGCACTTCATAATTCACTTTGCAGATAGCCACACGCAGACTGGGGAAAATATACTTCAACAAGTATCGGTAAGGCGTCCCTCCATGAAGTTGCATCAGTTTTGTTTCTCTTCCTTTTTCAATAGGTATGTTCCTGATAATATCCAGCACTTCGCCTTTATATTCCAATTCGATTGTTTCAAGCGCCTTCTCCAGTCCGTCCCAGTTTTCACCTCCAAAGACAATGTAGTATTGGTTTCTCGGAAAATCGTATCTGTGTGCCAGATAATCCCGAAGTGCCATGGCACGCCCTTCAGACAGACGTTTGTTCGCTACCAATGTTCCTTCCGGAGAAGCATAACCGATAATATCCAGACGGTTCACTTTCACATTCGGATCGGACTTCAGCTCATCGATCATCTTGCGGATTTTAGCTAGTTCCTGAGGATTATTCATGTATTCGGGACGAATATTGACTTTATTCACCTCGAAATCCAGAAAACATTCCGCTTGAATATCCCGTTGTTTGATTTCTTCCGCTTTCGGTTGCAGATAAGCAAACTGAGGAACCACTACATAAGGCGTCCATACACGTTCCAACGTCACTTTGCCAAACTCCTCTATGTTCATTAATGCCGTTTCACCGCAACCACATTCGTCACGCTGCACGTCCAGACGCGCATCCTTCATCCATGATTCGAACGGAACCAGATATTGATACCGAATCGTATCATTTCTTAGTTTTCCGGCTTTTTCCACTATATATGGCTTCTCGTAGCTTCTCTTCTCCTTGGCGCTCATCAACGCAAGCTCACGCTCATACGCCAAATACTCGTCACGACCTTTAATAGAAACTTTCGGAAGATTCAGAGTGCGCCCGGAAGTCACCAGCCGCGGAATTAAATCCATTCCCCGGGCAGATTTCACTTTCACATTATTCAAAACAAAATCTATATCGACATGAATAAAATCACCTTTCTGTTCCAACCGCACCGGATTCACGGTAATGCCACCTTCGTAAGAGCGGGATTGAGCCATAGCTGTGTTTATATTCAGGCTGCAAACCACCAACATACACACAAGGAAACCTATATTTCTTATCATCATACTCCTCATTATTTAATTACATAAATAAGTGACACACTTGCTTTGGTAGGTCCGAAATAATTTTTGCTGCTTTCCTTCAATCTCGTACCACAGGTAGCGCAAGGATACTTGTCATATACAATGTGCGCATATCCCACTCCGACAGACGTTTCTATACTCCAGCGTTTTTTCAGAATCCACGAATATCCTACGGAAAAGCCACCGCCATAAAGATATCCCTGATAACGCGTATGCTGCATATTGTCACTGATAAAAGACCAGTCGGGCCACCCTCCTACATTGAAATCGGCATAATGTCCGTGCATTCCGATAAACATACGGCGAAAACTCTCACAAAACCAGTAACGAACTTCGGGTTGTATCCCCCAATGACGGAGGCGTTTGCCGTCGGAAAGTTTCCACGGATTATAATTGACCGGAATGTCCAGCGTCCATTTACGCGCCAGTCCGATCTCCAACCCCAAATTCATGGTAGTGGTAGCGTCATACAGCAGATTGCTTTTCAACGCAACCTTCTGGGCATAACCCTCGGAAATAGCACATCCGAGCATGAATAATATGAGTATAGCAACTTTCTTCATTTATATCACATTTACTGTTATTTATTGCCCCAATTGAGTAACATCTATTTTTATGCGTTGCACATTACTGATGCCCGTTTTAACGGAAGACGCCATTGTTGTGAGATGTACGATTCCGTTTCTGGAATCCGCCTCTATATTGGGCAATACCTTAATATATATCTTACCGTCTTCAACGATAATGCGTTCTTCTCCTGTATGTTCCTCCGGCATTACGGAAGAATACAGACGGATCCAATTTTTAGCACTTTCATCCACTTCGCCCGTAAGGCAGAAATAATTGATTTCATGCACCTCCGAATTTGAATTTTCAGTAGGCATGAGCTGAAGCGTACTTCCCGCAGCAGGAACAGCTTTCCTTTGTCTAATATGAACTTCTTTTTCCAAATTTCCTGTTTTTAATGTTAGATACACATCATCCTGTCACCTGTTTCTCTTTGTCCTTCTTCATACTACATCAACCAGTCAGCCCCCATCTGTTACCGATGTTATTACCAGACCAAGTCCCTTGATGTGCAGACAGGTATTGTTCTGAATGCCGGACTCATACATAATATAATTCATGGAGATTGATTCTTGAGTGTCACTATAAGAGAGAGAGCCAAACC
>ERZ1090867.690-NODE-692-length-13262-cov-14.686757_pt1 | contig 13262 bp, 12 predicted proteins | sample MGYA00478476_ERZ1090867 | MGnify/ENA primary metagenome ERZ1090867 (study PRJEB33644, sample SAMEA5815742) | chicken gut metagenome | biome: Chicken; feature: Gastrointestinal Tract; material: Caecum | place: Ireland | collected 2019-01-01 | study: A study of the... | reverse complement strand
TTCCAGCATCGTGACCAGGTCCGACCGGCACCAGCTGGCGGGATTCTGCCAGTGAAAGCCCACCAGATCGAACCCGTCGCCATCGGTGAGCAGGGTGCCGTCCTCAGCCTTGCCGGGGGCATCCTGCCAGGTCAGCACCGCGGGGCCGCGCCCGTTGCGCACCAGGCGGTAAGGGGCGGGGCGGGAATCTTGCGGCTGTCCGTTCCGGAGCGCCTGGCGCAGCCGTGCCACATCCCGTACATCCCCGGCCAGGGCAACGGGCAGATCCAGCGCGTTCAGTGCCTCCCAGGTGCAGGCATCGCAAAGATCCGGGGTGAGTGCCAGACAGGGCCAGCCGGCAGCACCGCGGCCGGAAACAAGAGCCTTTGCCCACCGCAGACGGGACAGCAGAGGATGCTCTTGGGGCAGGGAGGCCACCGCCGCCACGGCCAGGGCGGCCTGCAGGGACCGGCGGAAGCAGATCAGCGGCCGCCGCCGGCCGTTCCGGTACACCAGATAACAGGGGTCACTGTCCAGGCGGGTGTGACCTGCGTTGAGCCTTTCCAGTACGGCTTCACAGGCGGGGGTGCGCAGCAGGTCCTCCTCCAGCAGCAGGGGCAGCAGCTCCACCGGGTCGGGAAAACCGCCCGGGAAAAACGGTAGGCCGGCGGCTTCATAATCGTTGGTGCGGCAGTATAACGTGATCACGGAACCTTCTCCTCCTTATGGGCAGCGGTGTAGCGCAGCAGCCCGGTCAAAGCATCCTGCATCCGGTGCAGGGCGTTCTCCTGTTCGGTCAGTTCCAGGGTGCGGGCGGCTTCGTCAAAAACGAAACCGAAACAGGGACTTTCCAGCGGGATGCGGGGAGAAAATTCCCTGTCACACACCAGCGCCCAGCGGTGGTCGCCGGGGGCAAGGCCTTCGCCGCACAGGGCCATCAGCTCGTCGTAGCCGTTGGCGTCCGGGGGCAGTCCGGGGCAAAGCAGCGTGTCGGGGATGGGATAGTCCATCGTCCAGCTTCCGTCGGCGTGGCGGGTCACCGTCAGGCAGGTGGGGACCCGGCTGTGCAGCAGCGGGCTTTCGTCCATGCAGTAGGGTTCGGCCACCAGCCGGTTGTGGAACGTCCAGTCCCCGTAGCCCAGCTCAGCGGCCCGGCGGGGCACAAAGGGGGCGCCGTCCTCATCCCAGCCGGGGTAGAGGGTGCGGCGCAGCTGCTTTACCTGCCGCAGCAGCGCCATGGGGGACGGCATCCGGAACAGGGCCCGGAACACCTCCTCCACGGCGCCCCGGCGGCGCCGCCCGCCCAGGGTCACTTCCAGCGGCAGCTGGTTCTGCTGCAGGACCTGCAGCAGCCCGCAGTCGCTTTCGTCGTAGAACCGCAGGGCCAGCGGCAGGTCCTGCGGCTCTTCGGCCAGAACCTGCCAGACGGGCATCATCCGCTCGGGGTCCAGCTTCGGCTCCCGGGGCAGTGTCGTCCAGAGGTGGCGGCGGGCGTTCTCCGCCAGGGTCAGGGCAAATTTGACCTCGTTGGGCAGTTCGGCGGCGGGATGGATGCCATCTTCCCCGTGCCAGAATTCGCCGTCGGTTTCATCCCAGCGGCCGCGGACCAGCTTCCACAGCAGGCGCTGCCCGGCGGCGCCGCGCAGCCAGCCGTGGTCCAGGTAGGAACGGAAGGTGGCACTCAGCGGGAAGAGGTCCAGATCTTCGCGGTAAGGGAGATACCCGGTCTTGTACAATTTCAGACAGAACATGGCAGAGAGCCTCCTTGAAAACAGTGGTGGAGCCGCTCCCCGGCAGCCCTGCCGGGGAGCGTGATTGTATTATAAGGGGGGAAAAATAAATCCGCACTAAAAATCCCGGATCGCCTTGACGGGCCGAAGGCGGAATGCTATAGTGAAAACAAAAATAACGTTGGGGGGACTTTTTGTGACGGAAGAAAAGGACCGGCGGACGGCACGCCGTTCCAACCACAGCATCGACCGTTTTTTGCTGGTGACGGTACTGGGGTGGTTTTACCGGGATTCTTATCTGTATATCGGCAGTGAGCAGAAGTTCAAGCAATGGAAAAACAAATGGACCGGGGAACAGCAGCTGCTGTGGAGCGACCGGAGCATCATCCAGGCAATGAAGCTGGAGCAGGCCATGAATGTATGCCTGAAAGAGCGGGATGCGGCGCTGCTGAAGCAAAGCCTGACTTATGGCAGCGGGGAGGACCTTGAGGAGAAAACCGGGCGCGAGGAACGCCCGGAGGAAGACTGGTACCGGACGCTGAAACGGCTGATGATGCTGCAATACAGCGGAAAACAGGAGCAGCAGGCGCTGCAGGAGCAGATGAAGGCCAGCGTAAAAGAGGTCGTGATCGAAGGAAAAAAGAGAAAGTATGAAAAAGAGGTAGGCATCCAGCGCAAGACGGTGGACAGCCTTTTGCAGGAACTGGTGATGCTGGAAGACCGGCTGCAGGCGATGGAAGACCAGAAGCTGGCCGACTGGCTGGCGGCGCGGGTGCAGGGGTTCCGTCTGGTCCGCTGTGACGAAAAGGAGCCGATCTACCACATTGCGGGGGTAGGGCAGCCGGAGCAGCAGATGGCGGCCGTACAGGCGGCGTACTATCCGTTCCTGGACAAAAAGCACACCGACCAGATCCTGGATCTGCTGGGACTGACCAGTGAGCGCCGGTATGCCATGGACAGCGTGAGCGAGGAAAAGTGGGATTGCCCACAGGGCGGCGAACTGCCGGAACAGCTGGAACAGGCGCTGACAGCGGTGGAAAGGGCCTGGCAGGTCTACGCCGAGGATACCGACGAGGTCGACCTCAAGAAGATGTTCTGGTACGAGCTGGACTATCACCGCTGGCAGTGGCAGAACGGGCAGCTGACGCTGTGCAAAACACACCGGATCCCGCTGCTGCCCTGGAAGGTGGTGTACAGCAACGGCTATTTTTATCTGTGCGGGTTCCGGCTGGACCTGTCGCCCCAGGTGACCGGCGGCGCACAGGGGCAGAATCCGGTGCTCTCCAATCTGCGGCTGGACCGTGTGCGGAATCTGCAGCCGGTCAGACTGAACGAATCCCAGTGCGACATCACCTACAGGCCCACAGAGATCCAGGACATTCTGGAGCGGGTCTACCGGGCCAGGTCCCGGGCGGGGATGGAATACCGTGACGGCAGCACCATTATGTATTCCGGCACGCCGGAATCCCTTCTCATCGACTGCGATGCCTCCTTGATGAACAGCGCGGTGGATGATTTCGGGCCGAAAAATATCACGCTGGAACAGAATCTGCCGGGCAACCGGGTGCGCATCCGGGTGCGGGAAGCCGTGTGGGATGGTGCAAAGCAGTGGCTTTTGCAGCACGCGGGGGCCTGCTGCCTGACTAAATGCGAAGCCCAGGCGGAAAAGCGGCGGCAGATGGCGGCGCTGCTGCAGGCAGCGGCCGACGACTACAAAGCCTGAAACATCGCAAGCCCGCCCGCAGAACGCTGCGGGCGGGCTTTGGTTGCCGGAGCCGTTGACAAAAAGGGGCGGCCGTACTATGGTGAAAGAAAACACCGGGAAGGGGAGAAAGTTGTATGCTGCATATCCTGGTCTGCGATGACGAGGAAACGTTTGCCCGGGCGCTGGTCCGCAACATAGAAGCCCTGCCGGATTTTTCCCCCCGCAGTATGCGGGTGCGGTACCTGACCGACCCGGCCGGGCTGGCGGAGGAACCCTGCGACCTGCTGTTTCTGGACATCGACCTGGGGGCGGCCAACGGCATCGAGGTGGCGCGGGCCTTGCGGCGCACCCGGCCCGATACCGTGCTGATCTTTGTGACGAACTACAAGGAGTACGCCCCGGAGGGGTATGAGGTCAACGCCTTCCGGTACCTGGCCAAGGGGGAGCTGGACAGCAAACTCCCCGCCTATTTTGAGGACGCCCTGGCGGTCTGCTGCGCCCGGCGGGAAACGCTGGAACTGGTCTGCGGCGGTGAGCCGGTGTCGGTGCCGCTGCCGTCGCTGCGCTATATCGAAAGCCGGGGCCGGGACCAGCATCTTTATCTGCAGGGCGGGCCCCGGGACCATCTGGTCACCCACACCACCCTCACCCAGCTGGAATCCATGCTGGCCGAGCAGGGATTTTTGCGGCTGCACAAAAGTTACCTGGTGAATATGGCGTATCTGGATACGCTGCAAAGCACGGGGGCGCGCCTGACCGACGGCACCCCGCTGCCGGTGAGCACCCGCAGCTACCGGGCCAACAAACAGCGGTTTCTGGCCTGGAAAGGACGGCAGATATGCTAGAAGTATGGAGCATCCTTCTTTCCTTCTTTAACTCGGTCACCTCCGCCGTGGGCATGGTGCTGATCTTCGAGAGTTTTTTCCACCGCCGCTGCCGGGGAAAACGGTTCTGGGAAATTTTGCTGCTGTGGTACTTTTGCAATGTCTGCCTGCAGTTTGGCCCCTGGTCCGGCCAGACCGCCCTGGTTATGTCGGTGGGCAGCTGCCTGGTGAATTTTGCGCTGATCCTGGCATCGTACCGGGCGCGGTGGGATCGGGCCTTTTTTGTGGCGGTGACGGCCTATGCCCTGGGCAGTGCGCCCAACTACTGGATGGACCGGATCGCCATGGTCCTGTTCGGGCTGACCTACGACGAGCTGGTCTGGAATATTCCGCTGTACTCGGCGGTGTTTGTGGCCCGCTCCCTGGTGGGCATGATCTTGGGCTGGCTGATCTGGCGGCTGCATAAGCCGCTGCCCTGCGGGGACGGCGCGCCCCGGGTCTGGGTGCCCCTGGCCACGGTTTTTCCGCTGATGACGCTGGTGGCCTTTTACGGCCTGTATTACCGCAGCGAGAGCCGGTGGCAGAGCACGCTGCTGGTGCTGGAGATCGTGGATGTAGCGGCGCTGCTGCTCTTCGACCGGCTGGAGCGCAGCGCCATGGACCGGGAAGCCCTGGTGGCAGCCCGGGAACGCGCCCGGGTGCAGGACGAAAACCTCCAGGCCCTCAGCCAGGCTTACGCCACCCAGCGCAAGCTCACCCATGATTTCCGCGCCTGCCTGGCCACCCTTTCCGGCCTGCTGGAACAGGGGGATGTGGCCCAGGCGCAAAGCTATCTGGAAGAACTGAAGATCCGCCAGACCGAACGCATCCTGCTGGTGAACACCCACAATGCGGCCATCGACGCGGTGCTCAACCAGAAAGGCTATGCCGCCCAGAAGCGGGGGCTGGATCTGCGGTTCCGGGTCAACGATCTGTCGGCCCTGGGGCTGAACGCCGTGGATGTCACGCTGGTGCTGGGCAATCTGCTGGATAACGCCATGGAAGCCTGCAGCCCCCTGCCGGAGCGGGACCGCTGGGTGGAGGCGAAGATCCTGTACCATGCCCAGGGCGATCCGCCCTGCCTTTCGGTTTCGGTGGTCAACCCCAGCCGCCCGGTCACGGTGGCGGACGGGCAGATCGCCACCACCAAGGCGGACCCGCTGCTGCACGGCTTCGGGCTGCAGAATGTGCGGGATATTCTGGACCGGTACGGGGCCGAATACACCTGCTTTTATGAAGGGGGCCGGTTTGTGTTCAGTGCCGACTGGCCGGACCGCCCGCCGGAATCCGGACCGGAAAAAAGCCCCCGTTCACGACATCGTTTCCCCCGTTCATGACGGTTTTGTGGAAAATCCCGCCCTGCCCGGCTATACTGAGAAGGTAAGCCGAAACCAATCGAAACCAGGCGGGCGGGTATGATACATTACAAGGATCTGTTGATCGACACCGCGGCCCAGCGGGTATACCGGCAGGGGCAGGAGGTCCACATGACGCGGACCGAATTCCGGCTGCTGATGGTCCTGCTGAGCGGGGCCGGGTGTGTGTTCACCCGGGAGGAACTGCTGCACCGGGTGTGGGGCGTCACGGTGCCCATCCGGACCCGCACGGTGGATATCCACATCGCCCGCCTGCGCCAGAAACTGGGCCTGCGGGGAGAGATCCGCGCCGTCATGCGCAAGGGATACGCCCTCAAACACGGGCAGAGATGAACCCTGCCGGGCAAAAAAAGGCTTGACAAGGGCGCCAAAGCTTGTTATTCTATCCAAAGTTAGCTGCCGCTCATCAACGGCGGCTTTTTTACGGATTATGCGTTAGCTGTAACTAACTACTATGGCAAGAAAGGTCCCGTCTATGAAAAAACTCCTCTACTGGTCGCTGCTCGTCAGTTTTGTATGTACCCTTTCGGTGCCCCTTACCGGGCTGGTCGTCCACAAGCTGGCGTCCACGGTGTTTCTGCTGCTCTGCCTGGTCCACATGGCGGTAAGCCGCAAAAAGCCGGGTGCCCGGCGGTGGGCACTGTTGGGCGGGGTCCTGCTGGCCTTTGTCAGCGGCATTCTCAGCCTGATTTTTGCGGCGGTGCCCTGGGTACTGGCCGTTCACAAGGTGGTATCCATCACCTGCGTGTTTTTTCTGGCCATTCACATTTTTGCCTGCCGGCGCGGGTTCAAGGGGATTGAATCATGATGATCGACAAACGCCTGCTTTCCACGGTGCCTGAAAGCCGCAAGTATATTGCCGCCAACGTGGCGCTGCAATGGCTGGCCCTGGGGGCCAACATTCTGCTGGTTACGGCGGTCTGCCGCCTGCTGGCCCGGCTTTGGGCGGGGCAGGCCCTGCCCGCCGATCTGTGGCGTACCGCCCTGCTGGCGGTGGCGGCGCTGGCGGTGCGGTTCGGCTGTGCCGTGGGGGCGGCCCGTATGAGTTATCTTTCCAGCAAAACCGTCAAAGCACGGCTGCGGAGCATGATGTACCGCAAACTGCTGCGCCTGGGCACTGCCTACCGGGAATCGGTCCAGACCAGTGAGGTGGTCCAGGTGGCCGTGGAGGGGGTGGACCAGCTGGAAATCTACTTCGGGCAGTATCTGCCCCAGTTCTTTTACGCCATGCTGGCGCCGCTGACGCTGTTTGTGGTGCTGGCCCCCATCGACCTGGCCTCGGCAGCGGTCCTGCTGGTCTGCGTGCCGCTGATCCCCGCCGCCATCGCGGCGGTGCAGACCTGGGCCAAAAAGCTGCTGGGCCGGTACTGGGGGCAGTATACGGCGCTGGGGGATACCTTTCTGGAAAATCTGCAGGGCCTGACCACCCTGAAAATCTATGAGGCCGATGACTTCAAAAACCGGGAGATGAACGCTCAGGCCGAGGCCTTCCGCAAGATCACCATGCGGGTGCTCACGATGCAGCTCAACTCCATCACCATCATGGACCTCATCGCCTACGGCGGCGCCGCGGCGGGCATGGTGCTGGCGGTCAGCCGGTTTGCGGCGGGGGCGGTCAGCCTGCAGGGCTGCGCCATGATCCTGCTGCTGGCGGCGGATTTCTTCCTGCCCATGCGGCTGCTGGGCAGCTTTTTCCATGTGGCTATGAACGGCATGGCTGCCAGCGAGAAGATCTTCCGCCTGCTGGATACCCCGGAACCTGCCCGCGGCACCCGCCCGGCGCCCGCCGACTGTACGCTGGCGCTGGAAGCCGTGGACTTTGCCTATGACCCTGCCCGGCCCATCCTGCAGGATGTTGCCATGCAGTTCCCCCGGGGCAGCTTTACGGCGCTGGTGGGGGAATCCGGCTGCGGAAAATCCACCGTGGCCGCCCTGCTCACCGGCCGCCGCCGTGCCCAGAAGGGCCGCGTTACCCTGGGCGGTGTGCCGCTGGCAGAAATCACCGAGGAAAGCCTGGCCCGTACCGTGACCTACCTCTCCCACAACAGTTATCTCTTCAAGGGCACCGTGCGGGAAAACCTGCTGATGGCTGCCCCGCAAGCGGATGACGCCGCGCTGTGGAAGGTGCTGGAACAGGTGCGGCTGGCGGACTTCCTGCGGGCGGAACAGGGGCTGGATACACAGCTGACCGAGAAGGCATCCAATCTTTCGGGCGGGCAGTGCCAGCGCCTGGCACTGGCCCGGGCGCTGCTCCATGACAGCCCGGTCTATATCTTTGACGAAGCCACCTCCAACATCGATGTGGAAAGCGAGAACGATATCATGGCCCTGATCCGGACCCTGGCCGAAACCAAAACCGTGATCCTCATTTCTCACCGGCTGGCCAATGTGGCCGGCGCCGATACCCTCTATGTGCTGGAGGACGGCAGGGTGGTGCAGTGCGGCCGCCACGCCGCGCTGCTGGCGGAGGACGGCCCCTACGCCGGACTCTGGAACGCCCAGCAAAAGCTGGAACACTACACCAAACAGGAGGTACCTGCATGAAGCGAAGCGGTTTTGCCGTGATGGCCCGGCTCATCGGGCTGGTGCGGCCCCTGGCCGGCTATATGGCCCTGGCGGTCACCATGGGGCTGGCGGGGCACCTGTGCGCCACCTTCCTCACAGTCCTGGGGGGCTTCGGCATCCTGGGGGTGCTGGGCTTTGCCCTGCCGCTGCCCCTGGCGGGATTGTTCGGCATCGCCGCCGTCCTGGCTCTGCTGCGGGCGGTGCTGCGCTACGGTGAACAGGCCTGCAATCACTTTATCGCCTTTAAACTGCTGGCCCTGCTGCGGGACAAAGTCTTCCGCGCCCTGCGCCGTCTGGCACCCGCCAAGCTGGAAAGCCGGGAAAAAGGCGACCTGATCGCCGTTATCACCTCGGACATTGAACTGCTGGAGGTGTTTTATGCCCACACCATCTCCCCGGCACTGATCGCCCTGCTGTTCAGCGCCGTCATGGTGGTGTTCATTGCGGGGTTCCATCCGCTGCTGGGGGTGCTGGCCCTGGCGGCCTACGCGGTGGTGGGTCTTGCCGTGCCGCTGGTCACCTCCCGGGCCAGCGGGCAGGACGGTCTGCGGCTGCGCACGGCTTCGGGGGCGCTGGCGGGCTTTGTGCTGGACAGCCTGCGCGGCCTGCCCGAAATCCTGCAATATGGCGCCGGGACCCACCGCCTGCAGCAGATGCAGGCCCGCACCGAGGCACTCTCCCGGGAGGAAGCCCGCCTCAAGCGCACAGCGGGGCGCAGCACCGCCGCCACCCAGCTGATCCTCTGGCTTTTTGACCTGGGTATGCTGTTTGCGGCCGCGGCGCTCTGCCTGGCCGGGGCGGTGGACTTTGCGGGGGTGCTGATCCCCACCATCGCCCTGATGAGCTCCTTCGGCCCGGTGGTGGCGCTGGCCAACCTGGGCGCTACGCTGCAAAGCACCTTTGCCGCGGGCAACCGGGTGCTGGATATTCTGGAGGAAACCCCGCTGGTGCAGGACATCCACGGCCAGCCCGAGGTGACCTTTGCGGGGGCCGGGGCCGAAAACGTCACCTTCGGCTACGGGGCGGAAACCATCCTGCAAAATGTCACCGTGCCGGTACCGGCGGGGCAGACCATCGGCATCGTGGGGCGGTCGGGCAGCGGCAAATCCACCCTGCTCAAGCTGTTCCTGCGGTTCTGGCAGGTGGAGCAGGGGCAGGTGCAGATTTCCGGCCGCAGTGTGGAACACATCAACACGGGCGATCTGCGCCGGATGCAGGCCCTTGTCACCCAGGAAACCCATCTCTTCCACGATTCCATCCGCAACAATCTGCGCATTGCAAAACAGGATGCCACCGACGAGGAACTGGTGGCCGCCTGCAAAAAGGCATCCCTCCACGATTTCATTGCGGCGCTGCCCCAGGGGTATGATACGCCGGTGGGGGAACTGGGGGATACCCTTTCGGGCGGGGAACGGCAGCGGCTGGGCCTGGCCCGGGCCTTCCTGCACGATGCGCCCTTCCTTTTGCTGGATGAACCCACCAGCAACCTGGACAGCCTGAACGAGGCGGTCATTCTGCAGGCGCTGGAACAGGAACACGGCCGCCGCACCGTGGTGCTGGTATCCCACCGGGCGTCCACCATGGGCATTGCCGACACCGTCTACTCGGTGGAAAACGGGAGAGTGAGCTGATGACAACGGCCGACAAACGCCAGCGGGAAAAACAGGTGGTCAGCTGTATGATCGCCCTTTACTGCCGCCGCAAACACCATACCCCCAGCGGCCTGTGCCCCGACTGCGCGGCGCTGGATGCCTATGCCCGGCAGCGCAGCGACCATTGCCCGTTTATGGAAACCAAAACCTTCTGTTCCCAGTGCAAGGTGCATTGCTACCGCGCCGATATGCGGGAAAAGATCCGGGACGTGATGCGGTTCTCCGGCCCGCGGATGCTGCTGGTCCACCCGGTGCTGGCGGTGCGCCACCTGCTGGAATCCCGATGGGAACACAACCGAAAGGAACGATGAACCATGCCTGTACGCAAACTCTTGTATCTGACGCTGGGCTTTGTGGGCCTGGCCCTGGGCGCGGTGGGGGCTGTGCTGCCGCTGCTGCCGGCCTTTCCCTTTCTGCTGCTGGCGGCCTACGGCTTCGGCAAAAGCAGTGCACGGCTGGACCGCTGGTTCAAAGGCACCCGCCTTTACCGGGAAAATCTGGCCGATCTGGCGGCGGGCCGGGGCCTGACCCGCAAGGCCAAGATCCGTATCATGGTCACCGTTACCATCCTGATGGCCGCCGGGTTCATCGCCATGCACGCCGTGGCCGTGGGGCGCATCGTGCTGGCCTTTGTCTGGGTGGGGCATATCTTCTACTTCCTGTTCGGGGTGCGCACCCTGCCGGAGAAGGAGGACAAAACCGACGAATGACCGCATAAGGCCAGGGCCGGGGCGGCCGGCGGGCTGCCCCGGTGCGGCGGCAAAAATTGTGCCCCGCCCTTTACCCCGTTTCCAAACCGCGCTATAATGAAATCAACTTCATACAGGTGTGTAAGAGGAATCGGATTATGAAAAAATTGACTTTCCGGCAGCTCCTTGTGGTTGCCAGCATGCTGTTCGGCATGTTTTTCGGCGCGGGAAACCTGATCTTCCCGGCCTCCATGGGCCAGATGGCGGGGCGCAATCTCTGGCTGGCCTCGGTGGGCTTTCTCATCACCGGTGTGGGCCTGCCGCTGCTGGGCGTGGCGGCTTTGGGCGTCAGCCGGGAGGAGGGCCTGCTGGAACTCAGCAGCCGGGTGGGCAAGGGCTACGGCCTGTTTTTTACCTGCCTTTTGTACCTCACCATCGGCCCCTTTTTCGCCATACCCCGCTGCGCCACGGTATCCTATACCGTGGGCATCCAGCGTATGCTGCCCGCAACCGGCCAGAATGTGGCCCTGGCGGTGTTTTCGCTGGTGTTTTTCGGGGCGGTGCTGTTTTTCTCGCTGCGCCCCGGCGAGATCCTTACCTGGATCGGCAAGGTGCTGAATCCGCTGTTCCTCTGCTTTCTGGCGGTGCTGGTGCTGCGGGCGCTCACGGCGCCCCTGGGCTCGGTGGCTGATATCGACCCCACCGGCAGCTATGCCGCGGCGGCGCTGCCCACCGGCCTGCTGGAAGGCTACAACACCATGGACGCCCTGGCCAGCCTGGCCTTCGGCATCATTGTGGTCCACGCCATCCGCGGTCTGGGGGTGGAAGAACCCGGCGAGGTGGCCAAGAGCACAGTGTTTGCGGGGCTGTTCAGTTCGCTGCTCATGGCGGCGATCTACCTCATGGTCACGGTGGTGGGTGCCCAGAGCCGCGGCCAGTTTGAGGCTTCCAGCAACGGCGGCGAGGCCCTGGCCCGGATCGCGGAGTATTATTTCGGCCCGGCCGGTGCGCTGATCCTGGCGGCCACCGTCACCATCGCCTGCCTGAAAACTGCCGTGGGCCTTATCACCAGCTGCGGCGAAACCTTTGTGAAAATCTTCCCCCACGGCCCTTCCTACCGGGTGTGGGCGGTGACTTTCTGCGTGGTGTCCTTCCTCATCGCCAATCTGGGTCTCAATGCGATCCTGGCCTATTCCACCCCGGTGCTGATGTTCCTGTATCCGCTTTCCATCGTGCTGATCCTGCTCACCCTGGGCGGCGGGCTCTTCGGCAACGACAAAACGGTGCTGCGCTGGACCATCGGGTGCACGGCGGTGGCGGCGGTGTTCGACCTGCTGCGCACCCTGCCCGCGCAGACCCGGGCCTTCCTCCACCTGGAGGGTGTCGTCACGCTGGCCGAAACCTGGCTGCCGCTGTGCAAACAGGGCTTTGGCTGGGTGCTGCCGGCGGTGATCGGTCTGGCTGTCGGCCTGGTGCTGCGCCGGGTGCGCCGCGCCTGAGCCCCGCTTTTACTGATATACAAGACCCCCCCCCGCCGCGGTTTTCCGCGGCGGCGGGGGTTTTGCTGTATGGGATGTGTTTTAAAGAGCCGGGGCTTGCAGTTTGCGGCGTACTTCCAGCGCCAGTTTGGGGTCGTTGGTAATGACGTCGGCGCCCGCTTCCATCAGCCGGCGCAGGTCGTCGGCTTCGTTGACGGTCCAGACGCGCACGTCCAGCCCGCTGGCCAGATACCGCTGCAGAAAATCCGCCATCTTCACGTTGTACAGCCCCGGATGCAGGCCATCCACCCCGCGGGCGGCGGCGTATTTCTCCACATCACAGATAATATCGCTGTACAGGTAGGCGGTCCGGGCATCGGGGGCCAGCTGCCGCACCTTTTCGATGCTGTAGTGGTTGAAGGAGGACCAGATCACCCGGTCCTGCATACCCAGGCTTTCCACCAGGCGCAGCGCCTTTTCCTCAAGGCCGTCGTACCACAGGATGCCGGTTTTCAGCTCGATGTTCACCGCCATGGTGCCGGGCTTTACCAGCGTCAGCACTTCTTCCAGGGTGGGGATCCGCGCTGCGGCAAAGCCGGGCATCCCGTTGTCGGCACACAGGGCCTGCAGTTCGGCCAGGGTATGGTCTTTCACCAGGCCGGTGCCGTTGGTGGTGCGGTCCAGCGCTTCGTCATGGATGACCACCAGCTCGCCGTCCCGGCTCAGATGCACGTCCAGCTCAATGCCGTCCGCGCCCTGCTCCATGGCCAGGGCAAAGGCCGGCAGTGTGTTTTCCGGTGCGTAGGCGCTGGCGCCCCGGTGGGCAAATACCTGTACCTGTTTCATCTTGCTTCGTCCTTTCTGTGCCGGGGCGGGCAAAAGCCCGTGCCTGTTGTGCCCGGCGCACGGTTCATGTTTCTCGGTGTTTGTACCTTCCTACCATAGCACGTTTGGGGGCACAAATCCATAGGCAGGGGAAATTTTTCAGGAGCGGGGACGGCGTCTGCGGAACAGGAGCACAAGCAGCCCGGCGGCAGCGGCCGCTGCCAGCAGACCCCAACCCCCGGGGGAAAAGGCATCGCCGGTGGGCGGGCTGCCCGGTGCGCCGGCAGGCGCCGGGGAAGCCGTGGGCGTGGGTGCCGGGGAAGGCTCCTTTGTACCGGAACCCGCGGCGTTAGTGGGGGCCGGTGTGGCGGAAGCGGGCAGGGTAGCCGTGGGGGTGGGG